>Ga0302320_10006361_pt1 | contig 26238 bp, 26 predicted proteins | sample Bog_T0_3_FD_202130 | JGI IMG/M metagenome (GOLD analysis project Ga0302320, IMG submission 202130) | Peat permafrost microbial communities from Stordalen Mire near Abisko, Sweden - Bog_T0_3 | ecosystem: Environmental > Terrestrial > Soil > Wetlands > Peat | place: Sweden: Abisko, Stordalen Mire... | reverse complement strand
CAGGCGCGCACGCAGTTGCCGCAGCCGATGCACTTGCCGATGTCGATGCTCATGGCCCAATAATGATCGGCCAGCAGGTATTTCGAGGGCGGCGACGTCTCTTCTCCGCCCAACCGGTCCAGGAAGGCCGCCGCGGCGGGCGTCAGGAACAACAGCCGTCTGCGAGTCATGCTCATTTGATCCCCTCCGCGCCGCGCCCCACGGGCAGGGGGCGATGTGGATTGTGGCAGGTCGTGCACTCCGCGCCGCCCGAATGCTCTTTCGCCACCACTTGCGGGAAGCCCTTCGGCTTCGCCGAATTCGCTTCGTGACACACCGGACAGAGAAGGTGTGCCGTAGGAAGAACGGGTTTGATGGAACTCGAATCGTCGGCGTGCTTCGCCTGCGGGCCGTGGCAGGCCTCGCAACCTACATGCGCATGTTTGCCGGACTGCAGGAGCTTGAGCTCACCTTCATGGCACATCTCACAGGTGGTGCGACCCGCGTAGATCATCGGCCGCGCCCGTACGTCGTCCATGGCGCCCGGGCGGAAGTGGCCGTACTGGCCGAATCCGGCAGGGACCAAATCCCGGCGGATCAGCAAAAACAACACGGTTCCAACTGCAAACAGCCCCGCCAGCCTCAGAAGATGGGCTGCGTCTTTCATGGATGCTCCTGACTCCCCGCAACGTAAGCAATTTCGAGGCCAGCCCGCCAAAACACTAGAAACAGGTCTGTAACTACCATTCATCCCGGAATTGTGCGGTAAATAACCCGCGCCACGCACCCAACTGGGTTCCCTGCGCGCAGGCTGGAATGATCCTCGACCCACAATTGGGTGGCGCGTTCGCGGTGCCTGAGCGCGCGATCCCCAGACGCTGCGGGTTGTCAGGCGCGCCGACCCGGCCCATCCGGCGCGGAGCAAATTAGCGGCAACTCGATCAGGAAATCGGCCACACCAAGACCCAGTCGCAATCGATCAACGGCGTGTCCTATTCCAGAGCCCCGCCTACGTCGCCTGCTTGCATGTCCCCTTCGTTCACCCCCGCCTCTTCCAATGCGTCCTCTCGCAGGGTCCGTTCTTCCCTCGCCTGGGCGGCCAGTTGGGAGAACCATCCGCCGGCCTGGGTCAGTTGGTCCGGAGAACCCTCTTCGAGAACGCGGCCTTGATCGAGCACGATCACGTGGTCGGCGTCCTTGATCATCGAGTAACGATGGGCGATCACTAGCGTCGTGGGACGATGGCTCAACTGGCCGAGCGCCTGCTTCAATTCGGACTCGGTGGCGTAGTCCAAGTTCGCGGTCGCCTCGTCCAGCACGAGGATGCGCGGCTGGTCGACGAGGACGCGCGCGATCTGCAGCCGTTGGCGCTCTCCTACCGAGAGCCCTACGCCCCGTTCACCGACCTCGGTGTCGAGCCCCTCCGGAAGCCGTTCGAGAGTCCGCTCGAGGCCGGCGGCCAGCGCCGCCTGGCGTACTTGGTCCGGTGTGGCGTTCGGACGTTTGTAACGGATATTCTCGGCCAGCGAACCGAGGAACACCGCGCCATCGGTGGCTACCATACCCACGGCGCGCCGGACCGAGGCCGGATCGGCCTGAGCCAGCGGCTGGCCGTCGATTCGAATGTCACCCGAATCCGGCTCCCAGAGCTTCAACAGCAGGTCCGCCGCCGTCGTCTTGCCGGCGCCCGAGGGGCCTGTGATGGCCGTCACTTTCCCCGGTTCGAGCGTGAAGCTGATCCCGTGCAGGACCTCGCGCTGGGGCCCGTAGCTGAAGTGGACATCGCGGAACTCGACCTTGCCGGGACCTGGCTGCAAGTCATCGCCCCGCCGCTCTTCGGGGCCGGTATCGAGCAGTCGCACGGCGCGATCGAGCGATGCGGAATTCTGCGGCAAACTGACGGCCAGGCTGCTCAGCGAGTCGATCGGGTCAAACAGGCGGTCCAGATAGGCGACGAACATCACGACATCGCCGGGCGTGAGCCGATGCTCCAGCACCATCCACCCGCCATAGCCCAGGACCATGGCTTTGCTGAGATGGCTCAGCGTGGTCTGCCAAAGAAAGTAGTAGTTGCCCAACCGCGTGCGGCCCAGGTAGTCGTCGTAGGCCGTGTTGGTCAGCTTCTCGATGCGCCGGATTTCGCGCGGCTCCGCGCCGGAGAGCTTCACCGTCTTGATCGCCGCCAGCGCGTCCTGTATTCGCACCGAGATGTTCTCCCACATCTGGTAGTACTCGCTCATGCGCGACTCCAGGCGCTGCACCGCGCGCTGCGTGATCAGCGCGTACGGCGGCAACACGATCAGCGACGCCAGCGCCAGCCTCCAGTTCTGCGTCAGCATGATCGCGCAGATGCCGATCAGGCGCAGCGCTTCCGGGACGATCTGCTGCGAGAATGCCGTGACGATCGGGGCCACCTGGTCCGACTGGTCGATGCGCTTCGCCAGGCCGCCGCTCGGGCGCCGCGTGAAGAACGAGAGCGGCAGGCGCAGGACATGGCCGAAGGTGGATTGAATCAACCGCGCTTCGATTTGGCTGGCCGCGATCGTGCTCTGATAGTCGGCCGCCAGAGACAGCCAGTACCCGGAGACGCCGATCACAAACAGCAGTCCGACCGCCCAGAAGAGCGTCGAAACGGCTTGGCGGCGGGTGCGTGGAGCGAGTGCGTTGGAACGGTGCGGCAACTGCGTGCGGCCGGATTTCTCCAACTCCGTGTCCTGCCGCCGATGCAGCGCGGTCACGTCTACCCCTTTGCTCGAGGCAGCCGGCGCTTGGACCACGGGGCGCTCGACGAACAACCCGGCCACATCGTTGATCGCGGTCCGGTAGATCAGCGGCTGCAACAGATCGGCGCCGGTCGCGAGCAGGGCCAGACCGGCGATGATCAGAAACCGTTTCCAGTGCGGCCGCGCCAACTCGAGCAGCGCATGGGAAACGCCGGCCGACGGACGCGACGATTTCGCTTTATCCATTCGAATCCAGATGATACTACTTGATCGGTAGGCTTCCGCCTCCCCGGGGTGATAGCCCCATCGCCGGGTGGCTGCGGGTGCACCAAACACAGCCCCACCGTTGGTTGCCGTCGGCTCGCGCTGTAGCGCGTCTAGTCGCGGCCCCGCCTCAGCGCGGGTTTAAGACCTTAAGCGCCGTGTCGCGGTACAGGCTCTTCAGCACTGGTTGGCTCAATTCGAGGCCGTAATACGGCCACCAGATGCGGCCGTGCATGTACTCGTCGCCCGTCTCCAGCAAGCGCCACCAGCCGCGGTACATCGCCGCGTCCCGCCCCATGTCGGTGCCGAACAGCACCCGATCCCTGTACCGTTCGAGAAATGTCCGCATCGTTCGCGGCTCCCGCCCCATCTCGTAGTCTCGCGCCGACACGTCCACATACATGTTGGGGAATCGGTCCAGCATCTTCGCGAGCGCCGCGGTGTCGTTGCCCTGGTTGCTTAAGTGGCAGAAGATGAACTTCGTCCGCGGATGCTTTGCGAGCAGGCGTTCGCGCATTGCCAGCAGCTCTTCGTAGGACGGCACATCCTTGCCATACAGGTTGAAGTTCTGGAAATCCGGCGTGCGCTCCTGCTTTGCATCCAGCGGCTTCCAGCACGACGGGTGGTCGGCGATATGAATATTTATGGGTATGTTCAACTCGCCGCATTTCTCCCAGTACGCGTCCAGCCGCGGATCGTCCAACCGCAGCCTCTTGGCCCGCGGCAACGCGTCCTTCTCCGACGCGTCCACGCCCCAGCCCTTGTCCGTGATCTCGCCCACGCCACGCGCGCCTTTCCCGTAAACCCGCTCCAACTCAGCCACTGCCTTCGCCGTGAAATCCGGATCGTCCGGCTTCGACGCATCGAACGAATACCAGACCTGGAACCGCTTCGGGTACGACCCCAGAAACAGCTCGGCCTGGCGATCGAACTCCGCCCCGCTCGCGCCCGTGAACACCACTGACTTCTCGATGCCGACCTCGTCCATCGTCTTGACCCACGCGTCCACGTCGGCTCTCGTCCGGATGCCGTTCATGGAGGAGTGCGAATGTACGTCGATCGCCGCGAATCGGGCCTTCTTCACCACCGTTGCGGGCACCACCAAGGACGACGCGGGCGTGTAGTCCTTCAGCAGGATCCCATCCATCGGTCCGCCTGTCACGGGGACGCCGTACTTCATCGTTTCCTGCGTGGCCGTTCCCGCCTTGGATGGCTCCGGTCGGCTGCAAGCCGTACTCAGGAGAATCGCTGCCAGCGCCGCGCACATCGCATACCGCATCTGTCGTCCACCTCGCAATCCCTGTCCCGCTCTGTCTCGCGCATTGCCTTACCGGCCCAGCACCCGCTGCGCTCGTGTGCTCTATTCTCAAGTTAGGGAATCAAGCTAACCAGCATGTTGCCCTCGACCATTATTGTCAAGCGCGGAGTCTGACGCCCCATGCTCGCCCTGGCCCTGCTCCTCCTGGCGTCTCCGGAAGTTCACCTCCTCACTCCGCAACCCCATCAATACGACCTCGTGGAACTCGAGATTTCCGTTGGATTGAACTCCGCCAATCCCTTCGATCCCAATCAAGCCGCGGTGGACGCGGTCATCACACTCCCCTCCGGCCGCCTCCAGCGCGTGCCGGGCTTCTGGTATCAGGATTTCCACCGTTCGATCGCTAACCCCGGCTCCGTAGGCGTGGACCGCGTTGAACAACTCACGCCTGTAGACCAGCCGGCCTGGCGCATTCGCTTCGCCAGCCCCGAGGCGGGTGCGCATCGTGTGGCCGTCGAATGGAAGATCGCCGGCCAGGCCGGTCGCAGCCAGCCCATCGAGGTTCACATCCAGGCCGGTCCCCGCCCGGGGTTCATTCGCCGCAGTCCGCGCAATGCGATGTATCTTGAACACGATTCCGGCCGCCCGTTCTTCCCTATTGGCGAGAACCTCTGCATGTACCAGAATCGCGAGGGAACCTACTACTTCGACCGCCTTCTCGAGAAGCTGGCGTCTAATGACGCCAACTACGTTCGCCTGTGGCAGGAATACTACGTCCCGCCAGACCCTTCCATCGTTGCCGCCCCCGGAGCATCCAGCTTTTCCGGCTTTCCTCTCGAAACCCAGGCCACTGGCCTCGGCCGCTACGACCTCGCCTCCGCCTGGCGCCTCGATCACGTCGCCGCCGAATGCGAACGCCGCGACATCTACTACCAAATCACGTTCGAAATGACAGTCTGGTGGCAGACCCGCCTGAAGAACCGCTGGCCGCGCAACCCTTACAACGCCGCCAACGGCGGCCCCTGCCGAACGCCTCAGGAATATTTCACGAATGAACGTGCCCGCGAGCTCGTCCGCCGCCGCTTGCGCTATAGCGTCGCCCGTTGGGGCTGGTCCATGTACCTGGCAGCGTGGGAGCTATGGAACGAGGTTGACAACAACGAGGGCTTCGACCCGGCCGCCAATGAAGCCTGGCACCGCGAGATGGCCGCCTACCTGAAGTCGGTTGACCCCTGGAGCCACCTGATCACAACCAGTTGGCGCGACGCCCGCATGTTCGCTCTGCCCGCTATCGACATCGTGCAGGCGCACTCCTATTGGGACGCCGAATACGACGCGGCTGAGTACTCCATTGAGGACAGCGGCCATCTCATGCGGCCCTACGGCAAGCCTTTCTTTTTTGGAGAACAGGGGGTCGAGGATCCTGCCGCCGCTGTTGCCGGCGACCCGGACGGCCGCCACTTCCACGACGCGCTATGGGCATCTGCCCTCAGCGGCGCCGCCGGGACGGGCCTGTATTGGTGGTGGCACAACTACGTCGAACCGCTCGACCTTTATCGCCACTTCAAGCCCCTCGCCGCGTTTCTTAAAGACGAGGATCTGCCCGCCCGAACGTGGTCGCCCGCGGGTCTGTCGCGCCCTAACCTGGCCGTCAGCCTCACACTCTATGGCCTCGTTGCCCGCGACCGCGCATTGCTCTGGATTCACGACCCGCTGGCCTTCAGAATCGTCGGCGGCAAACCGGAACGCGGTCCCGCGCAAGCTTCCGCCAGTCTGAACGTCACCGGTCTGGCCGACGGCGAATACGTGGTCGAGTGGTGGGATACCCTGCGCGGCGAGATCCTGCGGCGCGACGCCGGCCGCGTCCTCCACTCCAATCATTTTGGATACGGCCTGGAGCTGAAACCGCCGCCATTCTGGGCCGATATCGCCGCCCGAGTCATTCGCCAGGCGGCGCCATGAGATCCCGCTTCCGCCTTTCGGAATATGATGATGAGTTGTCGTCGCGCGGCTTGTCGCCGCAAGGAGAAGCAGCATGGTCGAGACCAACCCGGACAACCTGAATCCGCAAGAGTCGGGTAAGCTGCCCGCTTTCTATGTCGAGGCCGGCTCCATCCCGGAAGCCTATTACGGGGCGCTCAAGGCGGTTCATTTTGGCGGACACATCCTGCGCACCCAGTATGACCGCCGCGATTCCGACGGCGCCTTCATCGACCCGCCGGGCAAGGACGCCAGAGTCGCCATCCGCATCCGCGATCCGTTCGCCCAGCCGCGCTTTCCGGTGCTCAGCTACTGCGAACGGGGCAAGTACATCGCCGAATTCCTGGGCGCCAAAGACCATCTGGTGGTTCCCTACTTGGAACTTCTAAGCAGGGTTCGCGAAGGCAAAGAGTTCGAAGCCACCGAGTGGCCCTACTGCTATCATCAGCGGCTCACCGCTTATCCGCGCTCGGACGGGACCACTATGGACCAGCTCGAGTTGATCCTCGACAAACTGGCCCGCGACCCCATCACGCGCCGCGCCGTGGCCACCACGCGCGTACCCGAAATCGACCTGTTCATGGTTTCCGACATGCCCTGCCTGGGCGAAATTCAACTGCGTTCCATCGAGGATCAGCAGGGCCGGCTGGTGCTCAATATGCACGCCATGTGGCGCAGCCGCGACCTCTTCAAGGCGTGGGGCGACAATCTGATTGGCATCACCAATCTCCAGGCGCGGCTGGCCGCGCGTCTGGCCGAGAAGACCGGCCGCGAAGTGCTGGTCGGACCCTACAGCGAGTCCAACGGTTCGCTGCACATTTACGGGCAGGACTATAAGTCCAAAGGCATGGACCGGTTCTTCACGCGCTTCCCCACCTGCGAGTCATTCGTGCAGCGCGCGCGTTCGAGTGAAGACATGGGCGAGCTGGAAATCATCCCCCAACTGGAGGATCTGCTCAAGGAAACCACCTGGAGGTTTCCGCCGCAGGCGCTGACCCTGATCCAGACCATGATCGACGACTACCGTTCCGGGCGCTTCACACCCTGAAACGCCTGACACGCAGAAAATGAATGGGTTTGTTGGAGCGGGAGACGGGGCTCGAACCCGCGACGTCCAGCTTGGGAAGCTGGCATTCTACCACTGAATTACTCCCGCATGCCCTTATCCTGCAACGACATCCAGTGCCGGTATTCGTCCTGAACACCAAGCGAACACTATTGTAGCAACAAACGCTGCTCCAGCTGATTGACTATCACCAGGCGGCTTTCCACCGGGCTTTGCGTATAGACGTTCTGGTTCACGTCGAGGCTATGGCCCAGCTGATCGGCCACGAGCTTGCCATCCGCGCCCAGCGCCTTCATTAAGGTTGCGTGCGTGCGGCGCATCACCTGAAAGTTCACCCAAGCCAAACCGGCAGCCGCGAGAACAGGCTGCATGTTTCGCCGCCAGCAATTGTCCTTGGAAAGAGGCGTCATGGCCTCCGAGGGGAACACCCAGCCTTCAGAGTCAACCGCCTTCGCCCGCCATTGTTCCACGTCGGCCAGCAATCCTTTAGAGAGTGCCGCCTTGCGCAGCGATTGATCGGTCTTGGGCGTATCGACAAGGCCCCGGTACACCCGTTGCCGGACATCGGCATGGGTGTCGGTGAGCAGGCTCCACTTGAGCCCGAAGATTTCACCGGGACGCATCCCGGCCAGAATCGCAAGCTTCGCTATCAACCGCTCGCGTTCAGGGAGAACGGTAAAGCATCGTTGCACCTCCTCGATGGTCATTGCGCGGCGCTTAGGCATAGCCGCTTCTTTGGGAGTGAACAGCATCAGGGCGGGATTGCGGGCGATCAAACCCTCCGCCACCGCCATGTCGAATATCTGCTTTAAGTCCCAGCGCAGGTGATCGACGACTGAGAACGAGAGGCCCTTGGCCTTCCCGTCAAGGAAGTCCTGCAACTCGTCCCTCTGGAAGCCTGTTAGCTCCCGATCTTCAAAGCGCCTCACCAGATGCACGTTGATCCTGTTCACGTTGTTTTCCCGCGTCGAAGCTTTCCACTTCCTTGTATAAAACCGAAAGTAAACATCCTCGACGAACTGCCCGAAGGCCGCAGATCCATTCGTTTTGGCTTTTCCGGCCGCGACGATCTTCGCTACCGCCTCCCTCGCTTCGCCCTTGGACAGGTCTTTCACGAATCCAAGGACGCGACTCTTCTTGACGCCGCCTTCATACCACAAGCCAATCCAGCGGCCCCGTTGCTTCCTGACACCTCCTGTGGAGTGCCGTGTACGCATAATGTCTCCTTATGCGCTTTTGCGGCTTCTCTCCGGCGATGATCGGATCGTACCATCGCGCGGGGCGTGTTCGTTGGCCTCAATCCACTCGCAAAGCGATTGCCGCCGCACGAGCTTTCGGCGGCCGAGCGAGACGGACGGAATGGGAGCGCAGCCTGTCAGGCGGCCCGCCACGGCATTACATACATGCGCCTTGGAGCAATGAAGTACGCGGGCTACTTCGGCAAGCGTCAGGAAATCGAAATCGTTAGTCATGGTGCCTGCCTCCTTGCGGTTCGCATACACTGCCCGCCGCATGCGCAGCGGGCAGGGGTCTGGTGAACGCTTTGGCCGTGCGGCTTTGCGCGCGCAATCAGCGTGAGCGTGACGGCGAAGCACAGCGCCGCCGCTGCGATGAGCGCAAACAAAATACGCTTTAGCGCCTTCAGGTTCGGATTGGCATTGGCATAGTCGAAAGGCATGGCTACCTGCCGTTCTTGTTGAGGATGAGCTGGGTGCCCCGGCACTTGCCCTCCCGCCATTCCACGGCGACCTGATTGGTGCCGAACGGGGTCACGTTGAACTCCGTGGTTTCGCAGTCATCATTGGGCGAGACCACAGTCTTATCGAGCGTGAAGTGCAATGCGCCGTCTTCGGGAACTCCGGTGAGCACCATCGCCACTGGATTGAGATTGTCGCGCTGCTGCTTGGGCAACACGCGGCCTCCGCGAAGCGAGGTAAGTCCGGCCGGCGGCATGCAGTTGAGCCGTGAATAGCCCTTGTAATCCTCCGGCTTCTGCGGAACGGGCCGCAGTTCGAGACGGAGCGTGCACATGCCGCTGGCATTGAGGAGGCGCTGGCCGAACCAGGTGCCTTCAAGGTTGGTCAGATCGGTGACTACGATGCTTGGCGGCAGTTTCTTCTTGCCGGGCTTAGCATTCGCATTGTCTTTCTTCTGGGCGTCGCGCGCGGCATTGGCGCGGGCCTGCGCAGCGCGCTGGTTTTGGAGTTGCTGCATATAGGCCGCCTGCTGCGCGGCGTCGAAAAGCCATTTGATGACATAGGACGCCACGATGATGGCAAGGCAGATAAGCAGGGCCTTCCTCTGCTTGGCCGTCAGCTTGTTATTGAAGTGGTTCTTCAGTTGGTTGATTACGTCGTTCATATGTCCTCCTAGAATTCGTTTTTGCTGCCCGGCGACATGGCGCGGGCGATATGGGCGGCGGTGTCGCGCCGCACGTCCTCGGGGATGTCACGGGGCAGGCTTGCCAGATGAATCGTCGCCAGATCGTCCTCGGTCGCGGTGTTGTCCACGAACTTCGCGATGATCGGCCCGGAGTTGCGCATATCCATGAGGCCGCGCAGGAATTGCCACTGCATGAACCAGGCGGTGTATTGCTTCATGGCGAGCGCGAGCGCCGCAATCGTCAGGTAATGCGCCGCCGAGGGCTGGAGGATGTAGAAATTGGGCAGCACCTTCGACAGCAGGTAGAGGAAGAGCGGCTCATAGAGGATGCGCACCTTCCAGAACGAGCCCGGCAGTAGGTTGAAGATGAACAGGGCAGGACCTTCAAACTGGCTGTTCTGCTCCCGGTCCATATGGATCATGCGCCGCCAGATGCGGATGCCGTGCACGAACAGCCCGATGAAGAACCACTTGGTGAAGGAACCGATGCCGAACAGACCCACGGGCGCGGGATGCGGCAAAAAGGAAAGCATGCCGCCGTCCGAGAACGAGGCGAGGAACGGCAGGAGCAGCATCATGATGATGGAGAAGAGCATCATCATCGGCGGAAAGTAGCGTGAGCCGTAATGCGGCCGGAGGACCATTTCCACGGGCATGGTGATGATGCCGCAAACGTTATAGACCACGTTCACCGCCATGTCCTGCAGGCGGTTGATATCGAGGGGTTGCTGGTTCTGTTGTGGGTTCATGATCTGCTCCTTTACGTCTCTCTGGAAAAGTGGACCGCGAGGTAATTGCGGCCTTTGGGATTGCGTTCGGTCTTCGTTGCGTTGAACGGCTTGCCCGACTGGTACACGATGGCCTGCGCCAGCGGGTTCTGCGCATCGGGCTTCAGAAGCCTCGTGAACTCGACGGGCTCGACGATATGGACGAGCTGCTGCGAGCCACCGACGCTGGTATGGGCCCTGTCGGGGTCCGCGCCTCCGGCGTTGAAGGAATCGAGGTAGCGGTATTCCTTGCCGATGATGTCGGCCATGAAGGTGGCGGTGTCCGGCTCGTTCTGCTGGTGGGCGATCTTGATGGCGAGATTGCCGCAGAAGCTCTTGGTCTTGGAGCCGGGCTGCTGCTCGCCCAGTTCTTCCGAGAGATTGAGGATGTTCTGCGTGAGGCACACCACCGCCACGCGGCTGCCCCGGCAGGTCTGCTGGAAGAAGTTGTCCCGCCTCGTCACGAAATACTGAAACTCGTCCTGCCAGAGGAAGACCGGGTTGCCCGATTCTTCGAGGTTCCGTCGCAGCCATGCCCGCTGGAAGATCAGCTTCAGGATGATGTTGATTAACCTTCCTGTTTCGTGGCCGTATTCCAGCATCGGGAAATCACAGATGATGATCTTGCGGTCATGCGTCGTCATCTCCGGCGTGAAGGAGCAGCTACCGCCGCAGAACAGGCGATTAAACGGGTTGAACAGGAACTTGTCGGCCATGCCGCTCCAGGTCATCTCTAAAGAGGAGCGGGGACGCTCGTCGAAGGCGGGCCATTTGCGAAAGATGTACTGCGTGGCGAAGTCGAGATCGCTCCACTGATCCTCCGTCAAAGTCTCTTTGCGCGCCTTGATGGCCTTGATGAGCTTTGCGCAGAAGGACTGCTCCTGCCATGCAGCCTGTTCGTGTTCCTCCGGTTTCGTGGGAAGCGATTTGATGACGCGGTCGATATTGGCAATGGAGATACGTTCGCCCGCGAGGTCGAGGAGCTTGATGACATTGCGCATCAGCTGCTCGTTGCCGCGTTCCCAGAACGGATCGTGGCCGTGGCCTGCTTCTTTCTTGCCAATGGAGACCAGCGTCGAGAAAAAGTCGATGATGCTTTCCAAATCCCCCGCGCCGCGTCCGGGCCGCGTCCATTCGTAATGCAGCGGATCGAAGGTGTGGCCGGATTCGCTATTGAAGACGATCAGGTCTTTCTCGCGCCCGCAGGCCTTCGCATAAGCAATCCAGTTCTGCGTCTCCTCTGCCTTGGCGGTGAGGATCAGCCCTCCCGTGTTTCGAGTGCGCAGCAAGCCGTGGCCAAGCTGCTTGCCGCTGGTGGAGCTTTTACCGGAGCCGGGAGCGCCGGTTATGAGTGTTCCTTCCACCAGATCGCGCAGGCGGAGGTGATCGCTTTCAGAAAGGGAAAGAATTGTTTTGTCGAGGATGGTTTGCTGTGCCATGGCGGTCCTTTGAGGAGGGCGCGCGGCCTTTCAAGAGGGCAAGCGCGCCCGCCGAAACTACTTCTTCACTGGTGCTGAAGGTGCCGCCGCTGAAGGCGGGCAGGGGGGAAGCTTTGCCTGCGCGTCCTTCACGGCCTTGGCGGGAGCGTTGGCATCGACATCGACGCCGGTCTTGCCGCTGACCTGCTTCGCCTGTTTGTTGATCGCGTCCTGAACGGCTTTCGGGATGTGGAAGCGCGGCTTCTTAATAGGCGAGGCTACGCAGCCCGCCTGCGCGACCGGCGCGGGCTTCGAGCCGTTCGTCTGCTCGACGGCAATTGCGGTGTCGAGGTTGCCCATCGCCTTTCGGACCATGTCCTGCTGTTCGGGCGACAGGCGTTTGAACTGCGGATCGTCGTCGAGGGTGCTGTAGCGCTTCGCCGGTTGCGGCGGGGTTGTCGGGGTTGCGGATTGCGCCCTGGCCGCGAGAGGCACGAGCAGGGCGAATGTGAGAAGGAGAAGTGTTTTGGTCTTCATGGCCTCATGGTGAGGCTCATGGCCCATTCGCCGAAAGATAAACGACGTTAAGCCGAGAGCTGTCCCGTCACGGGACGAAGCTCAGTTTGCGCTTGGTTTGGCCTCGCATGTGATTGACGAGTGGACGCTGAATTCCTAATCTGTTGCAACGTCCCTACTTCGTGCGTACAACTGCGAACTCCTTCTGCTGCGTCACCGTTTATGTCTTCAGGCATTACAGACCCACGATTCAAGGCGGGCTATCAGCTCGGTGTCTTTTTATCTGCCACCAGTCTCGTCCAGTTCTTAGGCGGAACTGAATACTGGACGATTACTTTGTTGATGGCTCTGATGGCGTTTGGAATTTCGCTTCACTTTCGGCCAGCTCCAACGATTCACGATGAGAGAGAAGAGACGAGCAAGAAAGCCGGGTCCGTAAGACTCTTCACGATCGGTTCTCCGTTAATTACGTTCCTGCTGTTCTCATCCCAATGACCGTATTTAGCTTGAATTCCCACGGGGAGACTTCTACCCATGAAGGTACGGCCCCCCGTTTGTAAGGGGCGCAGCCAGTGGGGCAGCATGAGTGGCAGTCACAGCCGCAAGGCAACGCAGATGGACCCGAGGGGCGTGAATATCCATTTCTCGCCCGAGGTTCAGCGCGCATTCGGCGATCTTGCCTCGGCCGTGCATTCCAGCGAGCATTTTGACGGCGAGATGCTGAAGACCGTGCAGGAATGGGCGGCGGGCAAATCCGCAAGCGTGCACGATGTCATCACCTCCCTGCCGGTCATCGCGCAGGAAACGTTCAGGCACGTGAATGCGACCGGAGACAGCAAAGCCGCCGAGGCCTGGGGGAACATCGGCAGCGAGCTTCTGGAGCGCGGCTTCATGCTCGACAAGCAGCGGCGCGTGGAAGTATGAGTGCAAATACCCAAACTATGCATTTTGCTTCCCTCGCTGAGATCCGCCGCCAGACAGACGATCATTGTCGCAAGGCCATTTCCGCACTGCGCCGGATGTGTCTCCTCCTCGTGCCCCTCGGGCTATTTCTGATTGCCGGTAACGCAATTGCGTCCAACAGCCGTGTCGAGCGCGACAACTTGCATGGTGTTAAGCCGATCTACATTCTCATTAGTCCAATACCTGACTGGGTGACTAAGAACGGCGTCACACGGCAGATGCTTCGGGAATGGGTCGAGAATGAATTTCGTAAAAACAAAATTGACACTTCGGACACTCTGCAAGATAACGGCGGGGCGTTTTCCATCGGCGTTTTCGGCACTGAGGGGATAAGGAGTATCCCTCCGCATGATGTCGTGGGCTACCAATATCTGAACATCGTGAGGGTACAGCAGAATGTCAGGCTACTTTACGACAAGCGCATCTCCCTTGTTACGTCCTGGGGCGATTGGAAAACGGCGTTCTATGGCTCTGGAGCAGCGAAGGAGGCAGCAAAGGCATTCTTTGAAGATATAAAGAGCGCCACTGACGTGTTTATTTCCGACTACCGCGCGGCGAATCCGGAATAGCATCAAAGAAAGGGCAGGCATGGCTGTTGAGAATGCGGCGGCCACCGTGATTCCATGCCGCAACATGCTTAGCCGTCTAGCAAATCTGTCCGACGAGCGACGCTAATTACGGGGAAGGCGCATGCGCGCGACAAGCTTCTGAAACTTCTTTTCACTTCTGAGCGGATCGAGGAAGGGCCAGAGGTGCAGCCAGGCCATGTACGGGTTGTAATCATCGAAGGCTTCCGCAAGGCTTTGGATTGCCTCTGAAGTTTCCCCGTAGGCGAACTGGCCCAGTGCCGTCTCAAGGGGTGAGTAATATCGTTTTGACTCCATGCTCGCGCCGATGAACTGGAGCTGGTGGTTCAGGCTCTCCTCATCCGGCGGGAATTGCCTGCGCAGGCAAAGCACCCGGAGCGCGGGAAACACCTCCATTTCGAGGAGATCGTGCGCCCTCGTAATGAGCCGCTCGCCCGTGCCGTCGTCCGACGTGTCGCCCTGAAGCCGGAGGCAGGCCGAGGCAAAGCAGGCGACCCAGTCTTTCGGGTTCTTCGCGAGCGCTTCGTCGAGCAGCGAACGAGCGACAGTGTAGTCGCGGGCGACATAGGCGAACAGGCCCCAGAGGGCGAGCGCGAACGGGTCGCCGGGCCGTTCTTCGGCGCGGTCAGCTACCAGCGCCAATGCCTCCTTTTTCTTTCCAACTGTCATCAGGAACGCCGCGTAAGCGGGGTGATAGCGCGTCTCCTTCGGATTGATACGCAGTGCGTTGGTGAAAGCCTCCTGCGACTTGCCCCATTCACGGCGGCACATATGTATGGACCCTAGCGCCACATGAGCACGCCACTGCTTCGCATCGAGGCGAAGTGATTTGAGCGCATCGGCCTTTGCCCGCGCGAGCATCTTTCGGGGCTGGATGTAAGGTGCCAGCATCGGATCGGCTATACGGAACTCGGCCCGCGCCGCATAGGCCGGGGCAAAATCCGGATCGGCGGCGATGGCGCGGTCAAAGCAACGGCCCGCGCCCGCGAGATCAAAGAAGGAGAACATCTGCCCGTAGTGGCGCATGCCCTCCCGGTACGCATGGTCGGCCACCGAGCGCGGGTTATATGCGAACTCCGGCCGATACGCCGCGCCGGGAGCATGTTTGGCCGCCGCAGTGGGTCGGGGCAGACTGATGATCACGGAATCTTCCGCGCCCTCCGCCGCATAGTAGTCGGGCACGAGCTTCCCCCGGATGAAATTCACCGTGGTGCGCACGATGGTGGAGTCGGGATTGTAGGGGGGCGTGGGGAAGAATTTTGCACGGATGTCCTTCTCGCTGATCTCCCGGTCGGCAATCGCGGCCCGCACGATGAACTCGAACACCTTCGCCTGCTGCGGGCGAGCAGCGAACACGGCGCTCTTCAGCATCCGGTCGAGCTGTCGCCCGGCTTCGCGCTTTGTCGGAATGGCACTCTCGTCCGCCATTGGTGAATGACCCGATCCAGCCATTATCCGGCGAACGACGGCGGCGCGGTTTAACGTCGCTTATCTTTCGGAAAAAACCGCCTCGCCTGACAATCACCTTAGAGGTGAAACGCAATGGCGCTTCTCGATTTCATCAAAGACAGAAATGCAGGACAGCAACAGTCTGTTGCTGCTTCACAACAGCAGGAATCACCGGCACAACGCTCCGTGGAAAGCCTTCCCGACAACGTGAAGGCGCAGGCGGTGGAGGCGGCGCGACCGGCGGCGGAATTGATGGACAAGGCGACGACTCCGCGGTCGGGTCAGCCGACGCCCACAGTGCAGGACACCCCGTCGCGCGGCAGGGGTCTCGGGATGGAGCGATAGCGACCTAAGCTCTGCTTAGGGGAGATGCATGCAAGGAAATTTTGCTCTTGAAGTTTTCACCGGATTTATTACAACAGGTGGCGTTACCTCTATCAGTTGTCCTACCACCTGTTGTTCCACTTCCCCACAGGTATCCCGATGCTGAGAGTGACCCCAAGCACGAGTTCAGCGGGCGCGAAGGAATACTTCACGCAGAGCCTCACGCGCTCCGATTATTACATCGACGGACAGGAAGTGGCCGGAGTCTGGGGTGGCAAGGGCGCAACACTTCTGGGCCTCAAGGGCCAGGTCGATCAGGCGGGCTATTTTGCCCTCTGCGACAACCGCCATCCCACTACCGGCGAACAACTCACCCCACGCAACAAGGACAATCGCCGGGTCGGTTTCGACTTCACTTTCTCCGCCCCCAAATCGGTCTCGGTGCTCTACGAGCTGACCGGTGATCAGAGGATACTCGACGCCTTCCGGGAGAGCACCAAAGAGACGATGGAGGAAGTCGAACGCGAGATGAAAACCCGCGTCCGAATTAAGGGCAATGATCACGACCGCGAAACCGGCAACATGGCCTGGGCGGAATTCGTGCACTTCACCGCCCGGCCCGTGGACGGCATTCCCGATCCGCATCTGCACGCCCATGTCTATGCCTTCAACCTCACCCGTGATGAGGAAGAGAACCGCTGGAAGGCGGGACAGTTCGGGGACCTGAAACGCGACGCTCCGTATTTTGAGGCGGCGTTCGATGCGCGCCTGGCGCACCGGCTGAATGCGCTGAACATTCCGGTCGAGAAACGCGGCCTCAGCTTCGAGATTGCCGGGACTCCGCAATCCCTCATCGACAAGAACTCGCGGCGGCGCACTGACATCGAGCGCAAGGCCGCCGAAAGAGGCATCACCGATTCCAAAGCAAAGCACGCCATCGGCTATTACGGCCGCGAGCATAAGAACACCGACACCGGCAAAGCCGAATTGCGCAAGATATGGGAGGCGCGGCTCAGCGACGATGAACGCTCGGCGCTTACCGATGCCGTTCACGGGCGCGTGACAGGGGACAGGGTCTACTCGCCCGATGAAGCAAAGGAATTTGCGCTGGAGCACGCGTTCCAGAACGCCTCCGTCGTCTCCGAGAAGCGACTGAAAGCCGAAGCCCTGAAATACGGCGTCGGCTCGGTGCTCCCCGAACAAGTCTCTGATCTGGCGACTCACCGGGAAGTCATTACCGAAAAGAAAGACGGGCAGGTCTTTGCCACCACGAAGACGGTGCTGCGTGATGAAGTGGCTATGTTGCAATTTGCCAAAGACGGGCAGAGGCGTTTCCGCCCCTTCGTCAGCGCCGAGGCGTTAAGTGGTAATCCGGAAGCGCTTGCCGGTTTGTCCGAGGAACAAAAGCTTGCGGCAAAGCATGTGCTTATGAGCCGCGACACCGTGACCGGCGTTGTGGGCAAAGCGGGCACCGGCAAAACCCGCATGATGCGCTCCACCATCGACGCGCTGCACGGTGAATCCGGACAGAAGGTGTTTGTTTTCGCGCCCTCCTCCCAGGCCTCGCGCGGCGTGCTGAAGAAGGAAGGGTTCAAGGACGCCGAGACGTTGGAAATGCTCCTCACCAACGAGAAGCTCCAGGAACAGACCAAGGGCCAGGTGCTCTGGGTAGACGAGGCGGGCCTCGTGTCCTCCTGCGATATGCGCCGCCTTATGGATCTGGCGAAGCGCAACGAGAACCGCGTCATCCTTTCCGGCGACTACACGCAGCATTCCAGTGTGGAAGCCGGAGACGCATTCCGTTTACTTGAGAAAGAAGCGGGTGTGCGGCTGGCGAAGCTCACCGAGATACGCAGGCAGACGGAGCCCGGCTATAAGAAGGCGGTAGAGCAGATTAGCTCCGGCAAGGCCGCCGGGGCGCGCAAGGGCTTCGAAGCGCTCGACAGCATGGGCCATGTCGTCGAGGCGAGCGGAGACGAACGCCACAAGCTGCTGGTCAATGACTATCTCAAGGCGGCGGAGGAGGGCAGATCCGCCCTCATCATCGCGCCGACGCATGCCGAAGGCCGCGCCCTTACCGAGGCGCTGCGCAGCAAGCTCAAGGAACAGGGGGCGCTTGGAACCGAGCATGAATTCGTGACGCGCCGCTCAACGGGATGGACGGACGCCCAGAAAGGCGACATCCGCAATTACGAGCCTGGGATGGTCGTGGAGTTCCACCAGAACGCCAAGGGTTTCACACGCGGAGAAAAGACGGTCGTTGCAAAGGATGATACCGGTCTTCATCTGGTGAAGCAGGACGGCACACGGGCGGCGATGCCGGTCGAGCAGGCAAAACGCTTCGACGTGCTGAGGACGCGCGAAATCGCCGTCGCCAAGGGCGACCGTATCCGGATTACGAAGAACGGCGAGGCCAAGGTCGAAGGGCAAGCCAAGGGCACGCGCCTCAATAACGGCGATATTTACACCGTCGAGGGCTTCACGAAGGAAGGCGACATTCGCCTTGAGAACGGCAAGCTGCTGCCCAAGACCTTCGGACATTTCAGCCTTGGATATGTCGATACGAGCTATGCAAGCCAGGGCAAGACGGTGGATCGCGTCTTCATCGCCACCGGCAACGAATCGCTTCCCGCCGCGAACCAGCAGCAATGGTATGTCTCCGCCTCGCGCGGACGCGAGATGGCGAAGATTTACGTCGAGGACAAGCAGGAAGTCCGCGATGCCATTGCCCGCACCGGGCAGCGGATGTCGGCGGTGGAGCTGACGCACACGAAGCTTAAAGTCCCCACCTGGCGGGAGCGCTTCGCCCGGTCGTTCGAGCGCAACCGGGTACTGGGCTTTCTGAAGCAACGTGCGGCATCTGTCGCCGAGGTCTGGCGCGGCAGAGCCGAAGAAAGAAGAGGGGAGGGGCGAAGCTATGTCTGAAACGCATATTCCGAGCAAGTACCTCAAGAGGATTCTTGAAGAGCAGGGCGATCTCCCGGAAGACCACGATCCCCTGCCTTCGTCTTCCTCCGAGTGGCAAACGTCGGCACAGGCATTCAATTTGCATGTTGAACATCTCGATGGGAGGCGCACGGAGGGTTTCGCCTGGGCGCACTACGTCGGCTACGAATGGACGGATGACGGAGACCATGAAACGCTGGCGTTGCTCTTCGGCGCTCGCGCTATCGAGATCGTCGGCGTCGAACTGCGCGGGCTTGTGGAGGACATCCGCCGGGGACACCTGAACACCATCCGGGAATTGCCATCCAGCAAAAGAAAACAGCTCGAAGAGATGAATCCGGAAAAGACTGCCATCATCGCCAGCATACGGACCTACCCGGAGCTTGGTGAAATCCTCAAGGAACTCAAAGGAGAAAAGGACGAACATGAAACTCGACACGCTCGACGCGCTTAACGATGAGGAACTTCGCGCGCTCACGAGCCGCGCGAATGAACTGCTGAGGGCTCACGATGACGAGCGCAAGGCGAAGGCGATATCCGACGCAAAAGCGCTCAAGGCCAGAATGCTCGCGGACACAAAGGCTCTCCTCGCGCAGGCGGGACTGAGCCTCAAGGATATGGGCGCGAAGAAGCCGCGCTCGGGCAAAGCGCCCGCCTATCATGTCGGGCGTCAGTACCGGCATCCGGCAAATAAGGAACTGACGTGGAACGGCAAGGGACAGAAGCCCGGCTGGCTTCGCGAGCTGGAAGGCGAGGGTGAAAAGGCCGTCGAGGTCACCCCCGAAGCGGCGAATGACAATGCGCCGAAGGCGACGCCAGTCAGGAAGCCGGCGTGAGCGTGTGCTGCGCCACTGTGGTGTCTGCCGGTTCAACGGACTCTATCCGCTCAAGTTTGTATCCGCAGGTATTACGAAGCCAGCCTTCTTCGAACCGTTCGCTGGCCTCCGCTTCATCACGGGCCATTACTTCCCAGGTTTCGGTAGTGCGGATGATGGCTTTTACAATGAACTTCTTCATGTGATTCTCCTGCCCCTGAACAGCCGAGGCGCAGCTTGCGTCGTATGGGGGCTGACGCTGCCCGTGGAAGAGAGGGGCGGCATCGCTGCCGCCCCGCGAGGAAGCTACTTGCGGCCGTCCTTCTTGGGCGGCATCGGCTTGCGGTAGAGCATCTGGTAGCTCTTCTCCGCGCCGGACTTCACCAGCGTATAGAAGCCGGGGGAAAGGCTCGGCTCCTCGAAGCTGATGGAGACGTACGATCCGCGGTCGTCGTTGCGGTCCCATGCCACACCCACTTCCGTCTGGCCGGAAAGGACGATGTAGTCGGGCTGATTGCCTTCCTTCTCGCGGTTGGGCTGGAGCACGAGGTTCGCCTTGACGCCCAGGGTTTCGAGCTTGCCGGTGAAACCGTTTTCCGTCTTCGTGAACGATCCGATGATTAACGCTGACTTTCTCATGACATTTCTCCTTTGGTTTCGTTGAGGCCGCACCATGCAGCCTCGCTTGCGGCCCGATAACCGCAGACGGAAAGCGAGTGGGTCATAGCATTTTGCTTGCGCGAGGAATGCCGCGCCTATCAGCGGCAGGGGAAAATGCGTCATTGACCCTAGCGAGCGGCGGCTGCATCGTGGCCGATAAAAAGCGAGGCGCTGTGGTTTGCGGATGAGGGAAACTCAGGGGAATGGCGCGAGTGTCGGCGCGATCTTCGGAGTTGCCCGGACGGAAATAAACGGTCGCGGCAAGCAAAACCCGTAGCAGGAAAGGCAACGTGCTTCAGCTAATGGAGGGAAGGGGTCCGCCGGCTATTCGTCCTACCGGCCAGCTACGGAGCGGCGAGTGGTGCCGCCCCGCAACCGCCGCCTTCAGTATTCATCAGGCAGGAGCGGAGTTGTCGCCGAGCGATCGGCCTCGGTGATAATCCTGAGCTTCACACCGGTGCGTGGGAAGCTATATCCTTCGCTTCGGCTCGTAGGGCCACTGACGCATCTTGCGTCCGGAACGTGACCTCATGGGAGACGTTTTCTGCGCATTCTCAATAAGCTGCCCCGCAGCCTGGTCGTCGCTAGTTGTCATGACGACGTGTCCATTCTCTCTGGGAATGGACATTCTCACACTGTCCATTCATTGTAAGCGTGCGGCAGATGAAACTACATTACGTCTCCCTGACGAAAATTCTGATACGCGCAAGCACTCTCAGCCACCACTGGTCGAAGCTGGTGAGCAGGAAGACGGGTATCGCCGCCGCCAGCAGAAACGCAATTGCGGCGGCGATAATGCCTGCGAGTTTTCCACCCGCAGTTACGTAAGCGATGGTGGAGAAGGAAGCGAGAAAGAGCGTATGCAGCAGGTAGAGTGAGAACGACATCTTGCCAAGGACGCGCGAAACTCTACCGCTAAAGCGTTCCGAAATGGGGTTATGAGTTGCGAATACGGCGAGCAGCATGAAGCCGCCGATCGTGGTGAGAAATATGCGCGCGGTAAGCTCTGGAAGTGTAAGGAAGGATAGCCAGCCATACCAGTGCTCCGGCCGGTAGTAGCCGCAGAAGTAAAGGCCTGCCACGAGCAGGATGAGCGCGGTGGCTTTGCTCGTGGTCCTGCGACTGAAATCGAGCCCGACCCCCAGCACGCCAAAGAGAAAGGGAAAGAACCAGATACCTTCCTGAAAGAGCAGCACGGCTAAAAGCAGAAGCGATACAAACAGCCATGCGCGACGTTCCCTGGGAAGCAGGAGCGCAAGTGCGAAGACCATCATGCTGCCATAGAATTCCAGCTGCATGGTCCAGATGACCGGGTTGTAGCTATCCTCGCCGAAGAAAATGCCTCCAGCCAGTCCCTGATAGAGAAAATCCCAGAAATCCGGCTTGTAGTCCTGCGGCAGGTGGGCGTAATGATTGAACATGCCCGCGCCGTTCAATGCGTAGACATCGTCGTAGCGGTAAAGATGGAATTTGAAGAGAGCATAAGAGGTGATGAGCGAGATGCAGATGACCGGCGCGAAACGGAACCAGCGTTTCACCGCGGCATCGGCTAGCACCCTGCCCGGGTTCGGCCTCAAGCCCTTAAGCGACAGAACGTAACCGGAAAGCACGAAGAAGATAATCACCATCGCCTTGCCGTTGATCAGCAGGAACAGTGGCGAGCCGATCCAGTCCCCCTCGACGCGGCCGCTCGGCTTGAGATCGAGTATCTTCGGCACGAATCCGAATGCGAAATGGTGGAACACCATGCCTATAGCCGCCATGCCTCGGAGAGCTTCAAGGGGCAGAATCTTTTCTCGATTGGTCAGTGCGGGCATGTCTTAACTATCAGGTTGGCAGACACAAGATTCATAGGATGGCGGTCTGGCGTTAGCATCGCATTGATAACAGAGGGAGATATTCCAGGGCAAGGGTTAGGAAGAGCCTTGTGCAACCCGATGAGAGCCAAAAGAAAAGCCGGAAACCAGTAGAGGCATCCGGCTTTAGGTATGGGGAACACATGTGTAATCACACAATGTTCGTGCGGGGGAGTATAGCGCGTCCCGCTTGGCTGTCAACGCGCGGGTGAATTCGGCTCAGGACTGGGCGGCGGCAAAGTGCGGGGAGATTTCAGCGGAATCGGCCGAGCCGGACACAATCCGGCACGGCACGGGAGCATCGGAAGCAATCGTTCCGGCTTCCGCAAGTGCGGAGAGTGCCAGGTGGCGCCTGCGTCCCGCGATGATGGAATACTTCCCACGCGATGCCTTCTTGACCACAAGCGAGTGGAGGATGCCGTGTGCCGCAATCGAGGCAATCAGCTCGTCCAGGCCCTTCCGGGCATCGGTCTTGCGGACGTTGCCTTCCCAAACGGTGAGCTTGTTCAGAGGGATGGATGCGGTTGAAAGCACGCTTGAAGGTGAAGTATCCTCGGTCGCTTTAAGAGTTGCAATGGTAGCCATAGTCTGTCTCCTTTCGGTTTGTGGAGACCGCCCAACGCGATGTCGCTGACGGCGCGGAAACAGCGTGCGCCCTCAGCGAGCGGGTCATTAGAATTTTGCTTCGCGAGGAATCGACCCCATCGCTACCAAATGGGGGAGAGGGGAAAATTCGTTATTGACGCGCGAGCGGAGCACGCACTCGGGGCGCTGGATGTCGCTGGGGGAGTCGCTCACTTTTGCTCGATATTTTCAACTGGCATGGCTAATAGTCAAGAGTTGAAAGGACGTGTCCGTCCTTGCGAGACGCCGTGAATCTGATACACCGTGTGGCCCTTCATAATGTTATCGAATGCATAAGCTCTTCGCAACGATTCTAGTTCTCTTGGTTGTGACCGCTTCTTCGTCTGCGGAAAACTCAACTCACGCCGTTATTGGCAGCAAAGCGCAGGAGTTGACTGCACATTCTTGATAGAAAGGTCGAAGCTTGGGGAGAAGAGGATGGTGGGCCGATTTCTCTAGACGTTGATCGCCGCCTTGCAGGCCTCTACGAAAACACAAGCAAGGACGCTGATGAGGCGCTCGTCATTTTGATGAGTTTCTATCTCGGCGAGGCCAATTGGTGAGATACGCGAGAACCTAATTATGCGAGGACCGCGGATGATTCCGACTATCGAGTTCTACATTCAGCACGAGCCACGCTCCTTCATCGAACGGTATCCGCAACGGATGAGACTCGACCGTGCAAACACGGTTGACCTGCTCAATCAGATACTGAGCGTCTGTGAAACCGGTCCAGGGCCCAAATGGCTTGTATGCTATCGAGGAAGCAAGTGTGGTGGGCGAACCCGCGCCAGCCGGTTTATCGGATACGGCAGTGATGCGGCCCATCGCGTCCCGCGTGTAGGTGACTACCAAAGTGTCCGGATAGGTGATAGTGGAAACCCGGCTGGCCGCGTCATTAAGTATTCTGTCCCCGGAATTCGCCACTTGGATAGGTCCGCGATCATTCTCCGCAAGGAGGGGTTTTGTGTCGGCCAAGATAACAGGATGATTCGTCGTCATTCCTTAATCTTTTTCTCTGTCGTATGCTAAAGATGCACAGTGACAATATGAGTGGCACAATACTCAACTCAAGCCAGGAGACAATGCTCGATTGGGTTACACCCCGATACAAGAAGATCATGACTGCCAAGATTATAATGCTCACTGGTAAGAGCAGGAAAATGCGTCGGCTGTCTGATCCTGCTATATGCCCATAACTCTTTGTACTCTTGGATGTGTTTCTCTGGAGGAATGTGATAGTGAAGCCGATCCCAAATGAAACGAAGCATAACAGCGGCAGCTTGACCTCCATCAACGATAACTCTTGCTCAGTGATATAGACTGGCACATGGTGTCCTGCATATCTTAAATGCGTCTGTCCCGTACTTTGTATAGGCAAACGTGGGCTGTGGTTAACTTCCTGATAGTCAATATAGAATGTGGCCATTAGAGCCGCAAGAAAAGATATCGCCACAACACACCGAACTACCGTGGTCAGCATCGTCATACAAACTGATCCTTAGTATTTACATATGCCATAAAGGAACTACTTGTGTATTTGTTGCTCCAGCATAGCCGCTCTGACCGGCTCCTACCCCAGCACTCCCCCCTAACCCAACAACCGGTTTGCCATTATCTTGAACGCCTTCAAAACCGTCTAAAGAGCCATTTAATCCTAATCCAACATCCCCGCCTTGATTTGCGAAGGGACCTTGCAAATCGCAAATAGTGTCTGCGTTAGATGCCATCACGCTCAAATTGATACCTCCTCCGCTTCCAATACCAGCGCCACCGCCCTCATAAGTGTAGGCACCAATATTACCCTTCGAGTCTATGGCAAAACCGCCCCCAAACATAAAATTAATGCCCCAAAAAGTGAAACTAAACGCACCACCGATCTGCAATGTATATAGGCCCGGCGGATCCAGGCGGTTTATGGTGCTTGTGTCAACATATGCATAGAGATTAATTCCTCCCAATTCCCTGATCGGATCTCTATTTATCCATCTTCCTGTGTTGCCATCCAGCGACCTGTATGTCGCCATATTCAGTCCGCTTGCCGCATGCTTGAAGAGTCTCGCATATTGGTAATCCGTTGGCGTGCTGCCGTAGCTGCGAGCGACGGCTCCGTAAGATGTATAGTCATAAGACTGCACGAGATTGCCTGTTGTGGCATCGATGACATCGCGTACCGAGCCAAGCTGATCCTGCATGTACACCAGTTTCTGACTTGAACTGACGTTGTATTCGCCATCGATCAAATCCCTGCGCAGAACATTATCGCTGGCATCGCGCGTCTGGCAGATGCGCGGGCCGCACCAAAGATAACGGGTGGTAGTTGTCGTGCCGCTTACGGTTTCCGCATCGACTGTGCGGTGCCCTATGCCGTCATAGCTGAAGACAGCTTTGTTGCTTGTTCCCACATAGTCGATCTCGATAAGGCGGTTCTCGGCGTCCCATTTGTAGGTTTTGGTGCCGTCGCCTGAAAGGGTGTTGCCATTTGCGTCATACGAGTATGTTGATGTTCCGAAGGTGCTGAGCTGGTTCAGGCCGTTGAAGGTGGGCGAGAGCGATCCTGATGCAGGCGTGTTCCAGGTGGTCGCGTTATCGAGATTGTCATAGGCGAACGTGCTGTTGCCGGGCGTGGTGGCCGATTCGGTCAGCAGCCGGTCGATCTTGTCATAGGTATAGCCGTGGCTCTGCGTCGCCCAGGGATGGCCCGTGGCGGCGGTGTCGGTGATCGACACGATGTCATAGACATTCGTTGGGCCGCTACCGTAGCCCAGCGTGTAGCTGCGGCTCACGCCGGAGTTGGTGATAGAGATCAGCCGCCGGTCGTTGGTGTTGGTATCGTAGCCCCAGCCGGTGGAAACGGTGACTGACCCGTTGGTCACGGACTGCGAGGTGACCTGACTGGTCTCGCCCAGGTAGCCGATAGTGAAGCTGCCGAGCGGCGTGCCGTGGCTGGTGAGCCGGCTGATGGCGTCATAGCCGAACGTTTCATTTCCGCCCGTGATGTTCCGCCCGGAGAGGCGGCCTATCGCGTCGTAAGTCAGGCCGATAGTGTCGTTGCTGTACGGCCCGTCGATGGAGGAAAGCTTCAGCGCGCCGTTGCTACCGATGGCGGTGTAGGAGTAGTTCGTGGTGCCAAGGCCGTCCGTCATGCTGGAAAGGCGCGGGAAATACGTATCCCACACAAAAGTGACGTTGGGCGTCGGATTCACCGTGCTGGTATAGGTGATGCCCGCGATGCGGTTGTCCTTGGTCCAGGTGAAGGTCTTCACCTGCCCCAGCGCGTCGGTGATGGAATGCAGGCGCGAACTCGTGTTCTCCCATGCGTAAGTCTCCGTCTGTGCACTTCCCGTTCCATAGGCGTAGGTCTTGGAAACAGGGCGGGACTGGAGATCGATTTCCCAATGTGTGACGTTGCCGTTTGCGTCGGTGAGGTTCTTCAGCGTGCCGTCTTCGTAATAGGCGTATTGCGTGGTGCGCGTGGAGGAACCGGAGGTAGGCTCCGTCACCGAGATCAGCCGCCGGTCGGCGTCGTAATCATATTTAGTTCGGTTGTTGGGCCCGGTGCTGTCGCAGGTCTCGGTCACTTGACGATTCCGACAAGTCATCCTAGCACTGTTTGCCGGCAGTGAGCAGACCGATTTTGAGCGGTGAAGTGTCTGTCGCT
>Ga0302320_10006360_pt1 | contig 26239 bp, 26 predicted proteins | sample Bog_T0_3_FD_202130 | JGI IMG/M metagenome (GOLD analysis project Ga0302320, IMG submission 202130) | Peat permafrost microbial communities from Stordalen Mire near Abisko, Sweden - Bog_T0_3 | ecosystem: Environmental > Terrestrial > Soil > Wetlands > Peat | place: Sweden: Abisko, Stordalen Mire... | reverse complement strand
CTGGCGTTGAACCTGCTCAAACAGGACACTACTTTCAAGCGCGGGATCAAAGGAAAAAGACTCAGAGCCGCATGGAACCTCCCCCACTTACTCAAATTACTGGGGATTTGATATGCGTCGGCCCTGGTAAACCTCCCCTCTGATTCTGTCGAAGCCTAGATTTTACTTTGAAAAACTGGCATCTTAAAAGTAACTCTTTCTGATCAAAACTGAGCAGAATTCCTCGCAAGTTCTTGCGACTATTTGCCAATGAACTAAAGCGCATTCCAGCGCACGCCGATTTCTGGATGCCGGTTCCGAGGTTCGCCGAACAGAGGTGAAACCTATGGGGAAAAGCACAGAAAAGACGATTCTTCTGATCGATAACGACGCCGAAGAAACTCTGTCGATCAGCGCAATGTTCAAAGATGAGAGCTCATACGCCTTCGAATTGACCTGCGTAAAGCGCATGAGTGAAGCCGAGGATTACCTTGCCGGACATTCGGTTGACATCGTTCTACTTGATCTGGGATTGTCCGAACCAAAAGGACTACGGGCGTTTAGGCGGCTTCGCGCCTCCACGCCCGGCATCTCCATAGTACTCTTGTCAAGTCTGGACGAAGAGCCGATCGCAGTTCAAGCCATTCAGGAGGGCGCGCACGACTATCTCATCAAGGGTCAGATCGAGCCGCTAAAGCTCATGCGCGTCCTGAGGAATGTCGTTGAGCGGAGAATGACGGAAGAGGTGCTATTCAATGATCGAGACCCCGCCCAGATCTCGCTCTCAAGCGTCGCGGATGCCCAAATCTTCGCAAGCATGTCGGGAAATATCGTCCTTCTCAATCCCACTGCGGAAAGGCTGACAGGCTGGACGCTCAAGGAATCGGCCGGTCGGCCTCTAACTGAGATATTCCGGATTGTGGGCACTACCAATCGCAAAGCAATTCTGGTTCCGATGGCGAAGGCTGCATCGGACGACTGGAACGAGAAACCGCCGCTAAATTGTCTTCTCATTCACCGGGACGGGCATGAATTCTTCATCGAGCATTCTGTGTCCCTCGTCAAAGACCAGAAGGGGAACGCTGCTGGAACGGCTGTCGTTTTCCGCGATGTGAGCTCCAGGCGGGAGCAGCCGGAAAGATTAGCCCCTTTGGCAGAACACGATGCCTTAACTGGTTTGCCCAAACAATCGCTGTTTTACGTCCGGGTTGAGCAAGCGATCTCACTTGCCCGGCGACACGCGGAGCACGCCGCCGTGCTATTTCTGAATTTGGATAGATTCAAGCAAATTATCGGTTCCTTGGGACATCGCACCGGCGACAAACTTCTTCAATCTGTCGCAACACGCTTGCGGGATTGTCTGCGCAACTCTGACACGGTGAGCCGGCTAGGAGACGGCGAATTCGTCGTGCTTTTGCAACACGTTCATCAACCGGAAGACGCCGCCAATACGGTAGCAAGATTGTTGCAAGCGGTTGCAGCATTTCATTCCGTGGACCAACACGAGTTGCACGTGACCGCCAGCATCGGAGTAAGTGTCTACCCCGATGATGGCCTCGATGCGGAGACGCTCATCAAGAACGCGGAAATTGCCATGAGTCAAGCCAAGAAGAGCGGCATTCACAGCTATCAATTCTACAGATCGGAAATCGGGGCCAGTGTAGTAGAACAACAATCCGTCGAGCAAGAATTACAGCTCGCACTGGAACGGAATGAATTGACGTTGCACTATCAGCCCAAAATCGATCTCAAGACTGGGACCATTTCCGGCACTGAAGCACTAGCTCGCTGGTTACATCCTACGATTGGTTCTGTTCCTCCAGCGAAGTTCATACCTATCGCAGAAGAGTCCGGCTTGATTCTCCGAATCGGCTCCTGGATGCTCTGTAAAGCATGCATGCAAGCTAGAGAATGGGCGGATGCGGGTATGCCCGCAAAAGCGATTGCCGTCAACATCACAGGAACGCAGTTTCAGAACGAGGATTTTCTGGTTGATCTCTTCGCAATTCTCGGTGCAACGGGATTTGATCCGGAATCACTGGAACTGGAACTAACTGAGAGTGTTCTCATGGCGCATCCCGAACGGACAGCATTTGTTCTCAAGACCCTCAAAGATCGAGGAGTCCAGTTAACAGTCGATAACTTCGGAACTGGCAACTCCGACGTTAGCAGTTTGCGGAAGTTACCACTCGATGCTCTCAAAATCGACCGTTCACTGGTTCGCCAGATCACAACTGTCCCCGCCGGCATGACAATCGTGAAAACAATCATCGACATGGGTCAAAGTCTGCACTTGCGGGTCATTGCTCAGGGCGTTGAAACCGCTGAAGATTTGGAGTTTCTCTGGGAGCACGATTGCGACGAAGCACAGGGGAATTTTTTCAGTCGTCCGATACCCCCGGAGCAACTGGCCAGCCTGCTCCAACCGCGTCTATATTCTAACTAAAAGGGCATATGGCAAACGCATTGCGACGTTGAATGGATCAACCGCATTGAAGAACTCCCGCCCTGGAACATCGCCGCCTCGCTCTGGGCCGACTCTTCCAAGGCCGCTTAGGCCCACTCATCAGGTGTCCGCTACGAAATTGTTGGACACTCTCTTCCAGTCAAGGTGGGAACTCCGAACGCTTACAGTAGATCGAATTGCGGAATGAACAGCAGTGCAACTGATACGATCCGGCTCACGCCTACACCCTGGCCGATCTGATCGACGTTGCCGAGCATCACAATCCCAGCGTGCGCACGGCCTGGGAGCGCGCAAAACAGAAGGCAGACGAGCTCGGATTGGCGAAAAGCGCTTATTACCCCGAGTTAGAGAGTTTAGCTGTTTTCGGCGACGAGAGATTGATGAATCCATTCCCGAAACCGTTGGCTCCTCGTGGCTACGTGATGGTCGAGGTGCCATCGTCCGGCCTGATGTCACGCTCCAATATCTCATCTTTGACTTTGGTAAACGCGAAGCGAACGTGGACTCCGCGAAAGAAGAAAAACTCGCCGCGGGTGCAGATGTCATTCAGGTAAATCAAGCGCTGGCGTTTCGCGTCGCCAGTGCGTATTACCAACTGTTGACCGCACAGGAAAGACTGCAGGCCGCTCAGGACACGTTGCGAACTGCGCAAACCACGCAGGATGCAGCCGAAAACTGACTGAACAACGGACTTGCGACTCTTCCCGATGTTCTCAACGCGCGGGCCGAAACGTCACAGGCTGCGTTCGACGAAGAATCCGCGGACGGGGATGAAAAAATTGCGCGCGTGACGCTGACTGAAGCGGTGGGAGCTGATCCGTCTCCAGGCATAGCGATTGACAGCCAGAGGAACGCGCCGCTGCCGGAGAAACTCACAATGTCCATAGAGGCGCTGATCGACCGCGCGATGAAGAATCGTCCAGACTTCATGGCGCAAACTCTGCGAATCCGCTCCGCCGAGGCTCGCATTCGTGCGGCCAAGGCGGAGTACAGACCGCAGATCGCCCTCTCGGGATCGGTTGCGCAGACCTCCGTGTGGCCCACGGCGGATTACGGTCGGCTCGGCCCGGCGAGCGAGCCTACCTGGTCCGCCGCACTCGGCATCAAATGGCGCATCTTTGACGGAGGGGTGCGCAAGAACGAACTTACGACGAAAGACGATGAGACGACGCGCGAGGTCTGGACCGCTTACATAGCATTCCGGACGGCTTTGCGAAAGCACGACGCTGCCGTGGCGCTGCTTGAATCCGCCCACGCCTCTTACTCGGCATCGCTCGATGCATACGAATGCGGAGTCAAGAATCTGGTCGATGTTGTTACCGCGGAGGAGCAACTGGCCAAAGCTCGACTATCGAGTGTCTCCGTACGATCGGAATTATTAATAGAGGCAGTCAACCTTGAATTCGCAACCGGAAATCTGCTGAGGAATCAACCACCAGCGACAACACTTCGACCTCAGGAGGGACACCAACGATTTCGCCCAGACCGCAATTGCCCTCATCCGGTACGAAAGTATGGTCGACACCTTCGTACAATTGATTTTACGGAACTCCTCGAGTGTAATCGCTCCATCGCGGCCGATTTGATCGGACTCGATGGGGCTGCGCAAGTGGGCTTGCCCGCACCGCTCGCCCGTCAGGATAAAGCTCGCGATTATTTTCCCGTGTTCACTGGCCGCACAATACCTGCTTCCGTCTAGGAAGAGTCGGAGTGGATCCCAATGGCGATGAGAGAGCAACAAATTCGAGCAGCTCTGGAGCAGCATTGGTCGGCGTCGGCGGCCGGTGACCTGGCAGCGGAACATGACATCTATCAAGAGAACGCGGTCTGCGAATATCCGCAGTCGGGTGAACGAATACACGGCAAGGAAAATCTAAAGAGCCTGCGGGGGCATCATCCAGGCCGCCCCAGTGGATTTGCGGTGCGCCGCATCAGCGGCTCCGGAAATCTCTGGGTGACGGAATATTTGATCGACTACGAAGGAAAGCCGGTGTATACCGTCAGCATCATGGAATTTGAAGACGATAAATGCCGGCGCGAAACACAGTATTTCGGCGACCCATTTGATGCGCCGGCCTGGCGTGCCCAATGGGTCGAGCAGGTAAGTCAGCCGCTCCAGGCTGCCGCTCCTATGCTCAGACCTCCGCAGGAGTAGGATGCGCGCGATTGGAATTCAGATCGAGTTACCCAGGGACCTGAAACTGGGTCGCGATGCTACCTTCGCACGTCCGATAGGTTCAGAGGTTGGTCGTTCTGTCTTCTGCCGTTGCGAATGAGATCGGCGGTGCTTTCATTGGAGGGGCGCATGCCGAGACTTCTGCCCGTCCGACCACTGGTCGACTCTGGTGCGGGACCGACTAGGACGCGAGTTTCAACTGCTTCCCCTTGGACTCGATCGCACTTAGTAGATTCTGCCAGGATTCATCGAAAGACTTTGCACCGTTCGCTTGCAGGTCAGCTGCTAATTGATCGAGATTGATTCCTGTCTTTCGAAAGTCCTCGAGAATAGCTTCGCAATCCCCTCCATCGCGCGGAAGCGTTCCAGCCAGCTGGCCATGATCGCCGAAAGCCAGAAGTGTCTTCTCGGGCATCGTGTTGACTGTGTTAGGCGCCGCGAGAGCACTTATATAGAGAACATCGGAAGCCTTAGGGTCCTTGGTCCCCGTACTGGCAAACAGTAGTCTCTGGGGACGTGCGCCGAAGTTGCCCAACCGCTGCCAGCGGTCCGAGTCCAGGACGTCGCGGTATGCCTTGTATATTTGCTTTCCAATGGCGATGCCGAGTTTGTCTCGTAACTGTTCCGGTACTTTGTCGATTGTGGCCCCATCCCAGCGGCTCACGAAAACCGAGGCTACCGATCGAATGTCCGGGCTGAGGCCCGCGTCAATCCGCCGTTCCAGCCCTCTCATGTACGCGCCCGCGGATTCGAGATATTGGTCTTGAGAAAAGAGAAGTGTCACGTTGATGGCGATACCTGCCGCCGTCGCCGCCTCAATTGCCACGTTTCCCTCTTTTGTTCCCGGGATCTTGATGAACAGGTTGGAACGATTTGCTTTCTTGTGCAGTGTAGTCGCCGCGGCCAACGATCCGCCGGCGTCATAGGCCAGAAGAGGCGATATTTCGAGGGAAACATAGCCGTCATTGCCCGCCGTACGGTCGTGAACCGAGGCGAAAAGATCGGCGGCGCGCGTCAGATCTTCGAGACCCAGTTCAAAGAACAACTCCTCGCCTGAGAGCCCGTTTGACACCAGACGATTGATCTCTGCGTCATAGGAACTGCTCTTTGAGATGGCGTGCTCAAAGATGGTGGGATTCGAAGTCAGTCCCGTGACGGAGAATTCATCGATGTAGCGCTTGAGCGTTCCGTTATCGAGCAAGTCACGCGTAATGTTGTCGAGCCACAAGCTTTGCCCAAGATCGTGAAGTTCCTGTGTAGCCTTCATCGTTCCTCCTGATCACCTTTGGCGTCGCGGCGCCTCTAAAGCTCTTCGATGCTGATTTCGCACTGCGCGATTCCGACTGACTCGGACACTATCAACAATACTAAGACACAAGCGATGAGAGCGATCTATTGGACGTTGGTATCGATCGATGCCTTGATATTTGCCGGAGCCGCGGTATTGATATTGCGTCCATCTCATTTGGCATCCGATATACAAACGATACACGCGGGCCTGAAACCACGGCTGGACTACAAACATCCAATTTTTTGCGTGGACGATTGGCTTCGCTGCGAGGTGCGGAAACTTTTCGGACTCTCAGGGGAGGACGAAGATGAATACACTACGAAATGTTTTGACGCAATCGGAAAAGGATGGCGTCGCCCTACAGCATTTCAATGTCGCTAACCTCGAAATGTTGAAGCCGGTGCTCAACGCCGCGGCTGAAGCACATGTGCCGGTACTCGTCGGCGCGTCCGAAGCGGAGCGAGAATTCCTCGGGACTCGCCAACTTGCCGTTTTGCTCAAAAGCTTGCGCGAAGAACTCGATGTGCCGGCATTTCTCAACGCGGACCATACGCATTCGCTGGCGAAGGCCGTGGAAGCGGCGAAAGCTGGCTTTGATGCGGTGGTGATCGATTTCTCCGCGGTGTCATTCGAAGAAAATGTGGCTCGTACGAAGGAGACAGTTGAAGCGATCAAGGCGATCAATCCAGCCATCGTGGCAGAGGGAGAGATAGGCGATATTGGAACGGGCTCTGAAATTCACGAGGCGGTTCAGAGCGGATTGAAGAGCCTGACGACACCGGAAGAGGCGAAGCAATTCGTTCACTCAACCGGAATCGATGTTCTCGCTCCGGCGGTCGGGAACATGCACGGCATGCTCAAGAGCACGGCGCAGGGAAACACGAAGAAACACCTGAATATCGAAAGAATTTCCCAAATCAAGGAGGCGACGGGCTTCTTCCTGACCTTGCACGGCGGATCTGGAACCGACGATGACGACTTTCGCAAAGCCATCGCCGCGGGAATCAACATCATCCATATCAATACCGAACTGCCTTGAATCAATGCCCGCCAACCGCACCCGTAATGTGTGCTCGTTTCATAAAGAACAAAGCAATTGCGCTCGCGAGCAGCACGCAGCCCAGCACCAGGAAACAATCGCTTTATGCAAGAAAAAAACGCTTCGCGACGAACCGTGAAACCGATGGCGCCGATGGCGCGCATGTTTGCCGAATACGGGTCGCTGCCCTCGGACATGAAGTAAGCTGCCGACTGCAGAACCCGTTCCTGAAGGGCACCCGAATAGACGGTCACCGCAGGTTGTTTCGACGGCGGAAGGTACGTGAGGATGGCGACGAAGGAGAGGGGAATAAGTACGCCGCCTGTGAAACCTTGCGCGACGCGAAAGAGAATCATCAGATCGAGAGAATGTGTCTGTCCGCAGCAAATGGAAAAGAGCACGAACAAGATCGAATTCACCATCAGATATTTATTCAGAGAAAACGCAGCGGAGAGCCATCCGGTCAGCGGGATCACGACGATCTCGGCGACCAGGTGGGACGTCGGTATCCATGAGATCTCATCCGCTTTCTTAGACGATCAGGCCAGAAGAGTCAAAGGAAATCCATTGTATCTTGGTATCGATAAGCACCGAGGTATCGGCTGCATTCCCACTCTCGGTCCGTTTCGCAGTCATTGTTAGTCCGCCCTCCAATGCCGGCCCCTACAACCAGCATTGTTCGAGATGTAAGTTTCTTGACCTGTACGAAGGTATCGAGCGATACATTCGTCCAATTGTTCGGCTCCAATGCTTCTGGTGTGATTGCGTCGTGCCGCTGCTCCAGTCGAATGGCGAACAAGAAAAGGCGAAGAAGAAGCGCCATGAAAATACCGACGGTATTGACGTCGTGGCATCGGCCGGGATGTTCGCAATAACAGCCGGGAGGATCATTCGAGGTGATCACGTCGAATCGAGCGGGGCAGTTCCCTGCCGTCATTGGGAAAAAACCAGCTCGGATTCTTCTGGTCCATGCAGCACTCGCGCTACAGGAGTCGCATCTGTTGTTTTTGCGATCCATTCCGGCAATCGTGGAAACGCTGGCTTCCTGTGCCGATATGTATCTCCGCGAGGAACACGGTTACGCACTTGTGATCCTCGTGCTCCATTCCAAATCAACCGAGACAGCCGAGGCGGCACATTTTATCCGCCATCGGTGGAGCGCCGCGAGAATCCTCCTGCTCGATGGCGAATCTGTGATGATCGACGACTGGCTCTATGACGAGCGGATCGACCCTAATGTGCATCCGGCCACAGTGCGCGGGGCGGCAATTCGGCTCATGACTGAAGAAAAACATTGGATTGCGGCATGAACCTCGAAAAGGCCATTACGTTAGCGGGTGCAGATCGCCAAGCACAGTTGGAATGAGTTCCGACAGGGTTGGATGAATGTGCATGGCGCGTTGCAGGGTGGTATAGGGGCATCCTGAATACATCACGTCGAGAATGCAGTGGATCGCTTCATCGCCGCCTGTTCCCAGAATCGCCGCTCCCAGGATCTTCTTGCTCTCTGCGTCAACCAGGACCTTCATGAACCCCATCGTTTCGCCCTTTTCGACTGCTCTACCAACCTTAGTCATCGGGCGAGTTCCGATCATCGCTGGCCTTCCGCTTTGGCGGACCTCGGGCTCAGAAAGTCCAATTCGTCCCAGGGGCGGATCAATGTAGAGCGCGTGCGCCGGGATACGATCGCTTACTCGCCGCGGATCGTTGTCCAGCAGATTGGCCGCTACGATCTCAAAATCGTTGTAGGAAGTGTGCGTGAACGCACCCTTACCATTGCAGTCTCCCATCGCCCAGATTCCCTGGACATTGGTTCGCAATTGATCGTCTACCAGGATGTATCCCCGTTCGTCGGTTTGAACTCCCGCGCTATCCAGGCCAAGGTCATCCGTGTTTGGAGTGCGGCCCACGGCCAGCAACACATGAGAGCCGTGCGCTTTGGGCTCACCTTCTTCACAACTGACGTGGACGGAGATCCCCTTATCGCTTTCTTCGAAGGCGATGCATTCGGAACGAAGCCGGATATGAATTCCTTCCGACTCCAGGATTTCTTTGACCCCGGCCGAAACATCTTCGTCTTCATGCAAGATAAGACGGGAGCCCTTTTCGACAACAGTCACCTCGCTGCCAAAACGGCGAAACATTTGCGCAAACTCCAAGCCGACGTAACTGCCCCCAACGATGACCAGGTGCTCTGGTATTTCTTCAAGTTCAAGGATCGACGAGTTAGTTAAATAGGAAACCCGCTCAAGCCCGGGAAAATCGGGTATCACCGCACGCCCACCAACGTTGATAAAAATCCGATCGGCGTTCATTGTCTCTGAGCCGGCTGCAATCTCATGGCTGGAAACGAAACGCGCCGATTCATGGAAGACTGTGCAGTTTTTCATTCCACGCAACCACTGCTCGACCCCGTTACGCGACTTGGCCGAGATCGCGTCTTTGCGCGCTTTCACAGCTTTCAGATCAACCTGAATCGATCCCTGAATCGTCACTCCGAAGTCATTGGCACGCCGCGCGATGTGAGCCGCATGCGCACTCGCCACCATAGCCTTCGTTGGGATGCACCCTGTATTGACGCAGGTCCCTCCGAACAACTTTCGTTCGATCACGGCCACCTGTTGCCCTGCCTGGGTCAGACGACCCGCCAAAGATGGGCCAGCTTGTCCAGCCCCGATGATGATTGAGTCGAAATGATGATTCATAGCGTCACCCGCAACATAAGAATAATGCCAGAGGTAACACCGTTGGTTGAAATTCGGAAGGATAACCCCGATATCCTTCTCTCCGATCTCAATATGCCCGGGAAGGTTCTGCTTCGAGTTGCTTTCGCTGGTTCGCGGAAGCTTTCCATTTATCCAACGGATTGCCATGACAAGGGCCGCGGCATTCGCCCGCTATCGAGTATCATTGATTCCCTGCCCCGGCCGGAGCCTTGATATCCTGCCCCGTCTCCTACTTTTGAGCTTCTATGAGTGCTGATGAAGACTTATCGCGCCTCAAACACCGTAATGGACTCCGCCAGCTCTTCGATTTCCAGTTTTGCTGTGCCTGCCACCGAGCCCAATCCTGCCGATGCCCGCACGGCGCGGAACTCCGTACAATTTGCCAGCGCAGTTCCTTCCACATTCAATCGAGAGAACTGCCCGCACACTGTCTATCAGTGCGTCGTCGTCGAAGGGCTTTATCAGAAACTCTACTGCCCCCGCCCGTAAGGCTTGCATGCGCACTTTCTCTTCGCCATGTCCCGTAATGAAGATGATAGGAATCTTGTAGCGATCCTCGTTCAGTCTTGTTTGGAGTTCCGAACCCGACATTCCCGGCATACGGATATCGGTGATCAGACACGCTGTATGCCCCTGCTGACCGGAATCCAAAAGCTCCTCCGCCGATGCGAATGGCAATGCTCGGAGGCCCACGGTCTCGATCAAAGCCTCCAGAGACTCCCGAACGGATTCATCATCGTCGACGACAACTACTATCTTTGTCTCTTTCCCCGTTCTTATGTTCGCTAACAAAAAACCTGGTATGAAAAGAGGCGCAATTATCCTTTGGTATAACACTGGAGAATTGCATTTTCCTCATGGCCCGGCCTGGGGTATTTACCCTGAGGAGGCGCGCATCGGACTGCGCAGAAGTGCAGCAGCGGCAAGTCGGTATCCCCTCGGACCGCAGCGAGTCAAAATTGATCTGAGCCTTCCAACGCCGAAACGTTTTCCCAGGATCGTCAAGTTGCGCGAAGTCGCTGAATTCTTGCCGCCATCTTGACAAGTTCAGCAAGAGATCCGGCCTGCATCTTGTGCATCACCCGGCCGCGATGGACCTTGACAGTGACCTCTCGAGTCCCGAGTTCCGATGCAATCTCCTTATTGAGCAACCCCGAAACAACAAGCTCCATGACTTCCTGCTCGCGCCGGGTCAGAATCTCGAATCGCTCTTCTAACTCGGCAAGATCGGCTTGCTCCTGGCGGCTAGCCTGATCGCAAGCCAGCGCCTGTCGAACGGCGTCCAGCAGGTCCTGATCCCCAAAGGGCTTAGTCAAAAACTCCACCGCACCCGACTTTATTGCCTTCACTGACATCGGAATATCGCCGTGCCCGGTAACAAAGACGATCGGAGTCTTGCGCCCCTGTTTCCGTAGTTGCTGCTGAAATTCAATGCCGGTTATCCCAGGAAGACTAACATCCAATACCAGGCAACTTGGTCCATCGGACGTTTCACTTTGCAGAAACTCTTCCGCCGTTTCAAAGCACTCGGATCGCAGGCCGACCGACATCAGTAGACCGTGTATCGATTCACGAATGCTGACATCGTCATCGATGATGAATACCTTGGGGGCCGCTGCGAACGCCATCGCCCGTCCTTTTTTGTAAATGACTCAACTTCGCTGGTCAGCGCGGCAGTGGATGGACTTCCACCGTCGAAACTCCGTTCCTGTTTCGGAGTGGTATCCACAGTCGCGCGTCGCGGGACGGGTTGGTGGAACCTCAGCCGCCCAACTGTCGTTCCATTGTCCCGGTCAGCAGACTGACCCTTACTGACCTCGCACACAGATCTCCAAACATTCTGGTCGCTGAAATGCAACCAATTTTTTACAATCAAGAAGTCCTGGCGGGATTGTGTCGAACGATTGACATCCCGTGGGTATGCGGACAAATCTCGGAAGGCGAGCTACCCGGTTCCAGCAGTTATTCGCGCGGCCTTGCCACCACTGGCCGACATTTATCTCGGGAGAAAGATCTTGACCCTTTGGAATTCGTTTCTGATATCTTTCAGCGTACTTCTCCCGCTGATCAATCCGCTCGGGTCGGCCCTGGTTTTTCTGGGGTTGGCCTCCGATGCGCCTCCGAAGTTGTATCGCTCTTTGTCGCGTCGAATCGCAATCAATAACATAATCTTCCTGGCCATCATCGAATTGCTTGGCGCTACGATTCTCAAGTGTTTCGGCATCTCCCTGCCTATTGTGCAATTCTCCGGTGGCATCGTAATCGCAACCATGGGCTGGTCCGTGTTGAACGAAAGAGATGCAAGCGCCAATTCCAGGAACAAGCGGGAAGAGTCCGATGTACGGGACCAGGAACACGCGGAAGACCTTGAACTGAAGGCTTTCTATCCGTTCACCTTTCCCATCACCTCAGGACCAGGGACGCTCGTCGGGCTGCTGACGCTGACCGCTCACATTTCTGAACCTGCAATTTCAAAGAATATTCTGGCGCATCTCGGCGTATTTCTCGCCGTGGTCGTTCTCAGCGTGCTTGTCTATTTCTGCTACGCGTACGCGCCCAAAATCACCAAGGCCGTCTCGCCATCAACGGCGCATGGTATCCTGCGCGTGGTAGCGTTCATCTTGCTCTGTATAGGTGTTCAGATCGCCTGGAACGGCCTCTCCGCTTTGCTTGCCCAGATCGTCAGGCCTTGATCAGCTCACTTCGCACCATCGATACGAAAGTGTCGATCGGTACTTTCGTCTAGTAGATTTGTCCCATTGTTTCTTGCCTAATCCGATCATCAAGCACGATCCGAATGGATCGGGCGCCTGATCCCCAGAGATCCTGATTTTGGCGCTTCAGGGTATTTCCCGTTTGGAGGGCACGAACAATGACTGAACTCTCCTCGCCGGCGACGGCAACGAGCTCTTGACTCCATAGCATTGGCAATACAAAATAGTCGCATGCGCATGAGACCATCAGCGCTTTCCAACATCCAAGCAAATTGAGGTCGAACCGCGATGTCTCCCTTCCCAAGACGACGGCGCCCTGCGTATGGCAGCGTTGGGCTTTGCTCAGGTCGCGCCTTGCCGCTTGCTGTCTCTTGCGTTCTTTTTTCTGGGAACGCTGCCTTTGCGCAATCTGGAACGAGCATTTTCGCGCCGGCTGCAACCCCCGCGCGCTCGATTTTCGACCTGTCGATGCTGGTGCTTGGAGTCACGCTCGCCATTTTTCTGATAGTAGGTGGCCTGTTGTTGTATGCGCTGATTCGTTACCGAAGCCGCCCGGAACATTCGGATCGCGAACCCGCTCAAATCTACGGCAGCAATCAAATTGAGTTGTCCTGGACCGTGATTCCCATCTTGATCGTGGTAACGCTATTTCTCTCAACCACGCGCGTCATCCTGGGAACACAGGCGATTCCGAAGCCAGACACCGCGATGAATGTGACCGTGATCGGTCATCAGTTCTGGTGGGAGTACCGCTATCCAAGCCTAGGTGTGGTTACTGCCAACGAACTACACATACCCACCAGTGACCCGGCACATCCAACTCCGACTTACCTCACCATGTCGTCGGCGGATACGGACCATAGCTTCTGGGTGCCGCGCCTTGCCGGCAAGACCGACGTAATCCCAAACCAGATCAATACAATGTGGATCGATCCGGAACAGCCGGGGCTCTATCTTGGCCAATGCGCACAATATTGTGGCGCCCAGCACGCCAAGATGCTGTTGCGGGTTTATGCGCAGTCTCCTGGTGAATTTTCTGCCTGGATTGAGCAGCAGAGGCAGCCCGCGGTGCAGGATTTTGCGGGAAACCCAGTTGCCGCGGAAGGCCAGGCTGTTTTCATGCACAACGCGTGCATCAACTGTCATGCGATTGTGGGAACAGTGGCAACGGGGCGTTTTGGTCCCGACCTCACACACCTGGCCAGCCGCGACACAATCGCGTCCGGTGCGTTTCAAAACACCCCGCGGAATCTTCGCCAGTGGATCGACAATCCAAACTCGATGAAGCCCGGCTCGCTGATGCCGGCAATGCACTTGAACGATCACGATCTGGACGTCATCACCGCTTATCTCACACAGCTCCGTTAACCCCTCAATAGGAAGGCATGCCGGATGAGCACGACTTATGCAGTGGAAGGAATCGACGGGACACCCGCGACGCAGCAAAGCCGTCCACCGCTGAATGTCGTGTTCGAGTGGCTGACGACCGTGGATCACAAGAAAATCGGCCTGATGTACATCACATACGCGCTCATTTTTCTGGTGATCGGCGGTGTACAAGCGGTGTTGATGCGCATCCAGTTGGCAGTTTCCAACAATCACTTTGTCTCGCCCCAGGTCTTCAACCGGCTCTTCACCATGCACGGCACAACCATGATATTTTTCGTTGCCATGCCGATCGTGTTTGGCTGGGGCAACTACCTTGTGCCGCTGATGATCGGAGCGCGAGATATGGCGTTCCCGCGGCTCAATGCATTCAGCTTCTGGATCTCCGCCTTCGCCGGACTCCTTCTTTATTTCAGTTATGTGGGTGCAAGCGGCCTGTACGCAGCGGGATCGGCGCCGGATGTGGGCTGGTTTGCATATGCGCCCTTGACGGCGAGAGTGTTTTCGCCCGGCCACAGTACGGATTACTGGACGCTCGCCGTTTTTCTAAGCGGTATCGGCTCGATTGGCACCTGTTTGAATTTCGCGACCACCATCATTTCCATGCGCTGCAAGGGCATGAAGATGAGCAAAATGCCGCTCCTGGTGTGGCTCTACCTGGTGATGTCGGGGCTGGTGTTCGTGACCATCAGCCCGCTCACCGCGGCGCAGATCATGCTGACCATGGATCGCTACCTGGGGTCTCACTTTTTCGATACGCAGGCCGGTGGGTCGGCGGTCCTGTGGATGCACTTCTTCTGGATCTTCGGCCATCCGGAGGTTTATGTGCTGATCCTTCCGTCGTTCGCCATTATCAATGAGGTCGTGCCGGTGTTTTCCCGCAAAGCCATTTTTGGCTATCCGACAATGGTAGCGGCCTCGGTGGGCATCGGCTTCATCAGCACGAGTGTATGGGCGCACCACATGTTCTCGGTGGGCATGGGCGCAGCGGCGAACACGTTTTTCGTTTTCGCCACCATGGTGATTTCGGTGCCGACGGGGATGAAGATCTTCAACTGGCTGGCCACAATCTGGGGTGGGAAGGTGATCTTCGCTACGCCAATGCTCTTCTGCATAGGATTCCTGTTTCAGTTTCTCATTGCAGGGCTAACGGGTATCATGCTGGGCTCGGCGCCCTTCGACTGGCAACTGACTAACTCATATTTTGTTGTGGCCCATTTCCATTACGTTATTGTTGGGGGAATTCTATTTGCCGTATTCGCCGCATTCTACTATTGGTATCCAAAAGTTACCGGCCGCATGTTGTCGGAGACGCTGGGCAAGTGGCATTTCTGGCTCTTCGTAATCGGCTTTCATCTCACCTTCGACTTCATGCACATCCCAGGCATTCTCGGCATGCCGCGCCGCATCTACACTTACGAAGCAAGCCGCGGATGGGATGGGTTGAACATGATCGTCGGCATTGGAACTGTTTTTCAAGCCGTGGGCATCCTTGTTTTCGTTTACAACATGGTCCACTCGTACTTCAAAGGTAAGGAGGCCGGCCCCGACCCGTGGGATGCATGGACGCTCGAGTGGTCGACAAGTTCTCCGCCACCCGACTACAACTTTGCTGTTTTGCCCGCCGTGAAAAGCCGACGCCCGCTATGGGATCTGAAACACCCGGAAGATCCGGATTCCGATTACGAATGAGAGACAAAGAATGAGAAACAGGGAAAGAGACAAGTCATAATGAGAGACGCGACCACCATCCCGATCGAATCGCCGCTGGAAACGCCCTGGACGCTTCCCTATCGCGGCACCGTGGGCATGGCTTGCCTGATCATTGCCGAGTCCGCGATTTTCCTGATCTTTGTCGTTGCCTACATCTTTTACATTGGCAAAAGCCTCACTGGGCCCACACCCGCGCAGGTACTGGAGTTGCCCATCTTCGGTACCGTTTGCCTGCTGTCGAGCAGCATTACAGTCCACTTTGCAGTGGCCGCGCTTCGCAAGAGCAAGCTGAGAGCCTTTACCGGCTGGCTCGCGGGTACGGTTCTACTCGGATCGATTTTTCTTCTCACGACTGCCCGCGAGTGGTATCACCTTATCCACGACGAAGGGCTCACGATACAGACCAATCTTTTCGGCACCACTTACTATTCGCTGGTTGGACTGCATGCGACGCACGTCGTGGTCGGCTTGATCATGCTCTCGCTCGCTCTCGGTTTCTCGTTGTCCGGTCTCGTGACGGAAGAGCATTCGGAAAAGCTCGAAACGCTGTCACTCTACTGGCATTTTGTCGATGCGGTGTGGATCGTGGTTTTCACGGTGGTCTATGTTGTGGGCAGGTAGATTGCTGAAAGGTGGTGCGTGATGCAGCATGACAATGTCGAAGGAGTTGTGCTCCCGGTGCCGACTGCATGGCCCATGGTGCTCGCGCTTGGCGTTTCGCTCACGATCGCTGGAATGGTTACACACTGGGTGATCAGCGTGCTCGGGATCGTGCTCGCGCTGCGCGCAACGGTTGGATGGTTTTTTGAAGTGTTGCCCCATGAGCATCACGCCTCGGTCCCGGTTCATGGCGAACAGATCTCCGTCTCGACCACGCGGAGAAGTCACGAGCACTTACTGGACCCGATGCATCGCAAATTGATCCCTGTCGAGACTTTCAGCATCGCAGCCGGTGTAAAGGGCGGCATTGCCGGCGGCATTGCAATGATGGTTCCCGCAACTGTCTTCAGCCTCCTCAAATACCATAGCCTCTGGTATTCCGTGAATCTGCTTGCCGCTGGAGGCTTTGTCACCTGGGCGGGTGAGAGCAATGCGTTTCTAGCCCAGTTTCATCTCCTGGGTCTACTGGCAGCCTTTGGTATTCACGCTCTTGTCTCGCTTCTCGTTGGTCTGCTTTACGGAGCAATGCTACCGATGTTTGCGAAGAAGCCAATCCTGGCGGCGGGGTTCGTCGCACCGCTCCTTTGGACGGGCTTACTTTACTCCGCACTGGGAGTTATCAGCCCAATTCTGAATGCGCGCATCGACTGGCTTTGGTTTGTTATCTCGCAAATTGCCTTTGGGCTGGTCTGCGGTTTTGTGGTCAATCTGCAACTCAAAGTACGCACGCCGCAGTTCCAGGCGCTTCCGTTTGCCGTTCGCGCGGGCCTGCACACCGACGCACCCAAAGAGAGAGACGAAGACAAATGAGTTGTGCTCGCCTAATTCGGACGACCTATAACGGCATCGTACTGGCTGCTATCGGCCTTGCTGCCATTGGCTGTGACAGCATTCATGGTCGGCCTGGACCTGGGCCTGAAGTGGTGCGCCCTGAAGAGGTCGTCGACTTTCCTACCCTCTTCAAGCAGAATTGCGCCGCCTGTCATGGAGAGAACGGCAGGAATGGCGCGGGAATCTCGCTCTCCAATCCGGTATACATCGCGGTGTCTGGTGAAACTCATCTCCAGGAAGTCATAGCAAAAGGAATTCCCGGCAAACTGATGCCTGCATTTGCGCAGAAAGCCGGCGGCATGTTGACCGACAACCAGGTCGCAGTGCTTGCGCAGGGTATTTCGAAGCAATGGGGCAATCCGAGCGCTCTCGCCGGCCAGAATCCCCCGCCCTATCTGGCCACGTTGCCGGGCAACGCCGAGCATGGTCTTCAAGCCTACGGTGTTTTTTGCGCTCGATGCCATGGAGCCGCAGGGGAAGGCGGTCCCGCCGATGGAAAGCCAAACTCTACGCAGGGCAAGATCGGTTCTATCGTCGACCCATCGTATCTCGCGGTCATCAGCGACCAGAACCTGCGCAGCATCACCATCGCAGGCCGGCCCGACCTTGTGATGCCCGATTGGCGCAGCGACGCAGATCACCCGATGACGGACCAGCAGGTCACCGACATCCTCGCTTGGCTTGCGTCGAAGCGCGTTTCAAATCCGGGCCAGCCATATCCGAACCGACCAAATTCGAGCGAGCCGTAGAAACGGAAGGCCAAATGCATCGCGGACCGATGTTATTCAAAGCGACGACCACCGTATGGAGCAGGACGAAATGAACTCGAGTGAACCTCTTCCACCAACCGATCAATCTGCTCCGACAGAATCCGCAGCGAATGCTAGGAATGCTGGCCACTCGCGCCGAGTATTCCTGTTCAAGCTGTCTCTGCTTTTGAATGGAGCAGTCGGCGCGATCCTCGCCGTCCCCATCGTCGGCTACCTGCTTGGCCCGGCGCTGAAAAGGACTACCAACGAGGACTCGTGGATCAACCTTGGCCCACTCACTAATTTCCCTGAAGGCGAAACCCGTCTCGTGAACTTCCGCAATCCTGTGACCACGCCTTGGGACGGACAAACCGGAGATATTCCCTGCTGGGTTCGTCACATCTCCGGAAACGACTTTCAGGTATTCGCCATCAACTGCGCCCATCTCGGATGTCCGGTCCGTTGGTTCGCACAATCCAAGCTATTTCTCTGCCCCTGCCACGGCGGCGCCTACTACGAAGATGGATCGCGCGCGTCGGGTCCTCCGGAGCGTGGCCTCTTTGTGTATGACCACAAGATTGTCGCAAACAGCCTGATGATAAGCGCCGGCAAAATGCCCACTCTGGCAGCGCGCAACTGCGGTAAACCCACGCTCACACAAATTCAGCCGAGCCCTACAGCTGCCGTGGCATCCGTTGAAGAGCCGAAACACGGCGAAGGCCCGCAGTCAAGGAATAACACATGGCCAGCTTGAAGGAACGAGCTATCGGTGTCTACAACTGGTTCGAGCAGCGGCTCGGGCTTGGCGCTCCCGCAATCGAAGCGGCGGAGCACCAGATCCCGTCCCGCACGTCGAGTTGGTGGTATGTGTTTGGCAGCGCCGCGACGGTGATTCTGGTCCTTCAAGTCGTGACCGGAATCCTGCTTGCTCTTGTCTATTCTCCCAGCGCCAGCCACGCGTGGAGCAGTCTCGAATTCCTCGACCACAACGTCAGGCTTGGTTGGTTTCTGCGCGCCATGCACGGCTGGGGCTCCGACTTCATGGTCGCCATCGTGCTGATTCACATGATGCAGGTCTTTCTCTTCGGCGCTTACAAATTTCCGCGCGAACTCACCTGGATCATCGGCGTCTGCCTGCTGTTGCTTACTCTGGGCATGGCGTTCACAGGCCAGGTTCTGCGCTTCGATCAGGATGCCTATTGGGGACTCGGCATCGGCGCTTCCATCGTCAGCCGGGTTCCTTTTGTTGGCGGTGCGCTCGTAGACCTCATGCTTGGCGGCCCAATCATTGCAGGGCCAGCGCTTTCTCGCTTCTTCACCCTGCACGTCTTCGTTATTCCCGGCATCCTGCTAGCGCTGGTCGGCCTGCATCTCCTGATGGTGGTGCGGCTCGGCATCAACGATTGGCCAATGCCCGGCCGTCTGGTCAATAAGAAGACCTACGTGCAGGAGTACCACAAACTCACTGAGAAAACCGGCATTCCGTTCGTGCCGGATGCAGTGTGGAAAGACGCCGTGTTCACCGCCGTAATTATGCTCGCGGTCATGGCCTGCGCGCTCTGGTTTGGGCCCTTTGGCCCCACGGGTCAACCAGACCCCACCATCATTGAGACCGCGCCCAAGCCCGACTTCGCATTTCTATGGATCTACGCAGTCCTCGCCTATCTGCCGCCAAGCCTCGAAACACCGGTTCTTTTCATCGCACCGGTTCTCATTATCGGCACCATGCTGTTGCTCCCACTCGTATCAGGCGAAGGCGAAAAGCATTGGTCGCGCCGTCCAGTCGCTGTCTTGATGGTTGCTGTTATCGCCGTCACTCTCGGCGCGTTCACCCGTCTCGGCATGTACACGCCTTGGAGCCCAATCATGGATGCCTGGACCAGCAATCCAATTCCAGAAGCTGACCTGAAAGATCGCACACCGCTTGAGCGCCAGGGTGCGCTCGTGCTGCAAAACAAGCAGTGCCGCAATTGCCACGCTATTGGCGGAACTGGAGGCATGCGCGGTCCCGCATTGGACTCAATAGCATCGCGCATGACCGAAGATCAGATCATCCGCCAGGTTCTGCAAGGAGGCGGCAACATGCCGGCTTACGGCAACGCGCTCAACCCTTCGGAGACCACTGCGCTCGTCCATTTCCTGCTCACGCTCCGCGGCGGCCATCTATCCCCCGCTGTCGATGCCTCGCGAAAATTGGCTCTAACCAACGAGCAGCCTCCGGCTCAGCCCAAGCCTCCACCATCCGGCGGAAATTAGCCCTGCAGCTCGAACCCTCCAATGCCTCCTGAATACCAAGCCATCTTCGATGAGTGGTCCCCACCGGCTTTCCTCACCGTGATGGTGCTGCTTTCCGCCATTGTCTACGTACGCGGCTGGATCGCAATCCGCAAAACTCGGCCTGCACAGTTCTCCGCGGGCCGGCTCGCATTTTTCCTTCTGGGCCTCGCCACTCTCTGGCTCGCAATCGGCTCGCCGATGGATGGTTTTGCCGACGCGCTCCTCAGCGCACACATGGTGGAACATTTGCTCCTCATGTCGTTTGTTCCCCCACTCCTGCTTCTCGGTAGTCCGCAGGTCCCGCTGCTACGCGGTCTTCCCCACATGTTCACTGCGCATCTGATAGGCCCATTGTTTCGCATGAAGGCGCTACGCACATTGGGCCGCTTCCTTACCAGGCCGCTGGTTGCGTGGATCGCGATGAATCTGATCTTCCTGGGCTGGCATGTGCCGGCCGCCTATGACTTCGCGCTTGAGCACGAACGCTGGCACGACTTCGAACACATCTGCTTTCTCGTCGCCTCGATTCTTTTCTGGTGGCCCCTCATCCGCCCGTGGCCGACGAGCGCACAGTACCCAGGCTGGATCATGCTCCCCTACCTTGTCGGCGCGGATATCGTCAATACGGCGCTCTCCGCTTTCCTGGCCTTCTGCGGCCGTCCGGTATATGGGTATTACGCCGAACAGCCTAACCCTTTTCATATTTCGTTGATGGGTGACCAGGTCACCGGCGCGGTCATTATGTGGGTAATAGGTTCGTTGGTCTTCCTGATTCCGGCTGTGGTCATCACAATCCGTCTCTTGCAACAGGACTCAAAACTTCAGATATAGGAAGGAGATGCGCGCTCAGATCCAAATCCAATTCGCAGTGAGTCTGCGTCGATCGTGAAAGAGGAGACCTAATACGCTAAGTCTTTTTCGGCCCTCGGGCCTTTGTCGCTGCTACTTGTATAAGTAGCCCTTTTCATCAGGATGCATCGCAATGGACTCCCAATAGCTCGAGTTGGTTTGCTCAATAATATTGCAGATAAATCTTCAACTTTCATCTCGCCGAAAGTACAATCGGGCCGATGGAAGATCGCAAACAGGAAGAATCGGCTCGCCGCTACGACGAGGAGAAATATCGCCTCGTACTCGAAACGGCCAGTGACGCTGTAGTCAGCATCAACCATGTTCGCGCCCATTCTTCCCAGACCTACCATTCCAAGTTGCATAGACCGCTCCTATACCCCGCACCCGATGCCTTGGAAAGCATGTGCAATTCCAAAGGACGAACGTCGTTGACGTTTTGCCATCTGAATGGATTTATGGGCTTTCTTCTATCTACGCCGCCTTGACAGCCCGTCAAAATCTCGACAGAGGCAAGGGCTTTCGACGGCGAGGCGTCCATCTCTGGACTCTCAAACCTGTCAAACCTTCACGGTACGCGCTGCGTGAGGACGCGACCGCACCTTCTTCATCCCCGAAAGAATTCTCGCCGCAATTTGCAGTTCATTTCTCGGCTTCGGAGCACAATCAAGAAAGGTCAAGCAAGAAACCGCCCCGCGGAAAAGCTCATCGCGGACGAAAAACAAGACATCCCGCCGCATAAATTCATGCAAATTCCATGTTTTTCTTGTAATCAACTTAAAACAAACATGTTACGTATGAATTGGCCCATTTTAGCCCTTTTAAACAAAGCACTTACGTCAAATCGGTTCCCGACCCATTTGCAAAACAAAAGACTTACGTCCGGCTCAAGTAGTCCGCTGGCGTAGCCGACCCGCGGAGACACGAAACTTGTGGCGACCAATGCTCACGCTGACTCGCTAACTCGCTATCCCCGCGAAGCGGGGGCTGACCTGCTGCATCTGATCCCAGGCTGCGGGAAAACTCGTTCGGGCGGTAGGCCGGGGATTTATCCCCGGCACAAAGTCAATAGAATCAATGTCGGCTTTTAGCCGCTAAGATATGCTTTCTCGTTGTTTTGCCCCGAATTCGGAGTTTTTCCGCAACCTCTTCAACGACAAGAATGGATCATCCAGAATGCGAGGTGCAGGGATGGGGAGAAATGAATAAGCCACGAACAATCAGCACCATGCGGCTCGCCCATGGCTTCGTTAACAACGCACGCTCGGGTCTATTTTGTGCGCCTTGCGTTCACGATGAGGATGCCGGCATGGAAGAGCGTGCAGTTCCACGACTGATCACACCTATAGTGAACATCGGCCGGATATTCCAGCCAGGATATCGTTCTGCTTTCCCTCGTCATTTTGTCCACTGCAAAGCTCTCCCCTTCGTAGGTGTCGACGATCCCTGTGGCAGCGTCATAGTTCGCCACAGAAACGCTTCCTTCCACGAAGAATGAGAATCGCAAGGGAGCAGGCGCGGGCACGTGCTTGGGGAGTTCCGCTGGTTTCGGCACCGAGGCAAGGTCAGGCAGCTTGGATGGGGTAGCCATAGCCGCCTTCAAGTGCCCATGGAAACGATGTTTAGGATGAAGCTTCCGCCACGCCAACCACCTTACCCGGGCAGCAATTCTGCGTGTCGACCAATGCCTGTGAGCAGCAGCAACCTTCTGAAAGTCCGGCGTTTGGGCTAAGCCTGACGATTTGATTGGCGTGGATGCATTGGCTACCGTTGTTGCCTTCGCCGTGGCAGACGCCTTGGCTGCGATGGTTGGTTGGGGGACGGCGGCCTGTTTAGCAATTGGAGTTGTTCCCGACGCGGGCAGTGTCTTGGCAACGGTTGAAGCTGGGGTCGCAGTCGAAGACAGAGCTGCGGGTAGAGGCTTGGCGGTGCTGGATATTGTAGTTGCGGTTGATGTTACGGCTGCGGAAGGCTTCTGTGTGACAGAGGTCTGGGTGCTTCCCTGAGGCGCAGCCGAATGCGCGAGTTGAGGGGTCTGAGTCTGCGAGCCCGGACGGCCGGAAACCGCCGGCGCGCTCGAACCGGCACGCACCGATTGGTGGGAAGCGAATGGACTAATCGACCGCAAGGTACCGTCGGCGGCCAGGGTCCCAACCACGATCCCAAGGGCAACCGCGAACGTGCCGTAGACCATGGTCTTTAAGTCTGGTCCGCTTGCGGGTCCAGCCCCAGATAGTTGCCGATAGCCGTATGTGGCCTGGTCGCCGGGATTTCGATGAAAACTATCCGCCATGGGGCATCACTCTCGCCGGGATTCCTCTGTTTCGATTCCCGAGTCTCACTTATTGAACTACGCTTCCGCGCTATACACAATCCGCCTAATTGGTTATTGATTACTTTGGGTACCTTCAGGGTACCCTATTGACAAAGACGCATGGTTACCTTGCCGCAGATAATAACGGCAATTAAGCCGCATACGATCAACGTAAAATTCCACAGGCTGGCACCCTATTTCTGCATGGACGCATAGTACACTTCCCAACTCGGATTAGAAAGCACAGTCTCAAGGTTTACTTTCATAAATACTCTCTATCTACCTTTAATGTAAAGACTTATTGCGTATTAAATTCTGCGATGGTCCCGCTATATATTCAATTCGGGAACTTCATTTCCTTATTTCTGCTTTTCGATCTGAATACGCTTCCAGCAATTCCCGCGCAGCTCGAAATGATGTGATCCGCCCTTCCAGCACATCCTGATCGAGCTCCCGCATGCGCCGCTGAATCTCCGGCTGAGACTCGAATCTCAGCCGCAGTCCCTGCTGAATGAGATCGTGCATCCATTTCTGTGCCTGCTCCCTCCGCGTCCGGCTGAACCAGCCGTTCCCCTTGGTTTGCCCGGAATGCTCTGCGACGCATTTCCACAGTTCGCGGATTCCTGTCCCCGTTAACGCCGAACATGTGAGGGCACGCGGCGCCCATCCAGACATGGACCGTGGAAGATAGTGCAAGGCATTCTGAGCTTCGGCTCGAGCCTTCTCCGCGGCATGCAGGTTCGGCCCGTCGGCCTTGTTGATCACGACGACATCCGCCAGTTCCATCACGCCTCGCTTGATTCCCTGCAGTTCATCCCCTGCTCCTGCCAACAGAATAAGAAGGAAGAAATCAACCATCTCGTGAACCGCGGTTTCGGACTGTCCCACTCCAACCGTCTCGACAAGGATGTTCCGGTAGCCTGCCGCCTCACAGAGAAGCATCGTTTCCCGAGTGTGCTGCGCGACGCCGCCGAACGAACCTCGCGCTGGACTCGGCCGGATAAATGCGAGATCGCTCGAAGCGAGAGAGGTCATGCGGGTTTTGTCACCCAGAATGCTTCCGCCCGAAACCTGGCTACTTGGATCAACCGCCAATACGGCAATCTTCTCCCCACGTTCGCCAATCAACCACGTGCCCAGGGCTTCGATCAAGCTGCTCTTGCCCGCCCCAGGAACGCCGATGATCCCGACTCGAATCGAATTGCCGCTATGGGGAAGGCAGTCTTCAACAATGCGCTCAGCGAGTTCGCGATCAACCGTGCGTGAGCTCTCAATCAGGGTAATGGCCTGCGCCAGGGTGGCTCGATCTCCGTCGAGAATGCCATTGACATATTGATCGGCGGATAGAGTGCGGCGGCGGCGAGTGGCATGTCCAGCAGAATCGACGGAGGTCGCCAGCGGTTGGCATCCAGGTTCCACGCGACTCGCACTCTCTTTTGGCTCCATCAACCAGCGACACCCCTGACCGCACGGCTTTCTAGAATCGTGATAATCCGCTGCGCCGCCACCGGAATTACTGTGCCTGGTCCATAGATCCCGGCCACCCCCGCGCGGTACAGGAATTCGTAATCCTGCGGAGGAATCACGCCGCCTACGACGACCAGAATGTCGTCCCTATAAAGCTTACGCAGTTCATCCATTAGTTGCGGCACTAGGGTCTTGTGCCCGGCCGCCAAAGACGATACACCGACCACATGCACATCGCATTCGGCAGCATTGCGCGCAACCTCATAAGGAGTCTGGAACAACGGGCCGATGTCGACATCGAATCCAATATCCGCGAAGGCGGTAGCAATGACCTTGGCTCCGCGATCGTGGCCGTCCTGCCCCATCTTGGCCACAAGAATGCGCGGACGCCGGCCTTCCTCGGTCTCAAACTCCGCAACCATCTGTTGAGCTTTCTTGAACTCTGCAGAGTTTGAGCTCTCCGACGAGTAAATCCCGGCAACCGTCCGTGTTGTGGCCTGGTAGCGGCCCCACACTTTCTCCAAAGCCGAAGAGATTTCACCCAGCGTAGCCCGCTTGCGTGCCGCATCCACTGCGCACTCCAGCAAGTTCCCCGTCCCGTTGGCGGCACATTGTTCCAGCTGTACAAGCGACTTCCGCACCTCATCGCTGTCACGCTCACGCTTCAAGCGAACGAGGCGCTCAAGCTGCGATGTACGCACCGCGGCATTGTCGATATCGAGGACGGGAATCAGCGGCTCTTCCGGAGAAGGAAATGCGTTGATACCAACTATCACATCCTTGCCCGAATCGATGGAGGCCTGTCTGCGCGCCGCCGCCTCCTCAATCCGCATTCTGGGAATCCCGGTCTCGATCGCCCTGGTCATTCCGCCCAGCGCCTCAACCTCTTCGATGAGTGCCCAGGCGGCGTGCATCAATTCGTGCGTAAGCCTTTCAACATAATAAGAACCGGCCCAGGGATCGACAACTCGCGTGATTCCAATCTCCTGCTGGAGATAAATCTGCGTATTCCGCGCAATGCGGGCGGAGAAGTCCGTTGGCAGCGCCAGCGCTTCGTCAAGAGCGTTGGTATGCAGCGACTGTGTGTGCCCGAACGCAGCGGCCAACGCCTCAACGCAGGTGCGCACGATGTTGTTGAAGGGATCCTGCGCAGTCAAACTCCATCCCGACGTCTGAGAATGCGTCCGCAACACAAGCGATTTCGGGTTCTTCGGATGGAAATTGTTGACCAACTTCGCCCATAACATGCGCGCGGCGCGCATCTTGGCAATCTCCATGAAGTGGTTCATGCCGATGCCCCAGAAAAAAGAGATTCGCGGCGCAAAGCTGTCGATATCGAGCCCGGCCTTCACTCCTGTGCGCAGATATTCCAACCCGTCCGCCAGCGTGTATGCGAGTTCGATATCCGCGGTAGCTCCCGCCTCCTGCATGTGGTATCCGCTCACGCTGATGCAGTTGAATTTCGGCATTTTCTGGGCGCAATAGCGGAAGATATCAGCGATAATCCGCATCGATCCCGCGGGCGGATAGATATAGGTATTGCGGACCATGAATTCTTTGAGGATGTCATTCTGAATGGTCCCGCTGAGCAGTTCCGGCTT
>Ga0302320_10006358_pt1 | contig 26244 bp, 19 predicted proteins | sample Bog_T0_3_FD_202130 | JGI IMG/M metagenome (GOLD analysis project Ga0302320, IMG submission 202130) | Peat permafrost microbial communities from Stordalen Mire near Abisko, Sweden - Bog_T0_3 | ecosystem: Environmental > Terrestrial > Soil > Wetlands > Peat | place: Sweden: Abisko, Stordalen Mire... | reverse complement strand
TGGATCGGACAGCGCAATTCCACCTAACGGAGCAATTGATAGAACCTCATCTGATTTTGCAGTTGTTCAAGATCGATGGGCTTCATCAGGTATGCGTCGCAGAGTTCCTTGAAGCAGAGAAACACTTCTCTAACTTGCTGCACGGTTGTCGTCATGAATATCTTGGCGCCAAAGGTGGAGAGAATCCCCTGTGCTTCTTCCAGAGATCGTATTTGTCTAACCGCTTCGCGACCGTCCATTTCGGGCATCATGATGTCCATGCAGATCAGATCGTAGGGTTGCTTGCGCTCAATCGAAACTCGGAACACCTCAACAGCTTCCTTGCCGTTGACGGCCACATGACATTCGCCATAGCGAGCCAGGAACGTTTGCAGTAAGAACCGGCAGGTAAAGTCGTCTTCAACCAGGAGCATTCGCAACGAGTGCGAATCAGGGCGGGACAACGTTGAACCTGTGGACATGGTTGGGTGAACCAGATGGTCTTCCTGCAATCTGGCCAGGTCGCCTATAACTCCGCTGATATCTGTCTGGTTGCTGACTTCAGGATTCCGAATCAGTTCGTGCAGCTTGTCCGTAGCACGCAGCAGAACGCTAATTTGGTCCGAAGTGGGAATGGCGTTGCGGGAGCGAATCAGAGCCGCCGCGGTCTCGGTCTGGTACGCAAGCTCACGAATCTGAACAAGGCTGAAGAAATCCGCGGGACCGCCAACGGCGTGCGCAGCTCGTAAAATGCGATTCAGGCGTTCATCGTTGATCCTGGATTCGCTCATCTTGATGGCCAGCAACTCTGTCTCCATGGCGTCCAGATTTTCGCGGCAATCAGCTAGGTAATCTTGCACCAAATTCTCATCTACATTGATCATTGTTCGTCCTCCTCGATTCCTGTGTCGTCACTTACCTTTGCCGCCCATCCGTCCCTCTCCACCTTGGTTTTGAACCGGTCGAATTCGTTGGTTACACGATCCAGAAGACCACGACAGCTATCCAACTGTCCGGCTGTGGCAGCCGTTTCAATCGCCAAGGCGGCCAAGTGCAAAGCTTCAGCTGCCACGGTTGCCGCTGCTCCCTTCAGAGTATGAGCCTCCAGCCGTAAACCAGGAGCATCCGAATCGTCAAGCCGCTCGCGCAGATGCTTCAGTTGGGCAGGAGCACGGTTGATAAATCCCATCAGCAAGGTTCCAGCAAGTTCCCGGTCATCCATGAGTCTACGCAACAAAGAGTTTGCATCGAAGATGTCCTCTGCCGGTTTCTCGCCGGTCTCGGGAAGAGATGGAGCAGCCGTAACAGAACCCGGCAACCACCGCGCGAGTACAGCCGCCAGGCGAGAAAGCTCCACTGGTTTGGCTAAATAGTCATCCATCCCCTCGCTCAAGCATCGTTCGCGGTCTGGCGGCATCGCACTAGCCGTGAGAGCAATAATCGGGATGTGCGGCTGCGTTGATTGCCGAATGCGATGGGTTGCTTCATAACCGTCCATCAACGGCATCGCACAGTCCATCAGTAGCAGGCCGTAGGCTCCGTGCTGAACTGCTTCAACAGCCTCGATGCCATTGATGACTGCTTTACCGTCGTATCCCAGCTTCTTCAGTTGGGCGAGGATGACCTCGCGATTGGTGAAGTTGTCCTCAGCTACCAGGATATTCTCTCCATGCCCGGGATGGACCGGAGCTGACGGTGCGCTGACGGGCTCTGGCCTCTGCGTCGTAGCTGGCTGGGGTGCGCACTCGCGCTCATCGAATGCCACATATTCGAAGATTGTCGTAAACCAGAAGGTCGAACCCTGGCCCTCCCGGCTATCCACCCCAATGGTTCCTCCCATCATTTCAACGAGTTGTTTGCAGATTGCCAGACCAAGCCCCGTCCCGCCGTACTTGCGTGTCGTTGATGAGTCAGCCTGAACGAACGGCGAAAAGAGCGCGGAGAGTTGGTCCGGACATATCCCAATTCCCGTATCAACGATGGTGAAACGAACCGTTACCGCGCGCTCGGCTCTACTCTCAAGTTCCGCATTGAGTGTGACTCCGCCGCTATCGGTGAACTTGATGGCGTTGGCGACAAGATTGGTGAGCACCTGACGTAAGCGGTGCGCATCGCCACACAAAAAGCCTGGAACTCCCGATGAGATGCGCGCGTCCATGCGGAGCCCCTTTGTGGTCGCCTGAACACGCAAGAGCTGGATCACCTCTTCGACCGTGTGGCTCAGGTTAAAGCTCAGTTTCGTGAGAACGATCTTTCCAGCCTCGATTTTGGATAAGTCGAGAATGTCGTCAATGAGTGCCAGCAAAGTATGCCCGCTACTCTGAGCGACCTCGACATATCGCCGTTGCTCGGCCGTGAGATCCGTTTCCAATAGCAACTGATTCATGCCAATCACGCCATTCATCGGGGTGCGAATCTCGTGGCTCATGTTGGCCAAAAAACGGCTCTTTGCCTGGTTGGCCGCGTCCGCCCGCTCCCGCCGCTTCCTTTCAGATATTTCTTGAAATACCACAACCGCACCGTTCGGTTTACCATTTTGCAAGATCGGTGTGCTGGTGTAAGCCACGGGAAAGCTGGTGCCGTCCTTTTTCCAAAAGACCTCGCTATCGCAGTAATGAACATGGCCGTCCCGAAGCGCCTTGTAAATATGACAGTCCTCATGAGAGTAGGCCGTGCCATCCGGATATGAATGATGAATCACTGCGTGCTGTGGTTCCCCAATCAACTCCTCGGCCGTATACCCAAGCATTGCTGAAGCAGCGGGATTGGCAAAGGTCGTGAGGCCGTCGGGATCGAGGCCGTAAATGCCTTCTCCGGCGGCACTGAGAATGAGCCGGTGCATGTCACTGGTCTTCTCCAGTTCCAATCGAAGCACTGTTTCCTGAAGCGTGGCGCTCTGATCGCGGGCCTCCTGAAGCCTTGTTTCGGCCAATTTGCGTTCGGTGACGTCCTTGCTGGTGCCGACCAGTCCCCGGAATTCTCCGCTTGGCGAGAAACGAGGCGTCGCGTCAGTCTCTACCCACCTCCACGCGCCATCGGCACGGCGGCTCCGATGCTCGGCCTTCAAAGACGTATGTTCTTTCAACGCACAATTGAACGCTGCGAAGAATTCCGATACATCGTCCGGGTGAACCAACGATACCCACGCGCCAGGTTCGACCTGTTCTGAGGCGATGCCGCAGAACTGCCGATACGTCTTGTTAATGAAGCGCTCTCCGCCCTCCGCGTCTGTTACCCATATTCCAATCGGGCAGCTATCTGCCATGACGCGGAAGCGATGTTCGCTCTCGATGAGCGCATGCTCCGACTGCTTACGCTCGGTAATATCGCGAAAGAACCACACGCGTCCTCCGCGCGCGGCTTTCTCGCCGCGCAGGCTGGTGGAATAGCGCTCCAGCGTCCTGCCGTCTTTCAACTCGAACTCGCAGTGGTCACTTGCCGTCGAATCTGCGTACAATTCGCGAACCCGCGCCAAAAATACTTCCGGTTCCTTTACCAGTTCGACGCCAGCCAACAGTACAGAGTCGTCCGGCAGGGTCATAATCCCACCATCTATTTCCTTAGCGTACTTCGAGGGGTCTATCTTCCATACTTCCAGAAATTTCTTGTTGTGTGAGACGACATTGCCTGTGTCGTTCACCACCAGAATTCCATCCAGGGACACGTCGAGGATGGCGGAGATCAACGAATGTTGAAAGTCGCGATGCCGGGCTTCGGCCTCGGCGGTGAGCTTAGTCAGGCGTAAGGCTTCCTCTGTCCGCTTGCGCTCTGTGATGTCTTCGAGATGAACCACAAAATATACAGGGTTGCCACTACCGTCTCGCATCAGCGAAACTCTTGCGCGCACCCACACAACATCCCCGTTGCGACGAAGGTTGCGCATCTCATCGTCCACATAGCTTCCCGGTGTCTCAAGCAAAATCTTCATCTTGTTAAGGGATGATTCAAGATCGTCCGGGTGAGTCAGTTTGGTCCAGCTAACTTGAAGCAACTCCTCCGCGGTGTATCCAAGCATCCGGCAAAGTGCCTCATTCACCTGAATAAAACGCCCATCCAGCCCGCTTACGCACATGCCGAATGGGGCGTATTCAAAGATGCCCCGAAAACGCTCTTCGCTCTCGCGCAGCCTGAGCTCGGATTCGTTGCGCTTCGTATCGTCTCTCAGAATGGCGGTGGCTGCCACCACTTTGCCAACCAAATCGCAGATCGGAGATCCCGTGGCGGTTACATGAACATCTCGTCCGTCCGCGTGTCTGCAGACACCCTCATAGTTCGATATGCGGTGCCCGTGCGATACTTGGTCGATGCACCACGCCATGCGGGACAGCCGGTCCGAAGGAGTCATGATCGTCACATCTTGCCCGATCGCCTGTTCCGCGGTGAAGCCGAGAAGCCTTTCTGCGCCATGATTCCAACTGAGAATTACGCCCTCCGGCGTAGTGGAGATGATGGCATCCTCGGAGTCTTCCACAATCGCGGCGAGAAATGCCTGCGTTGCCCCTTGCGCGCGCCGTTCAGTCACGTCATGCTTGACGGCAATATAGCCATTAATGGTGCCATTTGAGCCGTGTATGGGAGCGATTCGCATCTCCTCGTCATAGAAAGTGCCATCCTTGCGCCGGTTGGTCACCTCTCCAAGCCAGACTCTGCCGGATTGGATCGTCTTCCAAAGTTCCTGATAGAAAGCAACAGAATGGCGTCCCGATTTGAGGAGTGCTGGGGTTTGGCCGAGAGCTTCTTCTTGGGTGTAGCCCGTCATTGCGGTAAATGCGGGATTAACATATTGAATTCTTCCACTTGCATCGGTGATGACAATGCCATCGGCAGCCTGCTCGACAGCCGCGAACAGACCCGCGTGCTCGATGTCTCCATCCGTATTGCGCACTGCCGGGTCCGGCACGATTTCACCCCTAATCTCTCTTATCGGCCTAATTTCCTTACTGTTGAGCGCATTGCGAAGATCTCCTCAGCATTTACCTCAGTAGATAACGGAGTCAACTACTCTCAAGGCACAGATCAACGACCGGGACACGGTGATCGATAAAGAGATTTCGCAAGAACGGGACGGCTTGAGCCTAGCCGTGACATTCGCAATCTGATTGACACCCGCAATCGCGACATCTCGAAATCTACGATGCCACGAAGTCTGGAGATCCAGGATAAGCTGGCGGTAAGTTTGACCTTGCCGGTGCGATGGGAGCTGAGGAGTCCGCTCGGCTCTCCGAAAGTCGGCACCAGCGAACGGTACGCGGATTCCTCCCAACCCCGAGCGCCACCCACTAGCTCAAGGACACTGGTGTCGTCTCCGAAACGCCGCATAGGTTCCTTGTTCACTCGGTAAGTCCCAATGCGCCAGTCCAACCCGTATTTCTACTTTGTCGATGAATTAAGACTAGCAACCTAGTGCATCCGCTCAGAATGAATAGCGCAGAGAGAATTGCTGTACTCGCGGCTTTGTAAGTGTCGCATCATATACGCCAAGTTCTCCACTGGTTGTCATGTTCTGCAATGAGGTCAACGGGTTCACGTCGAAGCGCACGGAGTTGGAAACATTAAAGACCTCCCAGGCAAACCGGAAGCCATTTTGTTCACCAATCTTCCAGTTCTTCGACAAACCGCTATCGACGCCAAGGTAACCGTCGCCGCGAAAGTTATTCCGCTGTCCGGCTTCACCTGGATATGGGTTGCGCAGGTTCGCCAGCACTTGAGTAGGTTTCGCAAAGACCTGAGGATTTCCATTGTCAATATGAGTATGGGTTTGAACCGGCCCAGTTTGGATCATGTTGCTTTTCTCATCCCAATCGGTTCCCCACCCGGCTCCACTGACCACACTGAAAGGTAGCCCGCTCGTCCAGCGCGCAACGCCTGAAAGCTGCCAGCCTCCGATCATGCTATCCAAATACCGGCTTGAACCTGCAAGCAGCTTCTTCCCTCTTCCGACCGGCAGTTCTGCCACCCAGTTGCCCGTAATCAGGTGTCTTACATCGGCATCGGATGCAGCGTAATTCGAATGCGGGCTCCAAGTATTGAGTATGGCTCCAAAGCTGCTGCCAATATTGGTGCCCGTGCTTGAAGAAAACATGGTACGCTCGGTGTCGGAACCCATATCAAGCGATTTCGCGAAGGTGTAACTCAATTCCATCTGCACTCCACGGCTCATTGTGTGCCGCAGTGTAATCTGACCGGCATTATAGCTGCTGCTTCCGATCGACGACCACGCGTACATGCTGGCATATTGGCGCGGCCAGAAACGATTGGTCTGGCCTCCGCAACCGGGAGAACAAAGAATATCCAGCATGTAGAGCGATCCGGTTTCATTGCCGGGGAGCCAGATGTTGTAGATGTTTTGTGTCGCGCTATTCCCATTTCCTGCCGCGTCGGCAAACATATCTTCGAAATATGGAATCTTGGCCACCTTGGTCGCCTTAGCGTAACTCTGCTTGGATAACTGCGTAGCGGCGGCGAAGTAATCCTGACCCGATTGGGAATCCACCAGATTGAGCGGTTGCGCCAAATCGATCTGCTGCAACTGATGGCGCCCAAGCCTTCCGATGTAGGCGATCTCCAGTATGAATTCATGGTGCAACTCGCGCTGAATCGAAAAATTAAGCACATGAGAATATGGCGTTTTCATGTGATCGTCGAGGCCGTGCGCAATCTCAAATCCCGTCCAAAGCGGGTTGTTGGGAGCCAAGGAAGGATAAGTTATCGCGCTTGCGGGAGTGCCTGTTATATCCGGCAGATCGTGAATCCCAGTGAAGCGCGGTGAAGTATCCGGTGTCAACAAGTTGGTTGGATTGGTAATGCTTTCGCTGAGCCCATAAGATCCATACTGGTCAAAGAGGTTGACGATCCCTTCGCCGTAATGGTCGTAATAAATCCCATAGCCGGCGCGAATGGAACTCTGTCCGGCTGGGCCGAAGACTCTGCGCCAGAAGTTACTGGCCGCAGAGGGAGAATAGGCAATCGCAATGCGCGGCGCTACATTTCCTAACTGCATCGGCCAGTAGGATTTTAATCCCCGCGCCTGCCCCGATGGCGCAAAGGAGAGATCCGGCTGCACACTGTTGCCCTGCGCCGCCTGCCGCCCACGAGTCTTGAACCACTGGTCAATATCGACCGTGGGTTGCGCCTGCTGTCCACGCGTCTCGAATGGCGTCTGCAGCAGTGTGTGGCGCAATCCGAGGGTCAATGTGAAGCGTGGGCGCACACGCCAGGAATCCTGCAGGTAGTATTCAAACTCGTTATTCTTGAACTCGCGATCAAGCATCGCTCCGGCAGACAGCAGGGTTGCTGTACTTCCGTTCGCTGCGATCTGGTAATTTGATTGCGTTGTCACCAGGTCGAGAAGGCCAGCAAGATTCCCCATGGCGAAGTTGTAGGAGTTCGCAAAGCTGCTGGCAACTGTGGGATACCCAAATGCTGCCGGGTCGAGGCTCTGTGCGGTATTGGCTATGCCTGCATCCGCCAGCGCGTAGGCGTTGGTGTATCCGTAGTTATAAGACAAAGAATCGGAGCGCCGGTGGTTGAATATCAGCCGGTAATTTGCGCCGAACTGGATCGTGTGCGCCCGATGCGTCATAGTTACGTCGTCGATGATGTTATGGACAGGAATATCAACAAGCGTAGTCCTTGTCTCGGCATAGAGTGTGCTGATGTTATAGAAATTCGCGTATTGCCCCTGGCCGATGCCGCGGCTGGCATAACTTTGGCGGATAAACCCATAATGCAGGTTGTTAATCAGATTGGAAGAGATGTCCCATGTCTCTCCGGCGGCCAATCCCTTGCTGTTATCCGTATTGATCGCGCTGGCGGCTTGGCTGGGAAACTGTGGCACGCTGGAATCCTTGTCGTTTTGCAGATTGCCCCGGGCAAAGAATCTGTTGCGAGAGGTAGGCATCCAGTCGAAGCGCGCAATATAGGTATTGAGTGAGGCCGGATTTGGTGCGGACCAAGTGTAGGAAGCCGTGTTCAAACCATCGCCGGCAGAGAGACCGTTTGCTACCGGATACAAGTTCAGGACCGTAAGCACAGCGGGATCCACGCCCGCCCCCAACGGACAGGTGCCATTGGCTGAACAGTTCGGATCCATCGCCGCAATCTGCGCAGGGTCAAGGATAGTCGTACCGCTCTGGACAGAATTTGTATACTGGATGTTTCCGGCACGCATCGACGCTGTGGGAACAGTCCTTGTCTGTTGCAGGTTTTCCGCCGTTCGCTGCCCTTCGTAATTAACGAAGTAAAATAATTTATTTTTTTCGATTGGCCCACCGAGCGATGCGCCAAATGTATTGCGGATCAGCTTTCCCGGCTGATTTGGCAGCCCATATGATAACTCCGCCTGCTTGTTGAACCAGTCATTGGCATAGCCGAACGAACTCCGGTTGTACTCATAGAGACTGCCGTACAACTGGTTGGTACCGCTTCTGGTTACCAAACTGACTTGCGCGCCGGACGAGCGTCCGCTATCGGCGCCGAAGGCATCCGTCGTCACGCGAAATTCCTGCACGGAATCGAGCGTCGAGCGGAGCACTCCGGTGAAAGCATAACCGCGCGCTTGATCGTTGTTGTCCACGCCATCAAGGGTGATGTTTCCCTGATCGGATCGGCTGCCGCTTGAAGTTCCGCTGCGGCTGTCATGACTCTGATCGCTTTCATTTAAGCCGCCAAGATATAGAACTCCCGGTTGCAGACTAAGTAAGTCTGCAACATTACGCCCTTCCATGGGAAGAGATTGGATGGTCGCATGATTAACGGCATCGCCCATGCTGGCGTCGACAAGATTCAACTCCTGTGTTGCGCCGCTTACCTCGATCACCGTACGTAGCGATTGTACGGAAAGCGAGAAAGTTAAAGTGGCTGGTTGGTTCACCAGCAACTCGACAATCTTCGATTGTGCGGAAAATCCCTGCGCTGTTACGGAGATTGCATACGTGCCGGAGGGGATTTCATGAAACCTGTATTCACCCCTGGAATCCGTAACGCCCGAGGCAGAAAGCCCTGTCGATGAATTCCGCAAGGTCACTTGTGCGCCAACGATGGCTGCGCCGGAAAAATCCGTCACGTCTCCGCGTATGGAAGAAGCTGCGCTTTGGGCGGTGACATCTGCCGCTAATCCAAGCAACACAAAGACGACAAACAACTGACCTAACCAATGCATTTCGGTATGGACTTTCTTTCTCATGTGAGTTTGCAAAAATTAAATTCTTATCGCCAAGCAACCGCCGGGAATTTTGGAAGCGTGGAGCAAAGCACTGCCGCGAAGCCATCCAGCAAGCGCTGATTGTCTACGCGAGTGCGTACGGCAACACGGAAATAATGCTCATCCAAACCTTCAAAGTTTGCACAAGAGCGAATGACGACTCGATGTTCGAGAATCAAACGCCGCCATAACTCAGGACCACTTCTGCCTTCATCGATTTCCACCAGAAGGTAATTGGCTGCGCCGGGAAAGACGCGAAGTCCCAGCGACTGCAACTGCTTTGTTAGCCAACAACGTTCCAGGGCATTCGCTTCGCGAGTCGTAGTAATGGAAGCATGGTCTCGCAACACCATGCGCGCCGCTTCCGCCGCGATTGAGCCGACAGGCCAAGCGGGCACGCAACGCTCCATGGACACGCGCATCTCCGGGCAGGCAATCGCATAGGCGACGCGCAATCCAGGCATTGCAAAAAACTTGGTCAAGGAGCGCAAGACGATCAGGCCGGGCAATTTCGCGGCCCACCGGGAGAGGCTCTCTTCCGGCGCGTAGTCAATAAAAGCCTCATCAACAATCATGGTTATGCCCAATTTGGACACGGCTTCGTGTAACTGGAGCAATTCTTTCACGGGCATCAACCGCCCCGACGGGCTCTGCGGATTGGCGAGCAAGATGGCTTGTGCGCGCGAAGCGTTTAACTTGGCAATTACCTGTACGCCGTCGAGAGAAAATTCGGTATCGGGTGTCATGGTCAAGGTGCAGCACTCTGCACCACACGCATTGAGGACCTTGCGATATTCAGCGAAGGACGGCACAAAGACCAAGCACCTGCGCAGATGGAGCGCAGAGACAGCAGCACCGAGCAGGGGCATTACACCGCTGCCGATGGCAATCGCGAACTCATCAACGTCAGCGTATGTGGCGATCGACTCTTTCAGCGCCACATAGTGCATATCCGGATACGCGGTGAGAATCTTGCGCGCGCGAAGGGCATCGCAAAGTGTGGCAACAACAAGGTCAGACGGTGGATGCGGATGAATGCTGGCGCTGAAGTCCAGCAGCGAGTCCTCGGGCACGTTAAATTCAGCGGCCAATTCGCGCAGTTGCCCTCCATGCTCTGGCAGATAACCTTCACTCATGTTTCTTCCTCAGCGCAAAGAAGAGCGCTCCGCCAAAGCCAAGCAGCGAGACCAGGCCGACAGCCTTCCACGCTCGCCGCGCGGCATCGCAGTTGGGCAGTGGGAATTCGTCGCCCAGATGCGCGGACTTGATCTCTTCCCCGGCATAGGTGTTTGTCCCGCCAAGCCGCACACCGAGCAATCCGGCCATGGCCGCTTCCACCTGCCCCGCATTGGGGCTGGCGTGTTTGCTTCCATCCCGCAACCAAACCTTGCCAGCGCGCACACCATCGGCTTGCGGAATCAGTTCCGCAGCCACACAGAGCAACAGCGCCGAGATGCGGGACGGAAGGTAATTGGCTATATCATCCATGTGCGCCGCGACACGGCCGAAGTAGAGATAGTTTTCGTCCTTGTATCCAATCATTGAATCGAGAGTGTTGACCGCCTTATAAGCCATGGCCAGAGGAACACCACCGATAGCCAGATAGAAAAGCGGCGCAATCACGCCATCCGAGAGACTTTCGGCAAGCGTTTCCACCAGGGCGCGGCAGATTTCTTCTTCGCCGAGTTTGCCGGTGTCGCGGCCAACAATGCGCGCAAGCCGCAGACGCGCGCGCGGCAGATCGCTGCTTTCCAGTGCGCGCATGACCTCGGCTGCTTCGTCGAGCAGGTTGCGCGTGCTGAGGCATGTGGAGGCTAACCATAGCTCCGCTGCAGTTTCGAGCGTTGGATGGGCTTTCCGCAGACCTCGCAACAAGGCATAGATGCAGAGCGCGGAGAGCACTGGCACTCCCACTGCGACGAGCCCGCCGCGAGCCAGTTGAGAGCACTTATTTGAATCGCGACGGCGAAGCGCCCGCTCAGAAGCGCCGATGCTCCAGCCAATCAGCCGCACCGGATGCGGCATCCATTCTGGATCGCCGACGCACCAATCCAGCGCATAAGCGGCGGCAAACTTGCCAGGTTCCATCACGAGAGCCTCCTCTCAGCCCAATTCGCAGTCTGATCTGGGCAACGCGGCAAGCCGAGCATTGCAAACACCGCGTCCATATCGAGGGCTTCGGCAACTGCATCGGCAAGCCTGTCCAACTGTTGCCGACGCAGCTCACTCCACGCGATCAGTTCGGCCGGAGCGTCCATCTGAAGCGCCGCGCGCGATGCCCGCAGGAATGCGTGCCGGAAAGCATCTCCGTCGAAAATTCCGTGCAGATAGGTTCCACAGACACGCCCGTCGATGGAGACGCACCCGTCAGGCAGAGTCCGCGTTGCATCATTCTGCCGCGCAATGGATGCAAAGGCTACCGCTTCATCGAGATACTCTGTCGTGCCCAAGTGAATCTCGTAGCCAGCGACTTCACAGGGTTCGACCGGCTGGCCGAACAACATGCTGCGGCCGAGCATCCCGTGTGCTGGAACCGTGACCTTCTCGTGCGCCAAGATGGTTCTAACGGGAAGCAGGTTGAGCGCCGGTTGAATTCCTGCGCGTTCCATTCCATGTGGATCGAGAATCTCTTTGCCCAGCATCTGAAAGCCACCACAGATACCCACGATCAGCCCCCCTTTGCGTGCAAATTCTTTGAGCGCAGGCTCAAACCCGCACTCGCGCAGCCAGCAGAGATCGTCGACGGTCTGCTTGCTGCCGGGAAGGATGATCACGTCCGCGAGCGCCATGCTGGCGGGATCGCGAAGGTGTTTGAGGGTCACGGAGGTTTCGGCATCGAGTGCGTCGAAGTCGGTGAAGTTGGAAATGGACGGAAAGGCGATGACGCCGATGCGCAACCTTCGCGAGGGTGTCGCATCCTCCGTCCACGGCGCTTCATTGCTCTGGTCGAAGCCCACGCTGTCTTCTTCGTCGAGGGACAAGTGCCCAAGATACGGAATCACTCCCACGCAGGGCTTGCCCAGACGCTGCTCGATCATATGCACTCCGGGCCAAAGCAGCGCGATGTCGCCGCGAAACTTGTTGATGATGAAGCCAGCTATGAGGGCGCGCTCATCAAGGTCCAGCAGTTCGAAGGTTCCCAGCAAGGAAGCGAAGACACCGCCGCGATCAATGTCTCCCACGAGCAGACATTTCGCGTCCGCCATCTTGGCCATGCGCATGTTCACAATGTCATTCTCTTTCAGATTGATTTCGACCGGAGAACCAGCGCCCTCCAGAACCATGACATCGTTTTGTGCGGCAAGAATGCGATAACTCTCTTCCACAACAGGCAGAAGCTCGGCAATACGAACTTCCTGATAGCTGCGCGCATCGAGCTTCCGCCACACCTTGCCTCGCACTACGATCTGCGCGGCGGTATCGCTGCTGGGTTTGATAAGGATCGGATTCATGTGCATCGACGGGGCAATTCCGGCAGCCTCGGCCTGGAGCGCTTGGGCGCGCCCGATTTCGTAGCCATCCGGGGTGGCTGCTGAATTCAGCGACATGTTCTGCGACTTGAACGGCGCCACGCGATAACCGGCGCGCGCAAAGATACGGCACAGCGCGGCGGTGGTGAGCGACTTGCCCACATGCGAGGCGGTGCCAAGCACCATGATGGCTCGCGCCGTCATCGAATTTTCTCCTTTGTTGAATTGTGCAAATCCATCACCACGCTCGCGACCATCGCGGACCTGCTTTCGCCTGGGTGCGCAGACCGGAATCGATTCCGGATTCGAGTTCGATCTGGCGCGCAAACAGCCAAATCAAATCGGAGAGACGATTGATATAAGGAAGCGCTTGCGGATCGATTGTTGCGCTGCTTTCGATCAGACGAACGATACACCGCTCGGCGCGCCGACAAACGGTTCTGGCCACTTCGAAGGCCGCGGACTCCACGTGGGCTCCGGGCAATGACCAGTCTGAAAGAATCCCCTCTCTGGCCTCGATGAGATGAACCATCTTCGTCAGTTCCTCCACATCTGCGGGAGATAGCGGCGAGCTCGTTTTTTTGCTTTCTGGTGGTGTGGCCAGGGACGATCCAACATGAAAGAGCGTCTTCTGAATGTCGAGGACCGCGGTACGTATCTCCGGATTTGCGCAGATACTTCTGGCCAGGCCCAGCGTTGCGTTCAATTCGTCTACGGTTCCATATGCTTCAACGCGCAAATCCGCTTTGGAAACGCGGACACCTCCGGCAAGGCCCGTCTGGCCGCCGTCTCCTGTTTTCGTAGCGATACTCACTGTGCCTCCTGTTGACGAACGCCGTTCGCGAACGATTCCTGCGGCTGCTGACAGATAGAAGCCATGGCTTGTACAGGCCGTGCGCGGCAATAGCGCGCGGTAAGCTCCTCCACCAGAAAATCGGTCACCATCGGCGGATGGGCCGAAAACAAGACTTCTTCGGAAAAGAATTGGCTGCCAACAGCTCCCATCTGGACAAGGGTTTCCGCGTAAACAACTACGCACGGGACCAGCCGCACGTCTTGCTTCAGCAGTCGGAAGGAACGATGATAGCCGTCACGAAGGAACCATCGGCCGCGATAAGAAGCGACTTCCATGTAGGGACTTTTGGAAAGCGGATGGAGTGGAAGCGCGAGATCAAGAAGCTGCTGCGAACTGGCCCCGCGAGGGATGGGGTGATTATCGAGATGACCAAATCCGACACGACGCTGAAAGGCGACCAGCCTGCGCAGATCGACGATGGAAAGTTCCCAGACAAGGTCATCAAACTCTCCGCTCGACGCGACTGCGTCTTTCCGGGCGGCAAGCACGCTGGCGAGTTTTTCCGTCTCGGCAATGGAGATGGGAGAATTCGCTGAATAGGGTGGCTGCGCTGCAAGCAGGCGATGCGCACGAGAAGCTGCATTTCGCAGTTGTTCCTCTGCAAGCAAGCCGCGATCAACAGGATGGTCGAAGCCCCACGCTACCAATTCGCGAATTTTCAACGGCGAAGCACTCACGCCAACACCTCGCAATCAGAAGGGCGTCCAGCGGCGGCGTTTGTTCTATCTGTCGCATCGTTGAGAAAGGCCGCGAGGTTCAACTCCGGGTCGCTGTGGCCACAGAATCTGTCTGCCATGTCGGTCTCGCTGTGACGAATAAAAACAATGGTGTTCATCCGCGCCAAACTCCGCAAAGATAGACTGCGATCAAAGTCAGATGGATGGTTGCGCCGAAGCAATCACCCGTGACGCCGCCGATGCGCCGCTTGTAGTAGAGTCCGCTCAAGAGTGTTACGAGCACAGCGGCGACAATCGGAATCCACATCGACATCCGCAGGAAATAACCGACAATCGCCAATGCCAGCAGAGTTCCCACGGCCAAAGAGAGACCTGAGATCTGACTGGCGAAGCGGGCTCCCAGACTCGCTTCTTTTCTAGCGGCGGGCAGCGCCATGCCGAGAGGAAGTACCGTCCAGCGGCCTATCACTTCGGCGCAGATCGCATATTGAACAAAGCTTCCAGACGGAAGATTTGCCAACAGCAGCACGCGAGCGGAAATCGAAAACACGATAGCCAGAGCACCATAACTGCCGAGGCGGCTGTCTTTCATGATACCGAGAACCTTCTGTTTTTCCCATCCACCACCAAAGGCATCGGCTACGTCGGCGAGGCCGTCTTCGTGCATTCCTCCGGTAGCCAGAGCGGAGAAAAGCACGATCAGGAACGCGACAACCAATGCGGGAAGATGAGGCGACAGCACAAAGTAGATTCCAGCCATGGCGCCGCCCAGCGCGAGCCCCACCAGCGGAAAGAACTTTGCCGTGCGCGACAACGAATCTAGCCGGTAGGGGAGCCACGAGAGAGGCAGCCGAGTAAGAAATTGGAATGCAGCGACAACGTCTTGGAGAGTGCGGATCATTCGCTTTTCTTGCTCACTTTCGCTGAGGAGAATGTAGCCATCTCCAAAAACACTCGAACCGAGGACTCGATCACCGGCATGGCCAGGACTGCGCCCGTACCCTCGCCCAGTCGCATGCCAAGATCAAGAATCGGCGTGAGTCCGAGGTAGTTCAGCAGGTAACGATGTCCAGGCTCTTCCGAGCAGTGCCCGGCCAGAAGATACCCTCTTATCTGGGGCGCGATGGCATAGGCCACGGCTGCCGCAGAGGTCGAAATTATTCCGTCGCAGACAACGGCCATGCCATGATATGCGGCGCCCAGGACAAATCCGGTCATGGCTGCAATCTCCAAACCACCCACGCAGCGCAGAACTTCCAGCGGGTCTGGCGTGCCTTGGCATGATCCAAAATGTAGCTTCACCGATTCTTCAACAATCTGTATCTTGCGCTTGACTCCGGCGGTATCAACCCCGGAGCCAGCGCCAGTCAATGTGCTGGCCGGTTCATTGAGCAGCGCCGTGGCAATTGCACTGGCGGCCGTCGTATTTCCGATTCCCACTTCGCCGAATGCCACCAGTTGCTGGCCTTTGTCCCTAGCACTTTGCGCCTGTCGTAGGCCTACTTCGAGAGCCGCGATAAGCTCTTCATGCGTCATAGCTGGCTCGCGACGCATGTTGCGGCTGCCACGACGAACCTTTTCCCGGCAGAATCTCGGCGCATCCGCGAACTCCGCATCGACGCCCACATCCACCAACGTAAGCTCCGCATTGTTGGCCCGCGCGAGTACGCTGATGCCCGCGCCGCCACTGAGGCAATTGAGCACCATTTGCGCAGTTACCTCGCGCGGATAAGCGCTTACGCCTTCTTCGGTAACACCATGATCGGCCGCAAAGCAATACGCTCCGCGTAGCAAGGGCAAGGAAAGTTTACCTTTGAATATGGTGTACATCTGTGCAGCGATGGTCTCCAGACGCCCCAAGCTTCCCAGCGGCTTGGTTAGATCGTCAAGATGAAGCCGCGCCTCGGTGGTATAAAACTCATCGCAGGGAACAATGCTCGCGATCACATGGTCAATCGAAGAATGATTCAAAGTCATATAGCACGCTCCATTCGGTTCCGGGTATGTTCCACCAGCCGGGGCCGATGGCGAAGTGAACAATTGAAGGCTCTTTCAAGAAGTTTCGGTTGCAACATCTCGCGGGGTGATCCCTGCCGCATCTCTTCACCTTGGCTGAGCAGCCACACGATAGAAAACACTCCTTCGATCAGCGACAAATCATGCATCGAGGCGAGAATAGCAATGCCCTCGTCACGGAGTGTGCCGATCAGGTCGATCATCTCGAACTGACGCCCGATGTCAAGGTGCTGCATAGGCTCGTCCAGCAGCAGCAACTGCGGTTGCTGGGCCAACCCCAGCGCAATCTTCACGCGCTGACGTTCTCCGCCACTAAGTTCGTTGAATGCGCGCGAACTCAGAGACAATGTGTCGGTCAAGGTCATGGCTCGATCAATGGCTCGATAGTCCGCAGTATCCAATCCGCCGAACATTTTCAAAAACGGAGTGCGCCCCTGCTCCACGAATTGTTTGACTGTGAAGGAGAACGGGATCTCAACATTCTGCGGTACGAACGCAACAGTTCGCGCAATTTCACGGTGTTTCAAGGAATCAAGCGCTCTGTGCTTCAGACGCACCTCTCCAGAGCTTGGAGCGAGGATGCCTGCCACCAAGCGCAGTAAGGTGGTTTTGCCAATGCCATTCCGGCCCACAAGAGCAATGCAGTCATTCTCAAAAATCTGGGCACAGAGGTTATTGAACAGGTTTTCTTCCCCATAGTTGAAGCCAACGTCGTCAAATTCAATGAGCGGCATCATGACAACACCTCACGCCTTGCCTTGCGCAACAGATAAAGGAAAAACGGCCCACCGATGAAAGCGGTTAGCACACCTACTGGTAGTTCAGCGGGAGCGATAATTGTGCGCGCCGCCGTATCCGCCACCACCAGAAACAGCGCCCCGGCTAGTGCCGTCGATGGCAGCAACCTCACATGGTCCGGCCCCAGAATCATGCGCAGGATGTGGGGGATGATTAACCCCGTGAAACTAATCAGCCCACCCAAAGCCACGGCGGCAGCCGTCAGCAACGATCCAATTACGATTACGGCAATGCGAGTCTGCTGCACGGAAATGCCAAGATGGGTTGCGTACTCCTCACCTAGTGCCAAAGTGTTGAGCCTGCGCGCCAGCGGCACGGAACCTGCAAGCCCCAAGGCTAGCATCCCGCCAACGATCAGCAGTTGCGGCCAAGTTGGCTGCGCGATGATTCCATGCAGCCACGAAGAGAGAATGTGCATGCCCTGCCCGAAGTCATGATCAAGCACTTCAAGAAAGTAGGACGAATAACTCAGCATGGTGCTCACCGCAAACCCCGCCAGCAGAAGAGCAACCACCGGCGTACGGCCATTTGAGCTTGCCAGCCAATAAACCAGCACAATCGACCCCATCGCACCCGCAAAGGCCAGCAGTGCGGTTGTTCCGAATCCAGCTATCGAGACCGCGGGTACCAGAAATACGCCGAGCGATGCGCCCAGCACCGCTCCGCCCGAAGAACCAATCACATATGGATCCGCCAGAGGGTTGCGGAACAAGCCCTGAAACAAAAGGCCTGAGACTGAAAGGCCACTGCCCACCAGAGCCGCGGCAAGAATGCGAGGCAGACGGATAGCGAACAGAATTGTGCGCTGATCATCGGAGAGTTGACTCATACCAACAGCACTCTCCGCCAGCAGACGCACCGGCACTTGCACCGCACCTATTCCCGCAGCGACTAGCATGGAAAGCACCAGCAGCGACAGAAGGATAGCAAGCAGCCAATGCTGCCCGCTATCCTGTGTCCCGCGGTTCGCCACGCCATCGCGCTCGGTCACTTCACTGACCACGACTCACCTCCAAACGAAATCTTCATGCCCATGCGGAACGTGAAGGGCAGCGAGGGATACCCAAAGGCCTCGCTGTAATGTTCACTCAAAAGATTCTGGATATTGGCTTCGATGGCGACATTGTGAGCCGTCTGATAACTGGCCGTTAAATCCAGTTTTTGATAGGCGCCATCGAGATTGCGATTGGGCAGCAGCATCGTGTTGCCTCCATTGGAGTCAGTAAGGAAGTCGCTGTCATCTCTGCGCGAAACCAGCGTTCCACTGACAGCGCCAAACAGCTTGGAGTGGCGATAGCCCATTTGAAAATAGCCCGTGTGCGGCGCGATGCGGAAGGGGCGAGCCCCGACCAGAGGGGAATATACTCCGATCGGAATCGACGATCCGGAGGAAGGAAGGGATGGATTGGTGACCACGATCCCCGTGTCGTTTGAAAACGATCGTTGAATCCGCGCATCCACGTAGGTGTATCCCGCGCGCGCGAAGAAGTCTCGTGTCAACTGCAATTCGAACTCAGCTTCGATTCCTTGGGCGCGATAGGCTTTGGAGTTTACCGTAGCACCATAGCTAGTATCCTGGGCAATCGTCACAATGGAAATGGGAAGGCCTAAGTCCGTCAATCCTTGCGGTTCGACATACTCGATGCCATTCGTAAATTCATTGTGAAAGAGCGACAGACTCATGCGACCGCGGCCCGCGAGGAGATATTGATCAACGCCCCCGTCGTAGCTTCTTGAGTGCTCCGGACCGATAGGACCGATGTGGTCTTGCGTGGCCAGGCTGCCGTAGCCGTTACTCTCGAGCAGCGCGTAGAGCGACTCCAACTGATCCCCGACTGCTGGTTCCTTGATGCCCTTGCCGAAGCTGGCGCGCAACTTTGTGCCGCTGGCAACCTGCCATGCCAGCGATGCGCGCGGAGTGGCGGCGAATCCGAATAACCCGTTATCTTCAAGTCCTCCGCTTACGGCATAGAAAAGGCGATTATGGATGTCGCCTTGAAGTTGAAAAGTGTAGCTGTAATTGCCGCGCTCAACGGATTCGGATTGAAGATAGGAATATCCGCGCTCATCTTCGTACCGAAACGCAACCAGCCCGCGAAGATGCGAATTGAACTGGTAATCCGATTGCGCGTAGACAAAGTCCTTATCGGTCGAGCCGGGATCGTAACTTGGATAGGTCTCGTTGTATTGATAGAGTGCCTGTCCACTGACGCTGAATCCGTTGGCGCCGCGAATGGTGACCGGAGCGCCGAGGATGTCGGGGTAGCCATTCAAGGAACTTTGAGTCCCGTTCGGGTTGGCAAATTGGATGTAATCCGAGCGCAGCCTAGATGCTCCATAGCGAAGCAAGCTGTTCCACTTGGCCGAAATCTTGTCTTCCCAGGTTACCCCAAAATAGGCGTCTTCATTGGACTGTTTGGCTTCAGTGGGAATGCCATACAGTTGAAGCGCATTGGGCTGTCCCGATGCAATCTGATCATGGTGAATGGTAGCGCGCAGGCTGGATGTGGGAGTGAGCGCCCAGCCAAAGTTGCCCGTGAATGTGCCGTTGTGAAATTTGCTGTCTGCAACTGAATTGTTTGTATCGTAACGCGCGTAGTCAGAGAAGTAATCGAACTGCTTGTGCTGGCCTCCCAGCGATCCCTCCTGGCGATAGGTGCCGAAGTTACCGCCATCCACTTGATAGTTAAACAGGGGCAGAAGTGTGCTTCCCCGGGCCGTGGTGAGACTGACGACACCGGCCAATGCATCGGATCCATAGAGTGCGCTGTTGGGGCCGCGCAGTATTTCTGTTTGCGTAATTGCGGCAGTGGCAACGTTGGCAAACTCGACATTTCCTCCAATGTCGTTCATCGGAATTCCATCAATGAGCAGCTTGCTTGCGTCCTTGCCGCCGCCGCGAATATACAGTTGGGTGGTTCCACCGGCTTGCCCTGACTGCGTGGCCTGCAAACCGGGAACATAGCGCAATCCCTCTTGCAGATCGCGCGTGCCTTGAAGATCGGCTGAATTCAACACCGTCACGGTAGCGCCCAACTGAGATTGTGGCGTGGGAGAGCCGGTCGAGGTAACCGTGATCTGATCGGAAAAAGATGCCAGTTGCAGAATAAGGCTCTGAGCTAACTCGAAGCCTTCTGGACCAATGGTTTTTTCTACGGTGCGAAATCCGTAGTCTGATACCCGCAGGCGCAAGCCCGGCTCTAGATTCCAGGAGATGCTGTAATGACCCTTTACATCGGTAGCAACAGAGGCAACCGACACACCATTTTTGAGCAGTTCTACTTTTGCGTTGGCGATTACTGCGCCGGATGGATCCATGACAATGCCATGAAGCTGAGTGGGCGGTGCGGCAAAAGCAATTACAGTGAAGACAAGAACCAAACTGCAGCTCCAACTAAGTGTGCGAAAAAGACGAGACATGATTTTCCCCTCGGAAGTTCGATCTGAACCGGTCTCCTGACTCGCGCCTCAACAGCAAACGGCTGCCTTCCCGAAATCTCTTCCAGTGGCAAACAAGCCGTGCCTCTTCGCTTACAGTTACGGGGTAGTGGCGGATTCGCACCGCGCTTTCCGATCATTCAGATATTGTTTGTGTTAGCGTTTCAAGATGGCGTACCATCTCATGGATGAAATTGTCTGGCGAGTTCCTCCAGTGCATCAAAGGCGACCGGGCCGGGAATTTCGATCCGGTCGTCCACGTAATAAATTCGTCTGTTTCTGATTGCCGGAAGATTCGACCAGCCGGGCCGGGATAGAATCTGCTCGGCCGACATCTTCGATCCGCGCACCAGCAGCAGGGCCTCGGGCTTGCGAACCAGCACCGCTTCCAGGCTGACCTGTGGCCACTCCTGCTCGATGTCGCTGGTTACCGAATGGCCGCCAGCAATCTCAATCATTTCCGTGATAAAAGCATGTTTTCCTATGGTGGTCACGGGGGCATACCATAATGGCATTAGCACGCTTACCTTTTGCTTACCGTTTACCCGCTGCCGCACCGCTAACTCTCTCACACGCAGTTTGCCGATCAGTTCCCGTGCCGCCTGATTCCGGTTCAGGGCTTGCCCAATGCTTGCAATTGACCGATAAATGCCCTCGATCCCGTGCGGTGCCACCATGAAGACCGGTATTCCAAGTTTCTTCAGACGCTCTATCGTTTCCGTACGGCTCATCTCGCCGTCCTCCAACACCAGGTCTGGATGTCGAGATACAATCATTTCGATCGAAGGAGTCTGCGGCAATCCCACGCTCTGCTTTGTTCTAGCTTCCGCCGGATATTTTACGTAGTCCGTCACCGCGACTACATCTGATCCAGCGCCAAGGGCGTACACGTCATCCACAATACTCGGCATCAAACACACGACGCGATGCGGATGCTCGGGAACCGTGACTGTGCGCCCTAATTCATCTGTAACTGTTCTTGCGCCACACACCGGAAGCACGATCAGGAAGAGAATCCATGTGCTCACATACTTCATAGCTGCATCTCCTCAGCGCGTGCTTGCAGCGCGGCTCTCACCAGCGAAGTGGTCATTGCCGGATTTCCCCGGAAATGCAGATGCACATAACTGGCCAACACATTCCTGAATTGATAACCCTCGAGTTCATCGCGTCCAGAGAGTGAATACTTCAGTCGATACGCGGTGGTCATCAAATTCCCCGGCAAGATGCGCGAGCAATGGAAGCTGTGGCCACGCGCGATCATTCCCTTTTTACCCAGCAAGCAGTCCGCAACAAATTCCACATTAACATAGCCGAAATGCACTAGCCGCGGCGTCATTTCGAATTTCACCGGCAGCACTCCAGCCATCGTGTAGCTGTACCCATCCAGCAGAGTTAGCGCTTGGCTGAGGTAGATCATGCCGCCGCACTCCGCATACACAGGCTTGCCCGCTTCCGCGAATGTGCGAATCTCGGCAAGCAAGCCGACATTGCGGCTCAGCGCATCGGCGTATAACTCCGGATATCCGCCGCCCAGATAGAGCGCATCCAGATCCATAGGCAGCGCCGCATCCGACAGCGGACTAAAGGCAACAATCTCCGCACCATTCTGCCGAAGCAAATCGAAGTTGTCTTCGTAATAGAACGAGAATGCCTTGTCTCGCGCCACGCCAATACGCACATGCTTCTGTTCGGAACACTGGGCGGGGAAAACTTCGCTTTTGGCCACAACGCCCGACCACGACAGACCCAGCAATGGCTTGATGTCTAGATGTCGCGATCCTGCCCGTGCAAGCGCCACGCGCCGATCCTCGACAGAAGCGATTTCTTCCGCGGTATGCAGTCCCAAATGCCGCTCAGGAATCGCGATTGTCTGCTCCATGGGCAGATAGCCAAGCAGGGGCGTGGTAGTAACCGAGCGAATCGCAGTTTCAAGCAGGCGGTAGTGTTGGTCGCTTACCACGTGATTTAGCACAATGCCCGCGAACCGCACCGCGGGATCGAAACTCTCGAAGCCTTTCACCACTGCGGCAATGCTGCGCGCGCTTTTTCCGGCATCGATCACCAGCACCACGGGAAGAGCCAGTAGTTTCGCAATCTCTGCGGCGCTACCGTCTTCGGTGTCCCCGGCCGCGCCGTCGTATAGCCCCATCATGCCTTCGACAATCGCGGCATCGGCATCGCGGCTGGCGCTCAAGAAGATTGCGCGGTTGGCTTTGCGATCCAACATCCACGTGTCCAAATTGCGCGACGCCCGCCCGCAGGTGGCGCTATGATGCCCTGTGTCCAAAAAGTCCGGGCCGCACTTGAATGGCTGGACGCGCAAGCCGCGCTCGCGCAACATCGCCATCAGAGTCAGCGCAATCGTTGTTTTGCCTACACCGCTCGCCGTTCCCGCGACCATGAAAGCAATCATGGTCGCGCCTCGATGCTCCCTTTGAGCGCCAATGGAAGTCCGGCCACCATCAGCACTACATTGTCAGCAATCGCCGCCACGCGTTGATTCAATTCGCCAAGCACATCGCGATATTTGCGGCCCAGCGGATAAGGCGGTACCACTCCGCTGCCAACCTCATTGGAAACCAGCACGACTGGGATTGGCACTGAACGTAACGCCTCAAGAAAGCTCTTGATACGTAGATCCAAACTCGCCGGATCAGCCTCAGCGGCCGCCAGCAAATTCCCCACAAATACCGTCAGGCAATCTACCAAAAGTAGGTCGAATTGCGATGCGTGATCCACCAGAACGCGCGCCAGTTCCAGTGGCTCTTCCAATGTCTGCCAGTGCTTTGGACGATCTTCTTGATGGCGGCGGATCTTTGCGCGCATCTCTGCGTCACAAGCCTGTGCCGTTGCCACGTAGGCCACGCGCTCCGCCTTCTCGGCAAGCTCCTGCGCCCAGCGGCTCTTGCCACTGCGCACACCGCCGAGGACGAGCGTGACCGTCTTGCGGTCCCTCTCCTGCATACACTTCCTCTGACCGGGAGCATAACTCCACCGGCACAGCGGGATTCACAGAATAGGCAGCTTTCTAGTTGCCGGTAAATACCATCGCCGACAGTGGAACGCTCTCCAGCTCTCCCATCGAAGCTGAATTAAGCCCAGATTGGCATCTGACCGGTCTCCTGACTCACGCTTCATCGAAGCTGAACGACCTTCCCGAGGCAACCCTCAGTGGCTGGAGCGATACTCCGCGTTCAGTTCTCAACGCTTACAGTTACGGGGTAGTGGCGGATTCGCACCGCGCTTCCCGACATCAGATAATGTGATTCTATCACTGCTGTCCGGGGAAAAATGAGCAGAGTTATCGTAAAGCTCTGATTGCGTGTTAGATAGACTTATGCGTTTCCGGGAACGATTTAAAATTGCTACGGGAAATGCGGCGGGTGGCTTCCGGCTGCGCAACAATTCGGAATGAACGCTGGCCGGACCGTCTTTGCGCAGTTGATCGAGCACCTGCCCGACAATGAACTACCGCGCCGCAAGCAGCGCGGTATCCTGAAAAACTCAATTTGATGTTTCGCCGCAAGCGGCGGGGAATACGTCCCGAAGGAATTCAACCACCATCGACCTGTGCCTGTCGGTCTTTCCGTGGGCCAAATTTCGCAAGCACAAAGGCGCTGTGAAGATGCACACGCTGCTCGACCTGCGCGGCAACATACCTTCGTTCATCCGCATCACCGACGGCAAGGTGCATGACGTCAACATCCTCGACGAGTTACAGATCGAGGCCGGCTCCTTCTATGTGATGGATCGCGGCTACATCGATTTCAAGCGGCTTCATGCCTTCACGCGCGAGTTGGCATTTTTCGTTACCCGTAGCAAGGAGAATGTCTTGCTGCAGCGGCGTTATTCGCATCCGGTAGACAAAAGCACCGGTGTGCGCTCGGATCAGACTGTGATCCTGAGCACGGAGGGATCCTATGCGGCTTATCCTGAAGCGCTTCGGCGCGTGGTTTACTTCGACGCCGTCACCGGCAAGAGGCTGAAGTTTCTCACCAACAATTTCACTCCACCCGCGTTGACCATCGCGGAAATCTACAAGCAGCGTTGGCAAGTCGAGCTGTTCTTCAAATGGATCAAACAGCACCTGCGCATCAAGGCATTTTACGGCACTAGTGAGAACGCGGTGAAGACCCAAGTCTGGATCGCCGTGAGCGTCTACGTGCTGGTCGCCATCGTGCGCAAACGTCTGGGAATGGAGGCTAGCCTCTACCAAATCCTACAGATTCTCAGCCTAACTCAATTCGAGAAAACGCCTATTTTACACGCACTTGAGAGCGCCGATTCCGAAGACGACTTGCTCGGTTCAGGCAACCAACTGAATCTATTCGACTTTTAACCGGACAGCAATACTTCCATCTGATGTCCGAGACGACCATTTCACAGGGACTTGAGCCCCGCGATCCCGATGCAGATGTGGCGCGGGACGCATCCTGACTATTTGTCATCCTTCGCAATACGCCCACCTTGCGCAGTGAGCCACTGATGGAGACCAGTGACAGGTATCTGGTGCTTCTGGTTGTACGTGAGGTCCAGAGGCCACGCGATGCCCCTGCCCTCAGCGAAGACGACGTGATACTTAGCCATAGCATTGTCCGGGTCTTCTGCAAGGCAAGCCCGGAGTTGGGGAACACTCCAAACCTCTCGCCGCAAGGATTTTCCCGAGACCTGCTCCACAAGGTCAGCCGCTTGTCCGTAGGTAACCGTATCACCGGCTACGAACACGACCTGATTCACTACGGGCGGCTCAGCAGCGAGTACATCTACTGTTAAGCGCCCGATGTCTTCCGCTGTCGTGAGTGTGACGGCATTGTCCCAACTTCCAAGCCCATGTACCACACCTTGCTCCAAATCGAAGACGCCAAAGGCTGGCTCAAACAAGAAGCTGGTGAACATGCCCGTTGAGACAATCACCCATTGCGTTTGCGTTTGTGAGCGCAGGAGATCCCTCACATCAAGTTGTTCGTCGAACAGGTCTTGCGCGCTGCCTCGTCCTATAACGTCGTAGTCAACCCCGAACTGCCAGGGGACGAAGCGCTTGACGCCTGCAAGCAGGGCCGCTTGGGCTATTCTGCGCTGGGTTCCACTCCCTCCAACGAACCCGGTACAGCTCACTACGGTGTCGTACGGGCGCAATAGCTCAGCCAACCCGGTCGCGGAGAGGTTGGCCAGATCCCCCGCAACCGGCGACACACCCAGCGAACGAAGCTCGTCCATATGCTTCTGTTTTGAACTGATTACGGCTCTATCGCTGTCGGGCCGGAGCAGCACAGCGATCATTCCAGGTTCCGCCACCACTGCAAGGCTCCGCAGAACCGACATCCCTAGCTCTCCTGCCCCAAGCACCAATGTCGATCGTCGATACGCTAAGCTGCCTTGCATGCCGTCTCCATTTCCGCGACCTGCATCAGGCTTGCTTGCGCAGATCATCCACCCATGAGATGTCCCAGCTATTCAAACGCTGCAAAAGCCCTAAACGTTGGCTGGATCCTGAGAAGTCGGGAGTATGCTGGGGACCTTTCTCTGGTCCGAGTCTCAACTGTCGTGTACGGGGGATAGACGGAGCGCGTCGCTCCGGCGCTCAACGCATACGGCGGACACGAAGATGATCGATCCGTTGGCGCGCATACCCTGCCACGCTAGCGGCTTAGTGCAAATCGCCAAGTCGTATTTCCAGGCAGTGTCGCCTCGAAACGCGCAAGGCCTGGATGCGACAACTGACATCCACGTATACGTGATCGTTCGTCATAAGCCGACTTGGTCGGGACTGACCGGATGGGAACATGAACATTCCCGAAGCAGCGG
>Ga0302320_10006356_pt1 | contig 26248 bp, 33 predicted proteins | sample Bog_T0_3_FD_202130 | JGI IMG/M metagenome (GOLD analysis project Ga0302320, IMG submission 202130) | Peat permafrost microbial communities from Stordalen Mire near Abisko, Sweden - Bog_T0_3 | ecosystem: Environmental > Terrestrial > Soil > Wetlands > Peat | place: Sweden: Abisko, Stordalen Mire... | reverse complement strand
CGACCAATTTCGTAAACTGGGTCCCGCTCAGCACAAATCTGGCGCCCTCCAACGTGTTCAATCTCTTTGATCCACAAGCCACAAACTTCCCTTATCGCTTCTATCGAATCTTGCAGCAGTAACCACGTTGAGGGCCGGTTCGACCGGATTCGTTTCGCCGCACCACCCCATCAGTTGTCCCAGGTGGATAATTCCGTGAATGTAAAATGAGACAACTCGTCAGCCAGAGCATACTGTGTCTTCGCTGACAAGTTCCCGGGCATGACGTGTCCAACGCCCAATTCAGCCAGGCGATCTCGTTCCATTTAGGTCCGGTTCGGTTTACACGCCGACCGCAATTGCGATCTCTAAAATGGGGAACGTGTAAAAAGATTCTGAAAAGTCTTGACTTAATTAAGCTGCGGAAATATAAAACATGAAAATTCCGAATGGGTGTCCACTGGGCAGTCGTCTTGAGTTCGCGACTTTCAAGTGTCTTCAATGGGGCAAATCAACAATCGGGGCCGATCAAATCCAGACGGATATGACGGTAGCTGTATAATGGAAAATACAACAAAAAACATCATGAAAACACTGTTAAGATTAAACAAAATTCGCACTATTCTTGCCGCCGCAACCGTAACGACCCTGTTTCTGGTCGGAACCAACTTGGCAAGTGCCTTGTCGGGCACATATAAGTTTGATTTGTTTCCTGGGTCCCTTAACGGTGGCACATCCAGCGGAGGCTACATGGCGATTGACAGCGCTGGCAGTATCATCGAAGACTCGCTTTTTGCGAGCTACATCGTGAAATATGATAAAAACGGCAACTTCCTATGGAAAACTGCCGCGACGACTGCAAATTACGGCAGAGTTGTCGTTGATTCCGCGAACAACATCTATACCGATGGATATGGTGGCGTTTTCAGCAATGGAAACGAGTATTTAACTTTGAGCCTCGAAAAGATATCATCAGCCGGGGCGGTCTTGTGGTCTTCAAATTACATTATTGACCTGGATAACGAGCAATGCAGTGCAGGTCCAATGGCTATCGGCAACAATGGAAGCATCTATGCCGTCGTTCGTGGGGCTCCCCTTTCGCAGCCCAATGCCCCGTTCTGGATTGCTCGTGTCAATACCAGCACCGGCGTGATGCAGAAATTGGTCTCGGTCGGCAGGACTGGGGACTATACCTACGCGATGGCTGACACGGCACTGGCTTTGGACAGTAACAACAACGTGTTTTACGGCGGGCTCGAGGGCATTTTGAGTTATAGTGCGGATTTGAGCACGCTGCGTTGGAGTAACTTTTCAACCAACCCGACCAACTTCCCGTATTCCGTACGGGCGATTGCCTGTGATTCGGCGAACAATGTTTATGAAACGGGCCTGAGCAATGCGCCCCTGAATTCTGGAGTTTACACCATGATTACCAAGCGCCGGAACAATGCCAACGGCAGTGTCGTTTGGACATCTAAAAATTTTGTTCCAAATGGTGGGTTGGCGCACTATCCGCAAGGAAATGGCGGTCCGGACTACTATTTCGGTGGCAACGCCCTGGCGTTCGACAGCAGCGGCAATTTGTATGTTGTCGGTGCTGCGCAGGACTCTTCCGGGTTCATTGGGGGCGAGCTGGCAAAATATAACCCCTCATCGGGTGCGGTCCTGTGGACCAATGAAATTACCTATAGCGACTTTGACGGGACCTGCACTTCTGTGGCGGTCGACAACTACGTCCACGTAGCGGGCCTCAATGGCACAGGCCCCGGAGCGAATTTAGGCACAATTAACGTGTTCAACACTTCGGGCACAGCGCAGTGGAGTACCAGCATCAGTTTGAGCTCCTCAGGAGCAAACCTGTTCACACAGGTCCTTGAGGACAATGTGGGTGGGATATGGGTCATCGATAATCTTCTACAAGTGAATGCCAGTCCCATTATCGCCAAGTATACTGAACAATAATTGAGCGCAGCGGCAAGAAATGTGACTTCCCGCATAAATTGTCCGGTTTTGAAAGGTCCAATGTCCAAACAATACCCTTTGCCGGTTGTGCTTGAATACCGCACCGTGTTCAACGCACAAGAGTTTTGAAGTTAAACCCGGCGTTTTACCCATCAGCCAGTCATTGAGGCACGGCCGGCGAGAGCATTAAAAAAGCGCTCGCTGGCCTTTTTGTTTGTCTCTGTGTATTTACCGGTAAATTGTCGATTTTGACATCCCCCAAGTTCAAACCATTAATGACCGCAGAAGATTCAATGCCTATTACGGACGAAGGTAAATTTTGTAATTGTTGACCCGCGCGGAACGATTAGACTCCCCTCATCGTTATGAAAAAAATTGCCATTGTGTTGGGCGTTTTTGGGGTATTGGGCCTTTTTCTCTTGATTCTGGTTGGCGCAGCGGGGGCGAGTTACAACCACCTTGTTAAACTATCACAGGCCGTGGACAGCCAATGGGCGCAGGTGCAAAACGTCTATCAACGCCGGGCCGACCTCATCCCCAATCTTGTAGCGACGGTTTCCGGCGCTGCCAATTTCGAGAAATCCACGCTCACCGAAATCACCGCGGCGCGAGCGTCGGTGGGACAGGTGAAGCTTGATCCCAACGCAGCACCGACCGATCCGGCCAAGCTGGCGGCGTTTGACCAGGCCCAGGGCCAGCTTTCGTCGGCCTTGTCCCGTTTGCTGGTGGTGGTGGAGCGGTATCCGGATTTGAAGGCAACGGAAAACTTCCAGGAACTGCAGGCACAACTGGAGGGCACGGAGAACCGCATTAGCGTTGAACGCCGGGATTTCAATGCGGCGGTCCAGGATTATGACACCGCCATCAAATCGTTTCCCGCGGTGTTCTATGCCGGCTTTTTCGGCTTCCACGAGAAACCCTATTTCGCAGCCACTGCCGGAGCGGAGACGCCGCCCAAGGTCCAGTTCAATTTCAACCAACCGGCTCCGGCGGCGACCAACCTTTGATTTGTGCGACGCTGCTGCGCCATCCTGCTGCTGATTTTCAGCTTCCGTCTGTTCGCGGATGAAGTCATCCCGCCCCAGCCCGCCGCTTATTTCAACGACTATGCCGGGGTCGTCTCCCCCGGCACGGCGGCGCAGTTGAACCAGACGCTCGAAAATTTTGAGCGCCAAAGCTCCGATCAAATAGTGGTGGCGGTTTTCCCGAAAATGCAGTCGGACTCATCCATTGAAGATTACACTGTGCGCGTAGCGCGGTCGTGGCAAGCAGGACAGAAGGACAAAAACAACGGGGCGGTACTCTTCGTTTTTGTGCAGGACCACACGATGTTTCTGGAGGTCGGCTACGGGCTGGAAGGCGTCCTCCCCGATGCGCTGTGCAAACGCATCATTGACGAGCAAATCACCCCCCGCTTCAGGGCCGGCGAATTCGACGGCGGCTTGACGGCGGGTGTGCAGTCAATCCTCGCGGCGACCAAGGGCGAATACCGGGGTACCGGAACAACGGCGGGCGAACAACTGCGTCATTTAAAAGAAATCGTCCCCAAAATTCTCGGCCTGATTATCATCGCATTAATATTCATCGTTTTCCTGCGAGGAGGAAACTTTGTTCGGGGTTACTCGGTCTGGACAATTGGCAGTGCTGGCTCATATGGCGGTTGGGGGGGCGGTGGTTCTGGAGGCGGCGGTTTTGGCGGGGGCGGCGGATTTTCCGGTGGCGGAGGCAGCTTTGGCGGCGGTGGCGCGGGAGGAAGCTGGTAACTTTATGCACCCACGAAAATTCTCAAGACATCTGCAACACAACCACTTGGTTGAGGCGATTCAGCAAGCTGAACTCAAGACCACCGGCAAGATCCAGGTCAGCATCAGCCCCAAACGCGTTGACGACCCGGTGGCCGCCGCGCAGGCGGAATTCCTGCGCCTGGGCATGAACCAATCTCCGGAACGGAACGGCGTGCTGATTTTCGTGTCGCCGCGCTCACACAAGTTTGCCGTAATCGGTGATGAAGCTGTTCACGCGAAGTGCGGGGACAAATTCTGGCGGATGCTGGCGGATGCCATGACCGGTTACTTTCACAAATCCGAATTCACGCCGGGCATCATCCATGGCGTGCAAAAGGCTGGCGACCTGCTGGCGGAACATTTTCCACGCCACCATTGATGGCGCGCGGTTTGAGTTTTTAATTAAAACCATGCTTCCGGCTGAACATGTCAATCGGCGGGAGACGGCCAATCGGCTGGCGCGCCGCGCCCTGTTCAGTTTCATCGTGACGTTCGTTCTATCGCGGATTTGCGTGATCCTCATCATGGCCAAGGAGATGCCCAATTTTTATTTCTTCTTGCGCGGCACGCATGTTCATCATTTGAACTACGGCATCTTCCTGATGTCAGCGGTGTGTGGCTACAGTGTGTTCCGGCGGCCAACAGGCCGGGCAGCGGAAATCACGGCGTTGCTGTACGGCGTGGCGATGGGCCTGACGTTTGATGAATTTGGAATGTGGTTGCATCTGGGCGGCAGTTACTGGCAACGGGCGAGCGTGGACGCGGTGATTGTGGTGGCGGCATTGTTCGGGTTGCTGGCATTCGCGCGTTCGCTGAAAAAATTCGAAGCCCGGCATTTCCGGGCGTTTATTGTCTTGGTGGTCGTGCTAGCGGGTTTCGGTGTGGTTTTATATATGGCGGGCAATCACCTGGGTAATCTTGTGGGACCCAAGCTGCACGATCTGGAAGTCTCTTCTTCACCGTAAGGGGTAGATGTAAAACCATGTTGATCTTGGCCGGACCCATTTTAATCTTGGCCTGTTTCGCGGTGAAAATGAGTGGACACAAAAATTGCGCACCGTTTTGGCCGGTGTGCAAACCGTGTTTTCAACCCCCGGTTAAGCCGGGGAAAATCGTGACTTAAACTTCCATTAAGGAAGCCGCCGGACGCATCCCGCGCGCACTCGGCACGAGTGCTTCCGGCTGATCGTCGGGCGCGGGCAAAACATCCAACGCCGGCTGCGCTCGCTTGCTGTTTCGTCCAGCCTCCAAAGCGCGCAGCAATTTAGAGTCTGCCGGGATAACAGATTCCTGCATGGCTTTGCGTACGTCAGCGGTTGTCGCCTCTTTACGGCCGGCGCGCATCGCAACAAAACGCGCACGCTTGGCGATTGAATCAATCGCAGCCAAATAACGGGCAGACGAACGCGCGTAAACTGCCAGTGCCCTTAAAACTTTAGCGTCAGCCTCCGGCAAAACCGCCTTTGCCACAGCTATCAGATCGTCCGGCTCCAAATCGGTTGGCAAGGATTCAAAATGACTGATCCGGCCAGTGAGTTGCGCAGAATTCCATCGGCCTTTTTCTTCGGCGGCTTTTTGCAGTTCGATGAATTGGGGCGTCGAGATGGCGCAGATCGGAACATTATGGTTTGCCATCGCCATCACCCAGTTGACCCGGCTGGGAAAACCGTAGCGCAAGTTTCGCTGTGGCAAAATCCGCTGCCCCTCGTCGAGGACCAAAAGAATGTCGCCGGTGAGCAAGACACTTTCAACCCGCTCCCGAATCTCGGTGACTTTGTATTGGAGGAAATTCCCCAGGCCGAGGCCGCGCGCCAGTGCACGGAAAAAACTCGCCTCGTCATTGCTTGGCGGCACTTCAACGAATCTCGCCTGTCCGGGGTGCTGTAAACACCAGGCGCGGGCGGCAAAGGATTTTCCGAGCCTGGCATTCCCCTGAACCAAGGTGAGACCCCGGCAGTAGTGGGTATATTCCAGCACTTCACAAACCTTCGCACCCAGCGCCGTCACCACGACGCCGGCGCTCTTGTTTTTTACAAAATCGGCTTCGTACTCCCGCAGAGTGCTGATCAACTGTGGAAAATACCAGGGGCATCCATCCGCCAATTTGCGCTCAGGGTCGAGGCAGATTTCCTTCAACTCCTTTTCGAGATTTGCTTCCGCTGCGTCCGTGCAGCACTCAAAAAACTTGTCTGATGGATAAGTGCTTGGCCTTTCGTCCGGTTCAGCATGCCGGCTTGGGCGGCAGATAATTATATCCAGCAATTCACTTGCTGACAAATAACCGCCGGGCGAGTTACCTTTAAGCGGGAATTCGCTGGCGATTTCATCAGGGAAATCCCCGCGAATTTTCCGCACCTGCTCAGCGGTGCAGGTCTTGCCGGGCTTCAACTTCATGTTGGCCATTTCCTGCGTCTGAATCCGGTCGGGATATTTTGCGAGCAGTTCCTTGGCGACCGCAGACAGGCCGCCTGGCTGGTGTGAAAGATAGTGAACGAACCAGACCAGTTCGATTTCGGATTTGTCAGTGAGCAGCGCACAGCGTTTGGCCACCAGGTTTGCCAGCAAACCGCGCTCATACTCCGGGGAGCTGGCATATCGGCCTTGATGGAAAACCGAATCGTCCTTTGCGGTGCGAGTTGAACTCATGTGTCCTTTCCGTTTAAAAACTCTGCCAGGTCGCGGAGATCATCCGGCGAATTTTTGGCCTGCGCGCTTTCCGACATCACAATGCCCGTGCGGCGCAACAATCGTTGCGCCTGGCTGCGCTGATGTTGCACCTGCTTTTTCGCGGCTCGGATTTGCTCGCGCTGGCGTTTCATCTGCTGGACGCTTTCCGCAAGTTGACCATTCACCACCGTTCGCCGGCGCGGCCCGGCAGCATTTGTCGGCTGAACTGGCGATGTTTGGCCGCGAATTTCCGCCAACAATTGCCGGCGCGGGTTGCCATGGTTATTGAGCGCGCGATGGTATTCTTCATCTACTGCGCGTTCATGCTCGCGGATTTTTGCTATCTCCTTTCCCAAGATTCCACTGCCAGGTGCCATTGAGTGCTCGCGCGCGGACGGTGTCTGACAGGTCTCAATCGTAAAAGGATTTGCGAAGTCCAGGTCCATGAAAGTCACCATCGAAGGGTCTTTGCGGTCCACCCAGGCCCAAAGCTCTTTGCCAATAAGATTTGGATTGGCAAGTCGCCCACCGCGCACGCGAATTGTTCGCCGGCTGCTCCGGTGCGTAAAGCGGACGCCGCCACCGGTGACTTGCACGATGCTTTTTTCGTTTGAGAAAAGCCATTCGAGTTTCGGGTGGTACTCAGACGGCGGATCGTTCGGGTCGGCCATCGCCAAGAACGCTTCGTTTGGCGATAACCCTTTAAGATGGCCATGCTGAGGGGTCGAATTATATTCGGCGATCAGTTGGGCCATCACCACCTTGAACTCTTCAAAGGTATAACGAAATTTTGTGGCATCCACTTTGCCGGAATTGATCAGCCGCTGCTCGCGCTTAAATTCATCCGGGGCGTCTAGCATTTGATGACGCCCAGTGTAACCGGGGTGTTTCTCCATCAGCCGCTGAATAGCTTCGAACGATCTTTCCAGTTCGGCCTTGGCTGTCGGGTTCATTTTCCCAAAGTGGTGGACCGTGCAACCGTACTGCGCCAAGCCCGCAACTATCGTACGGCCGTCGGCGTCTTCCTTGCCATTGATCAGCAGGGATTTTCCAAACACCCAGCCATGTTCCACCCCAAGCTGTTTAGGAATGTTGTTTTTGCGAAAGGCGGCCAAGACCGCATCACAAACCAGTCCAGCCGTGGGACCTTTATCAGTTGAAATAGAATCGCCAACCAATTTCCGGCTGCCGATGTCCATCACTGCGATAATTTGCGGCAGGATAAGCGAAGTCGAACCGTCTGGATTTTTGTGACTTACCTCGATGTTAGAAGTCACGTCATCGATCACCCAGCTGTGCATCGCCGGCAGCATGGACCAATCGCGTTCAATGCCGCCAATCAATCTCCGCACGGCCCGCTTTCCGCCGGTGTGCCGCGTGTGCATGGCGTCAACAAGTTCGCGGCTGACCAATTCATAAACCTTCGCGGGACAGTTGAACTGGTCAGGATAGTGGATCCGGGTAGCCTCGCTCAATTGATGGTACTTCGTTTTCCAGGCCATGTTGATCCGACCGCCGCACTCGGCCCACGCAGCGTGCCGCAACTTGTCAATTTCCGTTGCTGGAATTTCGACGCGCCGCCCGTTGGTTTTTCGCGCATCACCCAACGCGCGCAAGTCACCGTTGTTTTTGTTCAGCTTTTCGAGCTTATAGACAAAGATTTTCCGCAACGCATTCGGTGTGGGGGCCAGAAATGGGGCGCGGGCTGCAAGAAATTGCCGCACCAGGCGCGCGGCCCGTTTCTCCGGCACACCCGCACAGGCCAGTGCCTTGTATTTCTGAAGTGCCAACACCCACACGCCGTCACACGCGGCTTTATTCAACGCCTGGGGATCAATGCCGCCAGCCAGGTAACTTTCAAGTTCGACAAAATCAGTCATAGAACCTCCATCCCCATAAACTCGATTTTCCGACCGAGGGGGTTCCAAAAAAACAGGCACGAGGATGCGTTTAAACCCCCTTTAAACGAGGCCGTATCACGCCGAAATCCAAAACCGCCCCTCCGGTACGGTGGCGCTCCGAATCGCGCGTCCTGGCCAAAATCGGGTTTTGTGGGTTTCACACGTTTTTCCCTCCCAGCCAGCGCCGCTGGAGAAAGTTAGCCAAACTATCGCGGGTAAGGATGCCTTTTCCACCGCGAAACTCACCGGCGCGGCGCAGGCGCATCATCGTCTGTGCGCTGAGTATCCACTGCCTCTCGATCTCGGTGGAGCGGAAGTTTTTCTTTTGCCCAAGAATCAGATCCACTACTTGCTGCAAACTGAAGCGAGGACACTTTTCTTTGGCGGTGGCTTCACGCGACCAGAAACGCAGGTCGCGGTTGACGTTGCCGGACGAAACATCGAAGACCCATAGCAAATCGCCGTTGTCCACCAGGTAAAGGATGCGCTCGGTCTCCACACAGCGCGAAGCGCGAAGGAATTGAATGTCCACAAGGTCCGTCATATTTCAAAATTCCCCTCTGCCCCAACTCGCCGGCGCGGCAGGTGATCCGGCACGTGCGCGCGGATTTCCGCCGTGTATTTAATGCGCAGCATTCCGATTTGAAGCCGAGCCTTGCGAATGACTTTCCAGCAACGCTTGAACTCCGAAAAACTGCCACGGGGAAGGTTCCAATAAAGCGAATGGTAGCCAAGTTTTGGCTTTTGGCCGTTGCCGCAAAATGCTCGCCAGGCGGCGCGGAAAGAAGGGAACTCCTGTTTTGAAACCAGTTCAACGAACCTCACCAGGACCGGAGCGGGAATGCGCCGCGCAGTTGAAGAATAGTTGAGCTGAAAAGCGGCCGGATTTTCCCCGAACAGCCGCCACTTGCGATAATACCGGTCCAGCGTAGAAATGGAGAGTGCGTATCGGTGGGACGGATCAGTTCTGAATGACTTGTGGTGCCATCTCCGTGAAAATATTTTGATGACTCGGCACAGTGGCTGGCCCTTGGCCACGCGCACTTGGATGAGCTGACAGATGCGGTGCAGTCGCGCTGCTCGTTCGCTTTTCCATTGGGATTTTTGTGCCGCACTCACATGTCCTTTTTATTACTTCCACCGAGGGTGGTAACTGTCGCCCAACATGTGGTGTAACCAACCATCAGTCAGCGCGCGATTGTGCTCTGAGATGCCAGGCGGGGTGGACTGATTTGACCATGGCGCTTTGAAGGAATGCGCCACCGGCACTCGGGCCGCTTCGGCTTCATTGTCAAACACTGCGCCGAGGTCCACGAGTTCACCCCGATCTGAAGTTTGATATTTGGTGGGCTTCATAAAATCATCCAGCCGGATAAAGGTCGGGGTCCCAATAACCGATGCCGGCGTTGAGCGGGCCACCGAGCCAGGTGATGGTGTTTTTGTACATCGAACCATTCACGCCCGCTGGCATAATGTGATCCGCCAGACGCAACCAGCTAACGTTAGCGGGTAGAGAATTGGCCAGTGGGCCACTTGGGGTCCCGGTGAATCCCCCAGGAGACGGCGCCGGCGGCGTGTAACTGTACACCTCATAGGAATAGCGCCAGCCCGCGATATAGAACGTCTCTTCCCCGCGTAAAAGTTTTACGTAGAGCGAATTTGCCAGAGCGTTTTGAGTGGGGTCCGCAATAGCAGCAAGATTTCCAGTGAATTGGTCACCATCGGTTGTTGCGGCGGTCGTCGTATAAAAAGCCGCTTGGGCGGCGAGTCTGATATTTTTAGGCAACAGATTAACAAAGAAGGCATTGCGCTCGATTTTCGGGTATAGTTCCTGCGGTTCACAGGAAAAATCGCCCACTGGCAACGGCTGCGTTGCGGCCGCTCCGCCAGCCTCCCAATCGATGGTCAAAGTCCCAATCGTGCCGCGGTCGGTGTCCACCGTGCATTGGTTCACCACCCAGCCGCCGCGAAAGCCGGTGCCGAACGTGCCCCGCGCCAGCATATAGGCCGCACAGAGCGCCGCTGGTCCCATGTAAATGTCCGTGGCGCGCACGCGGTCCGAATAAACAAACTTCGGCGACCTGGATGATAACACCAAGGCATTCGTCGGACCTTTCCACACTAGTAGTGACATAAAATCTATTCGTAAAAATCAGTCATCCACCCAATCAGCTTCCGCCAGGGCATCGGTGCAATCACCAATTTCTTGGGGAACCATTAAAAGAATCCCGATTGCGCCGCCTAGACCCGATGGTGTAGGAAAATCAACCCAAGGTTCGCCTTCAATGTGGTTGCTTGGCGCGGGTGATCCAGTACCGGCCACGCCCGGAATTTCCAGCCGGATCATGGGCACAGTGATTTGAAAATTCCGGCCATGGTCGGTGGTGTGCATCAGAGTGACAGTGACGGCCAATTCCGGATCGATATTATTCGGGAGTGGCGGCACTTTGATCCGCAGGTGTCCTTTCCGAAGACTGCCAGCTTGATCGCCTTCTAGGCCCATGCAGCCGAGATGAAGACCATCTGCGGTTCCAACAAAAAGTCCGCCACCCGAACGCGGGAAGTGGCTTTCCAGATGTAGTAATTTATTCATTTATTCATGTGAATGATTCACCGGCTGCGCGCCCATGCTTTTCTGCAACCCCGGCAAGAACGGCTTGCCATTTTTTCTCACTCTCACAGACGCGCAACCGGCTAGAATAAAGGCCAGGAAGCCAGTGGCTTCCTGGTTTGGTGGAAAGGCAGTTAACCACGTGCGGCGCGGTGAAGTTGCCGGTTTCCAAAACTGCTTTTTAAAATCTGAGCACATCATTTTTTTTCAACCGTGCCGCGCGCGGTCAAAACGGTTCATGTTTAAAACCGCGCGCTCGTTCAGCCAGGTGTTGCACGCTCGCGCCCATTGGAAGGTGTGAAACGCCGCGATGCCAACGGATATAGGCAACCAGGCCGCGCCGATCTGCACCCCGGCAAAAAGGATTGCGCTGGCGGACGGCGGCCCGGCGGTGGTGGACCTGGTGACCATGTTAACTCAACCCCAACGACCGCAAAACGCGTGCGTTCGTTTTTTTGAACTGCTCAATGCTCGCGCGGTGAGCAGCCAGATCATCTTCCGCGATTTTTAAAATCGCATCCGCGCACTGACTGAGCATATACGGACCGGAAAGACCCTCCGCCGCCTTTGAAAGACTGGCGGGGGACGCCCCATTAGCGGTGACGAAGGAATAAATAGAGACCGCGAAGTCAGCAGTTTTGTAAACCGATAACTTTTCCCGCAGAAAGGACAAATTCAGCTCCTTGGTGGCGAGCCGATCCTGCTCGGTTTGCAGTTGCGATTTTACCAGTGATTTTTCAGATTCAGCGGCACAGAAGCTGTCATACTCTGACTGGCGATTCTTCAAAAACAGGTCTTTTAAATAGTTTTTGCCTTCTTCGAACATGTCCTTTGCGATCATAGATAATTGGAGTTGGTGTTGGTGTGGCTGTTTAAAATTATTCGTTCATCCAGTTCAAATCGACAATTGCGGCAGTGCAATCGCCGACGCCAGGCGGAACACTTACAAATACCGCGAGCGGTCCGCGCAAGCCGGGAGGCACGGGACAATTCTCGAACCCGGCAGCAACTCCATTGGCCGCGCCGGCGATGGAAAATTGTAACTGCGGTACGATGGGTTGAAAACTGGACCCGTAGTCTGCGGAATCATAGAGTGTAAAGGTAATGCTGAGAGCAGGGTTCTTATGATTTGGCAACGCTGGCCAGGTGAGCTGGAGAAATCCTTCGCGCCAATTGGTGCTGAAGCCTGGCTGGTCTACATTGAGATCCAAAACCCCACCAGGTCCACCGAGTTGACCAGCGCTCCCGGCAGCGAGAAGCGCTCCTTCGATTTGTAATGCTGCATCTTTCATGTTTTTTTTGGGGTGGGTTCTTTCGTTTGGGTAACGGGAGCATGGACCGGCTGTTGCTTCTGGCCCGGATGGTTCGCGCGTTGAATCATGGAACGCAATTCGTCTTCGCTGCGCCGATCAACATGCGCACGCGGGGGTTTTTTGGTTCGGCTCATCACGCATTCTCCTTCGCGCGCAATTCGCGGTATCTGGCCATCAGCGGCGCGGACACAGCGTATCCCTTTAGCACCTTCCAAAGAAAATAACGACTGACTCCCAACTTAGCCGCATCCTCCGTCATACCGGGAAATTCCGATTGCCGGCCACGGGGTTTCGGTGCCGGTTCAAGTGTGCGTTTACTGCCCACTGTGCTGTTGTCGCACATTTTGTAAAGTTGCGCAATAGGAAAAATAAATATATTTTTGATGGGTGATTCCTGCGAAAAACAAAGGAAAACAGCCCGAATTTATGAACCCGGACTGGGTTATTGGGCAGTTTCTTGCCTACCTGCGGAAGCGTTTTGGGATCGCAAGCCAAGCCGAATTTGCTTCGCATCTTGGGATCAGCAGGTTTCAGTTGGCCCGCATTGAAAGTGGTCGGACTCCATTGCCGATGAATATTGCTTGGAAGGCCTGTCGCAAGCTCGATGTTCACCCAGGTTTTCTTGTTTCTACGGGTAAAAATTTCTTGGCACCCTTTACAGCTTTAGACCCTGACGCCGTTACAAAGGCGGATGCCATGATAAATGCGAGTCCTGATGCAAAATTCATCAGTTTTTGGGGTGCGCTCTATGGACTCCTTTTTGGGTCATCGGAAGCGCCGCAAAAATCGCAGTTGACAAACAAAGCGGAATCACTTACATTCACGGGGATGCAACCCGTCTTGCCAAAACTGATTGAGCGGCTTAAACGGGCCACGGCTGAACGCGGAAAGAAATCCGAGTTGGCAAAGTGGCTTGGCGTTCATCGGCAATGCGTGACGGATTGGCTGTCTGGCAAACAGGAGCCAGGCGGCGAAATCACGCTCAAGATGCTTCGATGGGTCGAGCAGCAAGAGCGTCAACAAAAGTGACCCCCGGAGAAAATGCACGATGAAAAGCCAAAATCGAATTCAACCATATGATAAAACGGAACATGCCGCCCCGTCTCAGGAGCGAATCCTCGCCATTGGTATTCAGGATGCTTTGAGCTGTTTGCAGCGCGAAGGGCAGGCCGCTGTGGCTCTCTGCAAAATGAATGCCGACGTGATCCAGAGAATGGTCAAGGACGGTGTAAATGGAATGCAGAACTTTGAGGGCAGCGGGTTTGAACAAGGCGGGTTTGAGTTGGCTTTCGACCTGGTGTCCAACTTCGACAGCTCATTCGGTAAGTGGGAGGCGGATCAACTTGGCCTTATTCGTGGCGAGAAACATTCGGTTGAAGCTTGGATCAAGATCGGTAGTGCTATTATTTCACTGTTTCACGTGTTGCGTTTACAGGGCGAGATCATGACGGAGTATCACTCAGATGTATCTCATGACTCCGGTGCCATGGAATGCAGCGCCGCCATAATTGACCGACTGAATTCTGCCTGGCATGCCTCCTACACCGCCTCGACCAAGTTCCAACAATCAGTCAGCGCCGGTCTGGCTGCGTAGAACTGATATGCGGAAGCACTATAATCACCGGCGCTCGTTACTAATCGCCCTTTCTCAAACGTGAGGGCGTGGCGGCACTGGAAGGTGTCGCCCTGCGCCGGTGAAATCCTTTTTAACTGCCCTTCAAAACCCCGTTAACGATTCCGGAACCCATGTTGATCTTGGCCTGTTTTGGGCTGCTCAAAAGTCGCAACCTATTGATTTATGCGAAGTTGTGAATTTGGCCAAGATCAACATGGGGACATTTTGACCCCTTTATGCGTAAGTGATTGATTTTCCCGCTGTTTGCGCTTCTTTCCTCTTAATTCCCATTCGGGAGAATATCAACGCGGAGACTCATAGAAAAACCGCGGAGTGGTGCGCGCGGCGGGGGTCGAACCCACAACCTTCGGCTCCGGAGGCCGACGCTCTATCCAATTGAGCTACGCGCGCAAGGCAATGCCCAAAATAGCGGCCCGGACGGTTTTGCTCAAATGGAATCTGCGCTGGTCGGTGAGAAATGCCAGTGACACAGCGGGTCACTGATTGGGTTGCGGCGGTTGAAAGAACCGCCGGTTTTCCTGCTGCATCTGTTCAAACCGCAACTGCTGTTCCGGTGTCAGGATGGCGGAAATCTGCGCTTCGGTATTGGTGACAACCGCCGTCACCTGCGGATGATATTGCTGCCGCAACTCCCGCAACTGGCCGCGCGCCTGGGTCAAAATCTGATGCACCTGCACCCGTTGGCGCGCGTCGAGCCCGAGCTGCCAGCGCAGGTTGCGCTCTAGAAACAACTGAACATTTTGCGGACGTTGAATGGCCGTATTTACCCAGTGCCGGATGACCATGCGCGTGCCGACCACGCCGGCGGTAACGCCGGCCAGAAAAACCAGCGTCACCAGCAAAAATAATTTGAAGGTTTTCATAATCAGAGTCCGGTCGGGGTCAACAGCCACTGCGCGGAAAGTTGTGACACGCCGTCACTCAAACCCGGGATGCCCGCCGCCGTCAGTCCCCAATCCGCCGCCAGGCACAACATAATCACCGCCGAGGCCGCCAGCGTGATGCGCGGAAACCACAAATTCAACAGGTCAACAATCGAAATGGCGGCCGGCGGCGGCTCGCGGCGAATAGCCCGCAGCACGTCCGCCGCAAAATCCTCCGCGGGCGCGGGCGCGGTTTCCTTGCGCGCCGCAGCAAACAGTTGTTTCAATTTCCGGTCGTTCATAATTTTTCTTTCGCCATCTGTTCCAGTGCCCGCCGCAGTTTCGTCCGGGCCCGCATCGCCCGCACGCGCACGGCCACACCGGAGGCGCCCAGCACCCTGGCAATTTCCTTCACGCTGCGGCCTTCCAGTTCCTGCATGGTGATGATCACCCGATCGGCTGGCGACAGTTCGCGCATCGCCAGCTCGAGCAGTTCCGCCGCGCCGCGCGCAGCCAGTTCATCTTTCTCGTCGCTGCTGCGCAACCAGTCCAGCACGTCGTCGCCAAATTCGGGCAGGCCGATTTCAGACTGCCGCCGTTTCTCCCGTCTCAAGTGGTCCAGCGCCACCCGCGCGGCGATGCGGGAAAGCCAGTGTTCAAAAGGCGCACGGCCGTCAAACTGCCCCAGCGCGCGCCAGGCCTTGACAAAGGTTTCCTGCGCAAGGTCTTCGACTTTGTGGCCGTCGCGTTCATAACGATGCAAAATGGCGAAGACGCGCGACTGATGCCGCCGGACGATTTCGGCGAAATCGTCAGTGGCGCCGCCGCGGATGCGCTCAAGCAATTCGGCATCGTCGCTCACGGTTTAATCGCCCGACCGTTCGCCGGCGCGGGCGATGGCCCGGTCCGCCAAAACATCGGCGTGCCGCTCTCCATCACTGATTTGCCGTCGCTGTTCCTCGGTCAGGATGGGCGCGATTTTGCCGTAAATTTTCATGCGTTCAACTGCCAAGTCGGCCTCGGCCTCGGCCACCCTGGCCGAGGCGGCGCGCACGGAAGTTTCATTGGCATCACTGGCACGTATGGCGGCGCGCAAATTCTGCCGCGCAGAGTGCAGTTGGCCCACCAATGAGGTCAGCGTGGCTTTCTCCGCCTGTAAAATGGTTTGGATCCGCGCCTTTTGGTCATCGGCCAGATTCAACCTTTGAGCCATGCGCTGAAAAAATCGTCCGCTAGCCGGCGCGGCGGCATCCGCCGCCAGCGAAGGAGTGGTCAACCATCCACCAAGGTTCAACCCGACGGCCAGACTGAGGGAGAGCCATTTATTCGCCTTCATACTGACTTTAGATACGCAGGCCGGCGGGCAAATGTTACAACCAAAAAACAAAAAGGGACGGCCTAAGACCGTCCCTTGGTTATGTGCATCCCCACCAATCAGTTTTGCGGTGGCGGACCTGCAGGCGCATTGGTGCCGCCAGCGTCTGGAGGCGGACCTCCCGGAGGGCCTCCCGGAGGGCCTCCCGGAGGACCGTCCCTTCGGGGCCGCATTTCCTGAAATTTTTGGAATTGTTCATCCGTGAGAACAGCTTTCAATTTCGCATCGGTCTCTTCACGGATTGACTTCATCTGGGCCATGCGATCTTCACGCGACAGGTCCTGGTCCTGCCGCAGGCCGCGCATTTTTTCCCGTTGATCGTCCAGGATCGCCTTGACCTTCGGTTTCTGGTCATCCGTCAGGGCGAGTCGTTGCACGAGCATGTCGAAGTTTGGACCCCGGCCTCTCATGCCTGGTCCGCGGTCGCCGGGCGGCGGGCCGCCCGCCGGGGGTGCGGACGGAGGTGTGTTCGTGGCGTCATCCGCGCGCAATGCGGGGCTCAGCGCCAGCAAACCGCCCACCGCCAGCGCCGCAATCAGCGTCATTTTGGTGATTTTCATAAACGTTTTGTCTTTCACTCGGTTGTTAATTTTGCGCTGCGCCAACAGGGTGCAGCGGTATAACCTGTGAGACGGTCCCGGAGAATAAAGGTTACAACCCGCGCAAAACGGCTGCCGCCGCTTGCACCGTCTGGTCCACGTCCGCCGGCGTGTGCGCGGTGGAAAGGAAGCCCGCTTCAAATTGGGATGGCGCAAGGTAAACGCCTCTGGCCAGCATCCCTTGAAAATATTTCGCGAACCGCGCGCGGTCGCTTTTCATCGCGTCGGCCAGATTGTGAACCGGCCCGCGCGTGAAGTAGGCGCAGAACATCGAACCGCAACGGTTGAATTGCACCGGAACATTTGCGGCCTTCGCGGCGGCTTTCAAGCCGGCCTCCAGTTGCGCGCCCAATTTTTCCAGCCGCGCATAAGCGCCGTTGGGCGCGCGTTTGTCTTTTGTCTTTTGGACTTTGGACTTTGGACGGTTCAACTCCGCCAACGCCGCAATGCCCGCCGCCATCGCCAGCGGATTGCCGCTCAACGTTCCGGCCTGATAGACCGGCCCCAGTGGCGCGAGCAAATCCATGATATCCGCGCGCCCGCCGAAGGCACCCACCGGCAAACCGCCGCCGATGATTTTGCCAAAGCACGTCAAATCCGGCCTGACGCCGAAACGCTCCTGCGCGCCGCCGGGCGCAAGGCGGAACCCGGTCATGACTTCATCAAAAATCAGCAGCGCGCCGTTCGCTTGTGTGATTTTGCGCAGAAATTCGAGATAACCCGGTTTGGGCAGATAAAGTCCGGCATTGCCCGGCACCGGCTCGACGATGATCCCGGCGATTTGATTCTGGTTCGCGGCGAACGCCGCTTTCAATGCGTCCTCGTCGTTGAACGGCAGCACGAGGGTGTGTTGCGTGAACGCCGCCGGCACACCCGCGCTATCCGGATTGCCAAAGGTCAATGCGCCGCTGCCGGCCTTGACCAGCAACGAATCCGCATGACCGTGATAACAGCCGTCGAACTTGATGATTTTGTCGCGTCCGGTGAAACCGCGCGCCAGACGGATGGCGCTCATGCACGCCTCCGTGCCCGAATTGGTCATGCGGACTTTTTGAACACTCGGGACCAGCGAACAAATCAGCTTCGCCATCGTCACTTCAAACGGATTGGGAATGCCGAAGCTCGTGCCGCGGTCGGCGGCGGCTTTGATGGCGGCAATGATTTTTGGATGCGCATGACCGAGAATCGCCGGTCCCCAGGTGCAAACGTAGTCAATGTATTCATTGCCATCCACGTCCCGGACGCGTGCGCCTTTGGCCTGATGGACGAAGAACGGCCGGCCGCCAACGGCGCGGAACGCGCGCACCGGCGAGTTGACGCCGCCGGGAATAAATTTCAACGCCTCGGCAAACAGCGCCTTGGATTTGCTCGACCGTGACATTGCACCAATTGTTGAAAGTCGCACGTGAAGGGTCGAGCCTAAAGTGTCGTTGACAGTATGTAATCTTTTTGTTACTATTAGGTTTCGCACTTGGAATTTCAGATATGAAATTGAAAAGTCTTTCCACCCTCTGCCTGCTTTCGCTGACCTTGTTTGAATTTGTCCCGTCGGCTTTTGGTTTCGCGTTGTTGGGTCCGTTCGCACCGTGGATGACCACAACCAATGGTTTTGGCCCGCCCCAAACCACGTTTGCAGATCCTTTCGGCGACATCGGCGGGCCGATGGACATCGGCAACGGATACCGCTGGAATGTCCCGGTGATAACCTACGGATTTGACAAATCATTTGTGGATTACTTCGGCCCAAATGGGGTCGCGGCGGTGGAAAGCGCGATTAAAATCCTCAACGACTTGCCACCGGCATCCAGCATTGCCTTGTCCAACTACCCCGCGCAGGGCCAACGAATGAATTATGTCGCTCAAACTGAAAATCTTTACGACTTGAAGTCCGCGGCCCTCGCGCTTTTGTTGGAACAAATGGGTCTGGCACAGCCAACCCGCTTTATTTATGTGCTGCGCCAATGGGATCCGATTTTGTTGAGCGGCTTTATTCTGAATTCCCAACTTTGGTGGCAAGATGGAATAATTTCCAACCAGATAATCTTGCGAAACTTTGATCCCGAAACTCTCGAGCCGAGCACTTATGTCAATGATCAGCTCTATACCGGTTATCTGGATATTTCGCTTTGGCCGGATCAAACTCTCAAATATGCCGTTCCCCTCCCAATTTCAACGGATCCGCTGGAAAACAGACTTGCGGTCGCTGACTGGCTTTGGACCCCCAGTCCCGGAGCATTTGTTGACGGTCTGACGCGTGACGATGCCGGCGGGCTTCGTTATCTGCTCTCTCCCGAAAATATCAACTATGAAACTTCGTTGCGATCGGTACACCCCATCAAGCACGACTTTGATGACCGCCATGAACATTCCTTCGGGAATGGCGCCTGGCGACCGGGCATTGACAAAATCGCGTTCGTTCCACAGCCGTCCAATTCAAGAAGTGGCCACTTCCTGCCGACAGTGTATCGCTTCAACGAAGTCTATGTCAAAAACGGCACCGTGATGTGCCAACAGGCAGAACGTCAGGTCCTACAGCCGGATATACTATTTTGTGCTGCCGACACGGGGGAAGGCAAGCCCTACACACCGTTCTTTCTGCGGACGGGCACAACGAATTGGTTAAATAACGCCGTACTCAATGGGAACACCAACGGCGAAGGACCAGGAGTAATTCGAGGCCCAATCAAAATCACTTTTCACAAACTCGGACCAGCAGTCGAAACCGGAATCTTTGGAACTTTTTCGAGCAATACAGGCTGGGGATCCTTTGATGACTCGACAAATTTACCTGTTGGATATCCGTCGGCCGCTGATTCGGATGACACCCGATTCACCATCCGACTCCGTTTCTTCGACACCGATTTCTCTCCCGCTGTCCAGCTAACCAACATCACGTGGCATTTGCGGGTTCCCATCGGAGGTCAAGCATCCTTGCAGATTTCCACCAACCAAGCCGATTGGATCTCGCTCGCCACGGCGACCAATGGTGGTTCGGTCATTGAATGGTACCATGAAGGCTCGGATAATCCGCCCAAGTATTTCCGCGTCATGCCGCAATAAGTTCCATTGGCACTTCATGCACCACCCCAATCGCCGGCGATCGGGGAAAATCATTTCACACAATAAACCTTAACGCCTCTGGCAACCGACTCGGCGAGCACTTTTGCGCGCCCCATGTCCGGTTCATTTGCAATGATTACAGGGTTGCATAGTCAATATTACCGCCAATAAACTCGGGAACCATGAACGACAGCTTCCAGACCCGCCGGGATTTCATTAAAACCACCGCCCTCGCTGCCGCCGCGGCGCCGTTTGCCGGCGCCTTGACTTCGCAAGCCTTTGCCGCCGACCCGGACAAAAAGCTCGGCGTCGCCCTGGTCGGCCTCGGCAGCCTGAGCACCCATCAGATTGCCCCCGCGTTGCAGCACACAAAATATTGCCGTCTCGCCGGCATCGTCACCGGCACGCCGGCCAAGGCCGAAAAATGGAAGGCCCAATACAACCTTCCCGACCGGAGCATCTACAACTACGACACGATGGAAAAAATGGCCGATAACCCGGACATCGACATCGTTTACGTCGTCACGCCGAACGGGCTTCACGCCGAGCACACCCTCAAGGCCGCCAAAGCCGGCAAACACGTGCTCTGCGAAAAACCGATGGAAACAACGTCGGAAAAATGTCAGCAGATGATTGACGTCTGTAAAAAGGCCGGCCGCCAGCTCGCCATCGCCTATCGCTGCCGGTTTGACCCGCACCATATCGAGTGCATCCGGCTGGCACGGGAAAAGGTCTTCGGCGATCTGCGGATCATCGAGGCCAGTTTCGAGATTCACCTGGACCAGCCGCCCACCGCCTGGCGGTTTCACAAGGACCTGGCGGGCGGTGGCTGCCTCATGGACGTAGGCATTTATGCCTTACAGGCCACCCGGTTCATCTCCGGCGAGGAACCGGTGCTCGTTTCCGGGATGGTCACCACGACCAACCCGGTGAAGTTCAAGGAGGTGGAGGAATCCATTGTCTGGCAGGCGAAGTTCCCCAGCGGCGTGGTCGCCTGTTGCAACGCGAGTTACAATTCCGGGATCTTCGCCCGCTACACAGCCAAGGCCGACAAGGGCTGGTTTGAAATGAACCCGGCCTTCTATTACAAGGGCAACGCTGGCCGACGCAGTGACGGCCAGGAAATCCGGTACCCGGAGGTGGATGCGCTTGGGGACTATTACGGGTTTGCCGCCGAGCTGGACGATTTCGCGCAATGCGTCATGAAGAACCAACCAACCCGGGTGCCCGGCGAAGAGGGCCTGCGCGACGTGAACATCATGATGGCCATTTACGAATCCGTGCGCACCGGCAAGGCAGTGAGCCTGGCCTGATCGCCGCGCTTATTTCTGGAAAAACGTCTGCTGCAACGAGCCAACCTCCGTGCGAATCAACATGCCGGTGCTGACGTTGTGCCGCTGGAACCAGCCGTCATTGACTTCCAAAACGTAACCAATGTTGGCGGAGGCGGAGGAGACGGTGTTCGTGTCGTTTCTTTCCAGATGATGAATTTCCTGGATCACGCCGTCAGGACTGATGTAGGCGGCGGAAAGCGAGTCCGGACAATTTTTCATCCAGAAATTCGCCGGCTGCGGGTACGGAAAAACAAACAACATGGCGCTTTCGTCGGTGATGTTGGTGCGAAACATCATGCCGGTCATTTCCTCCCGGGCGGTGGTGGCCATTTCAGCGTCCAAGGTTTCCGCGCCAAGATAGATTTTGACCGTCGGCAGTTTGGCTTGCGCCCGGGTGGGCAGCTGGCTGTCCACGGAAGCCGGCGCCGGCGCGGTTTCAGCCTTTTTGCAACCGGCCATCAAAGTCACGGCCAGGACCAACGGAACCATTTTTGCCCGTTTCATGACAGTAAACTGCCGAAAGCGGCGTGGATTTTCAATCGGGAAACGATTATGCCGCTTTAACCGGTGTTTGACTATTCCCGGCCGATTGACTAAGGTTAACCCTCGTAAGACCAACACAAGCGTTGCCCCAAATTTATGCCGCCGAAAGCCGCCGACAAACCTGCCGTCGAAACCAGAGCCACTCCGTCGCGTACGCGCGAACTGGACGCCGCCATCGCCAGTATCACCAAAAGTTACGGCGAAGGCAGCATCATGCGCCTCGGTGACGCGCGGGCGCAGGTCAAGATTGACGTGATTCCGACCGGCGCGCTGGCGCTGGACCTCGCCCTGGGCGTCGGCGGCATCCCGCGCGGTCGCGTCGTGGAAATTTTCGGGCCGGAATCGTCCGGCAAAACCACGCTCATGCTGCACGTGATCGCCTACGCGCAAAAGGCCGGCGGGCTCGCGGCATTCATTGACGCCGAGCACGCGCTGGACCCGGGCTACGCGAAGAAACTTGGCGTGAACCTCGACGATTTGCTCGTCTCGCAGCCGGATTCCGGCGAGGAGGCGCTGACGATCTGCGAAACCCTGGCACGCTCGAACGCGCTGGACGTCATCGTCATTGATTCCGTGGCCGCGCTGGTGCCCAAGGCCGAGCTCGAAGGCGAGATGGGCATGGCCACGATGGGCATGCAGGCGCGGCTGATGAGCCAGGCGCTGCGCAAGCTCACCGCCATCCTCGGCAAGTCCAAGACGACCTGCATCTTCACCAATCAATTGCGTGAAAAGGTTGGCGTGATGTTCGGCAATCCCGAAACCACGCCCGGCGGCAAGGCCTTGAAATTTTACGCGAGCGTCCGCCTCGACATCCGCCGCAAGGATACGCTCAAGGACGACGCCGGCAACGCCATCGGCAATCATGTCCGCGTCAAGGTCGTCAAAAACAAGGTCGCGCCGCCGTTCGCCGAGGCCGAGTTCGACATCATTTACAACCACGGCATCAACAAGGAAGGCTGCATCCTTGACGTGGGGGTGGAAAACAGTGTGGTGGCCAAAAAAGGCGCCTGGCTGCAATTCGAGGGCGAACTGATCGGCCAGGGCAAGGAAGCCGCCCAGAAGGCGCTGGTGGAAAATCCCGCGCTCTGCCAAAAAATTGTGAGCGCCATCCTCACCCAGCGCGCATCCGCCTGACCGCCGCCCGGCCGTTTCTCCCATGAGCAGCATTCCCGACATGGACCTGGATCTCGAAAATTTGTTCCAGCCCGCGTGGGCCCAGGAAAAGCCGGAGACCAATCGCTACGAAAAATTCGCCGGCGAACCCGCCGGACGCGACGACCGCAAACGCGAAGGCCGTCGTGGCGGGCCGCGCGCTGAATCGTTCGGCGAACGTCGCGGTCCCCGTCCGCCGCGTTCCGGTCCAAAGTTCGGCGACCGCAAAAGGGGATTCGAACGACGCGATGACCGCCGTGAACGTCCCGAACCGCCCGCGCCGCTGCCGGATCTGGCCGTGGTATTTCTGCCGGACGAAAAAGGCGTCGAATCGCTGGCACGCCAGATCAAAATGACCGGCCGGGCGTATCCGCTCTTCCAGATTGCCCAGCTGGTGTTGCAAAAGCCGGAGCGCTATGCCGTCCGGCTGGCGGTTAAGAAAAAGCCGGATGGCGCCGTGGCGCAGCCGCTCTTTGTCTGCGCGCTCGACGAAACCCCGTGGTTGAGCGAGGACGAGGCGGTGGCGCACGTCCTGAAAAATCATTTTGCGACGTTCTATCAGGCCGAACGCACGGCCACCGAGCCGCCGAAGGGCACCTACACGTTTGTCGCGCAATGCGGCCTGAGCGGGGTGGTGCTTGGCCCGCCCAACCATCACGATTACCAGAACCGCCTGCGCAAGTTGCACACCGAACGGTTCGCCCGGATGCCCTTCGACGCCTTCAAGGCGCGCGTGAAAATCGTCAAGGACGAGGCTGTGGTGAAAAAATGGGTCGAGGAGCAAAGTTTCAAGACCGAGTACGTTGTGCTCAACGTGCCCGAGCCGCTCAAGCTGCCGAATCTCGAGGAAGTCGAGAAACATTTCCGCGCCGTTCACAAGGAGACCATCCTCAAATCCGCCGAGGCGCACACGGTGGCCGGGGTGCCGAGCCGGAATTTGCGCAGCCGCGAATTGCAACGGCTGGTGCGCACGGAATGGGAGCAGCAAAAATATTTTCCGCTGCAACTGGCCACTGAACTCAGCCGGCAGTTTGCCAATCATGGACTCCAGTTTTTCAAGGTCAACAAGACCGTCACGCACGTTTCCGTGGCCCGCCCGCAGTTCCTCGACCTCGAAACCACGCCGGTGTCGGAAAGCATCAAGCGCATCATCGCCCACTTGAATGCGCATCCGAAATGCAGCCGGCGGCAACTGGTCGAAACCCTTGCGCCGACGCCGCAGCCGACGGTGATTGAAGTAAAGCCGGAAGGGCAACCGGCGGCGGCCGCGATCACCCCGGAGCAGAATGCCATCATCGCCGATCTGCACTGGCTCGTGCATCAGGGCCATGTCATTGAATTTGCCGATGGCCGGCTGGAAACCGCCAAGAAACCCGTCCCCCGGCCTCCCAAACCGGAAAAAAAACCGGCAGCAGCGGGTGCCGCCGTTCCGGCGACAGAATCAATATCCCAGGCTGAAAGCATCGTTGCGCCAGCCGAAGCCCAGGCTCCGACCACTGAAACCGTTGCTGCGGCTGAATCCACTGTTGCTCCACCCAAGGAAACAACCGACGAGGCGGTTGAGTCGCCGTCGTGATCATTGTATCGGAGGGTCGGGTTATACGAGACCCCGACTTTTACGATGATAAACGGGGATTCGCGTAACTCGTCCCTCCGGCCAAATTCATTGCTTCCATTAAATTGCCACCCTGCTAACTTCATTTATGCCTTTCAGTAAATTAGGCCTGGCCCCGACGACCCTCGATGGCGTGCGCGCGGCGGGCTACATCGAACCGACGCCCATCCAGCTCCGCGCCATCCCGCTCATAATCGCCGGACGCGACGTCATCGGCAGCGCCCAGACCGGCACCGGCAAGACCGCCGCGTTTGCCCTGCCCATTCTCACGAAACTCGGCCAGCACGCTCCCGGCGGCCCGCGCGCGCTCATTCTCGAACCGACCCGCGAACTCGCCGCCCAGGTGGAAACCGCCTTCCGCGATTACGCACGCTTCACCGATCTGAAAATCACCGTTGTCTTTGGCGGAGTGGGTTATGGCCGCCAGAACGACGCGTTGCGGTCGGGCACGGACATCATTGTCGCCACACCGGGCCGGCTGCTGGATCATCTGGAACAGGGCACGGTGCGGCTCGACAAGGTCCAGTTTCTGGTGCTCGACGAGGCCGACCGGATGCTGGACATGGGCTTCCTGCCGGACGTTCGCCGCCTCGTTGAGCGTTGCCCGCGCCAGCGGCACACGGCGCTGTTTTCCGCCACCATTCCGCCGCAGATCGAAACGCTCATTCAATGGGCGATGCGCAGTCCGGAGACGATTGAAATCGGCGCGCGCCGGACCCCGGCCGAAACCGTCAAACACGTCATTTATCCCGTGGCCGATTCGCAAAAGGCCGACCTGGTGCTCGAACTGCTGAAGCGCGTGGATTACAACTCGGTGCTGATCTTTTGCCGGACCAAACACGGGGCCGACCGGGTGGCGGGCCTGCTTAAGCGCAACAACCACGCCGTGGCGGTGCTGCACTCGAACCGCACGCAACGCGAACGCGAACAGGCCCTGCTCGGCTTTCGCGAAGGCCGTTTCGAAGCGCTGGTGGCCACCGACATTGCCGCGCGCGGACTGGACATCGCGGACGTAAGCCACGTCATCAACTATGATGTGCCACAGCATCCGGAGGATTACATCCATCGCATCGGGCGCACCGGCCGGGCCGAGGCGAGCGGCGACGCCTTCACCATCATGACCGCCGAGGACGCCAGCCACGTCTTCGCCATCGAACGGTTCATCAGCCAGAAAATCCCGCGCGTCAAACTGGAGAATTTTGATTACCGCTACACCGCGCTGTTCGAGGAAGGCAAACCCGGCCAGAAACCCGGAGGATTCCCCGGCAAAGCCCGCGGCTCGCGCGTCCATGGCGGCTACCACTTCGGCATGGCCAGGCGGAGAAGGTAAGAGTTCAATCAACTGGAAATAATTCGGTTTCGCCCCTTTTCTTTGCCTTGGCGCTTTCGACTCTCAGCAAGGCTTTTAATTTCCATCTCTCGTTCCGCTGGTGGTGTCGTTGCCACGCCGATGCTGGCAGTAACTTTTGGAAGCGCGATACTTTTGTATTCGAGACTCAACGACTCAACCCCTCTCCGAACTGCTTCGGCAAGCTCAACAGCACGTTGATGTCCCTGCCCAACGATAATCACAGCAACTTCATCCCCTACGCGAGGCTGTGTGAAAAGTCGGTCATGAATTGAACAATTACGCCTGAGGTTGGTCAGTTTCAAGCATGAAACATCGCCGTGGCCTGGACCGATCCCAAACCTTGATGTTCCCTGAACGGCTGGAGGATTATGTCGGAGCCGAAAACCCGGTGCGGTTCCTGGATGCCTTCGTCGGCCAGTTGGATCTGGGGGCGCTGGGCTTTGCCAAAGCCCAGGTCGCAGCGACTGGCCGGCCGCCGTATGACCCGGCGGCGCTGCTCAAAT
>Ga0302320_10006355_pt1 | contig 26249 bp, 14 predicted proteins | sample Bog_T0_3_FD_202130 | JGI IMG/M metagenome (GOLD analysis project Ga0302320, IMG submission 202130) | Peat permafrost microbial communities from Stordalen Mire near Abisko, Sweden - Bog_T0_3 | ecosystem: Environmental > Terrestrial > Soil > Wetlands > Peat | place: Sweden: Abisko, Stordalen Mire... | reverse complement strand
GTTATAGTCCGGCGGGGCACCGGAGCGAAGGGATTGGATTGCGACATCTTTCCTCCCGTACCTGTATAGGGTCATATATACCGCACCTCGCGGGTGGTGGTCAAAGGCGAATATAACCCAAATCGAAAGCCTGAGCATCCGGGTGAAGCCGATAAATAAAGCCGACGCTCATCCCCCGACAACCGCAATTTGATCGAGCGATCGGTCGAGAGCGGCCAGGAGGCGACCGAAATGCCGCCTCTCGGGTGACCGGTTTTCTGAAGGCGACGTCAGGCGATCGACCGGAACGATCGACCGCCAGGCCGAGAGGTCCGCCGCGACAACGGACCGTCACTGTAGAGATTGAGGGTACGCCGGACCCTGGGGGCAAGACTTGCCGGACAATGGCCGACGGATCGCGGTTTACTGAGCACATGGGAGTTCCGCGGTGCGAACTATGGCTCGCCAACCGCCGCAGGGAACACAGCACTCAACATATCGCCCACCTGGATGAGCATCGCCTGATCTCCGGCGTAGATATCCGGGATCTGCACATTCACCTGGAATAAACCGACTGTTCCCCGAGTCATTCCGGCAAACGCCACGTTTGCATTCAATCCCCCGATGGTCACCGTCACAGGTTGAGTCGGCAGTGAAAGTGGATTACTTGGAGCGGCAGTACCATCTGCAATCGGGTGGTCCAGCGCGCCTTGTCCGGTCATATAGAGAACGACATAGTCTGGGTTCGCTGGGTGATCCGGGTCGTTGAAACTTCCGTCCAGGTTGAGAACGGCGGGTTCCGGGGAGGTCTATCAGGATCAGGCAGCGGAGTCGTCGATGAAACAGAAGCAAGTCGACCCGATACCATTGGTCTCCGACGCGAAGGCGTTTTTGGCGGGCGATGAACGTGAATTCGCCGCCTAGTTCCAGAAGGAATTTCTCCAGATGCTCTATGAGAGCGTCTTCCAACTGACTCTCAGAGTATTCGTCCTTCAGGTTCAGAAATTCGAGAACGAAAGGGTCGCGGATGTGGTCGTCGGGGGAGGTCTCGTCTTCGGGTTTCGACTTTGCGACGAGCGTTCGCTTCGCTGCCTTCGACCGCTCATAGAACTGGGAAGCGATCTGCCGGTCCAGTTGGCGGACTGACCACTACAACATCCCACATACGTCCTTCGTGAGGTCGAAAAAGATCGCGTTCGTAAACGGTGCCCTGAGGATGCGTTTCTTCGCGTCGCTCTTCAAGATGTTCACAAACCGCGGTGAACTCAACAGGGAGTGCCGTGACGACGGCTCTACCGGATACCCCTAGAGGACTAGGTTGGATCGTCGTCACGATAAACCCCAGGAGCGACCAAAGTCTGTCCGCCTGTGTACCGTAGAATTCATATCGGTAGATGTGGTTCTGCGCGGGCTTCGCGGCGCACTGTTTCCTTGGATACCAATTATATAAGCTAATTCGCCGCGAGCCAGCAACAGCGAAACTACTGGAAGGGTGGATGAGCCGAGGAACGCAGAGGCACCCGCGAAAAGCGCTGAGTAAGTCAAGCCAGTAATGGCCAAAAATCTTGCAAAGTGAGATGCAAAGTCGATTGATGACCGGAGTCATAATCACTCTATGTTCCTGATTCTATTGGTGAGCCGGGCGGGGCTCGAACCCGCGACCACCGCATTAAAAGTGCGCCAAAGGCGAGCCCATCGGCGGTTCCATGCACAAAACAGAGGTCTTTGGGGGGTGCGCAAGTGCATCAGGTCGCACCGGATGCTCGCCGTTCGGTACCAGCCACGGTGTCAGACAAACGCCGGTCACCGCAACGCGCTCGCCGTGGTCTGACTGCGGGCAACGCGGTATTCTGAGCTGTAGAGAAACGGCGCAACGAATCTGTAGCAATATGTTTCTGAGAAGACGAACATTCAACCCGAAGCGGCGACTTTACCCTCTGGAATCTCTTCTGACAAGGCAAGAGGTACTGTCTGCACTGATTGACAAGCTCCGGTACAGCGGAAATCCGGAGCACAAACGAAACCCGGGAGACTTCGGTCTTCACCCACCGAGCGCGCCGCGACCCGGCAAGACACTGTGTGATCAGGTGAATATTCATAACCGCGTCGAGGCGCTAACCTTGCTGCGAACTGGGCTAGAGCGAGGCACGTTCAGCGCGCAGGAGCGCGACGGGTGGCCTCAGAATGTGTGGGCGGTCGCCGAAAACGGGGAACCGCTCGAAGCACAACTCGAAGGAAATGGCGTCTATCATGGTTACCCGATGGCCGAGGCTGACCCGTTTCGAGAAAAAGTCCTTGAGCGGTGGCCGAGGGAATGAGCTCTAAAATGCAAATCGAACTCGAATGGCTCCCTCCATTTCAAGGGGCAGAGGAAGTCGGACGAACCTCGGCAGCCGTGCAAATGCGTTTTGGCGCGGAGATAGCGACCCGCTTCGAAGACGAATTTTCTCAGTCCGTTCAGCACGCTGCCCGAGTCTCGGCATTTCCGTTCGCGGTCTGGCTGGCACAATCCTGGTGGCGACTTCGTTGGGAGCCACTTCCTTCTCGTATCCGGCTTGTGCCGGATGAGTTTCCGACGGACGCGAACTGGCGTATGAGTCACGAAATCCCCGCAGCCGGTTATGGTTTCATTTGGCCCCAGGTCTTTTTTGCGAGCGATGGTGAAGCGATCTCGGTAAGGTGTCGACCCTCCCCGCCACTATCTAGTGAACCCGTCCGCTACCTCTCCGAATTCGATGTGTCCGTATCGGCACAAGACTTTGAGAGAGCGATAGACAAGTTCGTCGACCTCGTGCTCCGCAGACTCGACAGCTTAGGAGAAACTGAATTGCACGTCATCTGGAGGGAGGTTCTTGCGGAGCGCGCTGACCCCGACCAATCGGCGGCCCGGAAAATAGAAGCGCGCCTCGGGTACGACCCGGATGAAGCACCTCCAGCGCTTGTGGAACGCTTCCTCGATCTCGCTTCGGAAGCGGGTCGAAGTGCAGCGGATGAGATCGCACCGGCATGTGCCGGCAGCCAACCCACAGATACGTTCAACGAGGTCATGGAGCTTGCGTCACAACCTGGCGTCCCGGGACGAATAACCGTGCCGAAGGCGACCCATGCCCCGGACCTGGAATTGCCGCCTTGGCAACGAGCGCGATTGCTGGCAAAGGAAGTTCGTGGATCTCTCGGCTTCGGTGCGCAGCCATTAGACGATGAGGCGCTAGCCGACGTCCTCCAGATCCGGGCCGTTGACCTTAGCGGATCACCAAGGTCGTTCCCTCATGCCCCAATTGGTCTCGCTGTCCGCAATGGATCAGGTAACCAACTGAAGCTTCTCTTTCGGAAAAAAAACAGGCCGGCGCGCAGATTCGAGGCCGCGAGATTTCTCGCGGACCATCTTTATGCCGAGCGACCTGACAATTGGCTTCCCATTACCGATGCTGCGACAGCGCGACAGAAGGTGCAACGTGCATTCGCAGCTGAATTCTTGTGCCCGATCGACTCCCTACGAGACTATTTGGGCGACGAATTTCTGCCAGAAGCCTTCGAAGATGCAGCGGAGCACTTTGGGATTTCAGAGATGGCGGTGAAAAGCCATTTGGCCAATCACCATCTGATACCGCGCACGCTGGTAGAGGCGCAAAACATACCGTAGTGCTCTTAACACACCGGAGATTGCATTAATGGTTGATCAGGCGATTCGACGAGAGCGGCTACAGGTATCCGAACCTATAACGAGAACCCGAAGCCATTCCAATGGGTTGCCAGTGCGAGCCGCATCATCCGCAAGGTGCGCAAATATAAACGAACTTCAGAATCAGCAGACTAGCGGCCAGCCCGCGCATCGTTTCCGCTTATGATGCCCGGCTGAGAAATCTCCGATCCTCGCCATCAAAACAGGCAGATTGGCCCGTCCCATGGTTCAGGTTCGGTCTGATCGATTTGACGTGCAACCGAAACGGTCGGCCCGATCACTGAGTCCAGCGCAACCCACTCACCATTGCCACTGCGTCATTTCGGAAGTATCTCGTTGAACCACCAGATTGCTGCTTCGCCCTCCATCCGAGTCACCTCGATAACGCTTCGACTATGGCGAATTGCGTTACGGAGCTCAGCAAGCTGGTCGAATTTCTTCGTCAGCGATTCCTTGTTCGCAAAAATACTTTGAAAGCGCTGCCAAAGTGAATTCGTCACCACAGTGTCCTCGACTTCACGCAGGTCAAAGTACTCCAGCATACCCGCTAGCGTCGCATAGCGATCTGCGTCCATCGCGGCATTCTTCTTAAGCGCCGCACTGATTCTGGTTTTGACCTTCTGCACGACGTGCGACGGAAGCAGGGTCTCATCGCCGCCGAGAGTCGTAAAGATGAGTTCCCGCAGTCGAAGTTCGACGGCTTCGACTTTGCTGTCAAGCTCGCGCAACTGGGGCGTGAGATCCAGCCGATCCTTGATGAGGAGATTTTCTATCGCATCCTGAATCGTGCGCTGGCGTTCACTGATGAAGGCCTCAAAGTCATCCGGCGTGAATGGGTCCCTCAGCAGAATGGTCAGTGCCATAGGCGATATGAAGTGTGACTCAAGAATTGCTCGAACGGCACTGTCTCCGTTTTGTTTAATCAGTTCGGGCAGGTATTCGTTCGGCAGTCGATCGCTGATTACATGACGGTTGGTGTCTGCAGTTAGCGGAGTTCGGTTGAGGATACTCCCGATTGCACTGTTATTCAGGTTCTTTTTCCCCCATGACAGCGGTACGATGTGATGGTCGTCGAGGTCACCGTGCTGGGGCACGTCTCCCGTCATCCAATCACGCGCTCCCTGGAGCACCAACAGATTGAAGATCCCGTTGTACACGGAAGTCCCGCGCTTTGTTTCTTTGCGCAGTTCGAGATTGCGAAAGCGCGCCGCGAATTCCGGCACCAGCGCAGGTTCGGATGCATCGTCGTCAAACCACGCCTTGATATCCAAGAAGTCGCGAGCACTCGTGGATTCTACGGAACCGGAGTAACGATTCATGAAGACAGAGCCCCAGTACCAGTGACGAAGCTTCCGTCGAGCATCTAATTGACGGTTGGGTAGCAGGGATTTTGCTTGTGCCCGCAGTGCCGCGAATATCGGGAGGATTGAAACATACGGCAGAAACCCGGAACTAACAACGCCATATTCCTGTGGATGAAATAAGAGTTTGATCGCGGCTTCGAGAGCCTCAACAGCAGTGTTCCACCTCTTCTCGAAATCAACGACGTCAGGAATAAGGATTTCTTTCCTGCGAGTACCATCCGGATCTCGAATCGGCTTCTCCTGACCAGGCAATAGGAAGTATAGGTACTTCGGCGAACAGTACCCCTGCCGAAGAATGCTCATGACTTGCAAGATGTACACATTCATCTTCTCGGTATCGACCCGGTCAAGCCGTGTTGAGGCGCTACGCCACATGTGCTTCAACTGAAGGCCCTTGGGTTTCAATAAAGCATTGATTAGATCGAAGACGTCGAGGCGAATACCCCGACTATTTATCTGTGTGAAAATGTCGCAGACCTTATCAACATCGAGATCCTTGTCGAGTTCAATGTAGGAGATCTGGTATTGCTCGGTAATCTCCTTAACATATTCGCCGAACTGTTTGGCGTTCGCCACGTGAGCAGCCGCCTGTTTCATGGCCTCGATGTCGCCGCAATCTTTAGCCTCTGTGGTTTTCGTATCCCAGTATTTCTCGTACTTCTGCAGCCAGTCATAGAGCGCCCACCCACCACTTCCAATCACCGATAGGGGGAACAAATGAGCGGCAAACTGCTCTTGTTGATCGCTCAGAACTTGAGACCAGTGTTTGGTATGCCAATCGTAGCCGAATGCTCGGTCATGTTCTTCAGCCATGAATTTATCGACACGGATGAAGTAGAACGCGCGCGAAGTCCGATTTGGCAGAGGCGCATTCGGCGAAAGAAATGCGTAATACATTGCAGTCAGACGCTGCTGCCCATCAAGCACTATGTATTCAGGGTTGCCGCTTCCGGTATGTCCGTACACTGACTCACAGGACAGGGCCGAGAAATTCTCTTTCTTCCCCTTCCACAGCAACAGACTCCCGATGTAGTAGTCGAGGAAGATCGAGCGCATCAATTCGCTGATGTCCCATGGGCGCCACTCGAAGTCCCGCTGAAAATCCGGGATCACGAAGCGCCCTTCCTTGAGGCGCATGATCAGCGTGTTCAGACTCACATGATCCGGTTTCTGGGCATCCTTCATTGTTTCTCCGCTCTCCCTGTGGACATCGTCTGTTTCAAATTGTTCGGATGCTTTGCAGGGCCTCCGACTCCACAAGGGAATCGACGAGCCTGTCAATAGTGCCGGGCAGTTGGCCACCCCGGATAAGGACTCCGAGTTCCATGTTCAGTTCAAACGCTGCCTCTGTCAGATTAGCGCTCGTCAGGAACGCCAAATGAGAGTCGGCCACGACGGCCTTGACGTGCATCAGCCCCGATCTCCCTCCGGTATCCCTCGGTCTTTTGTCTGCCGGCCATCGATAAACCGTCGCATTCGACGAAACAATGCTGCCAAGCTGGGCGGTCTGTTGCTCGACGACCCAGTCGGTCTGGGACTCACGCTCACCGAGGACGATACGCACGTCGACGGCTCGTGCCAGCACCGCCTCTAACCCTTCGATCAGGCGTGGCACCTGGAAAATCCCGAAGCTCATCACAGTGAGGCGAACTTCGGCTGAACGAATCAGATCGAAAATGACCTGCTCCGTCTGCCTCACGGGGACTATCGGAGTCGCGGGTCCTGTCCAAACCAATTCAGCTGTCGGTCTCGAGCGCTTCGCGACGCTGGCCACTTCGAGCATGGCGGCCAGTTCCTGCCGGGGAATCCCCGCCACCTGAGCGAAGTCCGCAACCCGTGTCTGGTAGCCGGGGTTCGGCACCACAGGAGCGACGCCGCGCCGGAGTTGCTGAATCACCGATTCAACGAGGCTGTCGGGAAGCTCCTCGACCAGCCTCAGGCTTGCCTCGGCCGCGTTCATGGCCGGAAGAACGCAACGTCCGATTTCTCCATCGTCGGAACGACTACGGATCGATCAAGATACCGGTTTCCGCGTTCGCAGGATGTCTCCGGCAGGAACAGGCAGGTGTGACAGGCCGAGCCTCTCAGCGAAGTGTATTCCAGTTCTGGCTGCGCCTCGGCGCAGAGCGGATCGGAAGAGCAGATTTCCAGAGACTCCAAAGCCTGATCCAAATGCTGCTCCAGCGTGGCCGTCTTTCCGAGGGAAACCAAGCCTCCGAGTGTACCCTCGCTGTCGGGCGCCGCCGTATAAATCAGAATCCCGGCCATGGCGTCGCCTTCCTCGGGCCCAGCCGAGTAAATCCTTTCCCGCAGACTGGCCGCCGCGTATCCGCATTCGATGGAGAACTGGCGGATCAAAGCGTGGGAAATCGAGTGGAGCAGAACGTAGCGCAATCCGGGGAATCCACCAGTGGGCTCGAGCCCGCGTTGGGCACGCCATTTCTTATGAGCGGCAAAGAACTGCCCACTGAGCTTTCCCGTCTTGCTCACCCATGCGGATAGTTCGCTCTCAGAAATACGAAGGAATAACCCCTCGCCCCGCACCTCAGCCGCGGGAACCCACCCGGCAGGGCCACGACGCAAGGGGGCCGGTTGCGTGGGCGAGTCTTCTCCGGCCGCCTCAAGCCGAGAAAAGCCGACCAGCGCCCGCACTTCACGCAAACGATCAATCAGCACCACGCCTTCGATCCACTTGGCGTACTTCGCTGGCGGCGGTTCGATTCGGAGACGCAGATTCGGGCTGTTCTTCTTGGGGTCAGGCTGGGAGAACAGCCTCCATTCCGGCACTTTCAGGTCTTTTGGGCTGAGCACTTCTTTGAGGACATCAGCCCGGAGTTTCTGGACTACTTCCCAGATTTGCGCATCCGTATAAGGGTCGTACTTCTCCACTCCCTTTCGGGCAAACATGATCTCGCGCTCTGTCTCCGCCTCTTCGAACAGGCTCGCGAGGTCCTGCTCGACGAGCTGCTCGAGCGGGTCTGTGGACGTGGGAATCGACAGTGCCGACAACGTGTTCCCAAACCACATGTTCGTCGCACCGAGACCGATCGGCCGCGGCTGGCGTGTGCATGGTTCCGGGGCGGCGACTCGCAGGTGCGGATGCCAGCCCCGGCACAACGGCATTGATGCCTTCCCTTCCTCGGAGAACGCCGGCGCCATGGGCTTCGTCTTATTGCAGGCGCGGCAAAACAGCATGATGTCGGCGGCCTCGCCGCTTGCTCCAACATCGCGAAGCTCGAGCGGACCAGTGCATGGAGTCGTTCCATGAAGATACTCATGCCATGGAAAATCATCGAGATGTCCGTTTTCACAAGCGAGGAGAAAACGTGCCGGGATCGCGGGGGGATTCGGCAACCGCGGGCAATTTTTGTGAATGAAGCGTGAGCGGTCTGGCCTCACTTGGTCATACTTGAATTCGAACAGCCCCGAGCGGATCGGCGCGAGCAGACGACATTGCGTGCAGACCAGCCATCGTGGAAAAGCCGCGACCGGCACCCCTTCAGAAGCAGAGCTATTCCGGGAGAACGGTCGCTTGATGTCATCATCGTCGTTGACGGGTGCAGCTTTCAGTTGCCTGATCTGCGAACCCAAAACCTGACGAACAACTCGCAATAACCGATCTTCCCGAATCTCAAGCATCTGCCCAGTCGGCCACTCATCAAGCCCCATCACAATAACTGAAATCTGCGGCAGGTCCACGGCCGATCCGATGCCGAAGGTGGAAATCAACTGCGTGGGCCGAACCGATCCAACAACGCTTCCACTCACGGGGTCACCTCCGCCGCATCCATCCCATCGTCGTTAAACACGAAGTCGGCTTCCGGTTCGACGTCCCGGAGGGAATTCAGGACTGTGAAATCCGTCCACTCAGCGGTGCCCGGCATTTTGAGCAGTGCCGTGGTTACGCCGTCTCGCCCGTCCTGATATCCGAGACGAGCGCCCCCGGTCATCTTTCGCGCGCGCTGCCACCACTTTCCGAGGCGCTGCTGAAGGGCCGTATCCACAAAACTCTGGAGGACCGGACCGCCAATTCCTGCCTCTGCTGCGCGGGTCGGCAGGAACGCGAGCGCCGCCTGCACGGCCTGATTCGCGACCTGCATCGATTGGGCATCCACATTGCGGTTTAGATCGAAGGATGCTTGCCGGATCGCACTGATCATAACCCCCGTCAGAGCCCTGTCTATGGCCCCAGTCGAATACGGAGTCACGCTGAGAGCCTCTACCTGGCGGTAGAACGTCGCGTGATAGTGTCGGAAGCCTTCGAAATGCGAGAGGTCCCTGGGCCGCGCCCAGTTGTAAACCGTAAGTACCAGACCGGGACTGGATCGGCCCACCCGGCTCGTCGCCTGAATATATTCGGCGGTCGCTTTCGGCTGCCCAGCTACAATCATCAGCCCAAGCCGGCCAACATCGATGCCGACCGAGATCATGTTTGTGGCAAGTAACACGTCGAGCGGCGTTTGGATTGCTTTCTGTCCGAGTGGCGGAAATTTCTGCTTCATCCGCTCCAGCAAGCTCGGGATATCCGTTGCCGACTTCCGCGACGTCAGTTCCTCAACCGCGGTGGGCAAGCGCAGATTTCTCTTCTTTAAACCGCGCTTCTCCACCTGCGTCAGACGCGATCGGACATCATCATCCACCAGCCGGCGCATTCCGCCGAGTTCCCGCAGCGAACTGAAATAGCCAACCGCAGTCAGGAAGCTGTCTACGGCGTCGCCGTGCTTCTCGTACAGCGTCTGGCCCGCAGCCAACGCAGCCACGTACACCCGGATCAAGGAGCCCTTGATCCGCCGTCCAGGCGCGCACAAGCCGATATATAACCTGCCCGGCGCCGCGTCGCTGACCGGCAGTTCTCTCGAAAAGAAGTTTGCGCCCGCTTCCAGCCCCGGTGGTGGGAACACGCGAACCTTACGGTTAAATAATGCTGCAACTTGCGCCTGCGCGCGCCGAACCGTGGCCGTTGAAGCTATGACCTTCGGCCGCACCTTCTTCCCGTTCACTTCCCATGTTGCGAGGTGGTCAATCGCGCCCTCGTAGATCCCCACCAGACTGCCCAGCGGACCGCTTATCAGATGCAACTCATCCTGAATGATCAAGTCGGGCGGCCGAAGTAGCCCGTGGGGCTGAGTCGCAACCGGCGGATATTTCCCCGACGCCTGATGTGAGTTCGTATCTTCGAGTTCCGGCGACCGGAACCCGTGGCGCGGGCAAAATCCATTCACCTGCCCGAAGAGCGTTTGAACTTGCCCCTGCCACGCCATCTGCGCAAACTTATCGACTGTCGCGATCATCATTGCCGGGGGCAGGCGGTAGATCTCTTCGTCGACAACCAGCAGCGGAAGCCCCTCGTCAGGAGACTGCCGCCGCGAGAATTCGCATTGACCAAGCGAGTCACCACAATAAATCAGCGTGCGTGCCCGTCCCGCCGGATACGGCTCCACGACGATATGCTTCCCAGGATCAATTGCGGCACCACACCACGGGCAGAATGGAAACTGGTGCGGAGTGCCCTGGCCGAAAATCGGGCGCTTCGAACTCTTGAGCGCTTCGATGACCTCGGCGGATTGGCTTGTTCTGTTGGGCGTCGTCTTGCGCCCCACCCACAGCCCCAATCGGAAAGGAGCCTCTCCCCATTTCTCCCTGTTACCCAGCCGGATTTGCTCGCAGGCGCAAATCAAGGTCGCCGCACGCTGGAACTGCTGTAGCGTCAACAGGCGGAGCGTGTAGCGCATCAAAACGGCGAGACCGTGCTCCCCGTCGCGTCCACCGAGATTCTTCTGGAGCCGGCGTATCCCAATCGCGAACGCCGCGAGTCCGAGATATGCTTCCGTTTTGCCGCCGCCGGTGGGAAACCAGAGAAGGTCGGCGTCGGCGAACGGACCGGATTCCCGGTCCGGATGATCGAGACTGGTTAACGCCGGAAGATTCAGCAGTAGAAACGCGAGCTGAAAGGCGCGCCAGCTTCGGTTCTTCGGAATGTCCACATCCGCAAGAGCGAGATTGGGCTGCGCTTTTTTCTCTTCAATCCAAACTGACCGGACACGCTGCCGCCACATCGCTTCGTTCGCGAAGCGGAACGCATCGCGGGCGCCGGCGCTGGAATCCAGAACCGCGATTCCTTCCTTCAACCGCTTCAGTACTTCCTCGCCCTTCGCCACCGCGTTTTCCGCAGCGTCTGCGTAAGACTGGAGATCGGCTTCGCTCTTCCGCCGCTCGTCAAGTTCCGCAATCCAAGTTGAATAGCTGTCAACGAGCGGCTGCAATTTGACCGAAAGCGCGGTGTCTGCGCTCTCGGCCAGTTCCTTCATGTCTGTGATCAGGCCGGGGACATTGGGCTGATCGACTGAGCGAACCACGGCCTTCGGGAGCGCGGTTGTCCACACTTCGGTGGCCCTGTCCCACTGCTCTTCCGCAAGAGTCCAGTCGACGCTGATCCCGTGTCCCCGCGCGAATTCCAGTTCGCGGCGGTAGAGCATCTCGTTCGTCCGGTCTTCCATCCGGGAGACTTCGTCGAGTGTGGAGACGTGACCCTGTCCCGGCCGCCGCGTCAACTGGCCGTGGACTCGCAATCCCGCCTGGAACAGCCAGTACATATCCTTCGGACGGCCTTCGTCTTGTTCGTTCGAAAGAAAAAGGGTGACGCTCCAATGGTTCGGGCGTTTACGGATTCGGCCGCGAACGAACACGGTGGGGCTTTCGGCATCCGGACCCCATTCGGGGATCTCGCCCTCGACAATCGATATCTTCTTACCGGAACCGCGGGGATACCGTTGCCAGACTGTCTTGCCGTCCTGATCCTTTTCCCGGAGATACTGCCCCCAGCTTGCCTCCGTCTGAAAGGAGTCCGCCGCGAGATCGAGGCAAAAGCTCAGGCCAAAGGTAGAGGGGGCGACACTGCGCTTTGGTGGCGTCGATGGTTCGGCCGTGCCTTCTTCCAGCGTGTCTTCTGTTGAGTCGGCGAGCTCTTCAAAGGGCTCTTCCTCGGGATCTGCCATTTTTAGTGGGCCGAGCATGCCAAGAAGGTAACGGTCGCGAACGGTCGATTCGGTGATGATCTCTTTCTCGCCGCCCGCAGGTCCGAGGAGGTCGCGGCGGATCAGATCTTCGAGTTCCTGGCGGAGTGGCGCGGTGGACATAGATTGGATTCCTCAGAATAGGGCAGGTTGAGCTGAATTGCTCTTTCGTGGCTTCTGTGTAGGATTCGATCCAGATTCTGCAGGGCTCCGTTTTCGCGCGTAGTGCTCATGATTCAGCGCAAGCAGCCGGGTTAGAATTTCGCGCCTCGCCAAGTCGGAAACTGTGAATCGCGTTCCCTGTCTAGTTTCGTGGAAGCCGTAGCCCAAATCGATATCCGTCCAGCCATAAGCTGTCGACACTGCCTCGTCAATCGCTACTTGGAGGCTCCGGAGATTCTGAATATCCACACTGACATCCGTCCTACTGTGAACCCTATTGTAGATAGTGGTCAACCCCTCCCCTCGATCTTTCATGGTGTGGCTTCGCAAGGCCTGGAACGTCTGGCCGGATGAAATCAATTGATCAGTGTGTGGTGGTCGAGGGAAAGTTTCGAAGGTTTTTCCCAAGTTGTAGTTCGGGCGGTCCTCCAATCGAGATGAGGTCTTCTCTGCCCACTCGGTGTGAAACGACGAGGTTAGAATGGCGAAATCAGCGTCGGAATTGAGGGCGAAGATGACGACTTTGTCAGCGAACACCTGCTCGGCAGAAACCCACGACACTGACCAATACTTAGAGACCTGTCCACAAACCAGAACCCGACGCTGGCCCAGTATGGCGGCATACAACCCTTCCTGCCGCCCGATGAACTGCCACCAAAGAGCCTCGCGACTTGCTATTTTGTTACCTGCCCGTTGCGTTCTTACAGTGTTGAATAGGTGACTCCAGCAAGCCGAAAATCCCTTGGCTTCCATCTCAGGGCGGGCTCCGAAATCGATCACAAAGCGGTTCGAACGCTGAAGCGGGTCCTGATTAATGTCTTGCCCAGTGAGAAACGGCTTGATGATTTCGGATGATCGTGGATCTAAGTCTTCAAGGGCGTTCTTTTCGGATTCACAAAGAATAAATCCCTCGCCACTAATCGTAGATCCCCTGAACACAAGGCCGTGATTGCCCGACAACTTTTTCGGTACGAAGGAACTGGTGCTGCTGTCTAAATACGGGGAAATGTTGTCGACAATTTTCCCGTCAAGAACTCTTGGGCCGCTCCACTGCGCGTTTGTGATGTGAAGAATGCTAACAGAGACATTGGCGCTGCCTGGCCAGTTCAAGAGCTTGATGGCGCGGTAGATGTGGTAGTGACGCGAGAGGAGGTAGTCGAGAGAATTCTCGCGCGTTGCTCCTTGGTATATCGAGTTCGTAGTTACTAGGGCCACTGTACTGTTCTTGCGCACAAGTTGAACCGCTCGTCGTACAAAGAAAGACGCCAAATCACCATTGCCAGAAGTGTTCTCAAACATTTTGAGAAGGAATCTGAGATATTCGTCTCCGTTTGCGCCCGATATTCGGAAGCCGCCAAGGTACGGCGGGTTGCCAATAAGGGTGTCAAATCCACCGTTGTGTAGGAAAACCTCCGGGAACTCGACCGGCCAGTGGAACGGCAGCTTTCCTTTCAAGACTTTCTGCGCCTCTGCCTCCTGATGATCGAGCGCTAACGAGACTACGCCGGCGAGTGCGTCGGGGTTCGGTTCGAAAGCGGTTGCAATCAAAAGATCCGCTGCTGCCCGCAGGCGACGCGTCTTAGCGAGCGCGGCATCTAGTAGCCTTTGCTGGTCGCGAGGATGATACAACATCTTCGTCAAGCCGTCGCGTTTGTCCGCCGCAAAAGCCAGATCATCATTGAAGAGGACAGTCTGGGTGCCTTCTCCGCTGAGGCTCCAAGTAGAAAGCTGTTTGAGATCGACCCCCAGCAATGAATCACCGCAACGAATCGCATGGTCGAGGAATGTGAAGGGCTTGTTGCGTTGCAGTGTTAGCAACCACAACGAAAGCTTCGCCATTTCAACCGCAAGCGGGTTTCGATCAACTCCATAAAGGCAGCGTTCCACCACAATGCGCAGAGCATAAATTCCGCGCTCGTCGGTTTCTGCTGGAATTAGTTCTTCGCCGGGCAGCCCCAAGGAAAGGTCTCCGTAAGGAGTGATTGAGATACCGGCACCGTGTCGTTTTTGCGATTCTTCCCATGCTTCCATGAGGCGGGAAGAAAGGTAGCGAGCGGCAGCGACGAGGAAGGCCGCCGATCCGCAAGCGAAATCGCAAACCTTCAGGCTGAGGATCTGCGCCGCAGATTTGAGAAGCCACTTTTCGGGCGGCAGGCCTTCTGCGGGGCCAACGTAAACCTGTGGGGCCAACGCGTGCTCGACAACGGACTCGGTGAGCGTGCGCGGCGTGTACTGCGTCCCTGTCTGGCGCCTGGCCGTGCCGGCGGTGACATACAGACTCCCGGTGGGAATGATGCCCGGATCGCCGTTATCATCGCGGCGAACCAGAGCGGCGAAACGGCTCACCTGTTCCCAGTCCGGCCAACGGAGGGGATCGTTGATCGAAGTGTCCTTTAACGACTTCTCAATCGCCTTCGCGGTGCGTCCGATCTCATCCGCCAGCCACTCAATGAATCCAGGCTGCTCGCATCTCCGGACAAGTTCTGAAAGCGTGATCTCGGGCGCTTCCTTGCCTTCCAGCGATAGAACAATCTCGGTCGCCCGCCGAACCGTATGGTCCAGCAATCCTTCATAGACGTGACCGATCTGTTCGATGTCCAGAGCCCGGAAGCTCAAGCGTCGCTTCTCCCACCCGCCTGGCACCTTAATTTCGAGGAACTGGAGTGCCTGGAGCAGGTGAAGTACGGTCCGATTATGTATCGGACAGGACTGCGCCGGAGCCTTGTGCCAGTCGGTACCCGCCGTCCGACCTTCGAGGAACGGAAACCGGTCCGGGTCGAACAGGTCGCCGCCGTAGGCCGGAAGTGCGGCGAGATCATGCTCGACACCGCCGTGTACGGCACGGAAGGTGGCGAGCAGCCGGGGGAAAGCGTCGTAGCGGCGCTCGAGAACTTCTTCTCCGAGGCGATCCGCAGCTTCGCGCAGCTGATCGTGGAGGGTGGAGACCGCGTAGTTTTCCCGGTAGACCGGGTTGGTCATGGGCAGCAGATCGCGCTCTTCCGCGAAGAACAGGAAGACCAGCCGCATCATCAGAAACAGCGCGGCTTCGTAAACGTGCTCTTCCGGAACCCCCGCCAGGAGCGCGCGGTCGCTTTCGCGATCTGCCCGGTCGAGCGCCGAGACGAACATCTCGACGGCCCGGCGGACCTGTCTGCCCAGCGTGATGGATACTTCCTGCTGATTTTCGAGGCTCCGGCGATATAGACCCTCTATGGCTTGTTCGGGCGGACGGTTGAAGAGCGCGTCCGCTGAGATGAAGTCGCTGAAGGCGCGCAGGGTCAGGCGTTCGTCAAACCACAGTTCGGCTCGGAAGTCTGCGAAGCCGGTTGGTTGACCGGGCTCCGCATAAACCAGCGTGAATCGTTCCCCGTTGGTCACCAAGCCGACCGGGATGCGGGTGGCGTGAAGCAACTCCGCCATGCGCGTGGCGCTTGTGGCGTTCCAGGTGGTCGAGGCCGGGCGGCGATCGGGCTGCTGGTCGGGCGCGAGGATGGAAATTAAGAGGCGCGGTTTGCCGGCATCGAGCAGGACGGCATCCGGGCGGAGCGTCTCATGATGCTGAGCCACCGTATGGCTCAAATTCTGGGGGATCGCATTGTCCTGAGCCATCCCTTCCGCCGGCCACCCAAGCAGCGTTTGGAATACCGCTCCCAGCCATTCACGCTGTGCCGGACTGACGAAGCCCTGAAACGAAGAACGGGCGACGCGCCACTCCTCGTACAGTTCCTTCATTTCTCGCGTGAGAGCCGGATCGTCTTTGACAAGTCCCTGCGGGAAGGTTTCTTTAAAAACGGGGAGGCTCAGGAACGGGCCCGAGACCTCAATCAGCTTCAGCAGTTCCGCGTATTCACTGGCTGCGGACATTAGACCAGTCCCTCCGGGACGAGGAACGTCACAGCGACCGGGAAAAGGCGTGGCTGGGGATCGGCGTAGCGTTCGCGGATCGTTCTCGTTTCGCGCTCGATCTCGTCGGGGAGTTCCACGAGACGCGCGGCCAGGGCATCTTGATTGCGCTGGTCCTGATCACGTTCGGCCTCGGTGAACAGGGACAACTGGAGGTTTGGCGGTCGCTGAAGTTCCAACCGGATCGCCGCGTCCAGTTCAGTCAGTACGGCGGTGATCTTCTTGATTTCGTCCTCGGCGCGGTCGGCCAGTTGTTTCCGAATCGACTCAGTGCGTTCTCTTCCTCGGGCGTCAACCGCAGCCATCAGCGGCCGGCTGAGTTGGGGCCAAAGGGCTCGCAGCCGAAGGCGGACCGATTCCGGCGGTTCAGCGTTGGTTCCAAGTGCGAGGAATTCGTTCGTCTGGGTGACGTTCCACCGCTCCAGCCGGGCCTCTTGGATGATGCCGCCCGCAGAAATCAGTTCTTCGTGCAGCCGGAGGCTGTCGCTTGAAACAACGGTCAGGCGGGCATGAGCCAGAACAGCCGGCGCACGGAGCAGTCCATGCGGGACGATCCGGGCGGTCACGCGGTGGATCTTCTGGCGATCCGCGGGAGCCCAGACTTCGGACCGGAGAAGCCGCAGGCATCGCTGAACCAATCGGTGGTTCAAGTGCGCAAGAACCACATCGTCGCGGTCTTTCACCGCGTCAGGGTCGAACGTAATTGGACGCTGCAGCTGAGTGTGAGGGTGCAGGAGGCCGGTAAGGCAAGGCTGCCAGGAAGGATCTGAAAACCTCGGCACATGGTGAACATGGAGACCGTCTTCGAGGGTCGCCGGAATCAGCTTCGGCTGCCGTGCCAGTTCCAGGGCGATACGCACCACGGCCTCAATATTGCCGGGAGTGACGTGCAGGGCGCGGCGGGTCTCTTCAAGTTGATCGGAGTGTTTGCGCGAGAGCTCGCGGATGTTCTGCTCGAAGCGTAGAAGCCTCTTGACCGGCTCATTTTCCCGCTCGGCGCGCGACGTGTCGAGGCGTTTCCGCTTGCCGAGCATTGCCTCTTCAACTTGCTGTGCGATGACCGGGCCGACTTTGCCGAGGTCTTCGCGAATTTGCTGGATCTTCTTTGCTGCGCGGTACAGGAACTCGAGGTCGGCTGCGAGCGAACTCCCCGAACCTTCAGCGTGTTCCGATTCCTCCCGGAAATCCGATGCGACGAAGTGATAGACGTTGACCTCTTTAGATCGCTGGCCATGTCGGTCGATACGCCCATTGCGCTGTTCGAGCCGGTTGGGGTTCCAAGGAATTTCAAAGTGGATCAGACGATGGCAATGCCGCTGGAGGTCAATGCCTTCGCTCGCCGCGTCGGTTGCGATGAGGATGCGGACCGGGGCTTCTTTGGGATCGAACTGGAACGCTGCTTTGATGCGCTCCCTGTCGACCGAATCCTGCGCGCCGTACAGTAATTCGAGACGGTCGCCTTCTTTGAATCCGCGAGTGGCTAATTGATCGTGAAGCCACTTTTGGGTGTCGCGGTATTCCGTGAAGATGATGACGCGTTCGTCACTCCAGCGGCCACCAGGTCGGACGATGGAACCGAGCCACTCGATCAATTTCCCGGCCTTGCTGTCGAGTTGGGCGGCGGCACGTTCCGCCCACGCAGCCAAATCGTTCAGGATTTCGTCTTCGGATTTGGATGGCGGTCGGAACGCGCGGGCCGCTGCTTCCAGCGCTTCCGTCTCGGCTTCCTGCTGTTCGTTCTCGTCCGCGAAGTCCTCTTCGGCCTGGTCAAAGATCCGCGCGAGCGCGCCGGTAGACCGGGTGAGGTTCTCATAACGCGCAGACTTCCGGAGCGAGGCGCGGTGCCGGTTGAGGGTATTGAGGAACGCCTGCGGAGACGAAAACAGTCGCTTTTTCAGTAGCTTCAAAACGAATTCAGTGGCGAAGCGTTCCGGGTTGTCGCGGTACCCGGCGGCGCGCAACTTCGCATACTCAGCCAGCAGGGCGTGGGTGCGCTTCTCTTCGTCCGTGTAATCCACCGGGATGTGTTCCAGAACCCGGCGAGGGAATTTATCTGTGTTGTCCCAATCTTTAATTTCGCTTTTCAGCCGCCGGACCATGACGGCTCGCAGCTGGGCCGGGTCCGGATCGAGAGTGCGGGCAAAGCGCTGCCGATCCAGCAGTTCGAGGAGGGCTGTGAAGCTTTCTTTGTAGCCGTTGTGGGGCGTCGCCGTGAGGAACAACTTGTGCTCGAAGTGATCGCCGATTTCCCGGAGGGCTTGTGTTCGCTGCGAATCGAGCGCGTAGTTCCCCGTTCCACTCGGAGCGACATTATGCGCTTCATCAACGATGAGGATGTCAAAATCCCGAAGTCCGGGCTGACCGTTGGCGTGGGCGACCGCCTCGCGAAAGACTCGGAGCGGGTATTCACGCTTCAGATAGTCCATCGAGGTGATCAGGCGGGGGAAGTGTGTCCATGGATTCGCGTAGAGCCCGCGCTCCCGCCGGAGCTGTTTCACAAGCGCGCTATCGACAATCCGAAATTCGAGGCCGAACTTCTCCAGCATTTCGTCACGCCACTTGATCTGCAGCGGGGCTGGGCAAACGACGACAACCCGGTTTGCGCGCTGACGAAGCATCAATTCCAGAACGACCAGGCCCGCCTCGATTGTCTTTCCGAGACCGACATCGTCGGCGATCAGGAGATTGACGCGGGGCATTTGGATCGCGCGGACGACAGGGTCGAGCTGATAGCTTTCCGTCTCGATTCCGCTTCGAAACGGCGATTGGAGCTGACGGGTATCCGCGATTGAAGAGGCTCCCCATCGAACCGCGTCAAGGAATGCTTCCAGCTGGGCCGGTTGATCGAAGCCCCGCGGCTCCGGCAGCGCCATTTTTTCTATCGCCCGGGCGCCCGGCTCCAGTTCCCAAATAACCTGAAGATCCTCACCGAGGGCGTCGTCTTCTATGGACGTTAGGCTGACAAGGTGCTGTGGCAGGGCGGCCAATGACGAGTTTACTGTCGCAGCGCTTTGGCGAATATCGGTGACCACGTATCGCCTTTGCCGGACGATTGCGAGTTGACCTTGCTCTGGAACTGTGGTTTCCAATCGCACTACGCTATATTAGACGACTCAGCAACTGGCCTTTCGTGGGACGCGACTTTGGAGCCAAGGAGAGAGTGACGACACTTTTCCAGCACGGGGATATTGTTGTTCGCCGCAACAAACGCGACGAACGAGGAAGTATCTGGGGAGCCGCGCTGACTATTGCTGGGCGGAATTATTATCGGGTGCTTTTCCCAAGCAGCCCAGGCCCACTCCAATTGGCGGAGACCGATCTCGATTCGGTGAAGTTGGAGATGTCTCCCGAGGAACTCCTAACGGAGGGTGAGTTTGGCGACAAGAGCACTTTCTCTCGGTTGCTGACCTACGAGCGCCTGCAGCGCCCGTTGCAGGACACTCTCTACTCTCTGCGCGCCAGCCGAACGGAGTTTCAGGCTTATCAGTTCAAGCCTCTATTGAAATTCCTCCGTTCTTCGAAACAGCGACTGCTTCTGGCGGATGAAGTCGGTCTTGGAAAAACGATTGAGGCGGGTTTCATCCTTTGCGAGATGCTCGCGAGGCATCCTCACACGTTCCGCCGGGTGCTGATCGTATGCAAGGCCTCGCTCTGCTTCAAGTGGCAGATGGAGATGCGCAAGCGCTTCGACCTTCGCTTCGAGATCTGGCGGGCGAAGGAGTTGCGGGAGTTTCATCGTCGCTACCGGGAAGATGAGGACCTGGAATTGCGAGCCATCTGCAGCCTTGAGTCGTTTAGGAACACGGGTGTTATGCAGGACTGGGAAGCAGCGCCTCCGCCTCTCGACGTCCTGATCATCGACGAGGCCCACCACCTAAAGAATTCGGAAACCAAGGTCCATAAGGCCTGCCGCGTTGCTGCGGAGTCGGCCGACGCCGTGCTTGCGCTCACGGCAACACCGATCCAGATCGGTTCGCGGGATCTATTTAATCTCCTCTCCCTGCTTGATGAAGAGGAGTTCGCCTCTTTTCCATATTTTGAAGCCTGCATGCTGTTCAATAGCCAGATTGTCGCGGCCGAACAGAAGATCGCTCGGCAGGAGCCTGGCCGGTTTGAAGCCGCGCACGCGATGCTTAAGGGTCTTGGAGAAAACAAAGCGGAATTTTTCTCGAAAGCTTGGCAGACGTCGAACTTTCGAACCAGCCTTGGCGATCTGGCACAAGGATGGGAATCTGTCAGTCAGGCACTCCGGCGGCACCCGCTGTACGAGGATACCCTGCGTCAACTGCGCGAATCCGATCCGGCGGACCGTCGCGCGACGGTGGAGATCCAGCGCAATCTCTCCGAATTAAATTTTCTCTCTCGCATCTTTAGCCGCACCCGGAGAAGGGATGTTCACCAAGGGTCCGCTCGTCATGCGCGCGTCGTGGAGATTCACATGACGGCCGCTGAGCACGGTCTATATAAGGCTGTCATCAATTTCGTCCGGGAAACCTACCGCCGCGCTGGCAAGGATACCGCATTTCTGTTTGGCCTGATGATGCCGCAACGACAGTTGGCAAGCTGTATTCCGGCGATGGTTGAGCATTATCAATCACAGGTCGGAGCGGAGACGATCGCGGGTCTTGAGGACGAGGCATCCGATGCTGATTCGGAAGATTGGACTCTCCAAAGTAACGATTCTGCTGACGCCCGCGGTGATGAACTCCGCAATCTGATCCGGCAATGGTACCAGGATGGCCAACCGGACAGCAAATTCAAGGCGCTGAAAGAGAGCCTCGAGCACCTTCAGGTGGAACAGCCGGGTGAACAGGTGGTTATTTTCAGCTACTTCAAGAAGACCTTGAGTTATCTGTCCCGAAAGCTGGACGCACTCGGCTATTCGAACACCGTGATCAGTGGATCTTTCTCTCCGGACGACCGCGAGAAGAGGATAGCCGGTTTCCGGGAAGGAAAGTATCAGATCCTACTATCCAGCGAGGTTGGCAGTGAAGGTCTGGATTTCCAGTTTTGCCACATCCTGTTCAATTACGACCTGCCCTGGAACCCCATGGTGGTCGAACAACGGATCGGCAGGCTTGACCGATTCGGCCAGAAGGCCGAAAAGATTCTCATTTTCAACCTGTCGGCGCCCGGCACAATCGAGCACGAGATTCTTACCCGACTCTACAAGAGAATCAACCTCTTTGAATCGTACATTGGCGACCTGGAGGCGATTCTTGGGGCGGAGATCACGAATTTAACCAGAGACTTGTTCGATCCGGATTTAACGGATGAGCAACGGAAGGCGAAGATCGACCACGCGGGATTGTTACTTGAGAAGCGGAAGGTCCAGTTCGCGGAATGGGAACGAGAAAGCCCTCAATTTATTGGACATGACGAGTACTACCGGCAGGAGGTGGATCGCGCCGAGAAGCTCGGACGCTTCATCAGCGCCGACGACCTCGTGGTGTTCGTGAAGGATTTCATCAGGAATTTTGACCGGCGCTCCGAGTTGGTGGAAGAGTCGCCCGGCGTGTACCAGTTTGATGGAGGCGACAAGCTGTACCAGTTCATCCTGCGGCAGCCGGAAGACAGCCTGAAAGCGGAATTCTGCCGTCTGCTCTACCTGAAGACATTGCGCGTGACTTTCGACCCGGAGGTTGCTGAGAAGAACCGGCAGGTCTGTTTTATCCACCTGCGGCACTTTTTCATCCGGGCCATCGTAGATGAGTTCCGGCGAAATGAAAACCAGTTCCATTCCGTGGCGCGGGTTCAGTTGACTGCATCAGACACTCTCCCCAGAGGGGAGTACCTGTATTTGCTGGGGCGGGCAACGATCCGGGCTGCGCGCGAGCAGGATGCCTTGCTGCCGGTCATTGTTAATGCAAGCTCGCTCGATGTTCTCTCTGAAGACGCTTCGGAACTCTGTCTCGGCCGGATGGTAATTGAAGGCGCTGACATGCCCGTTCCGTCCATTGACCCCGAGATTCTGCAACAGGCGTACCAGACGGCGCAGACCGTCCTGGTGGAGCGATTTAATACTCGGCGTGACAGCGTCGAACGGCTTAATCAGGCGTTCGTCGGCGCGCGGATGGCCAGCGTCACCGAATCCTACAGGATGAAAATCAGCAGGAAGAATATCCTCCTGCAGAACGCCCGTGCAAGGCAGCAGCAACTGTCCTACATCAGGATGCTTGAAGGCACTATCCGAAGGTTGACCGACGAGCAGCAGATTCGGCAGACTGAGATCGAGAGCCTGCGATCAATCACGGCTGAATATACGATTAAGGCGGCAGGGGTGTTGTTCGTGGAATAGGTTCGAGGTTTCAGGAGACGCGGATGAAAGGGTTCTTCTCCAAGCTGGGTTATCTGTGGGCGGCGCTCACGGGCGCAAAGGGCCGACGACGCCCCCAGCATCCGGACTCGCAGCCAACACCTGTCTCCAGTTCGCAGAAGCAGTCCGGCCCTCAGGCGCCGCCCGTTTCCCGACCGCAGCCTTCGGCGGCGTCTAAGGCCGCATTACCCGAGAAACAAATTCCGCCGCAGAAGAAGCCAACTGAGAAGCGTCTGCTCCGACGATACGAACGGACGTTGATTGTCGGAGTTGACTTCGGAACCAGTTCGACGAAGGTTGTCTGGCAGGACCTCAGCGAGAACTATTTCGAGCTGTTTCGATGGCGGCCGGACCTCAAGGGCCTTGAGTCGGTCCTGCTCCCTTCCACTGTATGTGTTCGTGGCGATGCACTCGTCTTCGGCAACTCCGCCCCCGGTGAAGGGGACGTTTGGTTGCCCTCGATTAAACTCTGCGTCCTTTGCCGACGAAATCCATCCGTCTGCCGGTGTGACGGTTCGATTGCAAAATGCGGACAGATACAGCTACCCGGAGAAGATACCCGAGTGCCGGCCGCCGTTCTTGGGTGTTTGTTTCTCGCTCACGTGTTTCAACAGGTGGAACAGCGCCTGAAGCAGACCTTTCCGAACGACGACGTCGTCCTGATCTGGAATATCGGGTGTCCGATGGACCACCTCGATGTAGTCGACAGCAAGTCCTCCTGGGAGAAGATGGCCGGCGTTGCGATGCAATTGCGCGGGCGAGTGTCCAATCCAACGGAAACGGCGTTGCTGCGTGAAGCCAGCGAACTGATGCGCACGTTTACGCCGGCAGCGGATCGCAACTACTTGATCCAACCCGAAGGCATGGCTGCTGTTAAGGCGTTCTTGGAGTCACCGCGGGGGCCCGAGGAGAAGACCTACGCCATTGTCGATGTCGGCGCCGGAACGACGGAAGTGTCCTTCTTTTTTAACGGAGGGATGAAGCCGAGCTACCTTGCCGACTCCACCGAAGCCGTAGGCGGCGGCAAGTTCGACATTGAGCTGGCCGAGGTGTGGCGCTGCGACGTCGAAACAGCACGACGCCTCAAGGAGCAGGGTGGTGGGCAAATCCCAGAGGTTCCCAGCGTGGGGGCGATCCGCCGCCAATACGACATGACTTGCCGGAAGATTCTGAAAGAGCGGAAGCTGACAGCCAGGGCGAATAAACGCTTCGACCTTTTTGTCATTGGCGGCGGTGGGCGCCTGCCCGTTCTTCGTGATTCGTTAACCCGGTGCCAGCTTCCCGGCGATTTTGTTCTGGAGCACACGCGGCAACTCACGCCGCCGGCGAGCCTTCGAAATCGGGCGGATGTGGAAGCGCATTACGATCTGCTCGCAAATGCCTGCGGACTCGCGAGCTCTCTGGACTGGGAGTACTATCCGCCCCGGGAAGTTGCGCCGCTGCCTCCGCCACCAAGTGGGCTGAGACGCGATCGAGACGAGTTGTATCCGAAGTAGCCTTCAGTTTGCTGGGCAAACTGCCCATGAGAGGAGCCGCGCTATGCGGCCCTCCGTGTATTTTCCGGCTCCAGTTGGAGCCGCAGCTTTGAAATCGCGCGTGTCTTAATCTGCGAGACGCGACTTTCGTTGACGTGCATTTCGATAGCGACCTCGCGGCTCTGCCAGCCGAAGTCGTAGAGCAATTCGATAACGCGATTCTCTCTCGGGGAGAGGCATCGGCGAGCCTCTCGGACTTCGGCGCGAAGCGTGAATGCGGGCTGGGCCGTGGATGCTAAACACCGTACCGGGATCTGATCGAGGCTGACCGTCGCGGGCGGAATTCCGTAGCTCGTGGCGCTGAGGGCTGGCGCGGATGCGCGAATACGCCGCCGTTCAGTCCGGGAAAGCGGGTCTTCATCGCGGAGGAAATCCTGCATCGCTCCCCGGATTCTGTGCTGTGCGTAGGTTCTGAATTTCAGGCCGCGGGTGTGATCGAAGCGGTCCACCGCGTGAATCAGTCCGATCATGCCGGCACTGGCCAAATCGTCGAATGTGACGCAAGGCGGTACCCTACGCTGGAAGCGTCTCGCGATTCTGTTCACCAGATCGAGGTCCTGAAGGATTACAGCGTCTCGCGCTGCGCCGTGGTTCGGAATGCTTTCGGTGTTGTTACGGAGTTTCATTTTCGGTCCTTCTCTGCCCGTCTTGTTCGGGACAACAAACAGCGAGGGGATCTGCTCCCGAAGACTCCACGAGCGGAGGGGGATCACCCACTCGCCGCAATCGGCGAGCGGAGCGCAGCGGAGAGCTGCACGAAACGGAACGAAGTGCGGTGAAGGAAGCCTGGGGACACCCGAGTGGAGGCGGGAGGGCGCAGGTAGGCCGATCAGGCCGTCAAGCGAAGCGTTGCCCGAACATGCGGGGGGAAGGAACTGAAGAAACCACCGGGCCTGCCCTTCAGCAATCCGTATCGCAGAGCCGTCGCGCTGGACCTGGATTGATCCGGGAAACTCGGGATGCGCGTTAGAGAAATGGCCGGAAAACGGGCACTTGAAAAGTCAAAAACGGAAGGGGTTTTTGGCCAGACCTGGATTGATCCGGGAAACTCGCGATCGCGCATCAGAAAAGGAGCGATTCTTCGCCGCGATGATCTCGCTTCCCAACTCCCGGCAGGCGATCCGCCAGTTTCTCGGGCGCGGAGTCTGCGCGCGAAGCCTCATCGGGCTCGGGTGCGGTCGTCTTCCAGACTCGGTAGCCCACGCTGAAAGCGCAGAGACAGACGCTCGCCGACTTCCACCTCTCGGCCCAGAGAGGTCGAGGGAACGACGAAAAAGCTGTTGGCGGCAGTCGCGACCGCGATGTGCGCGTCGTCCTTCGCAACCGCGCGACCAGTAACGGGTCCGGTTTGGGGCGGTGTGCGCTGCGAGATGGGCATTTCCCGAATCGCCGTCTTCGAGGCGCGCATGTAGGCCTCCGCCATCTTGGCGACCTGATCGCGGTTGGGTTCCGCGGGCGGTAGGGGTTGGCTCACGTCAAGGTCGTCCTTCAGTTCCGGTGCCGAGTCGGCGCCCTGTTGGTCGCCTTTATCGAGGTCCAGTGCCGAATTGAGTTCCGCCTGGCGCGTGAGTAGCTGTTTCAGCCGTTCCTCGTGTTCGAAAGGGCGTTCCGCTTGGGCCTGGTAGTCCACCAACTCCTTCTCGATCCGAGCCACACGGCTTTGCTGGTCGTCTGCCAGCTTGTCCAGATTCCTCAACGTGTGCTCGATACTTTGGACCGTTCCAACCGGATTCACGGGATTCAACTTCGCGGAGTACGTGGTGAGTCCGCGCACGAACACGTCAGGAAGGCGCTCGTCGTCCTGAAGCAATCCGAAGCCACTGGCTTTGCCCTTGCTGAGAATCTCGAAGCCCCGAAAAACGCCCCGCGACTGCAAACTCTGATCGTCACGCCACGTGAGAATGGCGAAGGTCAATGCCGTGGCTGATTCTTCCCGCGCTCCCTTGCCGAAGAAAACGCGGTTGCCGACGGTCATACTGAACTCGTCTGTATCGTTCGCATTTCTGGTTGCGATGTCGGCTTCGATGCTCGCCAGGTGCAACTTAGCTTCCGTGATCTGTCTCGGAAGGTCGCGAATCTCCCAGCGAATATGGCGCTGCTGATTGGCATGTACCGCTCGAAGCTGATCCAGTGTTCGGACCTCGGTGTCGATTTTGATCTTTTCGACGACGGCCGGATTGCCGGATGCAATCGCCTTGATCTCGGCGTAAGTGAGAGCGCCGCTCTCCAGATCCTCCGCGGAGCGCACCGACGTTTCTCCCCGCATCACCTGATGGATGAAGCGGGCCTTGGTTT
>Ga0302320_10006352_pt1 | contig 26252 bp, 19 predicted proteins | sample Bog_T0_3_FD_202130 | JGI IMG/M metagenome (GOLD analysis project Ga0302320, IMG submission 202130) | Peat permafrost microbial communities from Stordalen Mire near Abisko, Sweden - Bog_T0_3 | ecosystem: Environmental > Terrestrial > Soil > Wetlands > Peat | place: Sweden: Abisko, Stordalen Mire... | reverse complement strand
GCTCCTTCGATCAAGCCCGCGACGTTGTCGAAATTCGCCTTCAGTTGGTAGGTAGAACGGAACAGATATTCCTTGCTCCCAATCACGAAGATTCCTGCAGCCAGAATCACCAGAGTTACAAAGATGAACGCACCCAACCGCGCTGCTCTCGACACAGAAAGACCCTCCTACGACTGCTTTATAAATTCCTTCACAAACTCGATGTCGCTTTGCTGAAGGTCCTCGAAGCTGCCTTCAATCAACACATTGCCCTGATCCAGAATGGCCAGTCGATTTGCGATTGTCCTGGCACTGTGCATATCGTGAGTCACCACGATGGACGCCATTTGCCTCTCTCTTTGGAGTTTTAGAATCAAGTCGTCAATTTCGCCTGAGCTGATGGGATCAAGTCCCGCTGTCGGCTCGTCCAGCAGCAAGATCTCCGGCTCAAGAGCCAACGCACGCGCCAGACCGACCCGCTTCTGCATCCCACCAGAGATGTCGGAAGGCATCCTGTCGAAGCCGTCTTCCAATCCCACTTCGGCCAGCAGTTGTTTCACACGTTCGTTGCGCTCGGACTTGGACAAGTCTTTCCTGTGGTGCTCCAAGGGAAAAGCCACGTTCCCGGCGACAGTGAGCGAGTCATAGAGCGCCGCATGCTGAAACAGGAATCCCATCTTCATTCTGATCGCGCTCATGCGGTCAAGAGCCAACCCTGCAATATCCTGGCCATGGATCGAGACGGATCCTGAGTCCGGAGTTTCAAGCCCGATGATGATCCTCAGCAACACGCTTTTGCCAGTCCCGCTCCTGCCTAGTACGGCCAGTGTCTCTCCGCGGTGCACGCTCAGGGTGACGCCATTGAGAACCTTGTGACTCCCGAAGCTTTTCTGCAAGTTCTCTACCGAGACAAAGGCAACGCCATCCTGCTCCGGCTCCGCTTGCCTGGTCGCGATATCGTTGGTGGTGGCCATACTTGCCCTTCGAGTACTTTGGAGTGCGCTAGCTAAAGACAACCAGAATGAACTTCACCAGCACGACGTCCGCTAGGATGAGAAACAACGAACCCAAAACAACCGAGTTGGTGGCGGCACGGCCCACGCCTTCTGCACCTCCCTGGGTCGTCATGCCTTGAAAACAAGCGATGAGTCCGATGATCAGGCCGTACACGGCCGTCTTGAACGTTTGCGGCAAAAAAGCGCTGAACGTAGCGCCGCTAAAGCCGCTGGAAATGAATTGATGGAATGAGAGAGGCTCAACGAGTGACTGCGCAAACCATCCGGTAATTAGTCCGCTGGCATCGGCCGCAACCGTCAAAAGGGGAAGCATCAAGATGCAGGCCACTATCCTGGTTGCAGCCAGAAGCCTATAGGGGTTAATTGCCGAAGCCTCGATGGCGTCAATCTGTTCTGACACTTTCATCGACGCGAGTTCCGCTCCGATGCCTGCGCCGACGCGGCCGCAGACCACCAGACCGGTGATAATCGGACCCATAATCTGGACTACGGAGTAAACGAGGGCTGTAGGAAACATTGACCTGGCGCCAAAGCGGCCCAGGCTGTAACGAGTCTCAAGCGAGATAACCACACCGATGGCCGCACCAGCCATCACAACCAACGGGAACGACTTTGAGCCTACCTCATCGAGTTGCCGAGCTAGTTCCCGCCATTCAACGGGCGGCGTAACGGCGGCCCTGAAAACCTGCGACGTAAAAATCCCCAGGTTTCCGAACCATTCGAAGAATCCCTTGAAAGTGCTCGATAAAGTAGTGGCAGGAGGATCGAAAGCTGCTGACGCCAGTTCGCGTTCATTTGGACTCATGTTCGTAGCTGCCTCAGAACCACGATTGGCAGTCTGCCCAGTGCGGCCTCGGCGAAAGGCAACATACCCCCGAAACTCTTTGATTTCAAGCTAATTAGCATATTCTCTCTCGGTCGTATTTCCATGGTGTTGGACGGTCCCGAAGTTCGGATTCCAACTACCCATCGATCCCTTTCCAGAGTTGGTGATTCACAATAAAGCCCTGTCCGCACTTCCCCCACCAACTCTTGGATGCGATGTGTGAATCGAAGAGCCGCAAGGGCGAGACGAATTGCTCCCGAGCCCGTCTCAGTGACATGCTTAGCCAAACGGCGTTCTATACATTCGGTGTGTGCAATATTGACCACGAGCAGAGGGCCCCGACATGGTACTGTGTTGACGATTGTAGGTTCCAGTTCCTGTTCAATCCATTTCCCTGGAGACCAAACACTTTCGGTTTCCTATCAAATCGCGAGGGTCTACTAATATCGTCTGGCCACTGCGACTGGGCTCAGGACACCGGGAGCCTAGACGAACCAGCCGTCGAAATGAGGCGTAATCTTGGCAAGCGAAGAGAAAATTCCGGCATTCGATCCGGCGACGTTTCTGGCCGGAGTTGGACTCGGGCGCAAAGTGATTGAGCTCGAGCCCAAGGACACATTCTTCAGCCAGGGGGATCCCGCCGACTCAATCTACTATCTCCAGAGTGGTCGGGCAAAGGTCACGGTTGTCTCGCAAAGCGGCAAAGAGGCCACCATCACGCTGCTTTCGGCGGGTGATTTCGTAGGAGAGGAGTCGCTGGCGTCCATTCCTGGACTGCGTTTGGCCACGGCCTCTGCCGTCAACTCGTGCACTGCGCTCAAGATCGAAAGGGCGGAGATGGCCCGGGTGATGCACGACGAGTCTACGTTTGCCGATTTCTTCCTTAAGTTCCTGCTGGCCCGCAGCATGCGAACGCAAGCCGACCTTGTTGACCAGCTTTTCAACTCAAGCGAAAAGCGATTGGCGCGTATCCTCCTGCTGATGGCGGAATATGGCATGCCCGGCGAACATCACAAGTTCATCCCGCCGGTTTCACAAGAGACGCTGGCGGATATGATTGGCACAACACGGTCTCGCGTGAGTTTCTTCATGAACCGCTTCCGCAAGCTTGGCTTCATCCATTACGATGGCCGCATTCAGGTAAATAAGTCCCTGCTCAATGTGGTACTGCTCGATCAGTTCCCAGAGCATAACTCGCAAATGCCCGTGATTCCTATCGCGCAAGCCGTTCCGAAACTGGTAACCCCGAAAGCGAAAACCGCGAAGCCTAAACCCTCCGGCGGGATATAGCTCTCGCTTGAGAGAATGAAGATCCGGCCTCAAGTCACTTGATCCATTTTGTCCGGCATGCCCGGAGACGAAAACGGATCTCTAAAACCAACAGCGGCGGAGCCGAATGGCTCCGCCGCTGTTGGTTTGTGGCCATCGATTGGTCGGCGTACAGATGTCAGTGCTTGCCGCCTCCACCTTCATGCCCACCGGATCGACCGGCGTCGCCATGCTGAGCGGACTGGTGTTGCGTTCCGCCGCCGTGGCTATTCGCCACGCGGCCCGGATTCGGCCGGGGACCGCCTGCATTGGATCCTCCCCGATTCGAAGGCGCAGAGCGCTGTGGGTTCGTACGTATCGCACCGCCGTGCTCCGCGCCGCCACCGACGCCGCCCGCAAAGTGGCTGTGATTCGCTGCAAAACCGCCTCCGCCGCGATAGCCCCCACCGCCATCATTCACAAAGCGGTGTCCGCCCCAGCCGTGACCATAACCCCAGCCGGCCCATGGCCCCATGCCGAGGAAGATCCCATTGTAGAAATATCCTGAACCGTAGTATCCTCGCGGCGAGCAGGCATAAGGCGCATAGTCATAGTAGCCATAGGCGCAGTTTGGTTGGACACCTATGTTCACCTCAATCTGAGCGGAACCCTTTGGCGCAAATGCCAATGCCACGACAATAGCTGTCGTGCTTAGAAAAGCTGTGAGTGTGCGCATGTTTTGTTCCCCCCTCCGGCGTCTGCAGATTGTTGAATTGCGTGGGATACTCTGTTGCCTTGAAGAAGTACCTTCAACAGCAGCCACCATAAGGAGACTGAATCTATTCCGCCTCAGAATCCATGGGCACTTGTTGATCGATCCTTACAGGCCAGACTCTAGCCATGCGCACTGGCAATGTCTGAGCAATACGGGGCACATCCTTCGACTTCCTCTGGGGATTCTTCGAAAACGGGGGGATAGCAGCGTGAGGCGAGCCTATCGGGGCCAAGACTGAACTTCTCGCACCAAGGGAAGCATGGTTTCAAGCGGACTGGCCATTTCGACGGAAGTAATGGAGGCCGTCTGATCAGTGGGCAGGCGCGGCAAACGGCTGACGGTTACATGCGAAGGAGAAAGCGCCGCGCTCATGTCGGCGCAGAGCACTTCTCCGGCAGATTTGGCCATGGTGTATTCCGTCATTCCGCGCGGACGCTCAGAGACAGCAATTGAGGATGGATAGAAGAGGGAGATTCGGTTGTTGCGTGCGCGAAGTGCCTGCGATAAGCGCCAGAATGCGTCGACATAGACCGCTTGGTACTCCGCGAACCGCGCGCTCGAAAACATTTCAGACTGCGGGCGAAAAATGGCTGGCGTTGCAAAGTAGTATGCATGCGTCGGCGCATCCACCAGCGAAGCAAGTTGCTCTTCGGCGGTCTTGAGCGCGTCATATTGGCGTGTTTCGCAGGTTGCTCCGAAGGAGCGGATCTCCTGAGCGACGCGTTCTGCATCGTCTCTGCCGGTCTGGTATGTGAGGATGACGCGGCCGCCACCGGTAGCAATAAGTTTGGCTGTAAGCTCGCCCAATCCACGCGATCCGCCGACGATCAGTGTGATGCTCGAAGAAAATTCGTTTGCACCGACAACACCGGCGAGGGATTGCATGGAGGCCTGCTGTACCGGTGGCGTGCGCAAAAAGCTTTTGACGGTTCCAGTAAAACCGCCGCCACATACTTCTTGTTCGACGGAACGGAAGCGCTCATCCACTTCTGTGACCCGAAAGGCAAGATGGTCCTCGAAGGCGGACTCAGCGCAGGCTTCCAGCGATAACTCGCTGTAAATGGAATGCAGTCCCGGACAAACCATGCCCACGAGATACGTGCTGGCGGTCAACGACGCGATGCGCCGCCAGCCGATCCACTTTTGCGCTGCCGGATACAACTCCGTTGCCTGAGCATGCGTGACCTGAAAACGGAGGGCACCGGAAAGTCCTATCATCTGTTCGAAGCTTTGCTCCAGCGCTCTTGTCGAAACAGTCAGGGGCTGAAGCGGAGCACTGCACAGTGCGGATGCGGAGGAAATGCCCTTTCCAAAATCAATCGACACCTTGGCACGCGCCGCGCCTTCTACTGAAAGCGTGAGGCGCGCACTGGAATCGTCCTGCCTGACAAGGATGACCTCGACAGGCTCGTTGAGATAAACGAACTTGTTGAATTGGACGCGTATGCCCCGCAAGGCGGGGCGGCCTAGGTGGGCAACAGCGAAGGAGTCGAGCGCCCACAAGAGAAGATTGATTCCATGGACAACTGGCGCCCCGCCCTGTGTGCGCCTGGCCTGCAAGGGATCTATGTGCATGGGGTTGAAATCTCCCGATGCGATAGCAAACTGTTCCTGATCGGCCTGACTAAATACGCGTTGTGCCAGTTTCATGCTGCGGGCTCCTTATTCCTGCCGCACATTTCGCGGGAACATGGTTACCCGCGTAAAGCAATCAGAATGCCTTGTAGACGATATCGGGGGCCGCGTGATTCAAGAGCAGCGCGATGGCGATGGATGCATAGCAAAGCGCGGTGGCGTAAACGACGCGGGCATAGCGGCTCAGAAGAACGGGTCCCTCAGATGTTTTGATGGACAGGAGCGCGCTGCGTGCCTGCTCCCATAAGGCAAGGGCAACCGTTGCACTCAACCAGATTGCGAGCCAAACTGCGACCCACCGCAGCGTTCCCAGTGCGGAATAAATGCGACCGATCTGGGCCCACCTGGCCCAGAGCCAAAAAAGAGAAAGCGCAAACCAGGTAAAGGTGAGGCCGCGCGCGAAGGACACATAGATAATGTTGGCTGCAAGCGCCTTGTAGCCCTTGCGTCCGAGCCGGGCGCTCAAGCGCAATTGCCAGAGTTTATTGATCGAGATTCCGCCACCGAGAATGAGGCCGTACATCAGAAACTCCGAAGTGCGACCATGCCAGACGCCGATGAGGAAAAATGTTACGAAGAAGCAAAACACACCCAGCAGAGGCTGCAGAGCCAACGAATCTATGCGGCGCATGAGCACGAGCAGCAGGGGGTTGTAGACATAGTTCTTGAGCCATGCTGAAAGCGTGATGTGCCAGCGGTTCCAGAAATCGAGAAACGATGCGGCGGAAAATGGGCGATCGAAATTTTCGGGCAGCCGCACGCGCATCAGCCTGGCGAGAGCGATAACGATGTCGATATAGCCGGAGAAATTTGCGTAAAGAAAGAAGGGGTAGACAACGGCCAGCCGAAATGCCGCGAAGAGTTTAAGCGAGGGCGAGAGTGGCTGCGTCAACTGCGCCAGCGCGTCCTGCTGCGCATTATTAAGCAGCAACGCCAGCACATTGACCTTGAAGAAGCCGCGAATGACGCGCTCCAGCTGGAGGCCGATGACGCGTGGACCGAGCGCAATAGGATCGGCGGCAAACTGATCGGCAGCAAATTCGTCGTATCGCTGAATAGGACCGGATACGAAAGTCGTGAAGTTGATGGTGTAAAGCAAATACGCAGCCGGGCCAATGCGCGGTTGCCCCGGCTCGCCAGCTTCAATAAGCAGATGCAGGACGCGGAAGAAAATGTAGGAAAGCCCCAGAGCAAAGTACGAGAAGTGCAGGAAGATGCCTTCCGGCAGAAAGCTGTACTTCTTGAGCCAGATATACGTGAGGAGAACGGCCACGATGCCGTAGACCCGGAACTTCGACACGCCGCTTTGCAGCAGCGCGAGCGCGATGTAGCCGAGCACAAGAAATCCGAACAGCGGGACGAGTACGAACGGATTGTGCGCCAGGATCGCAAGAAAGATGACGCTGGCCGACATAAGAACAGTGGAGCGCCAAAGGCTGGATCGGCTGAAGCCCGATACCGCTGCGGCGACCAAGCCGAAAAGCACGAATTGTATCGACGCTGAATCCATGGGTTCCCAATTCGAGTGTCTGCTACTTTGCCTGCTTCAGCACTTCTTTTTCGACCAAGGTTGCCAACTCATAGGCGCCATGATCGGTGAAATGACTAAACTCCTGAAAGTTTTGCCCGCCCGGTGGGATCTGCTTTTCCGCATCGACCACCGGCACGCCATCACGGGCGCCAACGTCGCGCAACGCCTGATTCATGCGCCTTTCCATGTCAATCAATGCGCCCTCGCTGAGCTGCGGGTAGAACCGTCTCCACATGATCAGGTAGTTGCGATCTTCTGCAGTTAAAGGATCGGAGAAACGCGTTGCATGCGTTACCAGGATCATCTTTGTATTGCTTTGCTGAAGCGCGCGCACAAGCTGATCCAGATCGCCTTGAAACTTGTCGACCACGGGCTGGGGGACCGATTTCATCGCGGGATGGTTCTTCTCAGCGCGCTCAATCTCGGTTTCTCGCATCCAGGTTTGCACTTTTTCCGGCAGGTGACTCTTGAACCCCGTCTGGAGGATGCTAGTGATTCTGAGTTCGACGTGGTGATGGCTCTCGGGCGGCGCCTGGGTTGGCGCAGGCGCGCTGTTGTCGTCCTCGATATAGCTGGTGAAGCTGGGATAAATCACAGCCAATTGTGGATGAAGGGCCTGCTCCGTATAAGGAACCCGCCGGAGGATGGAGGGAACGCTCATTCCAGGATACGCGGCATTCACAACTTCAAACCGATTGGCACCGGACTGCTGATTGAGCTCGCGTTCAAGAACACGAGGCCACTCGTTTCCGTTCTGCTCATAAAGGCCGAAGGTCTCAGAAGAACCAAGACACACGATGCGGTAGGTGTTTGAGCGGAGAGCCGGTCCCCTATAGCCTTCTTCATCGAGTTGCCACTTCAAATAGTGGGCATAAGGTTTGCCGCGCCTACCGTACTGGTCGACGGTGTAGAGCGTGTTGAGGTTGTAGTTGGACCAGAACGGAGCATCGTAGAGAATCTTGTCTTCGATCCTTGCAGCCACTTCGCTTGCGGCGAGCAATGCAACGATGGTGAGCAGACTGATAATGGGCAGGCGAACCAGGTCGAGCCGGGACAGCTTGCGATCCATTGCATTGTTCTTTTCAGCAACGGATTGGGTCATGCGAATGTTCTTTCCCTCTCGGGCAGACCCTGCACGACGACTTTCATCGGTGCGGCATCCGGCTCCGCATCCTGAGCGGAGAAAGCCCATCGCGTGACCCCGGATTCGACTTCGTCGATTTTGGTGAATCCAAGCTTCGCGTAATGGTCGACTACGAGCTTGTTCTTCTCTGTGGGTCGATAGACTCCGACAAGCTTATCGATGCCGGCAGCTCGCGCATTCCTTAGAATCTCGCGCAATACCATGTGCTCGACTTTGCGGCCGAGAACACGGCAGCTCATGAGCCAGGTGTCGATCTGCCAGACACCGGGCTCGCCGGGTATGCAGATAACGACGCTGATCATGCCGTTGTCGCCGAAGATGTCTGCAAGGCGAACCTGCAGCGTGAAAACAGATGGATCATTCTCAAGAACGGAGATCTCAGGATCCGTGTAGCGGCGCGTGGTGAGGTTGTACTGGTTGGATTTGTTAATGAGCTGAACGATGCGTGCTCTTCCAGTGGCGTCGAACGGCTGAAAGGTGATCGTCATATCCAGCGAGGCGAGATAGGCATCGACCCCGCCGACCTGTTTCTGCAGATTGGCGCGCTTGGCGTTGTCCTGATAAAAACCTGCTCGCTGGAGGTCTTCCGTGGCGAAGGCAACGGCATCGAAGTATCCGGCTGCGGCGACGGTCCTGGCGTAGTAGGCCGGATCTTCTGGGAGTTCGGGGACGGCAACCTGTGGCAGGAGACTGCGCACAAGGCCGCGCTCAACGGGGTTGTCGTCAACAAAGACCATGGCATCGAGGCCGAGCGAAAGTTCTTCCGCAATTGCCTGAATGTTGGTTGCCTTGTCGTTCCAGTTGGCTTGAAATACCGCGATATGGTCGAGCTTCAAGAGCATCTCTGGATGTTTTTCAAACGGCTCGCGGGCAACGGAGTCGGTATTTTTCGAACTGACTGCCAGCACAATGCCGCGCTGGCGAAGGTCGAGGGCCATGCGCTGCAGAGCGAGATGCGCCTCGCCCCGAGCATCCCCTTGAGCGACGTTGATTCCTTCAAGGCCGTCATCGCCGATCACTCCACCCCAGACGGTGTTGTCGAGATCGAGGATAAGTACTTTGCGGCTTTTTCCACGAATCGCAGCAACGATACGGGCAACATGGTCGGCGTAGAGCGGAATGAGCTGATCAGAGAACGGAAACTTGGCCATATTCCAGAGCACTGGATCGTGCCACTGGGCGGCACCCACCGACTCTGCAATGCCTGCCACATCGAGCAACACATCGCCTTCGCGGAGGACAAATTGGACAAGCTCGGAGTTGATGCGATCGATGAGATTTCGCAGCGTGCCCGGCAACGCACGATCAAGGCTGCCGAAGAGCCGTTCGACAGGCGGAACAAACGTTTGGAAGATGCAGACGGCGTTGCAGTTGGTCTTGATACCCTGGCGAAGCGCCTGCAAGTATCCGATGGCGCCTTGTACGGTTGCTGAGGAACCTGCGTGATCGCCCAGAGAAAGCTTCAGCGGCAGAGCACGATAGTCGAGCGCAAACATCACTGCGTCAGGCTTTGAGCGATTGACGGTTGAGTCAGGCGTCAGGGCTTCCTGCGCCACTTGGTCATAGGAAGGCTGGATGATTTCGAGGTCGACGCCGTGGCGCGCGGCAGTTGCTACGAGCGCGGGCACAATCATGTCGATGGTTGAATTGCTCAACACCGCAAGGCGGAAAGGAACGAGCGGCTTCAAAGATTTTCGTCCGGTGCGCGCCTTGCCGATGATCTTTGCCAGTTTCGTCAGCTGGTTTACGTCGAGGGCGTATTGCGCCAAGGCCTGCAACTCGCGGCCCATAGGTTCCACGTCTAGATTCGCGATCGCCTTCAGCCTGCTCGAAAAATCCTGAGGAACACGCGGCAACCATTGCAAATCAGTCTCGAGTGAGTTCATCAGAAGATTCCGTCCTGCTCCACAGTGCAACGAGATGGCTGCGCTGCGGGGATTATGCGCGACTTTTGATCAGGGCAACCAGGCCACCGACATTTTCCAGTTTACCGATTTCCGACGTTGAAAATTTGATGCCGAATGCCTTCTCAACGGTAAGGATGAGCCGAATGTGCGTGAGGCTGTCCCAGCCATCGACATCTTTGGCAGACAGTTCGGGAGTCACTTGAATATCGTCTTCGTCAAAGACGTCCTGAAAGATGGTGGACAGTCGCTGGTAGATCTGAGGCTCGTCCATTGGGGGATGCGGCTCCTTACGAACTATGCTATCGGCTATTTTAACAAAACGTTATAATACTTTAGCGTTATCTATACTTTAGCCCTGTTGTGGACGCCAATTCAGGGGCAACGAGAACTGGTTCTTGTGGGCAAATTTCAGCCTCGAACTTCCCCGACTCGAGGGGATAATTCCCTACTCTTGTTGAGTCGCAAGAACGCCTGTCCACTGATTTACCCCCGCCGGCGCCAAATCTACGATCTTCGAAGCCACGCAAAGCGCAGGCGGAGAAGGTGCTGGAGGTATTGCAGGTAAATGGCGTTTGAAACCTTGCTCTCGCCAAGTTGCCGCTCCTGAAACACATAGCCGACTTCAGAGATGCGGCCGATTTTGCCCCGCGCGAGAACCTCGATGAGAATTTTATAGCCGGTTGGGTTCAGAGTCTTTCCGGCGATGGCTTTGCGCTCAATCATGAAATATCCGCTCATGGGATCCGAGATGCGACCAACCACCTCCGGCAGAATGATGAGGCCGATGAACTGAGCTGTGCGCGAAATGATGCGGCGGAAAAGATTCCATGTGCCCACGCCCCCGTCTTCGACGTGTCTGCTGGCAGTGGCAAGGTCCGCGCCACCGCGCATGGCGGCAACCAGTCTGGTCAGCACCTCGGGGGGATGCTGCAAGTCGGCGTCCATCACCGCGAGGATTTGGCCGCGTGCAGCCTGCCAACCGCGGATGACTGCGGTGGCCAGGCCCGACTCCGCGGTACGGCACATCACGCGAACTTCGGGAAGGGACCTGGACTTGTCGAGGGCGAGCTGTGCGGTGCCGTCGGGACTGTTGTCGTCGACCACGATCAACTCGAAGCGCAGATTGTCGACTCCACGCAAGACGGACGTAACGATGTCGAGCGCGGACCCGATATTTTTGGATTCCTTGAACGTGGGTAGAACGAGGCTAAGCTCGATTCCATCCGTTTGGCCAGCTGAGGGAACCACAAAAGGACCCGTGGGTACGGGAAGAAAGGCGGTCTCGCTGGGTGAAAGAGAGGTACTGTTCGAATTCGACATTGTGCCTGCCAATTTATAACGCGCGATCCGCGTCAGCTAACTTCAGAACGAGAACATCGTGGGTTGCAGCTACTATCGTAAAGCCACAAGGGAGTTGAAGGTGGATTAATTCCGCAACAAACTTGGATTCCTTCGCCAGCCTGGCGCCCTCTCGAAGCCTATCCCACTTGTACAGGATCAAGAACTCGGAGTGGAAGCGGAGCATCTGGTCCTGGACTACTCCGCACTCCCAGCGAATGGAACTGTATTCGGCGTCGACCATATCGACAGTGGGATGGCCGAGGAGGTAGCCGGTGGCTTGACCATCTTCCGCAAAGATTGTCGCGTCTGGCGGAATGTTCTCAGCGATCCAGTCGCGAAGGGATTGGCCGTTTGCGGTTGGCTCTGCAAACAGAGGAATAAGTGCCTGGTCGGGAGCAGTAGGCTCCTTGTCGCGAAAATCGCGCATGTCGATACCTGCGAGCGCGACGACGCCCACCACGAGAGCCATCTGAAATAGAAACAGAAGTGCTCCGTTGGGATTGCCGGAAACCAGCCAGCTAACCGCCATGGCGAACAACAGGAGGTACAGGGGGAAGATGGGCTCGAACATGCGCGTGCCGAATGAAATGTCGGTACGCAGCCCGGCATAGAACAGACCGCCTGTGTAAATTGCGACACAGAGGACAATGAGGAGGATGGAGGGATCGATTGTGCGAAGCGTCCATATCCCACTTGCATGCGCCTTGACGCCAAGAGGAACAACGCAGAGAAACGCAACCAGAAAGGCGGCAAGGAAGACCAGCTCCCAAATGCCGTGGACGACCTTATGCTCGCCGAAGAACAGATGGAAGTGACCTTTGATGTAATCGACCAGAACGCCGCGGAAGGGATTGTGGACTTCCATCGTATTGCCGCCCTTCCATGTTCCGACGCTGGCGACATTGCGGAGCATGAGGATAGCTGCGATGGAAACTGAGACCAGCGATAAACCAAGCTGGATTGCGCGCCTCCCGCTGCGCTCTATTAGCAACATTAAGCTCGCGTGGACAACCAGCCCTGCGATGAAGAAAAGGCCGGCGTAGCGCACAAAAAAGGAAAGACCAGCCAGGGCGTACGCAACCAACAACACAGACAGAGCGATACCGGCGGGGAGCCGCGTTTTTTCCATCCAGATTAGTGCCACCACCGCCGCGATCATCAACAGCATGTAGAGCGGCTCAGTGAGGACCGAAGTTGCGAACGACAGGGATACGACATTCGTCGCGTAGAGCGTCATGGCTAGAAGGCGCCCGGGCCCACCAACTCCCATAAGCATCAGAGCCCACACCACAAGTGCTCCGGTAGCAGTGAAGGCAGTAACAGAAATGAAACGCGATGCCGCAGGCAGATCGCCAAAAAAATGGCTAACGATGGAGATGGCCACTGGATATCCTGGAGCGAATGTGGTGAGCGGCGCTGGGGTGAATCCATGGGAGCGCTCGGAATCGAAACAAATCAGGGATGTGGCGATGCCCCGGCCACTTATTTCGTTCCCGGCAACATTCAGATACTGATAACTGTCGTTGTCGAGCGGTGTGGGCCGCCAGGTGCGCATGGCGCAGGCAACTGAAAAGAGCAGCAACGCCCAAATCAGGACCTCGACAAACCCTGGAAGCGATTTCGTTTCGGTACTCATTTCATCCCTCGTTGCGATCGATCGCAACTTGTCTGAACGACTCTTTCCCCTGCAAATTCGCGAGGTTCATGCCCGTCCAGCATTTGCGCCATTCGAGAGAACCCAACTGAGCGCAACATTCCGTGCAATAAACAAAACCCAGGTAGATACCCTTCCTGACTAGGCCGTTTGAGAATCAACCGTCTCGCCGTGCGCTGCCATCACCTGTCGCAACCATCGGAAAATATGAAATGCCGCGATTGAACCCCACGGAAGCCATATAAGCTCCAATGGCAATCTACCTCGCGTCAAATTACCCCAGTAAACTGCGGTCAGTGCTGCCATCAGGACCGACCAGATCAACACAAGGTGGAGTTCCACGGATGAGTGAAACATCCTCCGCAAACAACCGATTCCCAGCACCAACAGCAGCGCCCCATAGGACCCGATTACCATCAGCCTGACCACGCCGCCGCTGACGGTGACTGGAGTGAGCCAGCGTTCCAATTTGAAGAAAACCAGCGCCGGAATCACGCCTGGGTTCGATTTGAGATATTCCTGGGCAATCTGATTCTGGATCTGGTTACGTTCGACCTCGTTGTAATTGAACTCGATCGCTTTCTTGTATTCCGGAATTCCTAATGGTTCCACCCACATGCCGTGCAACGCCGGTTCGCGCAGCACGTACGGATTGTTCGCACCGAGAAATGTTTCTCCACTCTCTGTGGCCAAAAGCGGGTGGCCGAAAATGCCCTCATTGCGGATAAGCCAGGGAGCGACCAAAACCGAGAAGCCAATCAGGAAAAGCAATGCACGTTGCCAACTTACGCGAAAGAGGAAATACCCGGTAATCAGCAGTGCCATAGGACCGCCGTGCGGCCGGACGAGAGTCGTAGCGCCCCACGCAGCACCTGCCGCGAGCGAGTTCCATAAGGAAGGAGAGTGAGCGGCGCGACCGGTTAGAACAAACGAGAGAAGCATAAGCGGGATGAAATAGGGCTCCGCCAAACCGCTTCCCGATAAGAACACCCAAGTTGGGTAAAACACACACGCTATCGCGGCGGCCAGCGATTCCCCTCGGGATGCCACCCTCCGCGCAAACAGGTAAACCAACGGCACAGAAAAACTGCCGAAGATCACCGCAGTCAACCTCGCAGTCTCCTCGTACTTGCCCCCAATGAGCATTCCTAGCGCCATGAAAGCTGAGGTCCCAGGCACACGATAGGCTGACAGCCGAAGGATTCCATCGGGCCAAAGTTCGCTGAATCCCTGCCCCTGAAGCATCCTTAACGCGGGTTCGTAGTATTCGCGCTCATCGCTGATGAAGGGGGTGTGGATCCCCTGAAGAAATGCAACCAGCATCCGGACCGCGAGGGCGCAGAAATAAAGTGCCAGCAGAATCTCGAACTCCGATCGACGGGCAATGCACTCCGACACCGTCGACAGGTGCGATTTGGAGCTTCCGAGTTGGCCACGACCGAGATGTGATGTCACAATCTTTCCTTTCCTTACATGGGTGCACCGCCCCGCCAGGTGCCGAACCGAGTCCGCTCAGGGCAAAACGACTTCCGGCCGCTCAATAGCGCCCGACATTTTAAAGGGCTTTGATTCGAGCAACTGCGCCCTCAGGTAGAGGAATGGCCACTCAATCAGCATGAACGTGACAGCTGCCGTAAGGAGGCAGAGCGCAAACGCACCCAAATACCAGGCCCAGAATCCAAGTTCCCCATGCTGCGATCGCCAAGTGTCGATCCAGGGATCGACCAGGGAGAGGATGACAAAGTGGTTGAGGTAGATGCCGAAAGACAGTCGGCTGATGAGGTAAAAACCCCGCCACTTGAAAATCCTTGGCAACGGTAGCGGGGAAATTCCATAGAGGACAAGCGCGCCGTAGAGCAGTCCGATGGCAGTAAAGTTGAAAAGCAAGCGGGAAGAAACGTAAAGACCCGCGCCCACGAAGAGCATAGCTGCAGCTAGCAATGCCGCGAAGCGGGGATGCGCGATTCGTTTCGCCTGAAAGATGGACAACCATGCCAGGAGAAGCCCGACGGCAAGCCCGTCCGCGTCTGTGTGGAAGGCATAGACCAGCTTCTGGTTGAGATCGTAGCCTGTCAAACCGGAATAGCGAATGGTGAGCGCGCGCGAAACAACGAGCAATGCGATGCCGATGACCGGTGCAATCCAGATTTGCTTGGGGCGAAAGACCAATGCAAACAACGCCAGCATCACTGGCGCCAAGATGTAAAACTGCTCTTCCGTCGACAGCGACCAAGCGCCGCCCACGCCACCGTCAAAGTAGTTGGAGAGAAAAACGGCATCGTAGTACGTTCTGATCGGTTGTTTGCCCCAGATTTCGGTGATCGTGGCGAGAGCGACAAAGCTGAAATAGAGTGGCCAAATGCGCAGGCCGCGGCGAACGAGGAATCGCGGAATGCGAATGCCGCCGGTTTGTTTCAATTCCTTCCAGAGCTGTCTTCCAATGAGCAGGCCGCTCAGGACGAAGAAGAGGTCGACGCCGGTCCATCCGAGATTGACAACGGGAAAGTTGTCCACGCGTGGGCTGGCGTGATTCCAATGCGCAAAATGCATGGTGAATACCAGCAGGATGGCAAGACTGCGAAGGACGTCGAGCGCCGGGATGTTGCCAGCTGCCGGATAGAAAAGATCGTGGAACCCGGTGCGCAATACCGTCCTTACCGTGGTCATTGAATAGAACTCCTCATCGCTGTGTGCTTCGGCGATGTTTCGACAATCGATTGCTTCCATCTGCTGTGATGCTGCGAAGTCGAAAATTGCTGTCGGGCTAGGCACGGGCGTTTCACGCTAGCCTTGTGTTGACCTTCTCTGCAATCTTGCGGATCGTTGCGCCTTTGTAGATGGTGTCGTGGTTGCCTTCGGCCTCGTAGGCATCAATCGAACCCAGAACAAATGGCTTCCAGCCCAGGTATTTGTCATCAAACGGGTTCGCCGGACGTTCTGAGGCGCTGACAACAAATACGTCGCCCTTGAACGGCTTGGGGATGAAGCGATCCCACGCGCTGCGATCGTTGGACTCAAGCTTGAGTTGCAGTTCCACGTCACGGATATCACTGTTCATGACTACTTTTGCCCGAGCGGCATCAACCGATGCCTGTTTTGCGTCAACCGCGTTCTTGGGCTTCGTCATGCGTTCGATGTTGCGGCCAAGGGCTTTCAGACGGCCCATGGGGTAGGCGCCCCACTCCTTGATCGGCATCGAGAACATGTGCCGCAGGTGGAATGCGGCGCGCGCAAAGAAGAAGGCAACGAAGCGGCCGACAGCTTTGTACTTGGGCAACGACCTGGGATAGGCGCGGTTCCATGTATCTACCATGATCACGACATCCACCTTCTCGCCCGCTTCTTCAAGGAGGTTGGCCATTGCAAACGCCTTCGTGCCACCGGCGCAATATCCGCCGAGGCGATACGGACCTTGAGGCTGAACCTTGCGGATCTGTTCGACGTTGAAGCGCGCATTTTCTTCAATGGTGTGGAACGGCTCAGAGCCATCCAGTCCCTTGTTCTGCACACTGTAAAAAGGAATCTCCTGATCCATTGCCGTGGCCAGGGGGCGCATTCCGAGCGCCGTTGCAGCCGACGCACAAACGCAGAAGAACGGAAGGCGGCCGGGTTTGCCTGCCTGAATCTGAACCATGATCTGCGACGCGCTTTCGATTTGCGACCCGGCTGGGGGCTGCGATACGCCAGCCGCTTGCGAAGCGCCACCGGTCTCCGTGGCGCTGTCTGCTTCTGTAGTCTGAGGGGAAACTCTTTGCGACACGCACTCAGCGAGAGCTGCAATGGTCGGGCTCTCAAACAGAACCAGCACTGGCAGGTCGACGCCGAATCGATCGCGAATGCGGGCCATCACCTTGATCGCCAGCAGGGAGTGACCGCCAAGTTCGAAGAAATCATCGTGGATGCCGATCGAGTCAAGTTTGAAGATTTCTTTCCAGATGGCCGCGAGTGTCTCCTCCGTCGCGTTGCGCGGACCTTCGCCACTCTGGTCGGACCGTGCCTCATCAGCCTGCGGAGCAGGCAAAGCCTTGCGATCGACTTTTCCGTTGTTGGTGAGAGGAAAAGCATCCAGGAAAACAAATTTGGCCGGAACCATGTATTCCGGCAGACCTTCCTTGAGGAAGCTCTGCATCTGATCGGCAGCGGGCGACTTGCCCTCGCGCGGGACAACATATCCGACGAGTTGCTTGTCGCCGGGAGTATCTTCGCGGGCCAAAACCACGCAGGATTGCACGTCGGGCTGACTGGCCAGTGCAGCTTCTATCTCCCCAAGCTCGATGCGATAGCCGCGAACCTTAACCTGGTTGTCGACGCGGCCCAGATATTCGATGATTCCATCCTCGCGATAGCGGGCAAGGTCGCCCGTCTTGTACATGCGCGCGTCGATTTCCTCTGAAAATGGATTGTGTAGAAATCTCTCTCGCGTGAGTTCAGGGCGGTTGAGGTATCCGCGCGCCACGCCAGCGCCGCCGATGAACAACTCGCCCATCACGCCGGGAGCTACAGGCTGCAGGCTCTCGTCGAGGATATAAAGCTGTGTATTGGCTATAGGGCGACCGATCGGAACGGACCCATTCTTTGGATCGCCCGGCTGCACTTCGTAGACGCAGCATCCCACGACGGTCTCGGTTGGGCCGTACTCATTGATGAGCCGTGTGGAGGGCGAAGCTTCGCGCCATAACCGAAGGCTCTCCGCCAGAAGGTTTTCGCCGCCAATGACAAAGGTCCTCGTCATGTTGGAGACTTCGCTTGCGTTGAGCTGCAAGCCAAGCGCTTCAAGGTGGGCGGGCGTAATTTTGACGAGATTTCGGTCCTTCTTGTTGCGGAGCGCGGCGAGCAGATTCTGCGCGCCTACATCTTCCGCGAGCAGTTCCACCTGTCCACCGGCCAGCAGGGCCGGATACAGGCTTGTTACCGTGAGATCGAAGGAGATGGAGCTATGGACGGGAACCGATCCGCCTTCCTTCACTGCATACGTGCGAATGGCCCACCAAAGATAGTTCACCAGTCCGCGATGAAGGATCATCGCGCCCTTGGGCTTGCCCGTCGAACCTGAGGTGTACATCACATACGCGAGATTCGAAGGTGCTGTATTTCCTTCAGGATTGCTGCTGCTTTCCTTCGCGATCACCGGCCAATCGGAATCAAGGCAGATGGTCTTCTCTTCCATGGAGGGGAACAGGTGCTTGCACTTCTCCTGCGTAAGCAGGACGCGAACAGCCGAATCGCCCACCATGAACGACAACCGATCTTCGGGATAAGTGGAATCGAGAGGCACATACGCACCACCGGACTTCCAGACGCCAAGTAACGCAACGACCAAATCCGGCGTGCGCTCGAGGCACACACCCACCAGCACATCGGGTCCGACTCCACGATTGCGAAGGAAGTGCGCGACCTGGTTGGAACGCTCGTTCAGTTCGCGATAGGTGAGGCTTTTGCCTCCGCCGATGACTGCGATGGCTTCTGGAGTGCGCGCCACCTGTTGCTCAAACAATTCATGCGTGCAGGCATCGGGGAAATCGGCCAGGGTTTCATTCCACTCGCGCAGCACGCGATCGAGTTGAGTTCCCGACAAGGCAGGTGATCCCGTTAGAGGACTGGAGCTGTCCTGATTCGCCGCGTTGTGGGCGCGCGGCTTCCCGTTTTTTGGAGTGGTGTCGCTCTCAGTGCTCTGCATCTCTATAGGGAGCATCCGATTAACTCCTTCATGATTTCATTGGCGCCGGCGTAAATGCGGCGCACGCGGCTGTCCGCCCACATACGGGCAATAGGGTATTCGGTCATGTATCCGTAGCCACCGTGGAGCTGAACGCATGCATCGAGAATGCGGCCCTCGCATTCGGTGAGCCAATACTTCGCCATCGCAGCCGTGGAGCTGTCGAGCTTGCCGGCGATAAAATCTTCGATGCATTTGTCGAGAAAGACTCTGCCAATCTGCGCTTCAGTTCTGCATTCCGCCAACTTGAAGCGCACGCTCTGCAATTCAATCAGCGATCCGCCGAATGCGCTGCGCTCTTTCGCGTGTTTGGTGGTGATGGCTACTGCCTGCTCGGCTGTAGCAACGGAGGCGACAGCGATCATGAGGCGCTCGTAAGACAACTGCGTCATCATCTGCGAAAAGCCCTTGCCTTCCGCAGAGCCAAGTAGGCTCGACGCCGGCACGCGGACTTCGTCAAAGAAAATCTCGCAAGTGTCCTGGTCCTGCATTCCTACTTTTTCAAGCGGCGTGCCGACGCTGTATCCGGCCAAACCTTTCGTCTCGAAGATGAGTAGAGACATTCCGCGAGGTCCGGCGGCCTTTGGATCGGTCTTGACGGCAAGGCCAAGGATGCTTGCATTCAGGCCGTTTGTGACAAAAGTCTTCGATCCGTTGATGACGTAATGTGAACCATCGCGAATGGCGGTCGTCTTGATGGCCTGCAGATCCGACCCTGCGCCCGCTTCGGTCATGGATATGGCGGCGATCAATTCGCCACTGGCCATGCGAGGCAGCCAGTTTCGTTTCTGTTCCTCGCTGCCGTAGGCCACGATGTAGTGGGCAACGATGCTTTGGTTCAGCGAGGCGAAATTCACGTCGGCCTGGGCCAGTTCTTCCGCGATGACCGCCTCATGGGCCACCGTTCCGCCTCCGCCGCCATATTCTTCCGGAACATCGGTCAACAGAAGTCCGGCCGCACCAGCCTGTGTCCACGCGGATACATCCGGGTGATGTTGCTGACGCCACCGTGCCTGCTTGGGCAGGAATTCCTCTTGAATGAAACGGCGCACGGTCTTGCGGAACAGCTGCAACTCGTCATTCATCCAAGCCGACTGGTAAGTCATTCCTGTCCTCGTTCTTAAAAAATGCTGGTATTTGAATACAAATTGGCCATGAAGTCGATACAACCACGATCCCTGAGTTCGCGATGCCCGAATGATAGTGCAGATGCAAATGCGAGCGTTGCGTCTGCGTGATATGGAGTTGAACTTCCGCGCTGTGCACTCTTGGGAAGTTGCGGGGCACGATCAAGCTTGCGAGCCGGCGCAACAGTGCACGCGGAAAAGCGTTGCATGCACAAATTTTTCCTAGCTTCGCTCCTTCTGAACTCGCTGAACGGGCATCCCAGCGGGTCAAGCCCCAGTTTGGCCGGTTTTTAGGTGTAACTTGCTTATTTTGAGAGCCACCGGTGGCGAAGCCAATACCTATTTAGTGTAAGCCATTTCACGCCCTAAGTTATGCCGAAGGCCGCTGAAGTACTTCGAAAGGCCGGCCATCCGTACCTCAGATTGGGATTACCTTTGGGGCTCCCCCAAGGTTGCCCAGGCCGCCTGCCTGAAAATTGTTCGACATGCTTCCAGCCGGCGTTTGCCCGGAATGTGCGCGGGCATTGCCGAAATCGTATGTCCGACGCAACAGGCAATCCGGACAGAACTACCTGAAAACCTTACAACTATCGTGAGATTCAACGGAATTTGGGATTACTGTATAAGGATCACAAGGGAGACCACCTGCATGTGCGGCATTCTGGCCATTCTGAAAACCGACCAGTCATTTACCAACTTCTCTGACCTGCGCGGCCAGGCTCTGCAAATGGCCAAGAAAGTTCGCCATCGTGGCCCCGACTGGAGCGGTATCTATAGCGACGAGAAGGCTATCGTGGCACATGAGCGACTCTGCATTGTGGACGTGGAACACGGCGCCCAGCCGCTGATCGACCAGCTTAACGGCAACGTACTGGCCGTGAACGGAGAAATCTACAACCACAAGGAACTTCGCCAGGAACTGAAGCAGCACCACGAATTCCAGACTGCTTCCGATTGTGAAGTACTGCTCTACCTTTACGACGAGGACACGCCGAAAGAGTTTTTGAATCGCGTGAACGGGATCTTTGCTTTTGTCATTCACGATCCGAAGCGCAAGACCTACATGGTTGCGCGTGACCCGATCGGCGTGAATCCCTTGTATGTGGGCTGGGACCACCAGGAAAACTTCTATGTAGCTTCAGAGATGAAAGCACTGGTGGGTATTTGCGAGCGGATTCGTGAGTTCCCTCCGGGCCACTACTACCTGGCGCATGAGGCGGAGAAGGGGTTCCAGAAGTATTACAAGCCGAAATGGGCTGAGCCGGGCTTCTATCCTTCGGAACCGTATCACTCGGACCTTTTGCGGACTGCGCTGGAAGCCGCGGTGCACCGGCAGTTGATGTGCGACGTGCCTTATGGAGTGCTTGTTTCAGGCGGCGTGGATTCTTCTATCGTGGCGGCTGTGGCTGCCAAGTTCAGCGCTCGGCGTGTGGATGAGGATGATCGGGTGGGCGCATGGTGGCCACAGTTGCATTCCTTCGCCATTGGCCTGGAAGGAGCGCCGGATTTGATTTCAGCCCGCAAAGTCGCCGACCACATCGGATCGGTTCATCACGAGATCCACTTCACAGTTCAGGAGGGTCTCGATGCGCTCTCCGACGTGATCTATCATCTGGAGTCATTCGACATCACGAGCATCCGCGCTTCAACGCCGATGTTCTTGCTGATGCGAAAGATTCGCGCCATGGGAATCAAGATGATTCTCTCCGGCGAGGGAGCGGACGAGATTTTCGGCGGCTACCTTTACTTCCACAAAGCGCCGAACGGGTGCGAGTTGCATGAAGAGACCGTTCGCAAGATGCAGAAGCTCTATTTGTACGATTGCGCGCGTGCGAACAAGATGTCGGCGGCATGGGGCGTGGAGGCGCGTGTGCCGTTTTTGGACCGCGAATTTCTGGATGTGGCGATGATGCTCAATCCGGAGGTGAAGCTTCCGCGCAATGCCGAACACACACGCGCCATTGAAAAGTGGCCGCTGCGCAAGGCCTTTGATGGCTATCTGCCGCATGAGATTTTGTGGCGCCAGAAGGAGCAGTTTTCCGACGGCGTAGGCTATGGTTGGATCAACACCCTGAAGGAAACGGCCGAACGGGAAATCTCCGATGGCATGATGCGTGGCGCCGCGGAGCGGTTCCCTGTGAAAACGCCTGCGACGAAAGAAGCCTATTTGTATCGCGAGATCTTCGAGCGGCACTTCCCTTTTGCTACCTCGGTGAATTGCGTGCCGTGGGAGCGCAGCGTGGCGTGCAGTACGGAAACAGCGCTGAAGTGGGATGCTGCTTTCCAGAATATGTTGGACCCCTCAGGACGGGCCGTCATGGACGTGCACGATGAGGCTTACAAGCAGGCTGTTCCGGAGAGCGTGTAAGCGCGTCCTTCCTGGTTCGTGGGGACGCGGAAGAGCCTTCGCAGGTAAAATCGTTTGCACCGATGAAATTTACTGCGTTGTTATAACCTTGTCGAAACGAGGAGCACTCGCGGACGATGGTAAAGCGCGATTTGCTGGCAAATGGATTTCTTTGGAGCGGAGCTCACCTGGCGCTCTCTCAACTCCCCCCTGAGGATGGGCTACTAGTCCTTTGCTATCATCGGATCGCCGACGGTGAGACCGAGCCTTATGATTCCGGCCTGATTTCCGCTACGGGCGATCAGTTCGATGATCAGGTTAAATTCCTGAAGCGAAAAGGCTGGCTGGTTTCGCTGGATGAGGCGCTGGACTTTGTTGAGGGGAAAGAGACCGACAAAACTCCGCGCTTCCGGGTGCTCATCACATTTGACGACGGCTGCCTCGACAATTATGAAACTGCCTTCCCGATCCTGCGTTCTCACGGTGCGCAGGGCGTCTTCTTTTTGTGCTCGGGATTGGTTGGATCAAATGCCGTCCTCTGGTGGGATGAAATTGCCTACCTCCTGAAACACGCCAGTCGGCGTCAATTTACTTTGACCTATCCTGCCCGCTTGAACATCGATCTCGACAAAGACGGTACGAACAGCAGCGTGAACCGGGTCAACAAGCTCCACAGGGAACCGGATAACGATCATGAGCGATTCATGCAGGAACTCAGGGCAGCGGTGGGGATTACGGATCCGCCTTCGCATCCGCGGCGCTTTCTGAACTGGGATGAAGCGCGAGAAATGATCGAAGGCGGGATGGCGATCGGCGGCCACACGCACTCCCATGCAATGCTCAGCAAGCTAAAGCCCGAGGAGCAGCTAACTGAACTGACCGAGTCACGGGCCATTCTTCGCGAACAGTTAGGCATCGACCCGGATACTTTGGCGTATCCCTATGGCTTTGCACGCGCCTTCACAGAGCAAACCGAGCAGATAGCCAGGGACGCAGGGTACCGCGCCGCATTCTCCTTCTATGGAGGATTTAATGCAGCGCACGAGATTGGCAGCCGCTATAACCTGAAGCGCGTGGGCGTTGGTGGTCAGAGCTACAGCCGATTCAGGACCCAGCTCAGTATATCCAGGTTAAGCGGAAAATTCTGGCCTTGATGCGATGAACTTTTAAGGGAGCGTCACCCGAGGGAAATGTCCACTGCAAATTCGCTCAGTGCTTTTTCCCGGCCGAGACGATGGATTTCGAATGGTGGTAACTCTTCAGAATCTGGCCAGCGACTCCCTGAGGCAAAAGCGCCATGGCCAGAAGTGAAACCTGCCGGGCTTGACGAAGCCGATAGCGAAGGCTCGTAAAGGCGTGGCGTCGAACTCCGGTAAAATCCTTGACTCTCAGCAGTTCTTCCGCAATCCAGCCGTGGGCTTCCGCAAGCACGTCACGAACCATCGACGGAGGAAACTGGCTGGTTCCACTCTCGCGGGCGATGGCCTTCTCAACGGTCTTGAGGAAGTTCTCCGCAGTGGACCGGGAATTGGCGCTTAGTCGATCGTCGAAGTCCAACTGATAGTCCATCGAAGAGACATCGACGTAGCAGACAGGCCCCCACTTGCAAGTCCTGAAGTGGAAGTCGTAGTCTTCGCCGGATCGTTTGAGCTCTTCGTCAAAGGCCTTCACCTTTTCAATCCTGGCACGCGACACCATCACGGTGGATGTGTGAACAAGGCTTCCGCGGAGCATCGGCGTATAGATGTTTCCAACGTAGACGCGCGCATCCGGGCGAACCTCCACCGGGGGATCATTCACATCCGCCAGGGCGCACGATTTTTCGAACAGTCCATTGAGCGACGGAAAAAAACGATAAGCCTCGTACATTTTGGTCAAATGGCGCTCGTTGACGACATTGCCGGCAGAATTGACGGCAGCGAAATTGGTCCAGACCATGCCGACTTCGGGAAAGGACCGGAAACAGGCTAGCTGCACTTGAAGCTTCCACGGCCTCCACACGTCGTCGGAGTCAAGAAAGGCCACGTAATTTCCGCAGGCTGCATCGATCCCAGTATTTCTCGCCGCAGAAACACCGGCATTGGCCTGATGCACGTAGCGAACACGAGGTTCGCTCCCATAAGTGGAAACAATGAGCTCTGCAGTATTATCGGTCGAGCCATCGTCGACGACGACTACTTCCCAGTTTTGATGGGTTTGTTGCAAAACGCTGTCGATCGTCCGGCAGATGCAGTAGGCCCGATTGTAGGTAGGCACAATTACGCTGACCAAATCATCCATCCGGTGCGCCCCCCATCGACAACTGGAAATTCAAACCCATTGTATCCAACCTGAGATCGACGAGATCCCTTCTTTTCCGGATTCCCGACTGTCGGATCATAATCAAGGCGTCCCCCAGGTTCTTGCCAGGAGATTTCGCCGAGAACGACAGGAAACCAAAGTGTCATTGGAGCCGAGCTGGCGTTACCCATATCATTAGGCGTGAAGATCTGATCCGATGCCAAGTGGGCGTGGGTTCATCAAATGCGCCCTCACTCATCGCCGTGCCCATTCAAAAAAATTTTCAGGAGAACAGTTGGATGGAAATCGTACATCAGAACAGCCAGACCGGCTTTCAGGTCTTGCTGATCTGCGGGTTGGGGAGCGAACGCGAAGCCGCCGAGCAGGAGTTGCGGGCGGCGGGAGTACCGATGGCAATCGCGGATCGAGCCATATGGGCAACGGAAGATCGCGGGTTGCAGCCAAGGTTTCTGCTGGCGCGCGACGCCAGTGGGCGCGCATGCGGCGGAGTGGCCATTGAGGAATCAAGGACACGCGCACTGCCCGGCCACGTCGTCCTGAAGGTGAGAAGGTTTGGAAACGGCTTACCGATTGAAGTCTGCCGGGGACTAGCCGAGGCGCTGGCATCTGTGGCGAAAAATGCGCCACGTGTACTCCGACTGCAGGTGAATGTGTTCTCGCCAGACAATCGGGAAGCCATTGATGGAATTTTCAAGGAGATTGGCTTTGCCGAGGTTCAACCGCCAAGTTCCTACCGGCACACACTGGTGATCGATCTGAAGCCCACAGACGACGAGGTTTTTGCAACCTTCAGCAAAAGCGCGCGACAGGCAATTCGCGATACTACGAAAAAGGGTTTGAAGTCCATCATCCTTACTGAGCCGAAATATGCGGAGCGGCTTAACCAGCTGCAGGAGGAAGCGCTGCGCAGGACGGGCGGAGATTTTCATGCGGATGACTGGGAAGAGACTTTGCGGTTGTCTCGCGAGCATCCGAATTTGTCCTGCATCTTCGGGCTGTTTTTAGGCGATGGCACGGCGCCGGAGGATATGGTCGCCTTCAGCTGGGTAATGAATCAGGGGGACCACGGGGAATATCGCGCAGCAGGCTCGACCAGGCGAAGTGACATCAAGGTTTCGCTCGGCTATTTGCCGGTGTGGGAAATGATTCGATGGTCGAAGGCCACCGGGGCCATCTGGTTCGACATGGGGGGCGTCACGCTGGAAGGCTCGGGAGACAGCGCCTTGGAGGGAATCTCCGCCTTTAAAAGGTACTTCTCCCAAAAGGTTGCGGAGGTCGGATCGGAATGGGCGTTCGAGCCCTCTCCGGCCAAGGCAAAATTCGCCTCCCTGTTCTCCGATGTCGCACGGCAGTTACGTGGGTCTCTGATAAAGCGCCACTGAGCCGCGAGCAGTTGTCAGCAGCGCGGCTTATCGTGGCTAAACCGGCCGAAATAGCAGCGCCAATGCCTTGTTCACCGGACCGGCGAACGGACTGGGCAACGAACCTGTGAGCGTGTCAAACCTGGAGCGATCTTCCGGGTTAAGTACGCGTAACATGTAGGAAAGCCCAAACAACACGATCAAGGAAGCTGAGCCGCCGCACACTATGCCCAGCAGTGGGGACAGAGAGACGGCGATGTAGTGGGCTGTGAGCGAGGCTAGCACGCTGATGAGTGTAACCTTGGCCACGAAGACCCAGGGAAGCTTGACCTGATAGAGGTGAA
>Ga0302320_10006351_pt1 | contig 26255 bp, 25 predicted proteins | sample Bog_T0_3_FD_202130 | JGI IMG/M metagenome (GOLD analysis project Ga0302320, IMG submission 202130) | Peat permafrost microbial communities from Stordalen Mire near Abisko, Sweden - Bog_T0_3 | ecosystem: Environmental > Terrestrial > Soil > Wetlands > Peat | place: Sweden: Abisko, Stordalen Mire... | reverse complement strand
TGGGAATTTCGCCCGCGCTGGGGCGCAACTTTCTGCCGGAAGAGGACCGTCCCAACGGACCGCGCGTCGCCCTCATCTCTTATGGCCTTTGGCAGGATCATTACAACCGCGATCCGGGCATTCTGAACCGGATGATCGACTTGGATGGCAGCCCGGCCCGCGTGATTGGCGTGCTGCCCAGAGGATTTGAACTGCCCACGCTCCAAGCGCCCGATGTGATGCTGCCCATGGCTCTCAACGAAGGGCTGGAGCGCAAGGCCTTGCCGGGAACTCCGATGCGCGCGTTTGCCCGGCTCCGGACAGGAGTAAGCATTGCCCAGGGAAAGGCTGAACTGGAGCCGCTCTTCACCCATACGCGAGACACACTCATTCCGGCCGAGATTCGCAAGGACTTTCACCTCGGCATTCGTTCGTTGCGCGACCGCGAGACGCAGGACGTGCGATTGACGGCCTGGATCCTGCTGGCTTCCGTGATGGCGGTGTTGCTGATTGCCTGTGCCAATGTTGCGGGCCTGATGATGGCGCGGGCCGAGGCGCGGGAGCGGGAGTTGGCAGTACGCTCCGCGCTGGGTGCGAGCCGCGGGAGGCTGATTCGCCAAACCCTCACCGAGGCTGCACTGCTTTCGTTCGCGGGAGCCGTTGTTGGATTGATTCTTGCGGAGGGGTTGCTGCGGGTTTTTCTAGCCCTCGCGCCTACCGGCATTCCGTTTCTAGGACGCTCCGGTCTCGACTTTCGCATCGCGTTGTTCACCATCCTGCTCTCGCTGGTTTGCGGAGCGCTCTTCGGTCTGCTGCCTGCCTTGCAAATGCCGCGGGCCGTCGCCTTGGCGGCACGCCCCATTCACTCCCGCCAACGCACTTTGCTGCGGCGCAGCTTGGTCGTAGGACAGATTGCAATCACAATGGTTCTGCTCTCCGGCGCGGCATTGCTGCTCAAGAGCTTACAGAACATCGAGCAACAGACCCTTGGGATGCAAACCCAGGGAGTGTTGACGGCGCGGATTGCGCTGCCCGGTTTCCGCTACGACACCGGCCAGAAGAAGATGGCGTTTTATCTACTGGCGGAGGCGGCGCTCAAGCGTCTTCCGGGGATTCGCGCTGTGAGCTTCACGGATTCAGTACCTCCGGGAGGCTGGAACAGCGGCAGGCGCTACTCGGATTTGGCGGCCCAAGGCAAACCCCAATCGGCGCAGGGTACGGGCGGCTCGGTGGTCTCTCGCGTGGTCACTCCCGATTACTTCCGGGCGCTGAACATCCCAATCGTTCAAGGCCGGAACTTTACCGAAGAGGATCGAACCTCCAGCGAACATCTGGTGGTTCTCAGCAGGCTTCTGACATCCCGGCTGTTTCCGGGCGAAGACCCGATCGGGAAACGTATGCGGACGGGGCACGACGGGCCTTGGAACACGGTGGTAGGCGTTGCCGAGAACGTGAAGAATAACGGTCTCACCGAACAGGACGAGCCGGAGTTCTACTCGCTGCGGCGCAGCGCTGCCGAGGACTGGGGTCCGCCGGCGCCGGTGATGATCGTCGATGCGGCTCTGCCGCCGAAAGCTGTGGCGCCGTGGGTGCGCTCGCAGATTGCCGGGATCGATCCCACGGTTCCGGTGAAGATGGAAACGCTCTCGCAGAGCGTGAGCAAGCTGGCGGACCGGCCGCGCTTCCAGACGGCGCTGCTCGGGTTCTTCGCCTTTTGCGGGCTGCTGATGGCGGTCATCGGGCTTTACGCCGTGATGGCGTTTGGGGCCGCGCAGCGCACCCAGGAGATTGGCCTGCGCATGGCGCTGGGCGCAACGCGGCTGCAGATTCTGCGGCTGATTGCCGGGGAGGGCGTGCGGCTGATCGTGCTCGGCGGGGTTCTGGGCTTGGGAGCGGCGCTGGCCTCGGTGCAACTGTTGAAGAGCTTGCTCTACAACGTGGAGCCGCATGATCCCTTCCTGTATGCGGCGGCCATGCTGCTTCTGGCCCTGGTGGCTCTCGCGGCCACGCTGATTCCCGCGCGCTCCGCCATGAGGACAGACCCCTTGGCCGCCCTGCGCTGGGAGTAGAGCGGCCCTCCTCACCCGTCCCGATTCAGTATTGAAAAGGAGTGGATGGTACACTCCGGCAAAAGGGTCACAAGCATGAGGGCAACAGCAATCGAGTTTCGTCTGCGCATGGCCATCATCGTGGTCATCATCACGCTGGGTTTCTGGGCGCCGTGGATTCACTTCTGGGGCATCGGCCGCTGGATCTCAATGCTGGAGTGGCTCGCCCTCCAACTCACCCGCCTCGGCCTCGTCGACTTCTCCGTCGCCACGCCTGTCGTGATCGTCGCCGGCGCTCTCATCGCCGCCGTCGGAGCAATCCTGCGCGTCTGGGGAACGGCATGGCTCGGCCCGGCCACCGTCAACCATGGGCAGATGCAGGCTGGCACGGTCCTTGCCGACGGACCCTATCGCTACGTACGCAACCCGCTCTATCTGGGCACAGGTTTCATGGTCGTGGCCATGGCCTTCCTCATGCCGGTTACGGGCGCGGTCTTTGTGCTGGTTCTGCTCCCAGTCTTTGAACTGCGCCTCATCCTGGCGGAAGAGGCCTTCCTCAGCGCCCAGCTTGGCGAGCCTTACCAGGCCTACCTCCACGCCGTACCCCGCCTGCTGCCCCGCCTGCGCAGCCGCCTCCATCCCACCGGCCGCAAGCCACATTGGCTCCATGCCGTACTCGCCGAGATCAACCCCATCGGCATCTTCGTCATCCTTGCCGGCCTCTCGTGGACTTACAACAACTGGCTCATGGTCAAGGCCGTCATCGTCAGCCTTGGCCTCTCGCTCGTGGTTCGCGCGTTGCTGCCTTCCTTGCCGCAGGAGCCGACGCCGGCAGAGTAGCTCGTCGCCGCTCTGCGCGCACGAAAAAGGGGAAGAGCCATGGCTCTTCCCCTTCTCCAGCTGAGTGCGAAAGGAACTACTTCTTCGTCGGGGCGATCACGTCCTTGGCGGCCTTGGCCACGCGGAACTTGACCACGGTCTTGGCCTTGATCTTGATGGCCGCGCCGGTCTGGGGGTTGCGGCCAATGCGGGCCTTGCGCTCTGCCTTCACGAGACGGCCGATGCCGGGGATCACGAAGACGCCGTTCTTCTTGGTTTCCTTGATGGCGGTCTCCGCCAGCAGGTCCAGGAAGGCTGCGGCTTGCTTGTTGGTCAGTTGTTGCTTCTCAGCCAGGAGCCGGGTAAGGGCAGTCTTGGTCAGTCCAGTAGCCATTCGATGTTCTCCTTCTGGGCGTGCCCTTGGGGCAGCCGATGTTGCCTGGGGTTCTGTCGCAGGATGCGAACCGCATGGAGGGAGTGCGACCGAGGCAACGTTAGCACGAAACCCCTGTATTCATGCGGGTTCTAAAGAACCCTGTCGTTCGTTACAATGCGGCTTTGGGGTGCCCCAAGTCAATGGAAAAAGCGCGATTTCCACAGTTTTCTTAGGTTTCTGTGGGTATTTCGTCGATATTTCCCTGTTTTGGCCCAGATTTGCCTGCTTTCGGCCGGTTCAAACCCCCGAGAATGCCGGGCGCACTGCCCTCGACGCGCTCTTCCTTTTGCGGCCAGGGTCGGGCAGCACAACCCTCAATGCAGCCCGAAAAGCACCTTCTTCTTCGGCGTCATCGCCGCCGCAATCGGCGTATTCAGCGCATCCACCACCGGCGCGGCCAGCTTGAAGTGCTTGATCAGCAGCGCCGCGAACCCCGGCTTCAAAGCCTCCGCCGCCGGCAGCGTGGTGCTCAGTCCCCACTGGCGGCACCGGATCAGATCCAGCGCCGGATGCTCGCACGGAAACCCCTGCGGGGGGCGGACCAAGGAGTTCCCTTCGAATTCAGTAAAGGCCTTCCGCACCGCAGTCTTTTGGAGCAATTTCCTGAAGGCCGCATGGTTGTCCAGCAGCCAGTGGCGGATGGCGGCCAGTTGATCCTTCTCCGGCATGTAGGCACCCGCCGCGATCACAACGTCCTTCGCGCTCACGTGGAAGTAGTAGCCCGCGCCGGAGGTCTTCTCCAGGCCGCTGTGCGCCCACCACGCCGCCACATGCGTCTTGTAGGGCAGCTTGTTGTTGCTGAACCGCGTGTCGCGATAGATGCGGAACAGGCACTTCTCGGCCGGCCGCACAAAGCTCGGCGCAAACTCCTCCATCGCCGCGGTCACCTTGCGCACAATGGCCAGCATCGGCTCCTTCAGCTCGGCCTCAAAGGTGGCCTTGCGGGGAGTGAACCACTCACGGTCATTGTGCTTCGCCAGCGCGCGAAGGAAGGTGAAGGCCTCGGGGCGAAGGTAGGCGGGAGCTTGGGAAGCGGGTTTCAGTTTGGTTGCCATGGCAAGGAGAAGTGTAACGCGGAAGCCGGCAAGAATCCGCGGCGCCATCGTAAGGCATGAAAGGCAGCGGCCACATTCGTGTCGCAAAAGGCAAAAGAACAAGCCGCCTACTCATCCCAGCAACTTCTCAAAGTAGCGCACTCTCTTCGCGCCGTTGTGAATCGTAGCCTCGCCCACTCCGCTGAAGCCCATTGCCGCGTGGAAAGCCTCAGAACCGGGGTTAGGTGGCTCAATGTTCACTTCACAAACTACGCGGGAGTGGCCCGCCCGCATCGCTGCCCCAAAAAGATCTTCGTAGAGCAGCCGCGCAATCCCCAATCCGCGTGCAGCTTCCGCCACGATCACACGATCGATGTAGACAAACGGTCTGCCAAGCGCCTTGAACCATGCAAAATTCTCGTTTTCATACGGCGTGCCTTGATCGAAGGCAATCAACAGGGCGGTCCCGCCGCAGTCCATTCCCCGCGCGTAGAAAGCCATGCCAATCAGGCTTGCCAAACCGCCCTCCGAAAGCGCCGAGGTCTCTTTCGCGTTGGCGTTGTTCAGGGCAAGTGCGGGCAGGCAGTCCTGCGCATTCAGATCGCACGGGTCCCCGGCTCCTTTTCGGTCTTCCATCTAGCGGATCACCTTCAGCGCCCCGCGGAAGAGCCCGTCGAAATCCCCAGCCGGCGCAGCCTCTTTCGCCACAGCCTGCTCAATCGCCTTCTCGGCGGCCACCCGCTGATAGCCCAGGTTCACCAGCGCGGACAGCACATCGTCCACCGCCGCTCCCCGCACGCTGGTCTGCACCGGCGCGACCGCAAAATCATCCAGCTTGTCTTTCAGCTCGACCACGAGCCGCTCGGCCAGCTTTTTGCCCACGCCGGGAATCCGCGTCAGTTGCGCGTGGTCCTGCCCGCGAATGGCTTGGACGGTGCGCTCGGGGTTCAGGCCGCTCAGCATCTTGATGGCCAGCTTGGGGCCCACGCCGCTGACGGTGATGAGCCGCTCAAACAGCCGCTTCTCCTCGCGCTCCAGAAAGCCGAACAGCGCAATCTGGTCGTCGCTCACCTGGGTGTGAATGTGCAGCGAGGCCTCTACGCCCACGCTCGGCAGCGCGGTGAACGTGGGCACGGAGATGGCCACGTCATAGCCCACGCCCGCTGCCTCCACAATGGCCTGGCCGGGTTCTTTGAAGATCAGCTTTCCGCGCAGATGAGCAATCATTTGAACTGAGCCTTTTCCATCCCCGAACCCGTGCCGTCAGCCGGCGATCCGGTCGAGGTAGTTGTTAATCTCTTCAAACCGCGCATCCACGCGGTAGGCCGACCGGCGCGCCAGCTCGTGCAGCTCCACCAGGCCCTTGTAGATCTCTTCTTCTTCGGGGAAGTCGTAGTTATGCCGCGCCGGGTCGCCCAGCGTGATGGCCAACAGGTCCGTCTCCGGCAGTTCGGCCTCGCGCGCCTCGACCTCTTGCTGCGCTTCATCCACGCCCAGCGCCACCGTGAAGCCCACCTCGCGATTGGCCAGCCACACAATCACCTTCATGCCGCCTTCGAGAGCTGCTTCGAGGGCGTTGTGGCCGCTGCGCCGCGTGGTCACGGTCCAGGCGATCTTACCCTCCCGCGTACGGTCCACCAGTTTGCCGATCAACCGCCCCGCATCGGCCAGCGCCAATCGTGAGTTCATCTACGGGCTCCTTCAACGTACTGCCAGCAACCCCATGCTATCCCAGAATGCCCAGCCGCTTTGCCACGCGCTCCAGTGTCTCCAGCGCCTGGTCGAGCTGCGCCCGCGTGTGCTCGCTGGTCAGAATCGCGCGGATGCGCGCCTTGCCTTCCGGAACTGTCGGGAACGCAATCCCCGTAGCCATCACGCCCTCGTCAAACAGCGCCCGAGAGAACTCCATCGCCTTCCGCCCCTCGCCCACGATGATGGGCGTGATGGGCGTCTCTGTCGCAGGCGTGGTGATGCCGCCAATGTTGAAGCCCGCGCGCTTCAGCTCGCCCTGGAAATACCGCGTGTTCGTCCAAAGCCGCTCAATCCGCTCCGGCTCGTTCTCCAGAATGTCGAAGGCCGCGATGCAGGTTGCCGCCACGCTCGGCGGATGCGACGTGGAAAACAGGAACGGCCGCGCCCGGTGATAGAGATAGTCGATCAGGTCGCGGCTTCCGCACACATAGCCCCCCAGCGCGCCGATGGCCTTGCTCAGCGTGCCCACCTGCACATCGACTTTGCCGTGCATGCCGAAGTGGTCCACGGACCCTCGCCCGTTGCGGCCCAGCACGCCGGATGCATGCGCGTCGTCCACCATCATGATGGCGCCATATTTCTCGGCCAGCGCAGCCAGCTTGTCCACCGGGCCAATGTCCCCATCCATGCTGAACACGCCGTCGGTAATCACCAGCTTGTGCCCCGGTTCGTTGGCCACTTCCTGCAAAAGCTCCTCGCAGTGCGCCGCGTCCTTGTGCCGGAAGACCTTGATCTTGGCCCGCGACAGCCGCGCGCCGTCGATGATGCTGGCGTGGTTCAGCTCGTCGCTGAGGATAAAGTCGTCCTTGCCCAGAATCGAACTCACCGTCCCCGCATTCGCCGTAAACCCGCTCTGAAAGACCACGCACGCCTCCACATTCTTGAAGGCGGCAATCTTCTCTTCAAGATCCATGTGGATGCGCATCGTCCCGGCGATGGTTCGCACCGCGCCGGACCCCACGCCAAACGCCTTTGTGGCAGCCAACGCCGCCTCAATAAGTTTGGGATGATTGGCCAGCCCAAGGTAGTTGTTGCTGGCCAGATTGATGACCTTTTTTCCGTCGTAGTGGCACACCGGGGCCTGCTGGTCGTCCAGGATGCGCAGCGTGAAATGGGTGCCATTGGCGCGGAGTTCGTCGAGCGTGGCGGTCAGGTGGGCAAGTTGCGGGCGCGTAGAGGCTGGGTTCATGGCGAATTCCCTCAAACAAAGAGGATAGCGCGGAAAACTCCCGCACGAGCTCCCGGTTTTCGCCCGTCAACTGCATCCCAAGCGCGGCATTCGGGCAGAAACCGCGCCATTCTTCCGGCTGGGGAGTCCAATCAGGGGATTGGCCATGGCTCCGGTGCACCCCAGCCGGATACAATGGACTTCTATGCCGCAACAATCAGGCGGCGCACGAATTTGATTCTTTGGAGCAGGTGCACGTGAGAGGCATTCTCTGCCGCGGTCTGCGGCTTGAAATGGTTGCAGGACTACAGCGAAACCAGAGTAGCTGTCCCCGGGAAGCACAACGCCAAGTGGCTTTTTCCTTAAGAAAAAGCCACCTCGCACGATCTTCGCGAGGGCACTTGTACTCTGGTTTCGCTCTGGGTATCGCGCTGGCGATGCCTGCGCTGGCGCTGGCCGCTGAAGACGAGCGGGGCCTTGCCACGCAGACCACGCTGGCCGCGGAAACACGCGACCAGGGTGGAAATACAAAGGCCACCGTTCAGGTGACCGTGGTTGGAGAAGACGGCCTGCCCGCTCAGGGCGCCGTTGCCATCCGCGATCATGCACAGGACCTGGCTGGTGTCGCGCTCAATGCGCAAGGACAAGGCAAGGTGGTGCTGGATCTGGCGGGCGGCGACCACTCGCTGCGCGCGGTCTATATGGGCGATACCACCCACCAGAGCTCCGCATCTCCGCTGACCAATGTTCGCGCCCTCACCCCGGGCGGCGCGCCCGACTTTGGCATCTCCATTGCGCCAGTCACGCTCTCGCTCACCGCCGGCCAGGCAGGAACCATCATCGCCTCGGTGACGCCGATCAACGGCAACGCGCTCACGGCTCCCATGTTTGTCACGCTCTCCTGCTCAGGATTCCCCGATGAGTCCTCCTGCACCTTTACGCCGGAGAACGTCGAGATTCTGCCCAACGCCGTCAACGCGGTCAGCAGCTCCATGGTCTTCCAAACCCAGGCTGCCTCCACGGCCTCGGCAAAGCCGCTCGCCCGGCCGAACGCAAGCCCCATCGCCTGGGCCTTCCTGCTGCCCGGCGCACTGGCCCTTGCCGGCCTGGCTTGGGGAGGACGCCGCCGCCGCTGGCTGAGCCGCGTCTCGCTGCTGGCCCTGCTTGCCCTGGTTGCCACGCTCGGAACCACCGCCTGCAACCCGCGCTACTACTACCTGAACCACGGACCGCCGCAGAACCCCGCGACCCCCGCAGGCAACTACACCATTCACGTGATTGCACAATCCAGCAACGGCGTCACGGCCATTACCCACTTCACCACGCTGGCGCTCACGGTAAAGTAACCACGCAGGATCAAAGAAAAGGACCCGCAGCCTGATACCAGGCGCGGGTCCTTTTTTTCCCTTACTCCCTATTCTCTACTCCCTATTCCCTGCTTCTCTCACTCCGGCTTCAGCACCACCTTGATGGCCTCGCCTGACTGCAATAGCTCCATCGCCTTCGCAAACTCGTCCAGCCGCAGCCGGTGGGTGATGGCCGGCTCCAGGTCCAGCTTGCCGGTGGCCAGCAGCGCCTCCATCTGAAACCAAGTCTCGAACATCTTGCGCCCGTTGATGCCCTGCACCAGCGCGCCCTTGAAGATGATGTCTTTGGCGAAGTCCAGTTCGAACGGCTTGGACGGGATTCCCAGCAGCGACGCCCGCCCGCCGGTCCGCAGCATGGCAAAGCCCGCCCGTATCGCCGTCGGATGCCCCGACATCTCCAGCAGCACGTCCACGCCTGTGCCGCCGGTCGCTTCCAGAACCTTGGCCGCGACGTTCTCCGTTGCCGGGTCCAGCGTCACGTCCGCGCCCATCTTGGCGGCCACGCCGCGCCGGTGCGCATTCACCTCAATGGCATACACCTTGGCGGCACCGCAGGCCTTGGCCACGGCAATCGAAAACAGCCCGATCGCCCCGCACCCGGTCACCGCCACGGTTTGTGCCGCAATCGGCCCCGCCAGCACGGTATGCACCGCGTTGCCCAGCGGGTCCAGCAGCGAAGCGTAATCGTGCGGAATCGACGGCGAAAGCTTCCAGATGTTGGTCTCCGGAATAATGGCGTAGCTGGCAAAGGCGCCGTTGGCGTCCACGCCCAGAATGCGCACATGCTGGCAGATGTGCGCCTCGCCAATGCGGCACTGCATGCATTTGCCGCAGGCCACGTGCATCTCCGCGCTCACCTTGTCGCCTTCCTTCACGGTGGTCACGCCCCGGCCCACCCCGGCCACCACGCCTGCAAACTCGTGCCCCGGAATCAGCGGCGGCTTGATGCGCCCCTGCGCCCACGGGTCCCAGTTGAAGATGTGCAGATCGGTGCCGCAGACGCTGGCCGCCTGCACGCGCACCAGCACCTCTCCCGGCCCCGGCGCTGGCACCGGCACCTCGCGCAATTCAATCCCCGGCGCAGCGTGAGCCTTCACAATCGCCTGCATGGTGTTCGGCATAGGAGGAACCCCTCTTCTAAAGAAGCAAACAATCCAGTCTACAACCGCTCCCAGATGATAGAACGGTGAGCAGAGAACGTGCGGGGCGGGAGATGGAATTGGCGCGCAGAGGCGGTGGATATTTCCCTGGAGTTCAGGTCGCAAGCTCGCGACAATCATGGAAGCACCCAACTTCCAGCAAACGCCGGGCGCTCTCAACCTTCCCAGAATGCCCCGTGCCCCACCCATCTCCAACCCAACTCCAATTCCGCGCGACTGAATCACCAATGCACTGTCATCCTGAGCGGAGCGCAGCGAAGTCGAAGGATCTGCGGTTGCTCTTAGAACTTATCCGTAAATTGCCTGCCCCAGTAGCGCCGCTCTCCAGAGCGGCTGTACTGGCGGCGTCCTCGCCGCCAGCATCCAAGCGCGGGCCTGGAGACCCACACGACAGCCGACCTGGAGGTCGGCGCTACGAATTTACGGATAAGCTCTTAGCCTCGCTGCGACCCAATCGACTCGGATGGATAAGCAACTCAATCCTGGCGTTCTTGCTCGCATTCGGCCTCATAGCCAGCGCCCAGACGGCGGACCAGGCATGGCTCGGCCATTCGGGCTATCACGGGCCAACCGATATTCCAATCTTCGCCAAGGCCATGGGCCCAGGCATGCTGGAGAAATCGGCGGAGAATGAACTCTATGGTGGAATTGGCCGCCTGAGGAAGGCATCGAAGAGCCTTCCCGACGGCTCCATCGACGGCAGGATTGTGCTGGGCACTGCCAAAGAAATGCAGCTGCACTTCCCGGAACTGAAGATTCCCGCCGATTTGGAACCCGATGGCTACTGGCTTCAGTGGTTCGAACACAACGGTCACCCATTTCTAGCAGTGGTTGGTGCGGACGAGCGAGGAGCACTCTATGGGGCCTTCGCAGTCTTGCGAGCGCTCACTCAAGGCCAGGACTTGCACTTCTCCGCACTCCGCTCCCACCCCGCCTTCCCCATCCGCTGGGTCGACGAGTGGGACAACCCCGACGGCTCCATCGAGCGCGGCTACGCAGGCCGCTCCATCTTCTTCGAAGGCGGCAACGTCCGCCAGGACCTCGCCCCCGTCGCCGAATACGCTCGCCTGCTCGCCTCGGTCGGCATCAACGGCTGCAACATCAACAACGTCAACGCCGCCCCCCAGCTCCTCGACAGCGAACATCTTAAGCAAATCGCCCGCATCGCCGACGCCATGCGTCCCTGGGGCGTGCGCCTGGCCCTGAGCGTGGCCATCGCCAGCCCGCAGGCCATCGGCGGCCTCGCCACCTACGACCCCCTCGACCCCGCCGTCAAAGCCTGGTGGAACGCGAAAACCACCGAAATCTACGCCCTCATCCCTGACTTCGCCGGGTTCACCGTCAAGGCCGACTCCGAAGGCCAGCCCGGCCCCGCCAGCTTTGGCCGCACCCCCGCCGACGCAGCCAACACCCTCGCCGCAGCCCTCCAGCCCCACGGCGGCATCGTCCTCTACCGCGCCTTTGTCTACAACCACCACGCCGACTGGCGCGACCCCAAGGCAGACCGCGCCCGCGCCGCCTACGACATCTTCCACCCGCTCGACGGCGCCTTCGCCCCCAACGTCGTCATCCAGACCAAAGAAGGCCCCATCGACTTCCAGGCCCGCGAGCCCGTCTCCCCGCTCTTCGCCGGCCTGGCCCGCACCAGCCAGGCCATGGAGCTGCAAATCACCCAAGAGTACACCGGCCAGCAGCGCCACCTCGTCTACCTCGCCCCCATGTGGAAGCAGGTCCTCGACTTCGACCTCCGCGTCAACAAACAGTCCGCCCCCGTAAAAGAAATTCTCGCTGGTAAGACATTTGATCGCCCGCTGGGCGGAATCGTCGGCGTCGCCGGCGTAGGCCGCGATGCCTGGCTCGGCTCTCCGCTCGCCCTGGCCAACCTCTACGCCTTCGGGCGCCTCGCCTGGGACCCCAACCTCTCGCCGGAGGCCATCGCCCAAGAGTGGACTCGCCAGACCATCGGCACCGACCCCGCCGTTGTCCGCAGCGTCACCAGCATCCTCATGCAGTCCTGGCCGGCATACGAGGCCTACACCGGCCCGCTCGGCATGCAGACGCTGACTGATATCACCGGCTCCCACTACGGCCCTAACATAGAATCAAGTGAGAGAAATGGCTGGGGCCAATGGCACGATGCCGACTCGAAAGGCGTAGGCAAAGACCGCACCGTCGCCACCGGCTCAGGCTACGCCGCCCAATACCCGTCCGAACTCGCCAAGCTCTACGAGTCCCCCGCCACCACCCCCGACGAACTGCTGCTCTTCTTCCACCACGTGCCCTACACGTATCGCCTTCACTCCGGCAAAACCGTCATCCAGCACATCTACGACTCGCACTACGACGGCGCAGCCCAGGCCGCGCAGTTCGTCCGCGACTGGGCCTCGCTCGAAGGCCGCATCGACCCCGATCTCTACAAAGACGTCCACGCCCGGCTCGAATACCAGGCCGGCCACGCGATCGTCTGGCGGGACGCCATCGTGCAGTACTTCCTCAAGCTCAGCGGAATCCCCGATGAGAAAGGCCGCGCCGGCCACTACCCCGGCCGCCTGGAAGCCGAAGACGCGCGCCTCACCGGCTACAAGGTCATCGATGTGGACCCATGGGAAGACGCCAGCGGCGGAAGAGCAGTGAGTTGTGCGGAAGCAACCTGCTCCGCCGAGTGGACCTACAGCGGCCAGCCCGGCCGCTTCGACATCGCCGTCCAGTACTTCGATCTTCAGGGCGGCACAGCGCATTTCGCACTCAAGCTCAACGGCAGGTCCATCGCCGCGTGGGCCGCTGACGCCAGGCTGCCTTCCGCTCGCCCCCACGGCGACAACTCCACGCGCTACACCGCAACCGGCGTCGATCTAAAACCCGGGGACGTGCTCCGCGTTGAAGGAACTCCCGACGGAACCGATCCTGCCGCACTGGACTATATCGAAACGGTGCCTTCCCCGCCGCATCGCAACTGAAAGCTGCCCTTTTCAAGCGCTATTCGTCCAACTCGTCAAAGCGGCCCCAAACTCACCGCCGCCCATGCCTTGGGAGCAAGTACGATGCGATTCGCAACCGCCATCTTGGCAGTCTTCGTCCTCACCGGCGCTGCGCAAGCCCAAACTCCCACCCCGGCCGCAGACGCAGTCACGGTCCGCACACTCACTCTCGTCTCCGCAAGCCTGCCCCAGGCCGTTCTTCAACGGATCGTGCAGTTGCTCCAGGGCGGAACCTACGCACCTGACGAGCTGGCCGAGCGTGTCCGCCAGAACCTGCGCGACCACGGCTATTACAACGCCCGCGTCGAGTCTCCTCAACTCACCGCTATGCGCGAGTCGCCACGCTCCGCCGATGTCTCGATCCATGTCGAACCAGGCGCTCTCTACACTCTTGGCGAAATCGAATTCCAGGGCGCAACCGTCTTCCCGTCAAACAGGCTCCGGCAGCAGTTTCCCGCGCAAACGGGCGCGCTCTTCAACGCGACCAGCATCGGCAAGGGTCTCGAGTGCTTGAAGGATCTCTATGTGGAAGAGGGCTATCTGAACGTCGGGACCATTCCCAAGCCGCGCATCGACGACGCGCGCCATGTCTTCGACCTGACCGTCGATATCGACGAAGGCAAGCCCTTCCATTTCGGCCGCCTCGTCCTTGACGGAGTGGAGCCGCGCGCGGGCGCAGGTAAAGCTCTACTCGATGCGTGGAAGGCCCTGCAAGACAAGCGGTACAGCCGGAAACTCCTCGCCAGTTGGCTTGCGGCCAACACCGCCAGCCTTCCCGGCGGCGCACTCACGCTGCATCAGGTTGCGGAATTTCCTGACCCTGACTCCAACCTGGTGGTCGTCAAGCTCCAGTTTCCTTGAGCGCGCAGAATACACGCCAGCCGAACCCGTTCAGCCAAACGTCGCGAACTTGTCGTTCACAATCAGCTCTGCACGCGCATACGATCCCAGGTTGAAGGCGTTTTTGTAACCCAGGGTCTTCAGCTTCTTCCGGGCAACGCCGCTCCGCATGCCGCTCTGGCAGTGGAGCAGCAGCAACTGGCTCCTGTCCTGCACGCGGAGGGGGAGCGCCGTCTCAATCGTATCCAGTGGCAGATTGATGGCGCTGGGCAGGTGGCCGGAATTGAACTCCGCCGGCGTCCGCACATCCACCACGAGTGCACCTTGTTTCAAATAGGTCAGAGCGTCCTTGGTCGACACCTGGCCGGAACGCTTGAGCAGATAAAAAACCGCGAATACACCTGCAACTGCTAAGACTGTAGTCCAATTCATGCCTATAAGCTTACTGCTGTTGCTTCACTCGCGGCTGTGCAGTCTAGGCCTTCGCCACTTCCACAAGCACGGAATAGAACGTGGCTGCCCGGCCCAGGTCCGTCAGCCGCTCGCTGGTCAGCGCGTTCACGTTTGCGCCCTCCGGATGCAGCTTGGCCCAGTCCAGCCGCCCCGCCACCACGCCCGCCGGAACGCTGCCGTTCACCAGCGCCGTCAGCGTAAGCGCCCCGCGGTCGTTCCACACCCGCACCGCATCGCCGTCCTTGATGCCACGCGCCTCCGCGTCGTTCGCGTGCATCTCCAGCCGCTGGTTCACGCGCGCTTCCATCTTGCGGTGCCCGTCCAGGTTGGCAAAGGTGGTGTTCATGTAGTTGTCCGCCTTGCGGCCCAGAAATTCCAGCGGATAACGCTTCGCGCCCTCACCCCATCGCGACTCAACAGGAGGGATAAAGGCCGGGAGCGGATCAAACCCCTTCGCCGCTAGCTCTTCCGAGTAGAACTCGATCTTCCCGGACGGCGTAGCAACCGTCCCGGACGTGTATGGCAGGAACGGCCTCGCCTCCGGCTCGCAATGAAAGCTGAGCGGGATGTGCCCCTCCCGCTCCAGATCTTCGAAGGTAATGTGCTCCATGCCCGGATTGGCCGAGTGCCCATCCGCTCCGAGGTTGAGCGCCTGCTTCACGATATCGACTGCCGTATCGCGGAAGCACTCCTCTGTGAAGCCCATGCGCTGCGCCAGTTGCCCAAACAACCATACGTTCTGCCGCGCCTCGCCCGGCGGGGCGATGGCCTGTTGCGAAAGCTGCACAAAGTAGTGCCCGTAGGCTCCCTGAATGTCGGTATGCTCCAGAAACGTCGTGGCCGGCAGAATGTAGTCCGCGTAGTCGGTGGTGTCAGTGAAAAACTGCTCGTGGACTACGGTGAACAGGTCTGCCCGAGCCATCCCCCGCAGCACCGCATTCTGGTTCGGCGCTACCGCCGCCGGATTCGAGTTGTAAACAAACAGCGCATGAACCGGCGCGTCGCTCTCAGTCCCCAGTCCCTGGTCCCTAGTCCCTGGTCCCTGCTCGGCGAGTGCCTCGCCGAGGGTGGACATATTCACCGTCCGCGCCAGCCGCCCCAGCGGAGAAGCCAGCGCCAGGTCAGGCCGCCGCGTAGCCTGCTCGTTCCACTTGAAGGCTCCCGACGTGGACATTTGCCCTCCACCGCCGCGATGCTTCCACGCCCCGGTCAGCGCCGGCAGCATCGCGATGGCCCGCATCGCGGTTCCGCCATTCTCTGAGCGCTGCACGCCGTAGTTCATGCGCACCGCCGTGGGCCTGGTTGTCGCGTACTCGCGCGCCAGTTGCTGCACCTCTCCTGCGGCCATCCCCGTCCAGGCAGCCACACGCTCCGGCGTGTACTCTTTGGCGCGCTCTGTGAGCTTCTCGATCCCGTGCGTCCTCTCCGCGATGTACGCGCGATCTTCCAGGCCCTCGTTCAGAATTACGTGCATCATTCCCAGCGCCAGCGCCGCATCGGTTCCCGGCCGGATGGCGATGTGCCAGTCCGCCAGCGCGGCGGTCCGCGTACGGTAGGGATCGATCACAATCAGCCGCCCGCCATTCCTCCGTGCCTGCTCGATCATCGGCCACAGGTGCACGTTGTTGCCGTGGATGTTTGCGCCCCATGCCACCACCAGCTTGGCCAGCCGGAAATCTTCGGCCGGCGTGCCCAGCCTCTGACCGTACACCAGGTTCCAGGCCACGCTCCCCGCCTCGGCGCAGATGGTCCGGTCCAGTTGGCTTGCTCCCAGGCGATGAAAGAACCGCCGGTCCATCGAGCCGTAACCCAGCACGCTGATTGTGCCGCCGTAGCTGTAAGGCAGAATCGACTCTGGCCCATAGCGTTCGGCAGTCTCCTTCAGCTTCGCCGCAATCGCATCTAGAGCTTCGTCCCAACTTACGCGCTCAAAGGCTTCCTGCTCTTTACCGCGCTCCAGCGGCCCCTTGGCAACTCCCAGTTTTCTCTTCAGCGGATACAGAATGCGGTCCGGCGCATACACGCGGTCCAGGTACTTGGCTACCTTGCCGCACAGAAACCCCTGCGTCACCGGGTGCGCCGGATCGCCCGCTACCTTCACCGCACGGCCCTCGTCGTTCACCGTCACCAGCACGCCGCAACTGTCCGGGCAGTCGTGCGAGCACACAGTATGAACAATGCGAAATGGGGCGGTGGGGGCAGCCGGCATGGTGCCATTGTAAGCCGAATCCAGGCGCCTTTGCCTTGCCTCGCCCGCTTCGCCCTGCGATGATGAAATCTCCGAGGCACATGGAACGAATGACACCGACAGCTGCGCCGATCCCTGAAAAACCCCTCGAGCAAAAGCTCGATCTGCTGGCCCAGGTCGCCGTCCACGCGGGCCTCGGCCTGCAGCGCGGCCAGGAACTCCTGATGACTGCGCCGCTGGATGCGCTCCCCTTGGCCCGCCGCATTACGGAGCACGCCTACCGTGCCGGCGCATCGCTGGTCACCACGCTCTACAGCGACGATGAGGCCACTCTCCTGCGCTACCGCTTCGCTCCCGGCGAGAGCTTCGATCATGCGGCCAAATGGCTCTACGACGGCATGAGCGCGGCCTTCAAGAGCGGCACCGCGCGCCTGGGCATCTCCGGCGCAAACCCCTCGCTTCTCTCCGAGCAGGACTCCGGCAAGGTCAGCCGCGACAATCGCGCCGTCTCCCAGGCGTACCGGCCCGCGCTGGAACTCATCACCCGCCACGCCATCAATTGGACGATCGTGCCCAGCGCCACTCCCGCGTGGGCCAAAGCAGCTTTCCCCCAGAACACGCCAAAGGTCGCCCTCGCCCGCCTCTGGGACGCCATTTTTGCTACCACCCGCATCGATGCCGCCGATCCTGTCGAAGCATGGAAGACCCATGACGCAGGATTGCACCGCCGTGCAGCTTTCCTGAATGAGAAGCGCTACTCGTATCTTCAATATCGCGGTCCAGGAACCGACTTTCGCCTCGGCCTTGCCGACGACCATCTCTGGCTCGGCGGCGGAACCACCGCCGGCAACGGCATCTACTGCATTCCCAACATGCCCACCGAAGAGATCTTCACCACGCCCCACAAGGACCGCGCGGACGGCGTCGTAACAGCCACCAAGCCTCTCTCCCACAACGGAACCATGATTGAAGGCATCCAGGTCCGCTTTGAACACGGGCAGATCGTGGATGCCCGCGCCACCCGCGGCCAGCAGGTGCTCCAGGACCTCATTGGCACCGACGAAGGCGCGCGCCGCCTGGGCGAGGTGGCCCTTGTGCCCCATTCCTCACCGATCGCCGCCAGCGGGCTTATCTTCCTCAACACGCTGTTTGACGAGAATGCCGCCTCGCATATCGCGCTCGGCCAGGCGTATTCCTCTTGCCTTCGCGAAGGCGACAAGCTGACCCCGGAGGAACTCGCGGCAAAGGGCGCAAACTCAAGCCTGATTCACGTCGACTGGATGATCGGATCCGGCGAGCTGGACATCGACGGCATCACTGCATCCGGCGCTGTGGAGCCGCTGATGCGCCGCGGCGAATGGGCCTGACGAATATCGCCTCTCATCTCCTCTGCTGGGTGCCCCAGGGCCTGCTTTTCGGACCTGGGATACCACAACGCCCGACCACCCAGATCTCGGTCCCCGCGAATCAATAGGAGGTCTCCATGCGCAGCTTCATCCTGTCCCTGCTCCTCGTCGCCGCACTCCCCCACGGCTCCGCGCAGGCCGCGCAAGCGGCGTCTGCCCCAGCGCACGAGGACGAAGCCGCCATCCGCACCGTCCTGGCCGCGCAGGTGGCAGCGTGGAACCACGCCGACATCCCCACTTTTATGCAGTCCTACGAGAACTCGCCGGAGACCGCCTTCATCGGCGCGCAGGTCCGCAAAGGCTACGGCCCCATCCTCGAGCGCTACACCAAGGCCTACGCCTCGCCCGAACAGATGGGCACACTCACCTTCAGCAATCTTGAAGTGCGCTTGCTGCCAGGCTCCTGCGGCGCGGTCGAGTTCGCCGTCGCCACCGGCAACTTTCACCTGGAGCGAACCGCAAAAGGCGAAGCCAAGAAGGATGATGGCATCTTCTCGCTCGTCTGGCGCAAGGGTCCGCGGGGCTGGAAGATCCTGCTGGACCATACCAGCTGAGTGCGGCTGCCTACGCCTTGGCCCGCGGCCTGAAGCCTTCGTACGTCAGGTAGATGCCGATCAGTAGCGAGGGCATCATCGACACGTAGAACAGCACCGGGTGACGCAGCCACGTCAGAATGATCTCTGCATCCGCGCTTACCGGAAGCACGAGGAACATCAGCCCCTTGAGAAGCGCGGCCCAGCCTACCAGCGTTACCACGACCGGTTGTGCGCCGCCCTTCCACACATTGTGCGCCAGCACCAAGGCCAGCCCCCCGGCCACCGTGACAATACTCATCAGCAGCATCAGCGGTGGATTGTTGAAGAGTCCAGTTATCGCATCCACCGTGCCTTGCTTGTTGAACACCAGTGAGACGACGATAAGAATGCAGTACAGCCCGATCAACCTGCTGAGATAGATCGTTCGCGATGACATTAGTTCCTCCACGCGGACCTGAAACCGAAACCCCGGAACACCCCCGGCCCGCGGCCCCTTTATACACCCCGGCGACTGCAAAGTGGGGAAGAAACCAGGATTTCTCATTATCCTGATTCAACCCACCTAAAATGCCGCCGTGCAAGCGGGACCTCTGACGCAACGCTCTCCTGTAAACTGATCTCGCCATGAGCTGCCTCTTCTGCAAGATCGTTGACGGAACCATTCCCTCCACGCCTGTCTACCAGGACGACGAGTGCTACGCCTTCGCCGACATCCATCCCCAGGCCCCGGTCCATGTACTGCTGGCTCCGCGCAGGCACATCGCCTCGGTAGCCGATGCCGCTCCCGAAGATCGCGCCCTGCTGGGCCATCTACTCTGGGCCGCGGCGGAGATCGCCCGCGCCAAAGGCCTGGGCAAGGGCTATCGCCTGGTGATCAACACCGGCGAAGACGGCGGCCAGACCGTGGATCATCTCCACGTCCACCTGCTCGGCGGCCGCCCCATCGGCTGGCCCCCGGGATAACGAAGTAGGGAATAGGGAGTAGGGAATAGGGAGTAGAGTTGCCCCCACGCGTACGCCAATGAAAGCCCAATGAAGAGCGTCCTCAAGCTCGTTGCGCTGTTGTTTCGGCGTGGGTTCGCGGCTCTGTTTCTCTTTTGCTGGGCGGCCTCTCCGTCGTTTCAGTAACGGTAGAAGGCAATGAGGTGCGATATGGGCGATTCATTCAAGCAACTTGTAGTTTGGCAGCGGGCTGTGGACTTGACTCTGGCCGTTTACAAACTGACCGCGGCATTTCCAGACTCTGAGCGCTTCGGCCTCACCAATCAACTGCGCAGGGCATCTGTTTCCATCGCCAGCAACATCGCTGAGGGTTATGGAAGGTCAACGACGGGAGAGTATCTCCAGTTTCTTGGCCGTGCGCGGGGTTCAAAATGCGAAGTGGAAACGCAACTCGCGATATCGAGAGCTCTGGAACTCGGCTCGGCGGAGGAGTGCCAACTTGCAGAGAGTCTTGCCGAAGAAGTCGGCCGGATGCTTGTCGTAATCATGAGAACTCTACGGGAGTAAGCACCTGCAACCTACTCCCTACTCCCTATTCCCTACTCCCTGTCTTCCCTACACCGGCTGCGGCATGTGGTCTTCTTCCTCTTCCATTCCGTAGCGGCGCAGCAGGTTGGGCAGGCTCTGCGAGAAGGCCGAACGCGGCATCACCGTGTCGCAGCCGGCCTCGATCGCCTTGGCCTTGAGTTCGCCCTGCAGGTGATTCAGGAAGCCGATGATTGACGTGGACTTCTTGAACTTGGTCTTCAGTTTTGGGATCAGCGAGATCGGCTTGGCATTCAAGTTGTTCAGGTCAAAGACCACCAGCTTGGGCCGGTTCTCTTCCGTCAACTCAGTCAACTTCGCCACGGACTCCTTGTCGCCCTTGATGAACTCCACCTTCACGCCCAGCTTGCGCGCTGTCTCCTGAATCTTGGCCAGGAAGAACAGATCCTCAATGAAACAGAAGATCCGCGTCTGCGCATCTTCGCGGATGGGAACCGGGGGCGCGGAGTAAACATCCTGATAAAGGCCGCCATGGCCGTTGTTGTTGCTGGTGATCATGATGGTCGAGGGCGGGCCGTCGGCGATGTTTCCGTTGACGATCCTGTAGCTGTGGTCCATGGGACCGACAAACTCGCGGGGGCCCTTCTGCTTGCCGCCTTTGCGCTGCTTGCTCTGCGCAGGGGCGCTGATGCTGTTGCCTGGCTGCGCGGCGGTGGCTGAGCCCTTCTGGAAGAACTTCTTCTTCTTCCGGCTCTGGCCCTGTCCCTCGCTGTGACTCTGTCTGGCCGGACCCGCCTTGTGCTGCACGGGAGGCGGCGGCGGGGCCTGCGGCTGTGCTGCTGGCGCCTGAGCCTGTTGTGCCTGGGGTGCGCTCTGCTGGCTGCTCTTGTTTTTGCGGCGGCGCCGGCGGCGCCGATGCCCCTGCGACTGTCCCTGGCCGTTAGCCGGGGCCGGCCCCACTTCAACCTGGGGCTCTGTCGATTCTGTCGTCATGCTTGTACTTCCTGGCAGTCTGCCATCTGGTGCATTGAGTTTCCAGGTTCAGCCATGCCCTTGAAGGGCTGCTGAGCTTGCCTTGCCTGCCGCCTGTCCGGAACGGGACGGGGAACTCGACGGCCAGCGGTCCAATTCAAAACAGGACCTCAGGCAAACTGCCGCAGAACAATCTCCACGCACAATTTGCCCTGATTCCCAGGAGCCTTGCCGCACCGTACGCAGGAACCCTAAAACAGTTCCATCCGGAAGTCAGGATCGGTACGGTACGACGTTGCTTTCCTCTGGTGTTGCCTTTCCTACGGGAGCTTTCGCCGCTTGCAGCCAGTAAGGATTGAACCGGTTGGCGAAGTTTCCTTGCTCGGCGAGCTTGCTCTGCCCGGTTTCGGGAGGCCCGCGTCAGCCGCTTGATTGGCAAATCTGATACTACAGCCAAGCGCCCCGACTGGCAAGTGAGGGTTTTGTCAGTCCTGGTCCGCCGGCCCGGTCGGATGATCGGATGGCTTGAGCCAGAGAATACCCCAGACGCACGAAACGCCACTCCGTATGGAGTGGCGTTTCGGTCTCCTGCGCTGGTCACTGGCCTCCCAAGAATTGCTGCGGGCAGTGGTTGTTTCCACCGCGCCTGCTGCAGACTGCTTCCGGCCGGTCTCCCTCTTTTCGAGGGCCGCTTCGTTGGCGGAGGCGCTTGCCGGGTGTCTGCTGTTCTTTGGGCTGGCCGGATTTCTTTCCAGCAGCCGGTACATCACTGGCGCCCCATACATAGCAATCGACGTGCCATTCAAGATAATCCATGTTTTCAATGGCTTACAACTTCACGCTCTCTACGGTTTTCTGCATTCCTGGATGCCCACGACAGGAATTCTCCTTAAAATAATAGAATTGCCATTACCGCTGGCACTCTGGACAGTAGTGCGTCCCTCGTCCGGCCACCAGAATCCGCCGAATCGGCGTCTGGCACTTCCGGCAGGGCTGGCCCGTCCGCAGGTACACGCAGTGCTCAAGCTGGAAGAACCCCTTGACCCCATTCGCATCCACATAATCGGAGACTGACGATCCGCCCAGCCGGATGGCGTGCTCCAGAACCTCCCGCAGCGCCAGCCGCAACCGCTCCCGCTCAGCCCCTGTCAGCTTCCCCGAGGCCTTCCGCGGCCGAATCCCAGCACGGAACAGGCTTTCATCCGCGTAAATGTTCCCCACGCCGGCCAGCAGGGTCTGGTTCAGCAGCGCTGCCTTGATTGCCAGCTTGCGCCCGCGAAACAGCCCCGCAAACTCCTCTGCCTCAATGCGCAACGGGTCAGCGCCCGGAGCCATAAAGCCGTCGTCCCGGCCCAGGTCCCGAAACTCCAACCGCCCAAACCGCCGCGGATCCACAAACCGCACCTCGCGGCCGCCCGCCAGCGTGAGCCGCGCGTGCGTATGCGGCGCCTCGGGCGCCTCGGGCGTGGTCACCAGCAGCCTCCCGGTCATGCCCAGATGCACAATCCACTGCGCGTCTGCTTTTGGAGCGATCTTCCCCTTGAATCGGCCGCCCGCAAGGCTTAACTCGCAAACAATGTGCTTTCCGGTACGGTGGACGGCCACAATCTGCCGCCCCTCCAGGCCTTTGGCCTGCCGGGCAGGCGGTGTCTTGAAGGGCTCGCGGTGCGAGCCGAACCAGGCCTCCACAATCCGCTGGCCGCGCACACGCTCGTGAACGCCGCGCGCGATGGTTTCCACCTCAGGCAGTTCAGGCATTTGTCTATTGTAGAGAAGTTGTGCTCAGGCTCCGCACCAGGATCGTCGGCTGCGGCTAGTGGCGCTCTTCTGCGAACAAATCGTCTTCCTCGGCGCCCATGGCCTCAACAATACCCCACTCTTTGAGGTAGTAGACTCCCAACCCGAGGCCCACCAGGAAGACGCCAACCGAGGAATACTCAATCAGGTTGAGCCTCCGGTCCTCGTCTGCGGTCTGGTACACAACCACACCGTGGATATTGCGCGGCACGATGCGCGCTTCTTGCAGCTCCGGCCCGCGGGGCATTATGTCCAGATAATGGGTTGAGATCATTGCGGAGATGATCAGCCCAGCCAGGCCAGGCAACAGAAACAGCAACGAAATGAACCGAATCGTGGCTAGCTGCGCGTTCTTCACGTGTTTCCTCTGTCTGGTCAATTCACAGATATACCGTAGGTTCGCCGACCGGGAAACTGTTCTCTTTCCTTGCGGGTATGCCGTCACCAGTGGACCGCTTCACCCGGCAAAGGCTCCTCTTGCGAGAGGCCATTCCAAGGAGCGCTCATGAGTCTTCTGTTCTGCCAGGGCGACTGGTCGATGCCTGCTTCAGGGCCACTCAGGGCAGTACTCGTGCGATGCCGCCGCTGCGCGCAGTATAGAACAGGTTTTCGTTGAATGCCAAACGTTTTTGTAACTCGCCGCCCCAAAGAAGTAATGTCCCTGGCGCCAGAGTCACCTGCCCCGAGTTACCACCGCAATCGGTACTGGCCGGGCGACGGAGCCGTTTTCCCCGGACTGTGCCTTCTCTTTCTTATCGTATGCGGCCAGGCAGCCCACGGAAATCGCACTCCACGCAGCGGTGCGGATCCCGATTCAGGCCACTGTTCCGCCCTTGAAACTTGTCAATCCGAGCCATGCATTTTATGAGAACCGGCCAGTCGCACAGGGCCCCGGAACCCACAGAGCAACCTCTCACAACCGCCGATCCAATTTGAGATTCGTGGTGGAGCAGCCAGGCGTGTCCGCTGCCGCAGCTTCGTCTACTTGCGCTCGTCCAGATCGCGAATCCGGCTGGCCTCAAAGCTAACGATCTTCCACTTGCCCTGCTTGTCGCGCACGTAGACCCGGGTATACCGATAGCTGCCCGAAACGTCTCCGTCCGCGGTCTTGCCGCTTACCTCGGCCCGGGAAGTGACCAGCGCCGTTGTGCCGTAGAAGCGCAGCTTGCGCTCAGAGAACACGATGGAGTTGAAGTGGACGACGCCGCTGCGCAGGTTGGCGAGCGCCTGATCCTTGGTCTCCAGAGTGCCCGAGGAGGTGATGGCCATGTAGTCGTCGGCCATCAGGCCTGCCATGGTCGCGGCATCCCCTTTCAGCACGGCGGTGCGCCACGCACTCTCAATTTCCTCTATCTCGTGGCGGTTCTCGTGCTTCTGGGCTCTGGGCTGTCCCGCAGGCAGGGCAGTGGCGCACGCGGCAAGCGCGAGCACAAGGGCAAGCGCCAGCCTGCGGTTGATGGGTCTGACTGAATGGTTCTTCGTGGCGGGCATAAACGTAACGGATGGTAGTCCCGCAAGGGGGCGACGGTCAATGTACTTTTGGCCAGAAAGGTTCAAAAGGTAAATCAATTTTCCTGAAACGCCCCACCGGTTCCCAACCTCCCGGCGCTTTGACGCTCTCCCCGCCTCAAACGAGAGCGATCAGGTCTTCTTTGCTCCGTTCCCGCATCTTCTGGTAGAGCCCGCCCACCGCGTGTTTTTTGAAGTGCTCCGAGTCGCGGTGCGCCGCGAGCGCCTGCGCATCCCGGTACTGCTCGTAGATGACCACGGTATCCGGATCGTCCTCGACCTGGTGGGGAATGTAGCTGACGCATCCCGGCTCCTGGCGCGAGGCAGTGGCCAGTTGGCGCAGCGTCTCGGCAACATCGGCGCGATCCTCGGGTGCAAACTTCAGCCGGACGGAAAAACTGACCATGTGTACTACTCCCTTCCTGCCTGCGCAAGAATCGTCGCCGGCGGTTTTTCCAGTCTACGCGTGAATTGCATCCAGCGAAGCGGCGAACTCCGGAAGCAGCATCGTCTGGTCCCGGTCCGGCCCCGTCGAGACCATTCCGATCTTGGCTCCGCTCTCCCGCTCCTGAAAGCGCAGATATTCTTGCGCCGCTCTGGGCAGCTTCTCGAAATCCGTAATCCCCTCGGTCGACTGCTGCCAGCCCTTCATCTTCGTGTAGATGGGCTTGATCTTCTGTAGCCCGTAGACGTCGGCTGGAATCTCGTCCGTCACCTTGCCGTCGATCTCGTACGCCGTGCAGATGGGAATCTCCGCCAGCTCGTCCATCACGTCCATCTTGGTAATCACCAGCCACTCCGCCCCGTTCACCTGGTTGGAGTAGCGCAGCAGCGGAATATCCAGCCAGCCGCAGCGCCTTGGCCGCCCCGTGACCGCGCCGTATTCGTTCCCGCGCGCCCGCAGGTGGTCGCCCACCGCCTCGTGAATCTCCGTCGGGAACGGTCCCTCGCCCACGCGCGTCACGTAGGCCTTGGTCACAGAGATCACCGTGCCAATCGCCGTCGGTCCCACGCCGGTTCCCGTGGCGGCTCCGCCCGCCGTGGCCGACGAGGAAGTCACAAACGGATAGGTCCCGTGGTCGATGTCCAGCATCGTCCCCTGCGCGCCCTCGAACATCACGCTGCCGCCCTCGGCCAGAATCCCGTGCAGAATCCGCCCGGTGTCCGCCACAAACGGCCTTACTTCCTCCGCCGCCGCGGCGTACTCGTCGTACATCTTGGCCGGATCCAGCGGATCGGTCCCGAACAGCGCATGGGCAATCGCGTTCTTCTCGTTGCACGCTGCTTCAATATGCGTCTTCAGCAGCTCCGGCCGCATCATGTCCACAATCCGCAGCCCGCTCCGCGCCATTTTGTCTTCGTAGGCCGGCCCAATACCGCGGCTGGTCGTCCCAATCTTCTTCCGCCCCGGCGCGCTCTCTGCCGCCAGTTCAATCATGCGGTGATAGGGCAGAATGACCTGCGCACGGTTGGAAACGCGGAGCTGCTCATCTACGGCCACGCCCAGCCCGCGCAGCTTGGCCACTTCCTTCAGGAACGCGATCGGGTCCAGCACGACGCCGTTGCCGATAATCCCCCGGCAGCCCGGCCGCAAAACGCCGCAGGGAATCAGCTGTAGCACAAACTTCTGCCCGCCGATGATGACCGTGTGTCCGGCATTATGCCCGCCCGCATACCGCGCCACGGCCGTAAACCGCTCGCTCAGCACGTCCACGATCTTGCCCTTGCCCTCGTCGCCCCATTGGGCGCCCAGAACTACCGCCGTCTTTGCTCGCATATCCGTCCGCTTCCCTGGTTAGGATTCTCTGAAACCGTCAAAAAGGAGGGGCGCAACCCAAACGCCAAAAACTCTGGGCCGACATCCCGAGTGCAGCGTATCGAAGTAGCTCCCAGAGGGCGCCAGCCCGCATTTCTGCGCTCAAAACGAAGGCGCAGAGCCCTCGCCCTGCACCATTTCCGATGATAAACCCTCGGTCCAATCGCGGCGAGCGCAACCGCCGAGCTTCGGGTTGGCTCAAACCAAATGGCCTTCACTGCTTTCCGGAAAACAACTTGTTATAATTCCGCCACTTGACCGTTCTGTATTTCCATGGCCGGTATTCTCGAGTAACGGATGGCACGCATGCAGGTTATTCAACAACCTATATCCAAATCTCATCTATTGTTGGTGACGCTCCTGATCGCCGCCTGTGCCGCTGCCCTTGCGCAGACTATCGATGGACCTCCAGCCCGGTTGACGGTTGGTGCATCCCAAAGTGTTCGGGATTCGTCCTCAAGAACCCACGGCAACATTGTCGCTCCTTCTCTTTACCCTCCTTCATCAAT
>Ga0302320_10006350_pt1 | contig 26255 bp, 9 predicted proteins | sample Bog_T0_3_FD_202130 | JGI IMG/M metagenome (GOLD analysis project Ga0302320, IMG submission 202130) | Peat permafrost microbial communities from Stordalen Mire near Abisko, Sweden - Bog_T0_3 | ecosystem: Environmental > Terrestrial > Soil > Wetlands > Peat | place: Sweden: Abisko, Stordalen Mire... | reverse complement strand
GGCCATCGACCTGACGGAACTGGTCGACAGACAGGTCTCGCGCGAACCGGCGAATGGGGTGAAAATAGTAAAGCCAGTTGCGGGATCGGCAACTGCGTAACTGTTTGATCGAACTCGACGGCGGCAAGCTGCCGGTGGGAACGCTGAAACTGAGAATAATTCGGGAGTGTGAACGTGGAAATTCTAGTTTGCGTCAGAAGAGTGCCCGACACTTCGGAGAATGAGATTCAACTCAGCAGTGCCGGAAACGATATCGAGCGCGACGACCTGGTCTATTCGGTGAATGAACCGGACAACTACGCCGTCGAAGAGGCTATCCAGATCGCTGCCAATGCCGGCGGCAATGTCACGGTGGTTACGGTGGGCAGCGAAGAGGACGAAGAGGTGTTGCGCCGGGAGATGGCCATGGGCGCCAATCAAGGCGTCCTCCTATCAGACGATGCCTTCGCCGGATCGGACGGAAAGGGCATCGCGACAATTCTGAAGGCCTTGGTGCAGAAGGGTCATTACGACCTGGTCTTGACCGGTACCCAGGCCGAAGACGGCGGCGCCCAGGTGGGCGGGATGCTGGCGGCTCTGCTCGATTATCCCTTCGCTTCCCTGGTGAATGCCATTACGGTCCTCGACGGCGGCAAGCTCAAAATCAGCCGCGAGATCGAAGGCGGCAATAGGGAGATGAGCGAGATCGATCTGCCTTGTGTGCTTTCGATTCAGACCGGTATTAACGAACCGCGTTATGTCGGAATGCGCGGCATCCGCCAGGTCGCCTCGGTTGAGATCCCAACCTTCGGGACCTCGGACCTGGGAGTTGACCCAGCCTCTGTGGGGACAGCCGGAGCCAAGGTCAAACGGACGGACTACTTCATGCCTGTCTTAGGCAAGGGCGCCGAGATCCTGCAAGGCAGCCAGGAAGAAATCATCGACCAGCTGATTGAATTGATGAAAGCCAAAGGAGGGTTGAACTAATGGCTCGAATCTTCGCTTACATCGCGCATAAAGGCGGCGTGGCCGACGACTCGGCGGCCGAACTCGCAGCCGCCGCAAAAAAGATCGACGCTGGTGCATCACCTGTTGCCGTCGTCACCGGTTGGGGTCCGGACCTTGATGCCGTCTGCGAAAGCTTGCGATCTTCTTACAGCGAGATATGGAAAGTGGCTAATCAAGCTATCGCCTATCCCAACGCTGAACTGGTCCGCCAAGCCCTGGTGAACGTCATCCCGCGCGACAGCATCGTGCTAGTTCCGCACTCCCACTTCGGAATCGATTTGGCGCCGGGCCTTTCGATCAAGACGAATTCAGCTTTTGTCTCCGACGTGTTGGCCATCGACGGGACCGATGGTACTTCATTGAAAGTTGTGCGTCAGGAGTTCGGCGGCCAGGTGAGCGCGCATGTGCGCTGCGATATCTCCTCGGGTGCAATCATTAGTATTCGTCCGGGAGCATTCAAGCCGGTCGAAAGCTCGCCGCTGGCTGGGGTCATGGTCGACAAGTCCGCAGAGGTCGGGGCTTTGACGGCTGCGCGCCGCTATCTGGAGACGATTGTGGCTGAAGCCGGTGATGTCGACATAACAAAACAGAATGTTCTGGTTTCGGTAGGGCGTGGCATCCAGGAACAGGACAATATCGCCATCGCGCAGGAGCTTGCCGATGCCTTGGGCGGAGCAGTGAGCTGCTCCCGGCCGGTGGTTGACGCCAAGTGGTTGCCGAAATCTCGCCAGGTCGGCTCGTCGGGGCAGACCGTCAAGCCCAAGGTGTACCTGGCATGCGGTATGAGTGGTTCGTTCCAACATCTGGCTGGCATTAAGGGCAATCCCTTCATAGTCGCCATCAACAAGAATCCCAAAGCTCCCATCTTTCAGGTGGCAGACGTTGGAGTTGTTGCCGACATCCTGGAGTTCTTGCCGGAACTGACAGAAAAAGTCCGGGAAGTGAAGGGCATTTCAGTCTAACAATATCTAAAGATAAGAGAGTGAGAGGCACCGCCAATGATTACGAAAAAGACGCTGAAATTGAGCTTGAAGTCCCTTCACGATTTCGCGAAGAAGCGCCTGCCGGACCAGGAACTGATCGACCTGGATAATCGTGACGAGTGCCCGGTCGAAATCGTCCGGTACATGTGCAGTCCCGACAAGCTGGGCATTCAACTCTTGTTCATTCCCGAAGAGTTCGGCGGCATGGGGGGAAGCACTTTCGACGTCTATTGCGTCTGCGAAGAAATGGCGCGCATCGATCTTGGCGTCGGCACCTCTTTGTTTGCCACGTTCCTCGGCAGTGATCCCATTACCGTGGGTGCCACGGCGGAGCAAAAGAAACTCTGGTTAGGCCGCATAGCAGACGAGGGAATACTGTTCGCCTACGGCGCCACCGAACCAGAAGCCGGCAGTGACCTGGGATCGCTCCGCACCATTGCCGAGCGCGTTATGAAGGACGGAAACGTTGTCGGCTACAAAATCAGCGGCAACAAACAATGGATCAGTAACGGCAGCATTGCCGATGCCTATACCATTCTGGCCAATACCCCCGGCGGGCCCACCTGGTTCATCGTTGAAAAGGGCGCGCCCGGCTTCACCCACGACAAGCCGGAAGACAAGCATGGCATCCGTCTCAGCAATACCGCAGCCCTCGCGCTGGACAATGTCTATGTCGATGCCGACCGCCTGGTCGGTGGAGTTGAAGGCCAGGGCTTGCTGCAAGCGCAAGCCGTGTTTGGCTACACCCGCCTGATGGTGGCGGCGTTTGGCCTCGGCGCCGGATGGAGCGCCCTCGATCGAGCGATTCCCTATTCCACCAAGCGCATCCAGGCGGGCGCGCCGCTGTCAGAAAAGCAGGGCTATACCCACAAATTGATCGTCCCCAACGTGGCCCGGCTGGAAGCGGCCCGGTCCTACATTGAAGAAACCGCGTTGCGCATTGATGCCGGCGAAGGAACGTTGAACACCGAGGGCGCCATTGCCAAATACATGGCGACGGAAGCCGGCGATCGAGCGGCGGATGACAGCATTCAGGCGCTGGGCGGTTATGGCTACACCCACGAATACATGGTGGAGAAGATCAGCCGCGATGTTCGCATCACCAGGATTTACGAAGGCACTTCTGAGATCATGGAGATGACCATCGGCCGCGATCGCTGGCAGCTTCACCTGAAGACGCGTGGGCAGTACTATCACGACCAGGCGCGCGAGCTGGAAGCGTTGCACACCAAGCATCCGAAAGTCGGCGCTGACATCGCCGCTCTGGCCGCGCACGCCTTGGCCGAGGTAATGGAAAAGGCCCGGGTTGCCCGCCTGACCCGCTATCAACACATTCTGCTCCGGCTGGGCGAGTGGATCGCCTATGCCGAGTGTGCCGGCAGCCTGGCGCGCCGCGCTGCCCTGGCGGAGGAAGGTCGGCTGAACGAGAAGGCCAGCACGCGCTTCGACGCTACCGCCCTGGCAGCACTGAGCCGGACCTTCGCCCGCGATGCCGCACTCAAAGTGGCGCAAGACGGTTTGCGCTGGGTAATTGGTGCCGATGGTGTGAGCGGAGCCGAGATCGCGGCTCTCGCAGCCAGTTCCGGACTGCCGGCGGTGCTCCGCGCGCAAGCCGGCCTGATTGCGGACATGGATTACGTGGCTGACGTAATCTATAGCCGGGTGAAGAAAGAAGCGGAACAGCCCGTTCTGGTCTAGGAGATTTTGGAGATAGGCATCCGGACCGCTCCCCTGCGGACTGGATGCCCTTCTTGTTTCTAGGCAACCCTCGAATAAAAAGCTGACCCGCGTAGCTGTCAAAATGCGCGGAAATGGCAGCTTTTATGTGTGGCAACACGCGTTTATCCAATGTTGGTATTGCAATTTGCGATCTCCATTATGCGGCCAACGTCTGGCCAGGCGCGCCGTTACGATTATCGGCCTGCCCAGACCGTGCATCATACTTAGTTTGCGTGTTGCGCCACATATTGTACGCCGGCCCATTGTGACTGACATCACACAGAAGAAGCCACCGCGTCACAAATTTCCGCCCGCATGTCACTGACAAACCTACCGTTCCCTGTCACAGTAGAGATGCTCTCGGGTGTTAGCGGTTCAACTGGGCCCTGGCGAATGGATCTTTCCTCCATGTGGGGAGGAAGAAAACCAAGATCCTGTCTCGAAGCCTGCTGCGCGTTGCGCCATCCGATGGCCGCCTATTCGTTTACGTCCGTACCATCCACAAAGGAAGTGTCAGCCATGGAAAACACTGCTCGTCGCGCGATTGCCATTGTTGGGGTTGGAGCGATCCTGCCCGATGCTCCGAACGCACAGGCGTTCTGGGAGAATGTGAAGAACAGCCGTTACAGCGTCAGCGAGGTTACGGCTGACCGTTGGAACTCGGCGTTTTATTACGATCCTGACCATAGCGCGCCGGACAAGACTTACTCGAAGATCGGCGGCTGGGTACGTGAGTTCCCATGGGAGCCAATGAAGTGGCACGTCGCGGTCCCGCCGCGGGTCGTCGACGCCATGGACGAGGCCCAGAAATGGGCGATCGCTTGCACGCGCGAGGCCTTGGAAGACTACGGTTATCCTAAAAGGGCGCTGAATACGGACCGCACGGCCGTCATTCTCGGCAATGCCATGGCCGGAGAAAAACACTATTTCACCGCATTGCGTCTGTACTTCCCGGAATATGCCCATGAACTGGCCGAGACCGCCAGCTTCGCCGCCCTGCCCGAGGCGGTGCGTCGCAACATGACGGAGGAGTTGCACCGTCGCATCGGCCAGCTTGTCCCCGCAGTCACGGAAGACACCATGCCTGGGGAACTGGCCAACTGCATAGCCGGTCGCATTGCGAATATCTACAACTTTCACGGCCCCAACTACGTGGTAGACGCGGCCTGCGCCTCGGCGATGGCGGCCTTTAGTTCAGCGACGGAAGGCCTGATTGAGAACGATTTTGACGTGGCCGTGGTTGGCGGCATTGACCGCAACATGGGCGCCTCCAGCTTCATAAAGTTCTGCAAGATTGGCGCCCTCTCTGCCACCGGCACTCGTCCCTACGCTCAGGGTGCCGACGGTTTTGTGATGGGCGAAGGCGCGGCTGTCTTTTTGCTCAAGCGTCTGGCCGATGCTGAGCGGGACGATGACAAGATCTATGCGGTGCTGCGCGGCATGGGCGGATCCAGTGACGGCAAGGGGAAGGGCATTACGGCGCCCAATCCCATTGGACAGAAGTTTTGCATTGAGCGCGCCTGGGAGAATGCCGGCTTATCGCCCGCCACTGCCACTTTGTTTGAAGGTCACGGCACCTCGACCCGCGTGGGTGACGTCGTCGAAGCCCAAAGCCTGGTTGACGCGCTCAGCAGCTTTCACCTTCCTAAGAGCTCAGTTGCTCTGGGCTCGGTGAAGTCGAACTTTGGGCACTTGAAAGGCGCGGCAGGCGCAGCGGGAATGCTGAAGGTTGCCTTGGCGCTGCACGATAAGGTACTGCCCCCGAGCCTGCATTGCGAGCATCCCAGTCCGGATATCGATTTTGCCCACTCCCCGCTTTACGTCAACACTGAACTGAAGCCATGGACGGCTCCAGCCAATGCCACGCGTTGCGCCGGAGTAAGCGCCTTTGGTTTTGGCGGCACCAACTTCCACGCCGTGATGGAGGAGTACATTCCCGGCAGGCTCAACGGAAATGGCAAGCATTCGGTCGCCGTAGGCGAGATACCGTCGGCGATGACCGCAGGCGTAGTTGCCAACGCGAAGGAAGCTGCTCGCCCGGCGCAAGTGCAATCTTCGTACAAGGCACCTTTACGCGGTGCGCTGGTGATCGGGGCTGCCACCGAGGCAGCAATCATCGAGCGTCTGCTTCTGGTGCAGAAGGACGCCGCGGCGGGTCGCGCGCCCGCTCCAGCTGCCCCGGCTGAGTCTGACCTGAGAGCAGCGGAGCGCCTGGCGATTGATTATGCCGATGCCGCCGAGCTAGCCGACAAATCGGCCAAGGCGCTCAAGGCACTGAAAGCTAACCAGGGTCCGATCTGGAAAGCTCTGCGTCCGCAAGGCATCTTTCGCGGTCATGGTCCCGCACCCAAAGTAGCCTTCCTCTATACCGGGCAAGGCTCCCAGTACGTGAACATGATCGCTCCGCTGCGCGCCGCCGAGCCGATCGTGGCCGACATCTTCGTGGAAGCAGACCGCATAATGACCCCAATGCTGGGCAAGCCGCTCAGCGAGTTTATCTTCGTTGACCCCGCTAACCAAGCCGCAGTAGCGAAAGCGGAAGAAGATCTGCGCCAGACCGAGATCACTCAGCCCACAGTATTAACTATCGACCTGGCTCTCACCCGCCTGTTGGCGGCGTACGGAATCCAGCCCGACATGACCATGGGACATAGCTTGGGCGAATACGGTGCCTTGGTTGCCTCAGGTGCGCTGACCTTCGAGGACGCGTTGGCAGCCGTTAGCGCTCGCGGCCGCGGCATGACGAAGGTGGCGGTAAAAGATACCGGACGCATGGCCGCGGTTTTTGCGCCCTTGGCTGAAGTCGAGCGGATACTGAAGACCATTAATGATTACGTGGTGATCGCCAACATCAACAGCGGGCAACAGTCGGTCATCGGAGGCGCCAGCAAAGCGGTCGAACAGGCGATGGAGAAATTCCTGCAGGCCGGCTACAACGTAGTCCCGTTGCCGGTGAGCCACGCTTTCCACACCTCAATCGTCGCTCCCGCCAGCGCGCCTCTGCGTGAGATGCTGTCGACCCTGCATATCCAATCGCCGACCATTCCAATCGTTGCCAACGTGAATGGCGAGTTTTATCCCACGGGACCGGACGTTGTTCCCCAGATGCTAGACCTGCTCGCGTTGCAGGTTGCCTCGCCCGTGCAGTTCGTCAAAGGTCTGAACACCTTGTACAACGCGGGGGCACGGGTCTTTGTTGAGGTCGGTCCCAAGAAGGCATTGCAGGGATTTGCCGAGGAAGTGCTCGGCGATCGCGGCGACGTGATTTCGCTATTCACCAATCATCCCAAGGTAGGAGACTTTCCTTCTTTCAACCAAGCCTTGTGCGCCCTGTATGCCGCAGGTCTGGGCCGTGGGCAGGCTGACGTCTCACGCCAGATTCCGGCAAAGCCTGCGATCTCGCAGCCTGCATCCGCACCGCTGAGTGACGCCAGACCAACACCGGCGGCGGTAACTGCTTCGGCCTCGGTCACGGCGCCGGCGACGCTGGCATTTAAACAGCCCGCAATTTCCGTACCGGTGAGTGGTGCCAAACCAATAACGGAAGCAACCGTCACGGTGTCGCCACAGCCTGCGAACGCCCCAGTAGTAATTACCGGAGCGTCGTTGGGCCTGCCCGGTACCGAGCACATCTTCGACGATGGCAATATCGAGCGCATCTTGCGCGGCGATCAATTCATCAGCGCCATTCCTGCCCGGTTCCGGCAGGACATGCTCGACAAACATATCTTGCGCCTGGTTAAGAGCGACCAGGGAGAGGCCACGTTCGAGTCCATTAACAATGTCGCGGATGTCATCAAGCTGGCAGGCCGTGGTGGCACCTTCGATCTGGAAGGCGAATTCGGCGTTCCTTCCGATCACCTGGCTGCCCTCGATCGCGTTACCCGTCTGGCTATCGGCGCGGGAATCGACGCCCTACGTGATGCCGGCATCCCGCTGGTCATGCGCTATAAGACCACCAGCAAAGGCACGCAGTTGCCGGAACGATGGGGATTGCCAGACGCCATGCGGGACGATACGGGCGTGATTTTTGGCTCCGCTTTTCCCGGCTATGACTCCTTTGCTGAGATGATTTCGGACTATTACATCGATCATGCCCGTCGCGAAGAGTTGACGATGTTGGAAGGCTGGCGGACCCGCTCCGCGAACGGGCATTCGGTGTTGGGGCAGGAGATGGACCGGCGCATCGACGAGTTGCGCGCCACCATCGGGAAGGAGCCCTATGTCTTCGACCGGCGCTTCCTGCTCCGAGTGTTGTCGATGGGACATTCGCAATTCGCCGAACTGATCGGCGCCCGCGGCCCCAACACCCAAATCAATGCAGCCTGCGCGACCACTGCGCAAGCCGTTTCGCTGGCCCAGGACTGGATCGGGGCTGGCCGCTGTCGCCGCGTGGTGATCGTCTCGGCCGACGATGTCACTTCGGACAATCTGATCGGATGGATGGGCGCCGGCTTCTTGGCCAGTGGAGCGGCAGCCACCGACGAGCTAGTCGAAAACGCTGCCATACCTTTCGATCGCCGCCGCCACGGCCTGATTATGGGCATGGGCGCCGCGGCCCTCGTAGTCGAGAGCGCCGAAGCCGCGCGCGAACGCGGCCTCCAGCCTATCTGCGAAGTGTTGAGTACGGTGACCGCCAACAGCGCGTTTCATGGCACTCGCCTCGATGTCCAGCACATCGGTCAGGTGATGGAGAACCTAGTGGCTGGCGCCGAAACCCGCAGCGGCGTTGCCCGTAGTGAAGTTGCGCCGAAAATGGTTTTCGTTTCCCACGAAACCTACACGCCCGCGCGCGGCGGCAGTGCCTCGGCGGAGATCCACGCCCTGCGTCGCGTCTTCGGCGATGGTGCGGACCAAATCGTAATCGCCAATACCAAAGGCATGACCGGTCACGCCATGGCCACCGGCATTGAAGATGTCCTCGCGGTGAAAACCCTGGAGACAGGATTGGTGCCGCCCGTGGCCAACTTCAAGGAAGTCGATCCCGAGTTAGGAGTATTGAACCTATCGAAAGGCGGCGCCTATCCCATCCAATATGCCTTACATCTGGGCGCCGGCTTCGGCTCACAGATCAGCATGATTCTGTTGCGTCGGGTGCCGACGAAGGACGGCGTCCGCCCCAAACCGAATGCCCTCGGCTACGCCTATCGCATTGTCGATAAGACCGCATGGAGCGCTTGGCTAAGCCGCATGGCTGGCCGTCCGGTTGCCGATCTGGAAGTGGTCCATCGTACGCTGCGCGTGCGCGATCAAGGACTGGCAGCACGGATTGCCGTGACGCCGGCCGAGTCACGACCGCAGCCAGCGCCAACTCCCAAGCCTCAAGTGTTACCGCCCGCGCCGGTCGTGTTGACGGCGGCGGCGACATCACCGAAACCCCAAGTGCAACTGGCCGCATCGGTCGCGGTGACGACGCTTGTGGCAACCCCGAAACCAGGCAAGGCCGGCAAGTCCAACGGAGAGGCTCGAGTCACGGCACTCGTGGTTTCGGCTCCGCCAAGGCCGGCAGCGTCCGCCGCACCAAAATCCAGCGAGGCGTCCGGTTCAGTGAAAGAGCGGCTTCTCGCCCTGGTAGTGGAGAAGACCGGCTATCCGCAGGACATGCTGGACTTGGACCTCGACCTCGAGGCCGACCTCGGAGTCGACACCGTGAAGCAGGCGGAACTGTTCGCCGCGATTCGCGAGATCTATGGCATTCCGCGCGATGAAAACCGCAAGCTCCGCGATTATCCGACCTTGGCACACGTGATCCGGTTCGTGTATGAGAATCGGCCTGACCTGTTGCCCACGGCTACGCCTTCAACGATTGCCACCGCGCCTCCAGCACCAGCGTCCGAGGCGAAGGCACTCACACCAACGCCTGCGGCGATCTCACCCAACGGCGCAGCTGTCGATGACGTGAAGGAACGTCTCCTCGCCTTGGTAGTGGAGAAGACTGGCTATCCGCAGGACATGTTGGACTTGGACCTCGATCTCGAGGCCGACCTCGGCGTCGACACCGTGAAGCAGGCGGAACTGTTCGCCGCGATTCGCGAGATCTACAGCATTCCGCGCGATGAAAGTCGCAAGCTCCGCGATTATCCGACCCTGGCACATGTAATCCGGTTCGTGTATGAGAATCGGCCTGACCTGTTGCCCACGGCTACGCCTTCAACGATCGCACCGGCGAGTCCCGCCACAGCGCCCGAGGTGAAGCCGTCCACACCAACTTCCGCCGCAGTCTCACCCAACGGCGCAGCTGTCGATGATGTGAAGGAACGCCTCTTGGCTCTGGTAGTCGAAAAGACCGGTTATCCGCAGGACATGTTGGACTTGGACCTCGATCTCGAGGCCGACCTCGGAGTCGACACCGTCAAGCAGGCGGAACTGTTCGCGGCGATTCGCGAGATCTACAGCATTCCGCGCGATGAAAACCGCAAGCTCCGCGACTATCCGACCCTGGCACACGTGATCCGGTTCGTGTATGAGAATCGGCCTGACCTGTTGCCTACGACCACGGCTACGCCCGCAGCGATCGCACCCGCGCCTCCGGCACCAGCGCCCGAGGCGAAGGCATTCGCACCTGCGGCGATCTCACCCAACGGCGCTGTCGATGACGTGAAGGAACGTCTCCTTGCCTTGGTAGTGGAGAAGACCGGCTATCCCCAGGACATGTTGGACTTGGACCTCGATCTCGAGGCTGACCTCGGCGTCGACACCGTGAAGCAGGCGGAACTGTTCGCCGCGATTCGCGAGATCTACAGCATTCCGCGCGATGAAAATCGCAAGCTCCGCGACTATCCGACCTTGGCACATGTGATCCGGTTCGTGTATGAGAATCGGCCTGACCTGTCGCCTACGGCTACGCCTTCAACGATCGCCACCGCGCCTCCGGCACCAGCGTCCGAGGCGAAGGCATTCGCACCTGCGGCGATCTCACCCGACGGCGCTGTCGATGACGTGAAGGAACGTCTGCTGGCTTTGGTGGTGGAGAAGACCGGCTATCCGCAAGACATGTTGGACTTGGACCTCGATCTCGAGGCTGACCTCGGCGTCGACACCGTGAAGCAGGCGGAACTGTTCGCCGCGATTCGCGAGATCTACAGCATTCCGCGCGATGAAAATCGCAAGCTCCGCGACTATCCGACCTTGGCACATGTGATCCGGTTCGTGTATGAGAATCGGCCTGACCTGTTGCCTACGACCACGGCTACGCCCGCAGCGATCGCACCCGCGCCTCCGGCACCTGCGCCGGCGTCAGTCTCGGCTTCACCGGACGACGATGAGGCCGTCAAGCAGAAGGTGATGGACATTGTTGCCGAGAAGACTGGCTATCCCAAAGACATGCTGGACCTGGACCTCGACCTGGAGGCCGACCTTGGCATCGACACCGTCAAGCAGGCAGAGATGTTTGCCTCAGTGCGGGCCGCCTATGGCATTCCGCGAGATGAAAGTACAAAGCTGCGCGACTTTCCGACCCTGGGTCACGTGATTCAGTTTGCCCAGCAGAAGCGGCCGGGAGCGGTCGCAGTCGCGCCGGCTGGGAGCGTTCCGCCGGACCAGCCGCCGCAAGGCCCCGGCCCGACAGCACCGCCGCCGGCACCGGCACCGGCACCGGCGGTAAAGCCAGAGCGCAGACCACTCCTCAACTTCGATGCAGTCAATCGCGTTCCACGTCGTGTACCCGTGCCTAACCTGCGTCCGCCACTCAACATCTGCAAACCGACGGGTGTGACTCTGGGAGCGGGCAGCCGGGTCATCGTTATGCCGGACAGCAATGGCGTGGCCGATGCGCTGACGAAACGGTTGCAGGCAAAGGGAGCGGAAGTGCTGCTCATCGAAGGCGCACCGGATGCGGACACATTGACCACTCGCCTTAAGAGCTGGCTGGCTGCCGGGCCGGTGCAGGGAGTCTACTGGCTGCCTGCGTTGGACGATGAGGGCAGTTTGGACAATATGAATCTGGCGGCTTGGCGTGAAGCCCTACGGATACGGGTTAAGTTGTTCTTTACGACTATGCGCATTCTGTTTGAGCAGATTGCTGCACCGGGCACGTTCCTGGTGTCGGCAACCGGGCTCGGCGGCCAACATGGGTACAACGCAGCGGGAGCAACCGCCCCGCTGGGCGGCGCGGTCGTGGGATTTGCCAAAACGTACAAACGGGAGCGGACGGACGCTCTCGTGAAAGCGGTCGATTTCGAAGCCGGGCGCACGCCGTCGGAAATCGCAGAAAGCCTGGTCGCGGAAACGCTGCGCGACCCGGGCGCGGTTGAGATTGGATACCAGGCGGGCGAGCGCTGGACGGTTGGTTTGCAAGAACAGCCCGCGGCAGACGGTCGCGCCGGACTCACCCTTAATGAAAGTAGCGTCTTTCTGGTGACCGGAGCGGCGGGAAGCATCGTCTCCGCCATCACCGCCGATTTGGCGACGGCTTCGGGCGGAACATTCTACCTGCTCGACCTGGTTCCTGAGCCCGATCCGAATAGCCCCGATCTGAAGCGCTTTGTCAGCGACAAAGAAGGACTGAAGCGCGACCTGTTTGCCCGCATAAAAGCGCGCGGCGAGCGGGCCACGCCGGCGCTGGTGGAAAAGGAACTGGCGGGACTGGAACGCGCGCAAGCGGCGCAGAGTGCGATTGACGCCGTGCGAGCAGCGGGCGGTACTGCGCACTACTTCAGCGTCAACCTTGCCGATGGCGAGGCGATAACCAGAGTCATCGATCAGGTGCGTACCCGCAGTGGCCGCATCGATGTGTTGCTGCACGCCGCGGGGATCGAGCGCAGCCACTTCCTGCCCGACAAAGACCCGCGCGAGTTTGATCTGGTTTTTGACGTCAAGAGCGATGGCTGGTTCAACCTTCTGCACGCCGTCGGCGACATGCCCCTCAGGGCGACGGTGGCGTTCAGTTCGATTGCCGGACGCTTTGGCAATGGCGGCCAAACCGATTACAGCGCCGCCAACGACCTGCTGTGCAAGATCACGTCGAGCTTCCGGACGACCCGTCCGGCGACACGCGGTATTGTTATCGATTGGACGGCGTGGGGTGGTATTGGCATGGCCACGCGCGGCTCCATTCCCAAGATGATGGAGGTGGCCGGCATCGACATGCTGCCGCCGGAGGCCGGTGTGCCTTTGATTCGTCGCGAACTCACGGCCGGAGCAACCTGTGGTGAAATCGTGATCGGGCAGCGGCTGGGCATTCTATTGGACGAATGGGATTCCACCGGCGGCCTGGATACCGAAGCTCTGAGCGCTCATCGCGAGCGTCTGACGGCGCAAGGGCCGATGGTCGGCAAGATTACGGGAATGGGCGTTCACACTGGTTTGACCATGGAGACGACCCTGGATCCCACGGCACAGCCATTCCTCTATGACCATCGCATTGACGGCACTCCCGTGCTGCCCGGCGTCATGGGGATCGAAGCGTTTGCGGAAGCTGCGCTCTGCGTGCATCCGGGATGGCATATCGGGGCCGTCGAAGAAGTGAACTTTCTGGCTCCCTTCAAGTTCTACAGGGACGAGCCGCGGACGGTGATGGTTCAAGCCGTCTTCTATCCCCAAGGGGACAGTCTGCTGGCAGATTGCCGATTGACCGGCCGGCGGACCCTGCCGAATCATCCCAAACCGCAAGAAACCACGCACTTCATCGCGCGAGTGCGGTTGACCAAGCAGGCGGCGAAAGTGTCGCCCCTGAAACCCTGGCACTTGTCGTCGGAGTCCATCATCGATGCCGCCGAAATCTATCACATTTATTTCCACGGACCGGCGTATCAGGTTGTGGAACGTGCCTGGTGGGACGGAAAGCGAATGGTGGGCGAAATGGCCCAGGACTTACCTGGCAATCACCAGCCTTCCGATAGCCCTACGCTCATGGCCCCGCGGCTTATCGAACTCTGCTTCCAAACTGCCGGCCTTTGGGAAATGGGTATGCACAATCGGATGGGCTTGCCGCTGCATGTGGAGCAGGTCAGTTGGTCGCGCTCGCCACAGTTGGCCGAAGGGCCGCTGTATGCCATAGTCACGCCTGACGAACAGCAGGAAAGTTTCGACGCGGAGGTCGTGGATACGGCCGGAAACCGCTACCTGCAGGTCAGCGGCTACCGCACTGTGGCCTTGCCCGACAATATCGACCTGAAGTCGCTTAAAGACATGCGGCCAGTCCTGGCGTGACGACCTAGCTGCCAACCTTAACGGTCTTGCGATCGGGGGAACTCATGCAGCACGAATTTCAGCGCGTAGTGATCGTCAATCGCGGCGAGGCCGCGATGCGCTTCATCCATGCAGCGCGCGAGTTCAATCACGAACACGGTACCTCGCTGCGCACCATCGCACTCTTCACCGAGCCCGATCGCAATGCCATGTTTGTCCGCGAATCCGACGAGGCCTGGTGTCTCGGCGCCAGTACGTTCATCGATCCCAACACTCATCAGCCCAAGAGCAGCTATGTGAACTATGAAGGGCTCAGAGCGGCCCTGGCGGCGGTACGCGCCGAAGCGGTATGGGTGGGATGGGGCTTCGTCGCCGAACATGCCGACTTCGCGGCACTATGCCATGAGATGGGCATCGTGTTCATTGGTCCGGATGCGGAAGTGATGCGCATGTTGGGTGACAAAATTTCGTCCAAGCGTTTGGCCGAACAGGCCCACATTCCGATTGCGCCCTGGAGCGGCGGGCCGGTCGAGACCCTGGCGGATGCGGTCCATCATGCCGAGCGGTTAGGCTACCCGTTGCTCATCAAAGCCACGGCGGGAGGAGGCGGTCACGGCATCCGCCGGGTGAATGCAGACGATCAGCTTGCGAATGCGTTGGAGAGCGCCCGCGCCGAGGCAGCTAAAGCTTTCGGCGATCCAACCGTCTTCATGGAGCAGTTAGTAGGAGGCAGCGCCCGCCACGTGGAAGTTCAGATTATCGCCGACCACTACGGGACGACGTGGGCCGCAGGGGTGCGTGACTGCACGGTGCAGCGGCGTCATCAGAAAGTCATGGAAGAGGCGCCGTCGCCCGGCCTCTCCCTGGAGGTGGACCAGTTGCTGCGGGAAGCGGCCGTGCGGCTGAGCCAGGCAGCAGGCTATCGCAACGCGGGCACGGTCGAGTTTCTGTACCAGCCGGCTAGCCAGCGCTACATGTTCATGGAAATGAACACCCGTTTGCAGGTCGAGCACCCGGTAACGGAGTGTACGACCGGGCTGGACTTGGTCAAGCTCCAAATTCACATCGCACGCGGCGGTCGCCTGGAGGCTGCCCAGCCTCGCACCATTGGTCATGCCATCGAGGTGCGGCTGAACGCCGAAGATCCGGAGAATGGTTTTGCCCCCGGGCCCGGCGCCATCGAGCGCTTCATGATTGCGACTGGACCGGGCATACGTATTGATACCGGGGTATCGGTGGGAGATGCGGTGCCCCCAGAGTTCGACTCCATGGTCGCCAAGATCATCGCATTTGGCCAGAGCCGCAAAGAAGCGCTTTCCCGGCTGCAGCGGGTGCTGCGCGAGAGCGTTGTGGTCATCAAGGGAGGAGCCACTAACAAAGCGTTTCTGCTGGAATTACTAAACCGGCCCGAGGTGCAGCACGGTCAAGTGGATGTCGAATGGCTAGATCGTCTGACGGCGAATGGCGAACACCTCTCGCGGCGTTACGCCGATGTGGCCCTGGTGCAGGCTGCGGTTGAAGTTTACTGTGCCGACCTGGCGGTGGAGCAGGCCCAGTTCTATACCTCAGCCGTGCGCGGACGGCCGCAGGTCCGGAGTGAGGCTGGCCGTACCGTAAAGCTGCGATACCGCGGCCAAGCCTACGCGATGAAGACCTATTGCCTGGGCCGTGAACGGTACCGCATCGAAGTGGATGGATCATGCATCGATGCTCACCTCCATCACCTTGGCCCTTTTGAGTATTGGCTCACCACATTTGGTCAACGCTCCCACGTGGTCTCGTCGGTGCAGGGACTGAGTTATCGGATTGAAGTGGATGGCGTTTCCCATCGTATCGACCGCGACGACGGAGGTGTGATCCACGCCCCGGCTCCGGCGGTGGTGGTGTCCATTGCCGTAAAGCTGGGCGACACGGTTGTGGCCGGAGACCGGCTGCTGGTGCTGGAGGCCATGAAGATGGAGACGCAGATCGTGGCTCCGTTCTCCGGCAAAGTGCGGCAGATCATGACCATCCCCAACGTGCAGGTCGACATCGGTGCTCCGCTCATGCAGATCGAACCTGCGGCCGACGAGAAGACGGTTGAAACCATGGAGCGGGTGGTTTTTGGTACGTCCTTGACGTCGGGTGAAGACAGCGCCAATCAATTGGCATGGCAGCAGAACCTGGACGAACTGCGGCAGCTCATGCTGGGGTTTGATGTTGATCCGGCGCGCGCAGCGCGCGTGTTTGCGCAGTGGGGCCAGTTCCGCGAACTCAGGTCGGATACCGAAGAACTCCGGCGTCAGGAAGATGAGGTCCTCAACATCTTCGTCGATATCTGTTCTCTGTTCCGCCGGAAACCGGGCACCAACGATCCGTCTGGTGGTGAGGAGCCCAGCTCCGAAGCCTATCTGTTTACCTATTTGCGCATGATCAAGACGCAAGGCGAGGGACTTCCGTCGGCCTTTGTCGACGCACTGCGCCGCGCGCTCGCCCACTACGGCATCACCACGCTGGATCCCTCACCCGCGCTGGAAGAGACCCTGCTCTGGATTTACAAGTCGCATCAACGGGTGGCGCGGCAGATTGCACCGATTCTGGGTGTGCTCCAACGGCGACTGCCGCGCGGCGAAACGCTGACTCCGGATGCTGACGAATCCTTTCGTACACTTCTCGATCAGCTGATTGCCATCACCCGCGGAAGCTCTCCGATGGTCAGCGACCTGGCTCGGGAAGTGCGCTATCGCTGCTTCGATCAGCCCGTGTTCGAAGGGGCGCGGAAGCTGGTCTATGCCGAAATGGAAGATCACCTTGCCTATCTGGCGGAGAATCCCGAAGCGGCGGACCGCGATGACCGGGTCCGCGCGTTGACCGAGTGTCCACAACTGCTGGCAGGCCTGTTCTCCAGCAGGTTTGCGACGGTAGACCTCGGCTTGCGGCAATTGATGTTGGAGGTCCTCACCCGGCGATACTACCGGCCGCTGACCCTCACCGGCCTGAGCTGCCGAGCATTGGACGGGCAACGCTATGTGTCGGCGGAATACGAACAGGAAGAGAAGCGCATCCATCTTTTTACCGCCCATGCGGAAAATTCCCGACTGGCTGAAACGGCGGAGAAACTGATTCCCTTGATCGAGGAGGTCCCACCTGACCGCGAGGTCGCCATCGACTTTTATGTGTGGCATCCCGGCTCTCTAAGCGATCCGGAGACCGTGCAGCGGGAAGCCCAATCGCTGTTGAATCAGGCCGGATTCCCCAACTCGGTGCAGAGGATCGTGCTAGCCGTGAGTGGCCCAGGCAGCGGCCAGAGCATGAGCGGCACGCTGCATTTCACCTATGTGCTCCATGGGGACCAATACGAAGAAGACAAGTTCTATCGCGGTATCCACCCCATGATGGCCAACCGGCTGCATCTGTGGCGGCTCAAGGAGTTCACGATCGAACGTTTGCCGTCAGTGGAAGACGTTTACCTTTTGCACGCCGTCGCCCACGAAAATCCCAAGGATGAACGGCTGTTTGCCTGTGCCGAGGTCCGTGACCTTACCCCGGTACGCGACCCGGCGGGCCGGGTGGTGCAACTGCCGCACCTGGAGCGCATGTTTGCCGAGACCCTGGCCGCCATCCGGCAATTCCAAATGAAGCGGCCATCGCAGAAGCGCCTTTACTGGAACCGGATACTGCTCTATGTGTGGCCGCCGCTCAACTTCAACGCCGATGAACTGCACGATATCGCACGGCGACTGGCCCCGGCGACCGACGGTTTGGGGTTAGAGCAGGTGGTGATGCAGGCCCGCATTCCCCATCCCCAGACGGGCGAGCTGCGCGACATGCTGGTGCGAGTTTCCAACCCCGGCAGCACGGGTTTGCTGATGACCCTGCGGCCCGCCGCCAAACTGCAACCGTTGAAACCGCTCGCTGAATACGATCAAAAAGTAGTCAAGATGCGCCAGCATGGGCTCATCTATCCGTATGAAATCATCAAGATGCTCACGCCCTCGCGGGAGGACACGCGGGCCGAATTTTCCACCGGCGACTTCGTCGAATACGATCTGGATGCGGACAATCGTGTAGTCCCCGTCACTCGTCCTTACGGCAAGAACAAAGCCAACATCATCATGGGCGTGGTGCGCAACTTTACCCCCAAGTATCCCGAAGGCATGACGCGAGTCCTGGTACTCGGAGATCCCAGTAAAGGAATGGGTGCTCTCGCCGAACCGGAATGCCGTCTCATCAACGCGGCCATCGATTTGGCGGAAGCCAAGCGCGTGCCGCTGGAGTGGTTTCCGATTTCAGCCGGAGCGAAAATCTCGATGGACAGCGGCGTCGAGAACATGGACTGGATATCGCGCGTTCTGCGTCGCCTGATCGAGTTCACCCAGGCAGGTGGCGAAGTGAACCTGGTGGTGAACGGGATCAACGTGGGAGCGCAACCCTACTGGAATTCCGAAGCTACCATGCTTTTGCACACTCGCGGAATCCTAATCATGACCCCACCGGGCGCCATGGTGCTTACCGGCAAGCGCGCTCTCGATTACTCGGGCAGCGTCTCGGCCGAAGACAATCAAGGAATTGGTGGCTATGATCGCATCATGGGGCCAAACGGCCAGGCGCAGTATTTTGCCCGCGACATCGATGAGGCCTGTCATATCCTGTTCCGCCATTACGAGCATACCTACGTTCTTCCGGGCGAGCGTTTTCCCCGTCGTGCCGCAACCAGCGACCCCATTGACCGCGACGTGCAAACTTATCCTCACGGCACCGACGGCACCAGCAGCTTCGTGCGTGTCGGAGACATTTTCTCGGACGAGACCAACCCGGGGCGTAAGAAGCCATTTGACATCCGCAGAGTGCTGGCGGCGGTGGTTGACCAGGACCATTCTCCCCTGGAGCGCTGGTCCGGCATGAGAGGGGCCGAGACGGTTGTGGTTTGGGACGCCCATCTCGGCGGTTACCCGGTCTGTCTGCTTGGCATCGAGTCGCATCCCGTCGCCCGCCTGGGATTTGTCCCGGCGGACGGACCGGACCAGTGGACGGCAGGAACGCTCTTTCCAGCCTCGTCGAAGAAGGCGGCCCGTGCCATCAATGCGGCGAGCAATAACCGGCCGGTCGTGATCCTGGCGAATCTGTCGGGGTTTGATGGATCGCCGGAGTCGCTGCGCAAACTGCAACTGGAGTATGGCGCCGAAATTGGCCGGGCCGTAGTGAACTTCAAAGGCCCCATGATCTTCTGTGGTATCTCTCGTTATCATGGCGGAGCCTATGTGGTCTTCTCCCAGGTGTTGAACGAGAACCTTGAAATCATAGCGCTGGAGGGAACGTATGCCTCGGTTATCGGCGGGGCGCCGGCAGCGGCCGTGGTTTTTGCTGGTGAAGTGGACGCCAGGGCCCGTAAAGATGAGCGGCTGCAGGCGCTGACCCAGGCCATGGCCCAAGCCGATGGGGTAGAGAAGGGACGGCTGCAAGCTCAGTGGAACGAACTCTTCCCCATCGTGCACTCCGAGAAGCTAGGCGAGGTGGCCGAAGAGTTCGACCGCGTGCACAGCATTCATCGGGCCCTCAAGGTGGGCGCTTTGCATAAAATTATTCCGCCGGCGACGCTTCGTCCTTACCTCATCCATGCCATTGAACGTGGTATAGAAAAGGAGAAAGGATCGGAAGCAGAAAAGTCAGCACCTAACCATCCGGTACTGACTCTAAGCTAAAGTTGACGCTTCGCCGTGAACCTGTATTGGCTGGAACAGACCGCTGCGGATGTACCGGCCGAAAACCACTGGCTTAGTGCCGGCGAGACACTGCTACTCAGCGGCTTGCGATTTCCCAAGCGCCGAGGCGACTGGCGTTTGGGGCGCTGGACAGCCAAACGTGCGGTGGCCGCTCACTTGAATCTTCCTGCTTATCCCTCGGCGCTTGCAGCCATCGAAATTCGTGCCGCTCCGTCGGGCGCGCCGGATGTGTTTCTTGCCGACCAACCGGCAACCATCGGGATGTCGCTGAGCCACAGCGCGGCAACGGCGGTCTGCGCCGTTATGCCTTCTCCCGCCGCAGTGGGTTGCGATCTGGAACTGATCGAGCCGCGGGGCGCTGGTTTTTTCGACGACTATTTCACCGCGGAAGAGCAGGCAATGGTTTCACGGATGCCGGAAGCGGACCGGCCCTGGCTGTTGACCTTGCTGTGGAGCGCAAAGGAAAGCGCGCTGAAAGCGCTGCGCGTCGGGCTTCGGGCCGACACGCGAAGTGTGGTAGTGAGCCTGGTTGATCCTATGCGCGGACCCGGCGACCGAGAAGAATACGATGCGGACCCGGCTGCGATCCATCGAAGTCGCTGGTCTCCGCTCCGCATCGCTGGTGAAAACGGCAGAGTTTTCCGGGGATGGTGGCGGCGCGCGGGCAACTTCATGTACACCGTCGTCGCCGATCCGCCGCCCGCCTCGCCCATCCTGCTGGAGATCAGGGACGACTTCCGCCGATAAGGCAGTTGGGGCGGTGGCGGAGGATGCAGTCACCAGCGAACCGTTCTCCGCCTGAAAATCCCTACAGGGAAAAATACAAAGCACGGAGTTCAACTCAGGATTTCTCCTGCGGGATTCCGCCCCGCTCGCCGCCAAACCGCTCAAGCGTTCGACTTGCACACGCTTCCGCCAACTTACTCGAGTTGCTCAGTCAGTGCTTTAGGACTACGCTCGTCGACTCGGCGCTTAGCCACCTTATTTACGATGGAGTCTTTTCGGTTTCGGCTTTGGCTTTGGAGCCGGCTTCGGTTTTGGCTTTGGCTTTGGAGCTGACTTCGGTTTCGGCTTTGGCTTTGGAGCCGGTTTTGGCTTCGGCTTCGGCTTTGGGGCCGGCTTCGGTTTCGGCTTTGGCTTTGGAGCTGACTTCGGTTTCGGCTTTGGCTTTGGAGCTGACTTCGGTTTCGGCTTTGGCTTTGGGGCCGGCTTCGGCTTCGGCTTTGGAGACGGCTTCGGTTTCGGTTTAGGATCTGGGGTGGGCGGAGGGTTGACCGTCGTAGCGGAAGACAGGGCCTGCAGGATCGCCGCGCCATCGGGGCTTCCCCATCCACTGCACGCGTCCCACCCTGGTCCGGCTTTGTAGTCGCCGTTATTCCCAGACGTAATGTCGCGGAAGGCGTTCGACGCCGAGTGAATACTTTGGTACAAGCCGGGGTTAAGATAACCAACCGATTTGCCCAACGCCTGGTTGAGAAGAGTAAGCAGGCCTGCCCAGAGCGGTGCCACGGCACTGGTGCCCCCGACCGTGAATTGCGAGCCGTCAACCTGGACCTCGTAGCCAGTCGATGGATCGGCGTCACCGGCCACGTCCGGCATTCCGCGTCCCACAAAGTTTCCCGGGTTCACCGACGGCGGCACGTTGGCGCTCGTCTGCCAGGAGGGCAAGGGAAACGTGGCGCTCACTCCGCCCCCGGTAGCGCCGTCGCTGGGAAGGTCGTTCCAAACGACCTCGCTGGCGATCGACCCGCCGCTGATGGTAAGACTAGTTCCGCCGCAAGCCAGGGAATAGGGACTCGACGCGGGGAAGTCTACATGATCCAGACCGTCGGTGACCCCGTCCGTCGAGCCGTCGTCTCCACAAGCGACGCACACGGTCACGCCGACCGCCGATGCCGCCTGCAGCGCGGTGTTATAGCTCTGCAACGATTGCGCTGTCCAAGTTGACTCCGCTCCTCCCCAGCTGATGGAGATCACGGCGGGCTGATTGGTCTTGTCCGTCACCGCCTGGTTGATCCCATCCAGAAAGCCGGCATCCGTATTCGGCGCAAAGTAGACCACGATCTTGGCGCCGGGGGCGATCGCGCCAGCCACTTCGATATCCAGCATCACTTCGGTATCGGGCCCGCTAGTGTCTCCCGTGGGCTGGTTCTTTGCGCCGTCCACGGAAACGGCAGTGACCGATGGCGCCGGCGAAATGCTGAGCGAACCAAAATATGTATTGAGGTCGGACTGAGTGAATCCTCCACCCAATTCGATGATTCCGATGGTCTGCCCTTGTCCGTTGCCGCTGGTGGGAAAGTTGTAGGCTTTGGCCACTTGGAGCGCCGTGTAGGAAGTGGATGCTGCAGCGGACGCTGCGGCGACACGAAAATGAGTGGTGGCCTGGGGACGATTGTCGAGTCCGTGAACGCTGACCACAACGCCATGGAGTTCGGACGGAATGCTGAGTGCACCGGTACGGCCACGATACGAGCCGCCGGGAATTTCGTACATCGACAATTCCACCTGAAAAGCTTCGGCAAAGGCGCCGGCAGTGCCGTCCAAACTTACCGACCTGGCGAAGGGATTCGTCTGCTTTACCGGCAGACCGTGGGCCTTGGCAAATGCCTCGACCGTTTTTATGTCTTGCGGATCGGCACCGTAGCGGGCCTCATATTCGGTGCGGGAGATGCGCTCGCCGCTGGCCACCAAATCGGCCACGGAAGGATGTTGCGATTTCGGTTGACGCTCCCGCAGAACGATGGTTACCTGCATCTGCTCGTTTGGATCGCAAGCGCCGGCTTTCTTTGCGCCCGGCATGGGCTGGCGTTCACTGCCCGCCAGTTTCACGTATTTGTCGAATGCCATCGTCGTTCCTCCGGTATTGCTCCTGTGCCATCATTCTAGCGAAAAAACTGGTGGGTGCCGCTATGCAAATACTGGCAACGGCCTGGACGAACAGACGCCGACAGGACTTTTTCGGGCGTCGTGCAGCTGAATGGCCGGTCTCGAGATACTTGCTTGATTTGGAATAGCCGGATGCTGCGGGGCAAAAAATAAACGCGAATGCGGGCCCGAAGGCCCGCACGCGTCCAAAGTCCGTCCTCGGCATACTCCCAACTGAGACAGGCGGCCTAAAAGAACAGAATACTTCCCGCGGCAATCGCATCCGAGGTAGCAACCTGTCCACCATACGCATTTGACCGTGTGTGGGTGTACTCGCCGACGAGGTTCACCCAGTTCGTCAGCTTATAGCGGACCCCTCCGATCTCCGAACTGTTGTTGCTCAACAAATCCGGATTCACTTCGCCGGGAGCGAGTGCCAAATGGCTGAGACCGTAGCTGGCGCCAAAAGTCAACTTCTGAATAAATGTATACGTCCCCTGAAAATAATACCCGTCGGAATTGCGCTTGAGTCCCGAGGGCGCCACCGCGTCGAAGAACAGACCGGTGGTCCCAAGACCCCAGCCGTAGTAGCCATAGGCGACAATTCCCGCTCCGCCGTAAGTCAGCTTGCCGCCGTAATCGATGCCGGTTCCCTGAGCGCCGCTGCCGACCGGCAGAACCTGGGTTGCAGAGTTGCTTTCCAGGGCCTGAGTGACGGCGTTGGTCCAGAGCTTGAGCTTTGCCGGGTGCTTATCAGACGTGGTGTAAGTCAATTTCGCCTGGAATTGAGGCTGATCGTGAGCGGTGAGGCTCGCGGACAGCCCGGAGAAATTGACGGCATCCAGCGGCGTGAAGACACCAAACGCCCCCTGTAGTCCATAAGCGGACGGTGAGGTATAGGTAATCTGCGGGATGAAGTCGGTGTAAACATAGCCTAGACCAATTCGCCCAAGCGAAGTGTTGGAGGGCGCGATGTTGCCGCCCGTGCTACCCACACCCAAAAGGGAAAAGTCGTTCAGGATGGCTTCCTGACCGAACAGACCGATATCGCGACCGATCTTGAAAGTTCCCAGGGTGGGCTTGCCGATGGTAGCGAACTGCTGGCGGAAGTCGATGCCGGTGGTGCCCAGCGCTGCTGGATTTCCAGCCGAGTTAGCTCCCCCAACTCCAGTGACGCTATTGAGTCCGGGATAGAAGCCAAAGGTGACCCCAACGTCGTAACCCATCTGGTGGGTGGCAAACGCGATAGAGAAGTTTCCGGGAAGCAGTCCATTGCGCACCGACGAGGAGTCGGTGTTGCCGGTACTGGCCAGGCCACCGGCAACCAGCGCGGCGGAGGATGATTTGTCTACCCTGTCGTGGTCGTAGAATCCGTTGATTTCTCCGGAAAGAGTTACATCGACAGCTCCGACATGAATCCCAATTCCTTTGTCCATCATGGTAATGATTTTCGGATTCACCGTCGGCGCCTTCTGTTCGGTTTGCGGTCCTGAGGTCTGTTCCGCGGTTTCATGCGTGGGTGCCGTGGCCGCCGTGGCCCCCATGCGCGCCTTCAGGGCATCGTATTGTTGCTGACTGACGGCGCCGTTGGCGTGCAGGACCTCCAGCAAGTCAAGCAACGCATCGGGTGAGGGGAGTGCTGGACTCTGTGCCTGCATCAGCCCCGTTAACGTCAACAGGAGAGCAGTTAGGTACACAGCCCAACGAGGACTCAGACGTCGCCGTCCGGATAGGGACGTGTTTGGTCGGTGACTTTGATTCATCGGGGTTTCCTTAGGAGGAGCCCAGGGACTTCGGGCTCTAGCTGACCAAAGGTTCTTGGTTTGTGGATAAATGCTCAAGAATGATTTTGTGCGTTTCGCGTCCGAATCCCGATTGCCGGCAGCCAATCAACGCCGCGGCCGCCGAATACAACTGGTGATCCATACGCGACCCGCCTTAATCTCGCGTTTCATGCGACAGGTGTCGGTGCCGTTGCGCCACCAGACTGCCCGTGATCGGTGAGCCGCCGAAAGTCGCTCTGCGAGCGGACTTGCGGCACCGATCTAGCGTCCATGATGCAGGTTCCCTCACGGCTTGGCAGTGACGGCCATCAAGGGTCTGTGTGATGTAATTTTCTGCGGGTTAGAGTGCAGGCATTCGCGAAATGCCGCTGGCGCACGTGCCTGATCAGCGCAGTCCGAAGGTATAGCTCAGCCCGGAACTGGTGCCGTAATCGCTGCCCGAGAAGTTGGCGGGAGGCTGGTTGTCCCAGTTGCCGTAAAAAGAGACGTTCCACGACAGGTCGCTGGTGATCTTAATGTAGTAGGTCGCGTTGGTGTTGAAATAAATACGGCCGGGCTCGGAGAGGGCAGGAAATGCAGTAGCCGTAACGCTGAGGTTAGTTTTGTTAAACCGGAAAAGCTTCACCTGTGCCGCGATCAAGGCTGCAGCCACGTTCTGGGTGGGCACCGCGAGGACCGTCTGCTTGTAGTTCGTGCTCTGCCAAGCTAGACCAGCGATCACTGCGATGCTGGCATGGTTTGTATTCTTCAGATAGCGTCCAATGCCGGCGCCGAGATTGGATTGCAATCGGATGTCCTGCTCCGAGCTTTGCAGAAAACTGCCGATGCCGGCATAGAAATAGTTTTTCCAGGGCAAGAGATGCATGCCTTCGAGGTTCAACTGATTGCGGGTTGCGGCCGAGCTGGCGCCGCTGCTGGCGGACAAAGTGGAATTCAGGCTGGCATCGCCGGACCAGCGTTCGCGCAGGTAATCAACCTCTGCTCCGAGGCTGTATTGGGTGTTGTCATTTCCCTTGGAATAGATGATGCCTGAGTTGATCGCGCCGTTGAAACGCTCCCAGAACTTGTCGGAGGTCTCGCCCATCTTCACGATCTCGGTGCGAGGAATCACGGTCTGCTTCTGCGCACTGTCGGTCACTTCGATCTTCACGGGCCGTAAATCTTCGGTTTCCGCGGTGCTCAACGTTCCTGTGTAGACCGAGCCGTCCGCAGTCTTCACGATGAACAACTGCTTGCTTTCCAGGTGAGCCACTTTCGACCATTGCACGGAAGACGTCCCAAGGATGTAGTCGAAGCTGACATAGAGCACACCCTGGTCGAGGCCTTTGATCTCGCCGGTCAGGCGGTCGCCATTCTTCATGACCAACACGTCGGTCTTCTCGCGGGCAAACAGCGGCAGCGAGAGAAGAAGAGCGAAGCTAAGGACCATGGCGCGCAGGTTCATCGGGCAGCTCCTATGCGTGCTGCAGGCAAACCGGCGGACCGCCGCCGACACTGCAGTCGTGAAGTCTGAATATTTTGTGCAAGGGTATCGTATGGCTGCTCCAGGCAGCCAAGGAATAATAGAGCGGGTGTCAGGAGGGAAACGGGACCGCTCGACGAAAGCGGTCCCTCCACTTGCGCTGAAGCGATCGGTTGGGATGACCCTTCCAAGAAAAATGCGCGATGCCAGTAACGAAGAGGCCGCGAGTCGACTGCGAGCGGCGAGAAGCAAAGAGCGAGCAAACAGCGGCCCTAGTACGGCGAGAAGCTCAGCGTCTTGTCGTCTTTCTGCACCCAGATGTGCGCCTTGTCGGCGACGCGATCGTTGACGGTGACCTGCACTACGACACCGCTCACTGGGGCGAAAGGTGATCCGCCATAGCTTGCCGGTGGCGACTTCGTCCCGTCAACGTGATGGCTCTTGATGATGCCCCACTCGCCGCTCGGTCCCCAATCCTTGATGAAGTCGTTGTAGGGATATTGCGAGTACTTGTCCGGATGCTGTTTCCAGTCGGGATCATGCATCCAGATGCCGTAGGCCGGTTCGAAATTCTGTTGCTGGAGCGCATCGAAGAAGCGGTCGACCCGATGCTCTTCCGGCC
>Ga0302320_10006349_pt1 | contig 26256 bp, 32 predicted proteins | sample Bog_T0_3_FD_202130 | JGI IMG/M metagenome (GOLD analysis project Ga0302320, IMG submission 202130) | Peat permafrost microbial communities from Stordalen Mire near Abisko, Sweden - Bog_T0_3 | ecosystem: Environmental > Terrestrial > Soil > Wetlands > Peat | place: Sweden: Abisko, Stordalen Mire... | reverse complement strand
CGAACATGGCGTTGCGGTCGCCGAGCGCCGCGGCCTGCTTGTACCATTGCGCGGCCTTGCTGTCGTCGCGGGAGACGCCGAGACCTTCTGCATAGAGCTCGCCGAGCAGCGTCATGGCCTGCGGATCTTTTTGCTGCGCGCGCTTGGCGGCTTCGTTGAAGGCGGTCACGTAAAAGCCGCGCTGAAAAGCGCCATAGGCGATATCGACATTGGAGGCGGGTGGCGCGGCATTCGGAATGGCCAGCGGATTGGCGGGCTGAGTCGGCGCGGCTTTCGGCAGCGGCGGCTTGGTCTGCGCCAGCGCAAGCCGCGAATAAATCGGCGCCAGGGCGAGCGCAAAACAAAGCGCAAGATAGATCGACATCGCGCGGCGCCAGGCTCGCCTCATGCCGCGGTCTCCGGCAGTTGCAGCAGCGCGGCGGCTTCGGTAATGACGGCGGCGACCGAAGCCGGATCGCGCCACACCCAATCGCCGAGCGCGACGAAATCGGCGCCGGCTTTGACCAGCGGCGCGACTTCCGCCGCATCGGCGGCGAAGCCGACGCAAGGCGCTTCGAACACTTCCGCCCACCAGCCGATGCGGTCTTCGATCGTACCGAAGGCCGGGCGCTCGCCGTTCTCATCGGGCTCGCCGAACATCACGTAATCGGCGCCCGCTTCGGCCGCGCTCATGGCGTCATGGCGCGTTTCCAATCGTCCGGCGCCGGCGATCCAGTCCGGCTTGAGCCGGCTAATCGCTTCGCTAAATTCGGCAAGACCAGCCAGATGAGCGCCATCGGCGCCGGCGCGCGCCACCAGGTCGGTATGGCGATCGAGCAGCAGCGCGACGTTACGCTCCTGCACGACACGGCCGATTTCCTTGGCGCGGTTGATCAGCGCGCGCTCGTCGCCAGGCGCCAGGCGCAACAGCACCGCGGCGACATCGCCGGCCGCCAAAGCCGCGGCAAGTTGCGCCGAAAACGCCGCCGCGTCCGCGATTGGCGGCGTGACTAGATAAAGACGCGGCGTCGGGCGCGGCTCAACTTTGTTCGGTCGTGAGGTCATGGTCCCCGCATGGTAGCTCAATCGGGCGAAAGCTTGGCGCGGTGGCTTGGCACATGGACGCACAGCCGCCGTATCGGTAGCATTGCACTTAAGACCTCCGAACGAAGGTCACTGTCAACGAGGCGGCGAGGAAATGCAAAAATCCCGAATTTCCCAAATTTCCCAAGCCTGGCGCCTGTCATTGCTGCTGCTTTGTCTCGCCGCTTTGCCGGCTCGAGCGGCCGATTATCCCACCCGCGCCATTAAAATGGTGGTGCCATTCGCGCCCGGCGGCGGCACCGACGTGCTGGGCCGCATTATCGGCCAGCGCCTGTCGGAGCAATGGGGCCAGCCGGTCATCGTGGAAAACCAGCCCGGCGCCTCCGGCGGCATCGGCACGCGCGCCGCCGCCAAGGCGGAGCCGGACGGCTATACGCTGCTGATGGCCTCGACCGGCGCGCTGATGGCGGCCTCTGCGGCGCTGGCGCCGGAAGGCCATTTCGACGTCAATAAATTCTTCGCGCCGATCACGGTGGTGGCGGCGCCGCCCTATCTGCTGGTGATCAATCCGCAGGTGAAAGCCGACACGACCGCCGAACTGATCGCGCTCGCGCGTGAGAAACCCAAGGCGCTATCGTTTGGATCGTCCGGCATAGGCGCTGCCTCGCATCTGTCGGGCGCGCTGTTCGAGAAGGATGCGCATATCGAGATGCTGCATGTGCCCTACAAGGGAACCGGGCCTGCGGTCACCGATTTGCTGGGCGGGCGCATCGACATGATGTTCTCGCCTTCGACCACGGTGCAGGCCTTTGTGGAGGCCGGCAAGCTCAAGGCGCTCGCCACCACCGGCGCCAAGCGCTCGAAATTCTTTCCCAATGTTCCAACCGTGGCCGAGAGCAGCTTGCCCGGCTACTCATCGGTCGGCTGGTTCGGTCTGCTGGCGCCCGCGCACACGCCCAAAGACGTCGTCGACAAAATCAACAAGGCGGTGGTCGCGATCATGGCGATGCCGGACGTCATCGACCACATGGCGAAACTGGGCGCCGAGCCGGAGCCGCAAACGCCGGAGGAATTCGGCCGCTACATCAATGCCGATGTGGCTAAGTGGGACGCGCTGGTGAAAGAGCAGGGCATAATGATTCCGGGCGCGGGGAAATAGCATGAAAGCCAAGCCCCTCGCTGTGCATCCGGGCCGTTTGCTGAAGCGCGAGTTGGCGTCGCGTGCTTTGCGTGCGAGCCGGGTCGCTCGTGATCTCAACGTATCCTCAGGCCGTATCGCGGACATCATCAACGGCCGGCGCGCGATCACGGCCGACACGGCGGTGCGGCTCGGTCGCTATTTCGGCAACGGAGCACAGTTCTGGCTCGATCTACAGAGCCAGTATGACATCGGCGTCGTCGAGCAAAAGCATGGCGCCGACATTGCAAGGCGCGTGCGGCCAGCGAACGCGGCCTAGCTTCGCCGAAATAAAAACGCCGCGCTGACGACGCGCGGCGTTTGTCATCTGCGCGCCGCTTAAGCCGGCATCGGGATCGGGCCCATGTCCTTGGGCACCTTATAGCCCTTTTGCACGGCGGGGCGCGCCGCGATGGTGGTGTACCAGCGCTTGACGTTGGGAAAGTTGTTCAGGTCGATGGTCTGCCATTCGAAGCGCGAGATCCACGGCCAGATCGCGATGTCGGCGATGGAATAGTCGCCGGCGACGAAGTCGCGGCCTTCGAGTTGGGTATTGAGCACCTTGTAAAGCCGCTGCGCTTCTTTGAGATAACGCTCCTCGGCGTAAGGCGCCTTGCCCGGATTATATTTCACGAAGTGATGGACCTGGCCGAGCATCGGCCCCGGTCCGCCCATCTGCCACATCAGCCACTCGATCACCTGATAGCGCTCCTTGCCGGATTTCGGCAGCAGCTTGCCCGTCTTGTCGGCGAGATAGATCAGAATCGCGCCCGACTCCATCAGTGACATTCCGGTGTCGGTATCGACGATCGCGGGGATGCGGTTATTGGGCGCGATCTTGAGAAAGGCCGGCGCGAACTGCTCGTCCTTGGAAATATCGATGGCGTGCACGGTGTAGGGCAGGCCGATTTCCTCCAGCATGATGGAAGCCTTGCGGCCGTTCGGCGTCGTCCAGGTATAGAGGTCGATCACGGTTGGTATCCTTCGATTGCAATGGAACTGGGTTTTCAGGGGGAATTTCGGAACATCGGCGGCAGGGGCGCGTTGTTGGCTGGAGTTCCATTAGCAGGAGGCGACCATGAAGCTCAATGTCCTTGTTATTGCGCTGGCGGCGAGTGCTTTCGGCACGCTGGCCGCGAGTGCCCAGACCACCGTGATCGAAGACCGCCGGCCGCCGGCGGTCGTGATCGAACAGCCACCGGCTTCATCGTCGGTGACGGTGAAAGAGCACGGCGGCCTGCTTGGCACCGACACCAAGACAACGACCGAAACCACCGGCGCGGGTCCCTCCGGCGATTGCTCGACCCGCACCGTGCATAAGGAAGGCATCGGCGAAGACAAGACGGTCAGCAAGACGAACTGCAATTAAGGTGTGTAAAGTTGCGTAATGTTGCGTAAAGTCGCGTAAAGGGCCGCCCGCATTGGGCGGCCTTTTTGTTTGCAGGAAAGCTACGCCGCCTTCTTTTCCAGATCGGCTTTCCATTGGCCGAGCGCGGCGAGGCTGTTCATTTTCGCGCGATGGGTAAAGGCGCGTTGCGCGGCGGCGACGTTTTCCGATTTGCCGCCCCAGGCTTTCTGCGGCGCGTGCTGGAGCGCGCGGCCATAGGAGAATGTCAGCGCCCAGGGCAGGGTGCCGAGGCGGTTCATGGCATCGAGATTGGCGGTGGCCTCTTCGTCGGTCTGCCCGCCCGACAGAAAAGCGATACCCGGTACCGCGCCCGGCACGCAGTTTTTGAGAACGCGCACCGTGCGCGCGGCGACGTCTTCGACCGTGGCGCGGGTCTTGGAGCCTTTGCCCGGCACGATCATGTTGGGCTTGAGCACCATGCCTTCGAGCGCGACCTTGGCGTAATATAACTCCTGAAAAGTTTCCTTCAGCACCCATTCGGTAATCTGCTCGCAGCGTGCGATGTCGTGGTCGCCATCCATCAGCACTTCCGGCTCGACAATGGGCACGATTTGCGCGGCCTGGCAGAGCGCGGCATAGCGCGCGAGCGCATGCGTGTTGGCGTGGATGCAATCGTACGACGGCATGCCGGCACCGATGTCGATTACTGCCCGCCATTTCGCGAAGCGCGCGCCGGCCTCGTAATATTTCGGTAGCCGGTCGGCCAATCTGTCGAGGCCGACGGTGACGACTTCGCCCGGGCAATTCGGCAGCGGCTTGACGCCTTCGTCGACCTTGATGCCGGGCAGTGCGCCGTTTGCTTTGATGATATCGACGAGCGGCGTGCCGTCTTTCGCCTTCTGCCAGATGGTCTCGTCGTAAAGAATGACGCCGGAGATATGGTTCTTCATGGCCTCGGCGGTGCGGAACATAAATTCGCGATAGTCGCGGCGATTGTCCTCGGTGTTGGCGGTCTTGATGGCATCGAAGCGCTTGCCGATGGTGCCGGTCGATTCGTCCGCCGCCAGAAGGCCCTTGCCGGGCGCGGTCATGGCTAATGCGACTTTGTTCAATTCGGCGAGATTCATCGTTCTCTCCATTTATTCGTCATTTTATGCGCAACACCTCGACCCCCGGCAAGGGCTTGCCCTCAAGCCATTCCAGGAAAGCGCCGCCGGCTGTGGATACATAAGTCAGCCGGTCCACGACGCCCGCCACATTGAGCGCGGCAACGGTATCGCCGCCGCCCGCTACCGAGACAAGCTTGCCGGCCGTCGTGAGTTCCGCCGCCGCTTCCGCCACTTCGACGGTGCCGTTGTCGAACGGCTCCATTTCGAAGGCGCCGAACGGGCCATTCCAGACCAGCGTTTTGGTGCGCGCCAGCACCGAGACGACCTGCTCGACGCTGCGCGGGCCGATATCCAGGATCATGTCGGCGCTGCCTACCTGGTCGATATCGACGACGCGCGAGGGCGCATTGGCCTCGAATTTTTGCGCCACCACCGCATCGACCGGCAGCACGATCTCGCGTTTATCGGCCTTGGCCTGGTCCATGATTTTCTGCGCGGTATCGACCAAATCGCGCTCGACCAGTGAGCGCCCGACATTCTTGTTGAGCGCCAGCAAAAAAGTATTGGCCATGGCGCCGCCGATGATCAGCACATCGACGCGCTCAAGCAAGTTGCCCAGCAGATCGAGTTTGGTGGAAATCTTGGCGCCGCCGACGATGGCCGCGAGCGGGCGCGCCGGATTATCTAGCACCTTCTCGAAGGCCTCCAATTCGGCTTGCAAGGTGCGCCCGGCGAAAGCCGGCAGCGCGCGCCCCAAGCCTTCGGTCGAAGCGTGGGCGCGGTGCGAGACCGAGAAGGCGTCGTTGACATAGATGTCGCCGAGCTTAGCGAGGGCCGCGACGAAACCGGGATCGTTTTTTTCCTCGCCGGCGTGGAAGCGCGTGTTCTCCAGGCAGACGATGTCGCCGGGCAGCATGCTCGCGACCGCGCGTTCGGCGGCCTTGCCGATGCAGTCGTCGATAAATTTGACCGGCCGCTTGATGATATGGGCGACTTCGGCGGCCACCGGTTTGAGCGAGTCTTCGGGGCTGGGACCTTTGGGACGGCCAAAATGCGAAATCAGGATTACCTTGGCGCCCTTGTCGGCGATTTCGGTGATGGCGGGCGCCATGCGTTCGATCCGGGTGGCGTCGGACACGACGCCGTTCTCGACCGGCACGTTGAGATCGACGCGCACGAGCACGCGCTTGCCCTTCACGTCGGCATGGTCGAGGGTGTTGAACGCACTCATGAGCGGCCCCGGCAGCGCTCGCGCGTTAAAGCAATTTGCCCATCGCGACGGCAGTGTCGGCCATGCGATTGGAAAAGCCCCATTCATTGTCATACCACGACATCACGCGCACGAAGGTGCCATTCACGACCTTGGTCTGGTCCATGTGGAAAATCGACGAGTGCGGGTCGTGGTTGAAATCGATCGAGACATTGGGCTCGGTGGTATAGCCGAGGATGCCCTTGAGCTGCTGCTCGGAGGCGCGCTTGATGGCGGCGTTGATTTCGTCCTTGCTGGTCGCGCGCTTGGCGACGAATTTGAAATCGACCATCGACACGTTGGGCACCGGCACGCGGACCGACACGCCATCGAGCTTGCCGTTGAGTTCGGGCAGCACCAGGCCGACGGCCTTGGCGGCGCCAGTCGAGGTCGGGATCATCGACATCGCCGCGGCGCGGCCGCGATAGAGATCCTTGTGCATGGTGTCGAGCACCGGCTGATCGCCGGTGTAAGCATGGATCGTGGTCATGAAGCCGTGCTCGATGCCGACAGCGTCGTTGAGCACCTTGGCGACCGGCGCCAGGCAATTGGTGGTGCACGAGGCGTTCGAGACCACCAAGTGCGCCTTGGTGAGCTTGTCGTGATTGACGCCGTAGACCACGGTCAGATCGGCGCCTTCGGCCGGCGCCGAGACCAGCACGCGCTTGGCGCCGGCGGTCAGGTGCGTCGTGGCCTTGTCCTTGGCGGTGAAAATGCCGGTGCATTCCAGCGCGATATCGACGCCGATATCCTTCCACGGCAGCGTCGACGGGTCCTTGATGGCGGTGACCTTGATAGCGCCGTTGCCGATCGAGATGGTGTCGCCCTTGACGGTCACCGTGCCGGGGAAGCGGCCATGCACGCTGTCGAAGCGCAGCAAGTGCGCGTTGGTCTCGACCGGGCCGAGATCGTTGATGCCGACCACTTCGATATCGTTACGGCCCGACTCGGCAATGGCGCGCAGAATATTGCGGCCGATGCGGCCAAAGCCATTGATGGCAACGCGGATAGTCATAAATGTCGCTCCCGGTAGCGTGTCACGGCCAAGGCCGCGACCTCATATAGTCGTTCGCTCAGGTCTTCCCAAGCTTGCGCAAGGCGGCTTCCGCCACTTTCTCCGCTGTAATACCAAAATGCTTATAGAGGTCCTTGAATGGCGCGCTGGCGCCGAATGAATTCATGCCGACAAATATGCCGTCGGAACCAATAATGGCGTCCCAGCCCATGCGCACGGCGGCTTCGACGCCGACCTTGACCGGCGCGTCGCCGATCACGGCACGCCGCGCGGCTTCGGGCGCTTCCAGCAGCAGTTCGAAACAGGGGATCGAGACGACGCGGGCCGCGACGCCTTTGGCGGCCAGCAGCTTCTTGGCCTCGACCGCGACGGCGACTTCCGAGCCGGTGGCGAAGATCGATACCTGAGTTTTGCCGTCAGTTGCCGCGATCTCATAGGCGCCGGCGGCGCAGCCATTTTTATCCAGGGAAATCGGGGCAAGCTGCGGCAGGTTCTGGCGGGTGAGGGCCAGCACGCTCGGGCGATCCTTGGCCTCGAGCGCCAACTGCCAGCATTCGAGCGTTTCCACCGCGTCGCAGGGTCGGAACACCATCAAATTAGGAATGGCGCGCAGCGCCGCGAGATGCTCGACCGGCTGATGCGTCGGCCCGTCTTCGCCCAGGCCAATGGAATCATGCGTCATGATGTGGATGACGCGCTCGCCCATCAGCGCGGCCAGGCGAATGGCCGGGCGGCAATAATCGGAGAACACCAGGAACGTGCCGGAATAGGGGATGATGCCGCCATGCAGCGTCATGCCGTTCATGGCAGCGGCCATACCGTGCTCGCGGATGCCATAGTGGATGTAGCGGCCGGAGAAATCGGCGGCCGACATCGCCTTCATCGATTTGGTGCGCGTGTTGTTGGAGCCGGTGAGATCGGCCGAGCCGCCGATCATTTCCGGCAGCGCCGGGATCAGGCTCTCGAGCGCGAATTCGCAAGCCGTGCGGGTGGCGATTTCCTTTGGCGTCGCCTTGAGGCTTTCTTTCACCGCGCGCACGGCGTCGGCCAGCGCTTTGGCGGGCAATTCGCCGTTCATGCGGCGGGTGAATTCGGCGCGCGCAGTTCCATCGAGCGCGGCGAGACGCTTGTTCCAGGCAGCATGCGCCGGTTTTGAGCGTTCGCCGGCCTTGCGCCAATCTTTGAGAATGTTGGCGGGAATTTCAAACGGCGCGGCGCTCCAACCCAGTCGTTCGCGCGCGCCTTTGATTTCGTCGGCGCCCAAGGGCGAACCGTGCGACGAGGCTTTGCCGGCCTTGGTCGGCGCGCCGAACCCGATGGTGGTCTTGCAGGCGATCATGGTCGGCCTGTCAGCGGTTTGCGCCTTCTCAAGCGCGGCGGCGATCGCGGCCTGGTCGTGTCCGTCGATGCGCGAAGCGTTCCAGCCCGACGCCTCGAAGCGCTTGACCTGATCGGTGGAGTCCGAGAGCGACAGCGCGCCGTCGATCGAAATGCCGTTGTCGTCGAACAGCACGATCAGCTTCGACAATTTCATATGACCGGCCAGCGCGATGGCTTCCTGGCTGATGCCTTCCATCAAGTCGCCGTCGGAACACAACACATAGGTTTTGTGATCGACCACCTCGTTGCCGAATACGGCCGCCATGTGCCGCTCCGCGATCGCCATGCCGACGGCATTGGCGATGCCCTGGCCGAGCGGGCCGGTGGTGGTCTCGATGCCGGTAGTGATAAAATTTTCCGGATGCCCCGGCGTCTTGGAGCCGAGTTGGCGGAAGCGCTTGATCTCGTCGACGGTCACCGAGGCGTAACCCGTGAGATACAACAGTGCGTAGATCAGCATCGAGCCGTGGCCGGCCGAGAGCACGAAACGGTCGCGGTCGGGCCACGCCGGATCGGCCGGATCGAATTTCAGGAATTTCGAGAACAGCACGGTCGCCATATCGGCGGCGCCCATGGGCAGGCCAGGATGGCCGGATTTCGCCTGTTCGACCGCGTCCATCGCCAGCGCGCGGATCGCATTGGCCATAGTCATGCCGGCGGGCACGGCGCCCGGCTGCACGTGACCCGATGCGGGCACCACGGCTGCGGTCGACGAGGCGGTTGCACTCATGAAAAAGGCCTTGTGAGTGGGGCTGGATAGCATGTGAGGCCCTTGAGTCAATGTGACGGCGGGGCTTGCGCCGAGCCATGCACAGCCTCACGAAAACAACGGGGTAAACCGTCCGCCAAGCGTTGACGAGGGGATCGCGCGCCACGTAAAGTTCTTCGCCTAAACATTTGCCGCCGCAAGAGTTTTTGAGGTTGGCGATGCGAAGTTTTCGGCATGATTGAACAAAGCGCCATCGATATGGCCGTCAAACGTCTGGCGCTTGCGCTCGACGCGCTCGATGCCGCCGTCGAGCGACGGCATGAGGCCGACCGCGGCGAGGCTTCTCTCGTTGCCCAAGTGCAGGCGCTCGGCATCGACCGCACGCGGCTCGCCAATACACTCGATGGCGAGACCGCGCGCTCGCGCAAGCTGGAAGCGACCAACCGCGAGATCGCCGAGCGGCTGGACGCGGCCATCGCCTCGATCCAGTCGGTATTGGACGGGAGTCGATAATCTTATGGCGACGGTCAACGCCACCATTGCCGGCCGCCAGTTCCGCCTCGCTTGCGAGGACGGGCAGGAAGACCATTTGCTGGCGCTGGCGCGCGATATCGATGAGCGCATCGAGAGCCTGCGCAAGAAATTCGGCGAGATCGGCGACACCCGCCTCACCGTAATGGCGGCCTTGATGGTGTCCGACGAATTGTCGGAGGCCTCCCGCAAGCTGCGCCGCATGGAAGAGGAGCTGGTGACGCATCAGGACGCGCGCGTGCTCGCCGCCGACCGCGCCAAGGCGGCGTCCGATGCCGTGACCGGCGCCTTCAATTCGGCGGCCGAGCGCATCGAAGGCATCACCAAAAAGCTCAATGCCAGCCTCGGCAACGGCGTGGCGATTGGGTGAGGTTGTTTACCTCTCCCCGTAAGAACGGGGAGAGGGGGGTTGCAGCGCCATGGCGCTCACCCCCACAAAGCACTACATTGCTCAGGCGGGGCTGCGAGGTGCGATAGAGCCACATTCCCCGGGGCCTTACGATCCTATCGGGAGCTGTCCCTGGCCGGGCTCGTGGGCTCGGTCACATGGCGCCCACCTACAACAGTAGGTTCCCGGGATCATGCTCTGACGGCCATCGCGGCTCCGCACTTAATCACCACTTCGTCATGGCCGGGCTTGTCCCGGCCATCCACGTCTTGTTTGCTGCGTCAAAGAAAGGCGTGGATGCCCGGCACGAGGCCGGGCATGACGGTTGAGATGCCTGACATCACGGAAATTCAAAAACAAAAAGCCCAACTCCGCGCTGCTGCCCTGGCGCTGCGCGACGCGTTGCCGGCGGCTGACCGCCAGGCGGCGGCGGAGTCGATCGTCGCGCGCGCGTTTCCGGTGAATGTCGCAGGCCTGATCGTGTCGGGTTTCTCGCCGATGAAGACCGAGATCAATCCGCTCCCGTTGCTGCGCAAACTTCTAGAAGCCGGCGCCAGCCTGGCGCTCCCTTGCATCGCTTCGCGCGGCAAGCCGCTGATCATGCGCGCCTGGCAATTCGGCGCGCCGCTGAGTGCCGGGCAATGGGGCATCCGCGAGCCGACGGCGGACGCGCCGGAAGTCTTTCCCGATATTCTGATCGTGCCGCTGGCTTGCTTTGACCGAACCGGCCATCGCATCGGTTACGGCGCGGGCTATTACGACATGACCATCCGCGGCGCGCGCGCCAAGAAAAAGGTCATCGCCATCGGCATTGCTTTCGCCGTGCAGGAAATCGCCAAAGTTCCCGCCACGACCCGCGACGAGCGACTCGATCTCGTGCTAACGGAGCGTGGGACGATAGATTTTCGGGGGTAGTCGCGCGTGATCCCGAAAAGTGGGAACCGGTTTTCGGATAAGATCATGCGCAAATTAAGAGTTTAGTCGAATGCGCATTCTCTTCATCGGCGACATTGTCGGACGCTCCGGGCGCACCATCGTCAACGAGCGCCTGCCGGGCCTGATCAAGGACTGGAAGCTCGATCTGGTCGTCATCAATGGCGAGAACGCCGCCGGCGGCTTCGGCATCACCGAAGTTATTTATAATGAACTGATCGACGCCGGCGCCGACGCCATCACGCTCGGCAATCATGCCTGGGACCAGCGCGAGGCGCTGGTCTTTATCGAGCGCGCGCCGCGGCTGATCCGCCCGATCAATTATCCCAAAGGCACGCCGGGCCGCGGCGCGGCCTTAGTCGAGACCAAGAATGGCAAGCACGGGCTGGTGATCAACGCCATGGGTCGCATTTTCATGGATGCGATGGACGATCCCTTCGCGGCCATCGATCACGAACTCACCGCCTGTCCGCTCAAGTCGGGCGCCGACGCGATTGTCATCGACATGCATTGCGAGGCCACCAGCGAAAAGCAGAGCATGGGGTTTTTCTGCGACGGCCGCGCCAGCCTGGTGGTCGGCACCCACACGCATGCGCCAACCGCCGATCACCGCATCATGCCGGGACGCACCGCCTTTATGTCGGATGTCGGCATGACCGGTGATTTTGACTCCTGCATCGGAATGAACAAGGACGAACCGCTCAATCGTTTCCTGCGCAAGCTGCCGGGCGGCAAATTCGAAGCCGCCAGCGGGCCTGCGACGCTGTGCGGTATCGCGGTCGAAACCGACGATGCCACCGGTCTGGCACTCAAAGTCGGCGCGGTACGGCTTGGCGGCATATTGGAACAGGCCACTCCCAACTTCTGGTGACTCTTTTTTCTCTCTTGCGCGACGCGGGGAGGGGAAAAACATTGACCGCGACTCGCCGCAGTGATTCGGTAGGTCTCAGGTGATTCGCCGCTTCGTGCAGAGTTCGGCAATGCGACCCCGGCACGGCGGAACATGAATATCCACGTCAATTCCAACCTCGCGCTGGAGAAAACGGACGACGTGGAGCGCAAGCGCGCCGCGCGCGGCGCCAAGGACCGCACCAAGAGCCACGCCAAGACCCAAGCCAAAGCCGACCCCCGCGCCGAACTCGCCGCCCAATTCATCCCCGCCGGTTCGCGTGTGCTCGATTTGAGCCGCACCAAGACGTTGGAACGCCTGTTGCCGCATGGCTGCAGTTATCAGGGCCGCGACCGCATCAAATGCGATGGCGGCGCGGCTTGCGACATCGCCAGCGGCGATTTCCCGACCCAGGCGGCGGGGCAATCCGACATTATCGTCATGCTCGGCGCGCTCGAACAGGTCGCCGACATCGACAGCTTTTTCACGCATCTTCGTTTTTGCAAGCAGGACGTCATTGTCAGCTACAGCGCCACTGATCTCATACGCGGCGAAGAGCGCGCCGCGCTTGGCTTTGCCAATCACCTGAGCTTCTACGATCTCACGCTGTTGTTCGACCGCTACGGCTTTCGCATCGAATGCACCGCGCCGATTGGCGCGCGCCAGGCGTTGATGCGGCTCACGCCCACCGACCGTCTCAAGCCGGTGACCACGTGCAGCGTTGCGGTGGTATCGTGCAGCGACGACGGCAATTTCGGCGACCGGCTCGGCAGCCACATGATCAATGCGCTGCTGCCGGGCGAGGCGGACGTGCACCATCTGACCTTCCGCACGTTGCACGAGGCGCGCGAGCGTTACGATCTGGTGGTGCTCGGCACCGGCAACAGCCTGTTCCAGCCGCTGCTCGGGGACGACGTGCTCGACATTATTGGGCGGGCCAAGGCCTCGATCGGCATATTCGGCACGCAGTATCGCGAGCTCATGCCGCGCGCCACGCTCGGCCGGCTGATCGAGCGGCTCGACACCTGGTTCGCGCGCACCGAGGACGACGTGCTGATGTATGGCCGCGGCGCCAAGAACGTCGTGCACCTCGGCGACTGGCTGATCGACCAGTTCCCGATGAGCCGGCCTTGCGAGGACGAGCCGCTTGAGGTGAGCGACGACATCCGCGCCGACGACGCGCTCGACCGCACCATTCGCATCATCCAGCGTCACCGCCAGGTCTATTCAACAGGCCTGCATCCGCTGCTATGCGCGCTGACCTCGGCCGAGCTGGTGGCTTATGCCGAGGAGCCTTCGGCGCAAATGCCGGACATTGTTTCCGGCAAGTTCCGCAGCATGCTGGTCGATATTTTCGGGCGCACCTATCCGGAAAAGAAGTTTTTCATGGTCGATCGCGACGCCGTCACCCGCTACAAGGCGCGCGTGCACCGCAATGTGGCCAAACTGGCCGAGCGGATCGACACGATCTTGCGCAACGTGGCTGTAGCAAGCATCTGATCGGGATTTATTTTTCCCCGCTTTCAGCCTATATAGCCGCCGGCATCAACTCATTTGCGAGACGGAAGCGGTTATGGCCGGTCATTCCCAGTTCAAAAACATCATGCACCGCAAGGGTAAGCAGGACAAAGTCCGCTCCAAGGTGTTCGGCAAGCTCGCGCGCGAAATCACGGTGGCGGCCAAGCTGGGCCTGCCCGATCCGGCATTCAATCCGCGCCTGCGCGCGGCGATCCTGGAAGCGCGCGCCGAAAATATGCCGAAGGACAATATCGAGCGCGCCATCAAGAAGGCCTCCGGCAGCGACGCCGAGAATTACGACGAGATGCGTTACGAGGGTTACGGTCCGGGCGGCGTCGCGGTCATCGTCGAGGCGCTCACCGATAATCATAACCGCACCGCCGGCGACGTGCGAACGGCGTTTACCAAGAGCGGCGGCAATCTCGCCACCACCGGCGCGGTGTCCTTCATGTTCGATCATGTTGGTGTCGTCGAATTTGACGCCAAGGCGGCGAGCGCTGACGCCATGCTGGAAGCGGCTATCGACGCCGGCGCCGAAGACGTGATCTCGAACGACGACGGCCATCAGATTTTCACGACGACGGAATCTTTGCGCGACGTTGCCAAGGCGCTGGAAGCGAAATTCGGCGAACCGCGAAAATCGGCGCTGTTGTGGAAGCCGCAGAACACCGTGGCGCTCAGTGACGAGGCTGGCGAGAAGATGCTCAATCTGATCGAGGCGCTCGACGACAATGACGACGTGCAGAACGTCTACGCCAATTTTGAAGTGTCGGACGCGCTGGTCAAGAAGATGAGCGCGTAGTTTTTTGCGCGCTACCTCAACCCGTCGAACACCGGCAGGCTGACCAATCCCGCCGCCGCGATGATGATATAGGCGACGCGGCGATAGAGAGCCTCGCTCGATCCGTGAAACCAGCGCGCGCCCACCGCCAACAAAATCGCAAATGGCACGCCGAACATCACCGCCAGCACAACCGTCTGCTGGGTGAACAGTGCGCTATAGAAATAGGCGACCATCGACAGCGCGCCCTGCATGATGAAATAGACCATGATATTGGCGCGCACCGTGGCCGAACTGTTTTTGCCGCCGAGCCAATAGACCAAAAGCGGCGGCGCGCCGATTTGCGCGGCGCCGCCGCCGAAACCGGCCAGCGCGCCGACGCCGAGCGAAGCCGCAATCGTCGGCTTGCCGTGGTAGCGCCAGCCCGCGGCCAGCGTCGCCAGCGCCACCAGCACCAGCACGGCGATGAACCAGCGCAACAGCAGCGGATCGAGATAGACCAGCATGGCCGCGCCGAACGGCAGTGCCACGGCGCCGGCGATGGTGACCGGCGTCACTTCGCGCCAGTTGCATTGTGGCATGGCCTGGATCGCGAACGGCAGGCTGCAGATCGAGTCGATCAACAGCAAGGTAGCCGCCGCGACATGCGGCCCGTACACCGCCGAAACCAGCGGCATATAAATGAGCGCCGAGCCAAAGCCGGAAAATCCGCGCACCAGGCCGGCCAAAGCGGCAACGCCAAGGGCTGCGGGAAACCGCGGGTCGGCGGCGGCTTGTGTGAAAAGCTCGAGGATTTGCGGCTGGGTCATGGGGTCTCAATCGGGCTGACGGGCCCTCTTTAACAGGCCGGAAAGCGTTTGGCCGGTCGGTTCTGGCCGAGACGCCGCCGGGGGGCTATCAACGGAGCCATGCACCGGCAACCGATTCGCATTCTCGGCATCGACCCGGGGCTCCGCCGCACCGGCTGGGGCCTGATCGAGGCCGACGGCAACCGGCTCATTTACGTCGCCTGCGGCTCGGTGGAAACCAGCGAGCGGGCGAGCCTGAGCGCGCGCCTGGTGACGATCCACGATGGCTTGATCGCGGTCATCGAGCGGCATGCGCCGCAGGAAGCGGCGGTGGAGAACACTTTCGTCAACGGCAATGCGGTCTCGACGCTCAAGCTCGGTCAGGCGCGCGGCATCGCCATGCTGGTGCCGGCGCGCGCGGGCTTAAGCGTCGCCGAGTACGCGCCCAATCTCGTGAAAAAATCCATCGTCGGCTCCGGTCATGCCGAGAAGGCGCAGATCCGCATGATGATCGGCGTGCTGTTGCCGAAGGCCGATCCGCAAAGCGAGGACGCCGCCGACGCGCTGGCGATTGCGATCTGCCATGCGCATCATCGCACGAGTTTGTTGATGAAGGTGCAAATGAAAGCCTTTGGGCAATGATCGGCAAATTGAAAGGCATCGTCGAAAGCTATGGCGAGGATTACGTCATCCTCGACGTGCAGGGCGTCGGCTATCAGGTGCATTGTTCGGCGCGCACACTGGCCGCGCTGCCGGGGCCGGGCGAGGGTGCCACGCTTTCGATCGAGACCTATGTGCGCGAGGACCAGATCAAGCTGTTCGGCTTCACCAGTGATGCTGAGCGCGCCTGGTTCCGCCTGTTGCAGACCGTGCAGGGTGTCGGCGCCAAAGTCGCGCTCTCGGTGCTGGGCACGCTCAATGTTTCGGAACTCGCTTCGGCCATCGCTATGCGCGACAAGGCAACCGTGTCGCGCGCGCCCGGCGTCGGCAATAAAGTAGCCGAGCGCATCGTGGCTGAGTTGAAGGACAAAGTGCCGGCCTTCGCCGACATCGATCCGGCCGCCGTGCATCTGGCAGGTGCGCTCGACGAAAAGCGCGCGCCGCGCCCGGTCATGGATGCGGTGTCGGCGCTGGTCAATCTCGGCTATGGCCAGCCGCAGGCAGCGGCCGCGATTGCCGCCGCTTCGCGCAACGCTGGCGAGGGCGCGGACGTTGCGACCTTGATCCGGCAGGGGCTGAAGGAGTTGGCGCGTTGAGTAAGTTGAACGACAAGGATCAGGAATTGATCGACGCCGCGACGCAGGCGATCAAACAGCGCTACCGCAACGACTGGCAGGAGGTCGGTGCGGCATTGCGCACGCGCGATGGCCGTCTGGTCACTGGCGTTAATCTCGACGCCTATGTCGGGCGCGGCGCGGTCTGCGCCGAAGCCATCGCCATCGGCCGCGCGCTGACCGAAAAAGGCGACCAGGGCATCGAGACCATCGTGGCGGTGCGCCATCCAAAGCCCGGCGAGCCTGGCGGCATCGCTGTCGTTAGCCCATGCGGCGCCTGCCGCGAATTGATCCATGACTATGACGCCAAGGCACGCGTTATCGTGATGGAAGGCACGACACCGGCGGTGACCACCATCGGCGAATTGCTGCCGAACAAATACCGGCGGGGGATGACGTGAGCACCACCCCGCGCCGCCTGATCGCCGCCGAGAAACGCGATGACGATGTCGACGCCTCGTTGCGCCCGCAGCGTCTCGCTGAGTTTATCGGCCAGGAAAAGGCGCGCGCCAATCTGGGCGTGTTCATCGAAGCGGCGCGGTCGCGCCAGGAAGCACTCGACCACGTGCTGTTTGTCGGCCCGCCGGGCCTGGGCAAGACCACGCTGGCGCAAATCGTAGCCCGCGAACTCGGCGTCAATTTTCGCGCCACCTCCGGCCCGGTGATCGCCAAGGCCGGCGACCTCGCGGCGTTGCTGACCAATCTCGAACCGCGCGACGTTCTGTTCATCGACGAGATCCACCGGCTCAATCCGGCGGTGGAGGAAATCCTCTATCCGGCGATGGAGGATTTCCAGCTCGATCTCATCATCGGCGAGGGCCCGGCGGCGCGTTCAGTCAAGATCGACCTGTCGCCCTTCACGCTGGTAGGCGCCACCACGCGCGCCGGGTTGCTGACCAATCCGCTGCGCGACCGTTTCGGCATTCCGGTGCGGCTGAATTTTTATTCGGTCGAGGAGTTGGAATTGATCGTCAACCGTGGCGCGCGCGTGCTCGGCATCGGCATGACGGCGGACGGCGCCAATGAGATCGCGCGGCGCGCGCGCGGTACGCCGCGCATTGCCGGCCGCCTGCTTCGGCGCGTGCGCGATTTCGCCCATGTCGACGGCAACAAGGCTATCGACCACAAAATCGCCGACAAGGCGCTGGCCGAACTAGAGGTCGACGCCGCGGGGCTCGATGCCATGGACCGGCGCTACCTCACCACCATCGCACTCAATTACGGCGGCGGGCCGGTCGGCGTCGATACGATTGCCGCGGGATTGTCGGAGCCGCGCGATGCCATCGAGGACATCATCGAGCCGTTCCTGATCCAAAAAGGCTTCCTGCAGCGCACGCCGCGCGGGCGCTTGTTGACCGGCGCCGCGTTCAAACATCTCGGACTCGTTGAGCCCACGCGGGATTTGAGCCAGTTCGGTTTGTTTTCGGGAGACGAGGACAACTAATGCCGTCGGGTCTGCTGGAGCGGATGCGGCGCAATCCGGCGGGCGACTGGTGCATCGGGGACGTGGAAGCAATATGCCGCGAGTTCGGCCTGTTATTCCGTCCTGGCAAAGGGACTTCGCATTGCCACGCGAAACATCCGGCCGCGCGCGAAATATTAACGATCCCGGCCCGGCGGCCTATTAAGCCAGTCTACATCCGCAAGCTCGTGCGCTATATTGAGACCCACGGAGACGTGCGATGAAACTTGAATACCCGGTTCGAATTGAGCGCTTGGCGGAGAGCGATGGCGGCGGCTATCTCGCCACCGTCCCCGATCTGCCGGGATGCATGTCCGATGGCGAGACGCCAGAAGAGGCTCTGAAGAATGTGCAAGAAGCCATCGTTTCCTGGATCGAATCCGCCAAAGAATGGAAGCAGGAGGTTCCAAAACCATCGGCTCCGCTCGCGCGCGCGGGTTGATGGTCCATGAACGCCATCGACGGCAGCCTCGGCGACGGCCGCCACACCCAGCCGGTTCGCGTCTATTACGAGGACACGGATTTTTCCGGCGTGGTGTATCACGCGAGTTACCTGCGCTTTATGGAGCGCGGCCGCACCAATTACCTGCGCCTGATCGGCGCCGACCATCGCGCACTGTTCGAGCAGGCGGCCGCCGAAGCGCCGGGCTTTGCCTTCGTGGTGCGCCACATGGATATCGCCTTCAAGAAGCCGGCGCATATGGACGACGTGCTCGACATCGTCACCGCGCCGCAAGAGGTGAAGGGCGCTTCCGTCATGCTGCATCAAAAGGTCATGCGCGGCGAGGAGTTGCTGGTCGAGGCGCATGTCCAAGTAGCCTTCGTCTCCGGCGGGCGGGCCAGGCCAATCCCCAAGCCACTGCGCATTGCCATGAAGGCGGACTTGGACGAGGGCGGCGCATAGACCTCGCCGTCATTCCGGGGCGCGCGCCATAAGCGCGTTTACGCGCGTCTTCGACGCGTTATGGCGCGCGAACCCGGAATCCAGCCCAATACGTTGTGCTCGCTTCTGGATTCCAGGTTTCCCGCTTCGCGGCACCCGGGAATGACGAGGCATCAAATCCACTCATCCTGCTCTTCGATTTCGGTCGCAAACATATTGATGTATTGCACCATGCGCGGCCGCGTGCCGCGGTTGGGACTGGCGCCATGCGGCAGTGCCTGGTGCCAGATGATCAGATCGCCGGCGCGCCCGCCGATCGGGCGCGAGCCCAGTGCATACAAGTCCTGCTCGCGCGGATTTTTGCCGGGCGGCAGGCTCTTGAGCCAATCCTCGCCCCAGCGTTGAAAGCCCGGCACTATGGTGAGCGCGCCTTGCTCGGGGGGGTGTCGGTCAAATAAAGAATGCCTGCGGTTCCGAACGGGATCGGCGTCTTCACGCTCACATCCCAGTGCAAATGGGGCCCTGGAAATTTCCGGCCCTCGCGCTCGGGCACATTGAAGCCGACGCGGTCGGTGGTGACCCACAGGTCGGCGCTGCCCCAAAGCTGGGCGAAGGCTTTGTGGATGCGCGGCGAGCGGCGGTTGGCATCGAAGGCGGGGTGCTGGAAATATTGCACCATGATGCCGTGGTCGCAGGAGCGGTACCAGGATTCCGGATCGTCGGCGCGCGCGCCGAGATGATCCCACAGCGCCGCTTCGGCGGCTTCGCGGCTTGCAGAAGAAACAGCGTCGTGCAGCACGACATAGCCATGCTCGTGCCAGAAGGCGAGATCGTCGGCCGAGAGAACAGGACTGCTCGCCTCTATTGCTGCGAGCCATCGCTTGATGTCGTCCGGATATTCGGCGCCTGCGACGGCCGCATTAATCCGCGCGATTTGCGACGGCGCGACGCCGCCGGTCGTCGCAACGATCCAGCGCTCGAATTCCTCGAAACTCGGCGCCTGGCGGGCGAGATAATTCATGGTCTGTTCGAGTCCGAGGCCGCTCGCATGAATGACCAGATAGTCGCGATGACGATCATGCTTGCTGGCCGCGTGCGAGCGGCGTTGCTGCGTGGCCATGGCGCGCGCCCAGAGGCGCTTGAGCTGAGAAATGCCGAGCGAGCCGGCCTCACTGGCCGGCGGCAAAGCGGCCTGCGAATTCATGGCCCGGTCAGGCCCGCGACTGGAAACATCTGGATTCAACAGGGTCATGAACGGCGGCTCCCACGCCGCCAATCAAAGTTGAGGCAAGTCGTTACGTCAACCATCCCGAGCATAGGCAATCGACGCGGCCTCCAGACTCATGTAAAGCCCATTCACATACGGGCGGTTTGCCATTAGGGCGTGGCTAGACGGCAGCATGAGAGCAGTCTGCATATGAAAATTCTCTCCCCATGAAATGGGGCAAAGGCTCAGGATCGGGCGGCGGCCAAGGCCATGGACCTGGTGACGGCCCGGGCCCGCGCGGCTATCACCACGGCAACCTCAAGGAAGCCTTGGTGCGCGCCGCGCTTGAGCTGATCGCCGAGAAGGGCCCGGCCGGGTTCACATTCGCCGACGCCGCGCGTTGGGCGGGGGTTTCGCCGGCTGCGCCCTATCGCCATTTCCGCGACCGCGACCAGTTGCTCGCTGACGTGGCGCGCCGCGGCTTCGAGCAATTCCACGAAGCGCTGGCGAAAGCCTGGGGCGAAGGGCGGCCCGACGTCATGAGTGGCATGGACCGGCTCGGCAAAGCCTATCTCGATTTCGCCAAGCGGCTGCCGGCTTATTATTCGGCGATGTTCGAGGCGGGTGTGCCGCTCGATACCGATCCGCAATTGCGCGAGGCGAGCGAGCAATCCTTCGCGGTCTTGCGGGCGGCGGCGGAAAAGCTTGTCGCGTTGATGCCGGCCAAAGGCCGTCCGCCGGCGCTGATGGTGGCCTTGCATATCTGGTCGCTCACCCATGGCATCGCGTCGCTGTTTGCCCGCGGCGATGCCGCGCGCCGCGCTTTGCCGATGCCGCCGGAGGAACTGCTGGAAGCCGCCGTCCTGATTTATTTCCGCGGGTTGGGGCTCGATGCCGCGCGGTGAGCCCACACTTCTCCCCGCATAGGCGAGCGAACGCTCGCCGTTCGGCGAGCTATGCGGGGAGACCCCTACAAACCGCCTGTGTCTTTCCTATGTAAAGGGTCTTGACATTGGATCGGCGCGCCCCCAATAATGTAAATGTTATTTACATTCACGAGAGGTCGACAATGCAAATCCCTGCCATGGACCCCGTCACCGAAAAGCTCGATGCGTTCGGCAAGCCCGCTTGGATCGCCCTGACGGTCCTGGGATTCATGGCCTGGTGGCCGGTCGGCCTAGGCATTCTCGCCTTTACAATTGGGAGCGGAAGAATGGGATGCGGATATCACGGCGGTCACGGCCAGAATTCCAGCCGCTGGCAGCACAAGATGGAACGCATGCAGCGTAAAATGGACTGGATGCGTGAGCGCATGGGCGGCGCCGGCGCTGCTGGCGGTTTCTGGGGCCAGGCGCCCTCAAGCGGCAACCACGCCTTCGACGAATACCGCAACGACACGCTCAAGCGGCTCGAAGAAGAGCAGCGCGAATTCCGTGAATTCCTCGAGCGGCTGCGTTTCGCCAAGGACAAGACCGAATTCGACGCCTTCATGACTGACCGGCGCAACCGGCCAACACCGGACGCCCCGCCAGCGCAAAACTGATCCACGAAACTACCCCCGCAGCGGCCGTTCGCCTTCCCCGAGGCGGCGGCCGTTGTTTTTTCGGCCGCCTACTTGCGCGGCCTGGGCAACCACCGCTAACCAATCCTTAACCATAATCAGCGCTGTTTAGCGGTCTAACCGGCGCTTCGACGCCCTAGTTTGGCCATTCGGCAGGGATTTTGTCCGGTCCAGCCGGACAACGGCAAACGCAAGATTTCGGCAAACTAAAGATTTCAGCGCAAAGGACGTGCCCGAGGATGTGCTCATGAATCCTGCCGATGTGGCACAGTCGGTGCTCCCGCTCACTTCCTCCGACCTCTCGCTGTTCACGCTGTTTTGGCACGCCCATTGGATCGTCAAAGCGGTCATGGTCGGGCTGTTGGTCTGCTCGGTCTGGGTCTGGGCGATCGCAATCGACAAAACGGTGCTCTTTACCCGTACCAAGCGCGCCATGGACCGTTTCGAGGCCGCATTCTGGTCCGGCCAGTCGCTCGACGAGCTCTACCGCACGCTTTCCGCCAAGCCGAACCACTCCATGGCCGCGATTTTCGTGGCGGCGATGCGCGAATGGAAGCGCAGCTTCGAAGGTCCCCAGCGTTCGATCGCCGGATTGCAGATGCGCATCGAGAAAGTGATGCAGGTCACCATCGCGCGCGAGGTCGAGCGGCTGGAAAAGCGTCTGCTGGTGCTGGCCACCGTGGGCTCGGCCGGCCCCTTTATCGGCCTGTTCGGCACAGTCTGGGGCATTATGACCAGCTTCCAGTCGATCGCGGCCTCCAAGAACACTTCACTGGCGGTCGTGGCGCCGGGCATCGCGGAAGCGCTTTTTGCGACCGCAATCGGCCTTGTCGCTGCCATACCGGCGACCATTTTCTATAACAAGTTCGCCGGCGAGGTGAACAAGCAGGCCCAGCGCCTGGAAGGTTTCGCCGACGAATTCGCCGCGATTCTTTCGCGGCAGATCGACGAGCGCGAGTAAGTGCGTGATCGGCAAGATCATGCGCAGGGGTAAATAACCATGGCAGCCAATGCCGGCACGCCAGTCATCGGACGCAGGAGACATCATCGCCGCAAGGTGATGAGCGAGATCAACGTCACGCCCATGGTGGACGTGATGCTGGTGCTGCTGATCATTTTTATGGTGTCGGCGCCGCTGCTCACGGTTGGCGTGCCGATCGACCTGCCGCAGAGCCAGGCCAAAAGCCTCGAGCAGGATAAGGAGCCGCTGACTTTGACGGTCGACGACAAAGGCAAAGTCTTCCTGCAAAATGACGAAATCGACATCGACAATCTGATCCCCAAGCTCACCGCGGTGGCGGATGCGCGCGGCGGCACCGAGGCGCGCGTCTATGTGCGCGGCGACAAGAGCGTCAATTACGGGACCATGATGAAAGTGATGGGGCAACTTTCGGCGGCTGGCTTCCATAAGGTCGCCCTCGTCACCGAATTCGAGCCCGCCTCGAAAGCAAAATAATGGAGTTCCGGACGGCATCGGTGATTTCGACCGGCCTGCACGCAGCCGTGCTGCTGTGGGCGGTGGTGTCGTTTTCCGGCAAGACCTTCGAGGTGACGCCGGCGGAATCGCTGCCGGTCGATCTGATGAGCGAGAAGGATTTCTCCGCCATGACCAAGGGCGCCAAGGAGGCGCCCAAGGCCGAGGTGCCAAAGCCCCTGGTCGAGAAACTAGCCGAGCCCAAGCCGGTCGAAGCGCCAGTGCCCAAGATCGCCGAGAAACAGGAAGTCAAACCCACCGCGCAAAAAACCGCCGAGCCGGAGCCTTTGCCCAAGCCCGATCCGATCGCCGACAAGCTCAAGAAGCAGGACGAAAAAAAACAGGAAGCCAAGGAAGAACCCAAGCCGACGCCGCCCAAAAAGCCTGAGAAGAAGCAACCGAAATTCGACGCCGACAAGATCGCAGCCCTGCTCGACAAGCGTGAGCCGACCCGCAACGTCGCCACCGGCGATACGTTGAATGCGGCACCGTCACTGGGCGCATCCTCCGGCATGGCCGCCAATCTTTCGCAATCGGAGATCGACGCGCTCAAGGCGAGGCTTTATGCCCTGTGGAGTCCGCCGATCGGCGCGCAGGATGCCGACCAGTTGCAGGTCGTGATCCGCATCAAGTTCAAGCGTGACGGCACGCTCGAGATGGGCCCGCAGGTTATGACCAGCGGCAGCGGCGCCCGCTTTAATGCCATACGCGACACCGCCGTGCGCGCGGTGCTGATCGGCCAGCCATACACCATGCTGCGCCCCGAACATTACGATAAATGGAAAGAAATCGATTTCGTGTTCGACACCAAAGAAATGTTCCACGACATTCCCGTGAGATGACCCGTCCGATGACAGACAATATTTTCAATATGAATCGCCGCAATCTGCTGGCAGGCGCCGGCGCCGGAACGCTCGCAGCCCTGTTGCCGCGGAAGGCTTCCGCCGTGCTGCGGCTCGAAATTAATCAGGGCAATGTACAGCCGATGCCGATCGCGCTGCCCGATTTCGTGGCCGGCTCGCCCTCGGAGACCGACGTCGCGCGTAACGTCACCGCGGTCATCACCAACAATCTCCAGCGCAGCGGCTTGTTCGCGCCAATCAATCCACAGGCCTTTACCCAGAAGATTACCGATTCCGACGCGGTGCCGCGCTTCCCCGATTGGCGCGTCATCAACGCGCAATCGCTGGTCACCGGCCGTATCACCAAACAGGCCGACGGCAGGCTCAAGGCGGAATTCCGCCTGTGGGACGTGTTCGCGGGCCAGCAACTCGACGGCAAACAATATTTCACCACGCCCGACAACTGGCGGCGCATCGCCCATATCATCTCGGACGCGATCTACCAGACGCTGACCGGCGAGAAGGGCTATTTCGACAGTCGCATCGTTTTCATCGACGAGACCGGTCCGGCGACGCACCGCATCAAACGCCTCGCCATCATGGACCAGGACGGCGCCGGCGTGCGGTACCTGACGCGCGGCGACGACCTGGTGCTCACGCCGCGCTTCAATCCATCGACACAAGAGATCACCTATATGTCCTACGGACAGGGCGATCCGCGCGTTTATCTACTCAATATCGAAACCGGGCAGCGCGAAATCGTCGGCAATTTCCCCGGCATGACCTTTGCGCCGCGGTTTTCGCCCGACGGCCAGCGCGTCATTATGAGTTTGCAGCAGGGCAGCAACGCCAATCTGTTCGTCATGGACCTGCGCTCGAAGCAGACCACACGATTGACCGATACGCCGGCCATCGACACCGGGCCGTGCTACTCGCCGGACGGCAGCAAGATCTGCTTCGAGAGCGATCGCGGCGGCACCCAGCAAATCTACGTCATGGCGGCGAGCGGCGGTCCGGCGCAGCGCATCTCGTTTGGCGAGGGCCATCATTCGACGCCAGTATGGTCGCCGCGCGGCGATTACATCGCCTTCACCGGCCAGGCGCGCGGATCTTTTTCGATCGGCATCCTCAAGCCGGACGGCTCGGGCGAGCGCATCCTCACCGAGGGCTTCCACAATGAAGGCCCGACTTTCGCGCCAAACGGGCGCGTCATCATGTTCTTCCGCGATCCAGGCCAGGGGCCCTCGCTGTTTACGATCGACATCACCGGCCGCAACGAACTCAAGGTTCCAACGCCGAGCCTGGCGTCGGATCCGGCCTGGTCGCCGCTGTTGTCGTAAGGCAACCGCATGATCCCGAAAAGCATGTCCTCGACTTGATCGGGGATGGGAACCGGTTTTCGGACAAGATCATGCGGGACTAAAAGAGCGTCGTCACCGTGCCATAATTCACCGCTTCTTAACCATGAGAAACGGTTTAGGCAGTCCCGACAGTTTTAAAAGGCCCGTACAACGTTCCATCAAGGTTGATGGAAGGTTCGCTTAACGAACGACCTGCTATCAACGGCCCATCAGAAATTCGGCCAGTGCGTGAGTATGGAGGCACCGCGATGATCAAAACCAGACTGTTCCTACGCGGCATCCGGCTCGCGGCCGTTCTGGCCGCGGCTTTGGCGATCTCGGCTTGCGCCAAGACCGCGGAAGAGGGCGCGCAAGCCAATGCGGCCGGCCAGGCGACGCCCGGCAGCCAGCAGGATTTCGTGGTCAATGTCGGCGACCGCGTGTTCTTCGATACAGACTCGACCGAGCTCACCGCGCAATCGCGCGCCACGCTCGACAAGCAGGCGCAGTGGCTGACGCAATATTCGCAATACGGCCAGTTCACGATCGAAGGCCATGCCGACGAGCGCGGCACGCGCGAATACAATATCGCGCTTGGCGCCCGCCGGGCTCAGACTGTGCGGGACTATCTCGCCTCGCGCGGCATCCAAACCGCCCGCATGCGCACGATTTCCTACGGCAAGGAGCGCCCGGTCGCGGTCTGCAACGACATATCCTGCTGGTCGCAGAACCGGCGCGCGGTCACGGTGCTTAACGCGAGCTCGTAAGATTCCGTCATTCCGGGGCGAGCCCTTTTGGCCGTCCCGGAATGATCAATGCCACCCAGTCACAATTTCGACGCAGCCGGTCTTATGCTAGGCTTATGGGCCGATTAACGGCCGCTGGTCCCATTTCATATGATGCATCGATCTAGCCTTCTCGGTTGCGCGACGCTGGCCGCGCTCTCTCTGCTGCTGGCCGGCACGGCCCTGGCTCAGGAGCAACGCTCCTCGCCCAGTTTTCTCGATAATCTGTTCAGCCGGGGCGATCCGCCTTCGCCGCCGCGCCAAAGTGCCCAGCCGCAAGCTCAGCCCCAAGGGCAGCTACAAGGGCAGCCGCGTGACGTCGCGCAGGCAGATCCCAGCGATATGGCCTTGCGGCTCGATCGCCTGGAGGGCGCGCTGCGCCAGCTCACCGGCACGATCGAACAATTGCAGTATCAAAATCAGCAGATGCAATCGCAGATCCAGCGTATGCAAAGCGGCGCCGTAGCACCCGTCACGGCGCCAGTCACGGCGCCGGGTGCAACGCCCAATGTCGGAACCGGCGTTCCCGGTGCGCTACAGGCGCCTCGGCCCGGCAATCGTTCCGACATGTTCGATCCTTCGCAGCACCC
>Ga0302320_10006348_pt1 | contig 26258 bp, 24 predicted proteins | sample Bog_T0_3_FD_202130 | JGI IMG/M metagenome (GOLD analysis project Ga0302320, IMG submission 202130) | Peat permafrost microbial communities from Stordalen Mire near Abisko, Sweden - Bog_T0_3 | ecosystem: Environmental > Terrestrial > Soil > Wetlands > Peat | place: Sweden: Abisko, Stordalen Mire... | reverse complement strand
TTCGCCGACAAGGGCCAGCAGGAAGCCAAAGCCGCCCCCGCGCCCTCAGCCGACCAGCCCCCGGCCGCCCCCGCCGATCAGGCATCCACCCCCTCCACCGAGCCCTCCGCGCAGTAAGGCGCCCAAATCAAGTTCCAAAGAAAGCCGCCCCCTCCGGGCGGCTTTCTTCTTGCCGCTCCATCGCCCTCAATCCCCTTGAAGCCAATTCCTCCAAATCTCATCCAACAAGCTGAGCACCTCCTCTTTTGCCCTCTTCCCGCGCCCCGCGCGCCGTAGGGGCCAACTCAACCAGCAAGCGAACACAGGAATTCATCCATGGCTCTGCCCACCCACATTCTGCTTGTCTACGGCTACCTGCTCCTTTTCGCCTGGGTCTTGGTCGAGCAGCTCGGACTTCCCCTCCCCGCCGCGCCCGTCCTGCTTGCCGCCGGAGCGCTCTCCGCCCAGAACGAGCTCAGCTTCCCCCTTGCCCTGCTCGCCGGCCTCGCCGCTTCCCTCATCGCTGACAGCGCCTGGTTCCTCGTCGGCCGCCGTTACGGCCACGTCGTCCTGCGCACCCTTTGCAAACTCTCCATGGAACCCACCATCTGCGTCCGCCGCACCCAGGACGCCTTCTTCCGCCGCCGCCGCGCCACCCTCGTCACCGCCAAGTTCATTCCCGGCCTGGCCACGCTGGCCCCCGCCGTCGCCGGACAAAACCGCATGAGCTTCGCCGCCTTCCTGCTCTTTGACTCCATCGGCGCAACCCTTTGGCTCACTGCGCTGCTGGTTGCCGGCCGCCTCTTCGGCAGCCTCTTGCAGCGCGACCCCAGCCTGCTCGACTGGACCGGCCGCTTCTCCGGCGCGCTGCTCATTCTCGGCATCCTCGGCTTCTTCCTGGTGCGCCTCATCCGCCGCCGCATGGTCCTGCGCAAGCTGGTCGCGGCACGCCTCGATCCCGAGGAACTCAAAGCACTCCTCGACGCCGGCGAACCCGTCTACATCGTCGACCTTCGCCATCCCCTCGAACTCGTCCCCGACCCCTTCACCCTGCCCGGCGCGTTCCACTTCTCGCCCGATTCCCTGGCCGAACGCCACCACGAAATCCCCCGCGACCGCGACGTCGTCCTTTTCTGCTCCTGCCCCAGCGAAGCCACCGCCGCCAAAACCGCCATGACCCTCCACAAACTCGGCATCGAGCGCGTCCGCCCCCTCCGCGGCGGCTACGACGAATGGAAACGCCTCGGCTTTCCCCTCGACGCAGTAGAACTCGCCGCGCCAACAGCCAAGGCGTAAGCCTCGGGCTTGCTGCTCATCGGCCATTCGCCAACCCACCACCAGCGGCCCGTGCCCCATCGCCGCCAATTCTCCCCGCCGAAGGCTGTTGGCCCCACCGCAGGTGGCCTGAGACGGTCTTCGCGACTGGATCAAGACCCTCGGAAAAGCGGGGAAACTGCATCGCACCCGGGAAGAAATTCCACCTGACCGGGAAAACAACGGAATTCACCGGCCGCGCTCGCGAAATCGGGGTGGAGCGCCTGCCTCGGGGTCCCGCTGCCCGGGGGCCAGCCCTGGTTGACTTTCTGCCGCTCACACTCCTAAAATACCGCTGAAAAAATCGAGACAGGCTCCCAGCTTTTCCGTCCTGCGTCCCGCGCGGGCCGCACGCTGTCTCATCCCCTGGCGCTCACGAAATGCACGCGGAGGTGCCATGAAGAAACGCTTCCTTTTCATCCTCTTTCTCTGTTCTGGTGCGGCTTTAGCTCATGCCGCCACGGAAATAACCATGACCACCAACAACCAGATCACCTGCCCCGGCCAGCCCGGAAACTCAAACACCATGATGCTTACTTCCTGGCTATGGGGCACCAGCTCCGCGAGCACCACCGTATCCGGGATTCCCGGGGCGGGCAAGCTCTCCCTCAGCCAGGTTACGATTACCAAGCCGTTTGACTTCTGCACCAACGCCATGCTGGCTGCCTATTTCGGTGAAACCAGGCTGAGCACAGTGGTCATCCTTCAGTTCGGACTGAACACAACCGGCACTGGCACACTCACCTTCGCCCAGCTGACGCTCACCAATGCGTACTTCGTCTCCTATCAGGCATCTGCGGTCCTGACCAACGGCCCGACAACCGAGACTTGGACCCTGGGCTTCGACAAGATTTGCGTGCTCACCAATGGGCAAACCGCTGCCGGCCAGTCGATTACGGGCACAACCGCCTGCTACCCGGAGACCTGAGGCCTCTCCTGCTTGCTTTGAGCCGCCGCTGTGGCGCGGGGCAGCGATTCCCCAATGGAATCGGCCCACATGATTTAAGGCCGCGGCGGTTGCAGAACAACGGGAACCCAGGTAACAAACCAGGAGGGATCATGAAAAAGCTAGCTCTCGTTCTCCTGCTCTTCTCGCTGGGAGCCGTCCGTGCCCATTCCAGCATCGCTGCGCTTGTCCTCAACATCAATGGCTTCACTTGCACCGACTTCACGGCCACCGGGGCTACCCCGGGCGTCGGCGTGGCCTCCTGGACGTGGGGCACGACCGACCCTTTCAGCGGCTCAAACGGGGGCACGGTTACTCCGGGGAGGATTTCGCTTAACATCTTTAACGTGGCCAGAAAGACCGATTTTTGCTCCTCGGCGCTGATGGCTCTGAGCCTGCAAGGCACTGTCTCATCCACTGTCACATTGACTGAGTACGATTACGGCGGTAGTCCCCAGGCCCCGGTCGTGGAATCCGTGGTGGTTACCCTGACCAATGCAGTCCTGGTTTCCTATCAGTTGGGCGGCAACAGAGGAGTCAACCCCCAGGAACAATTGTCCTTTGCCTTTACCAGGATTTGCCTAGCCGACCATACCAACGGCGCCAGCACTTGCTACACCGCGCCGATCATCTTGCGCTAGTGAATTTGAGCCGCAGCGCGCGAATGCACCTGCCCCAGCGAGGCCGCCGCCGCCGAAACCCCCATGACCCTTCACAAGCTCGGCATTGAGCGCGTTCGCCCCCCCCGCAGCGGCTACGACGAGTGGAAACGCCTCGGCTTCCCGCCCAACGCCATCGAGCTCGCCGCGCCCATCGACAAGGGTTGAGCGGGTGCCCCCGGTCCCTCGCCTTTGGGGACCGGGGAGGTCGCCACATTTCATACCCCATCCCATCCCGACCGGCGTATCCTCATGTAAATGAAAGGCGAGCGCATCCGTTATCAGCAAACGGGGGAATTCCACTTCCTCACCTTCAGTTGTTTTCAGCGCCGGCCCTACCTGTCCCCACCCGCGGCCATGGAACTTTTTGAAGATGCGCTCGAACGTGTCCGTCTCCGCTGTCTCTTCGTCGTTGCCGGCTACGTCGTGATGCCGGAGCACGTTCACCTGCTGGTCAACGAGCCCGCGCGAGGACTCTTGTCCAGGTCGATTCAGGCCCTCAAATTGTCCGTATCGATGCGAAGCCGGGCGAGACGCTTCTGGCAGGCACATTATTATGACTTCAACGTCTCGGCACACGAGAAGTTTGTCGAGAAGCTGCGCTACATCCATCGAAACCCGGTCGTACGAGGATTGGTGGTATCGCCCGAAGACTGGAAGTGGTCAAGCTTCCGCCACTATCAAACCGGCTTGCGCGGAACCGTGGAGATCGAGTCGAAATGGACAGCCCGCGAGAGAGGCTGGCAATTGCCCGAGTGGATGCGCAATCGCCGTTCCGATGCCTCGACTTCCCCGGTCCCCAAAAGCGAGGGACCGGGGGCACCCTCATTGTGATTTGGAAAAGTCATCGGGACCAGGCCCACCGCCGTTCCCGCTCACTCTCGACCAAAAAACCGCCGCCACTTTCGCTTCCGCTCTTTCCATTTCTCCTCGACCCTCAGCATGCGGTGCGGAGCGTCCCCAAACAGCATCTGCTTGGCGGTGTAGCCTTTGCCCACCATGATGAACATGACGAGTTGCTCTCGCACAACGAAAACTACAATAGCGAGCCCGAAAGCCAACCCAACTACCTGCAATGCGCCTTTTTCCGAGCGGGTCCTGAAAACCCCGTCGATCCCAAGAACAACCCACGCGAATCCCCTGAGAAGCAAGAGTCCTGCTGCCACTGATCCTGCCACCACCAACAACAGGCGAATAACTTCCCAAGCCGTCCATTTCATGCGGCCTCCTCAAAGGCGTCTTCAGGGCCTCGTCTAGGCGGGTGGCCACGATCTCACCAGGAATCTTATCCCGCTAAGGGTGAGGGTGCCCCCGGTCCCCCGCAGTTGGGGACCGGGGAGGGGAAGTCGAACTGCTGGTTGGCGGGTGGCCCCGGTCCCAGTAACCTTTCCCAGCCCCGATGAGGGTGCCCCCGGTCCCTCGCCTTTGGGGACCGGGGAGGTCGAGGGAAGCACCCATCGCCCGCGCTCATTCAACCCCTCCAAAGCGCATCAAAAACAGCCAAAAACACGCTGTTTCACGCTGTTTTTTTCACTTTTCGTCCAACTAAAACCAGACATTCCGCCTCAAAATCCATGCCCACGCGTCGCCCTTTTCGCCCCACCGGCCCCGCGTGCCCATTCCGTCGCCCTCGGAGTGGCCAAAACCCCCATTTTCGTCTACTTATAGCCATACCCGAAAACCGCTTCGTGTCAAAAATTATGTCCAACTATAAGCCCACGAATCCAGCCCCCGTGCCCTTCCTTGCAACCGCCTCATCGTTGAACTGGCCGGACACCACAGACCTTGAGAACACTGGCCCCACCGCAGGTGGCTGGGCGCCCCCTGTCTGGATCTTCAGACAGGAGAAACCACAAATCCCGATCGGCCACCCGCCAACCCACCACCAAAGTCGGGTGCCCCATCCATTCGCAGCTTCACCGCGAATGGGTGGGACCCACAAAGGCCCGTGCGAGCGGACAGCGAGCAGTTGGCCCCACCGCAGGTGGCCCGTTAAGCTAGAGAGTTGAACGCGGTCCCGACCGCACAGGAGCACCCAAGTGGCCTACGACGATCTACGCGACTGGATCAAAACCCTCGAAAAGCACGGCGAACTCAAGCGCATCCGCGAAGAAGTCTCGCCCGAGCTTGAAATCACCGAGATCACTGACCGCGTGAGCAAAATCGGTGCACCCGGCAGCGCAACCAAGGCAAGCTACGCCCCCGGCGGCCCCGCCCTGCTCTTCGAAAACATCAAAGGCCACCCCGGCCACAAGGTCTTCATCAACCAGTTCGGCAGCGAACGCCGCATGGCCTTGGCTCTTGGAGTAGCCAACCTCGACGAGGTCGCTGGCCGGATCACAGGACTCCTTAACATAAAAGCCCCGGAGGGGTTCCTAGACAAGCTCAAGATGCTGCCGCAACTGGGCGCACTCACCAGCGCCCTGCCCAAAACCGTCAGCGCTAAAGACGCACCCTGCAAAGAAGTCATCCTAAAAGAGAATTTCGACCTCAACCAGTTCCCCATCCTCAAGTGCTGGCCCCACGACGGCGGCCGCTTCATCACCCTCCCCTGCGTGCACACCAAGGACCCCCGCTCCGGCAAACGCAATATCGGCATGTACCGCATGCAGGTCTATGACGGCCAGACCACCGGCATGCACTGGCAGCGCCAGAAGGTCGCCGCCGAGCATTACCGCAACGCCATCCGCGCCGCCGCGGAGCTCGGTTCGACATCCAGCCCGCTCACCACCAGCGTCGCCGCCATGGCCGAGTCCGCCGGCGGCTCCGTCTCCATCCCCGACGGCCCCATCGGCGGACTGCCTCAGGTCGTCCTCGGCAATCTCAAAGGCTCACGGCTTGAAGTCGCCGTCGCCATCGGCACCGACCCCGCCACCACCTTCTCGGCCATCGTCCCCGCCCCGCCTGAAGTCGAGGAGTTCATGATTGCCGGTTTCCTCCGCGGCAAATCCCTCGAAATCGTCCAGTGCGAAACCGTCGATCTCCAGGTCCCCGCCCACTCAGAGATTATTTTGGAAGGCTACGTCGAACTCGGCGAACTTCGCCGCGAAGGCCCCTTCGGCGACCACACCGGCTTCTACACCCTCACTGACGACTACCCCGTCTTCCATCTCACCTGCATCACCCATCGCAAAGACCCCATCTACGCCGCCACCATCGTCGGCAAGCCACCCATGGAAGACGCATGGATGGGCAAGGCCGTCGAGCGCATCTTTCTCCCCGCCATGAAGATGCAGATCCCCGAGTTGGTTGACGTTCATCTCCCCATGGAAGGCGTCTTCCACAACCTCATGCTGGTCTCCATCCGCAAAAGCTATCCCGGCCAGGCCCGCAAGGTCATGAACGCCATCTGGTCTCTCGGCCAGGCCATGTTCACCAAGTGCATCGTCGTCGTCGACGAAGATTGCGACGTCCAGAACGTCGCTGAAGTCACCCTCCGCGTCGCCAACAACATTGACCCCGAGCGCGACATCCAGTTCACCCTCGGCCCCGTTGACTCGCTCGACCACTCGAGCCGCCTGCCCAACTACGGATCGAAGATGGGGATAGACGCCACCCGCAAATGGAAGGCCGAAGGCTTCAACCGCCAATGGCCAGCCATGATTGAGATGGACCCCGCCACCAAGTCCCGCATCGACGCCCTCTGGTCAAAACTAGGCCTGTGAGTCGCCTTTCTATCTCGTCTGATATACCTAAACCCATGCGGGTTGTCGCCGTTACACGCTCCATTGCATTTCTTATTGCCCTATTTGCCTTGGCCGGTCCACTGTTTGCCCAGCAGGACCCCTTCCGCTGGATGGACTTCCACTCCCAGGCCGATCAGCCCATCATCACCTGGGTCACGCGCTCCCTCGACGCTGAAAAGTGGACCGCCATTCGCGAGATCGGTGTGCAATACGACGCGGCCCTCGTCGTCACCACCCTGCGCCCCACCCCCAACTCCCCCGCCAACGCTGACCCCTTCACCATCTGGAGCGTCTCGCTCACCACCCATCTCATCAGCCCCATCCTCAGAGGCGTCAACCTGCGCTGGCTCGATTGGATGTACTTTACCGTCGGCCCCAACCCGGAACTGACCGCGCTCTACGACAGTTGTACCGCCTGCGCCACCGATACCTATTTCACCGCCTTCCGCTATGACCGCTCGCAGCATATGTGGGCCGCCCGATGGCTGCGCGGCGGTCAGGCCGCCCCCATCTGGAGCGGCAATGTGCTCCCCGGCGTCATCTGGACCCAGGTCTACGCAGTGATGATTGATGGCACCGGCCGTGGGTTGCTGGCCACCTGGAACTACTTCGACTATGGCAAGCAGAAGCCGCCCAGCGATATTCTTTACCGCTACGATGTGGACCCCCTCAGCGGATTGGAGCGCACCCAGATGCTCAGCGGCAAAGACGCCGACGCCATGAAGCAGCGCCTATGCCGCGCCCAGGACGCCGTTCCGGGCCTCGCCCGCGGCCAGGATTCCCAGCTTTGTCAAAACACGCTCACGCCCCACTATGAGCGCAAGCCGGTCACCACACCGCCAGCCAACAACCGCGGCCAGTCAGCGCCCGGCACCAGGCGCTGATCCCATTCGTGGACTGGTCAAAACAGGGCGGCTTTGCTCCATTCAGTTGGATAGGATCCAACTGAACGGAGTGTGAAATGAGCTATTTATCAAGATTTGGAATTCTCCCACTGCTTGCCACCGCGATCATGCTTTGCACTGCAGGATGCCCGGGAAGCAGTGACCAGACTGCCGCCAACAGCAACCAGGCCGCCACCCAAGGCCAGGCCTCTGATCAGTCCTCTGACCCGGCCTCAGCCAACCTGGCGCCCATCTCAACAGACTCCAGCGCCCAGGCGCCCGCCGCTGCAGACAACCAGCAGAGCGCTCCACCATCCAATGCCGCAGCCAGCTACCAGGCGCCTGTTCAGCCGTCTGATCAGTCTTCCGATCAATCCACCTATGATCCCGGCAATGGCGAGCAGCCCGTATCCTACGCCCCCCAGCCACCCCCTGCACTGCCCGACTACGAACAGCCCCCTACCCCCGGTGACGGCTACCTCTGGACTCCCGGCTACTGGGCCTACGGTCAGGCCGGCTATTACTGGGTTCCCGGCAGTTGGGTTCAGGCTCCCTACGAGGGCGCTTTATGGACCCCCGGCTACTGGGGCTACCGCCACAATCGTTACGGATTCTACGGCGGCTACTGGGGTCAGTATGTCGGCTACTACGGCGGCATCAACTACGGCTTTGGCTACGTCGGCCTTGGCTACCAGGGCGGATACTGGGGCGGCGGCCACTTCAATTACAACCGATCCGTCAACAACATCAACAACACTGAGATCCACAACGTCTACAACCGCTCCGTCTCCAATAGCTACTCCGGCGGCAACCGCGCCAGCTTCAATGGCGGCTCGGGCGGCATCCAAGTCCGCGCCAGACCCGCGGAGTTAGCGGCGCAGCGCCAGCAGCATACCGCTCCCATGAGGGCGCAGATCCAGAATCAGCGGGCCGCCAGCACCAACCGGGCCCAGTTTGCCAATGTCAACCATGGCCGCCCGGCCACCGTGGCCATCAATCAGCCTCTTGCCGCCGATCGCAACGTCAGAGCCCCGGCCGCGTTGCAGGCTCACAACCAGGCCGCCGCCCAACAGCAGCATCAGGCTGTCCAGCAGCAGCACCAGCCAGTCCAGCAGCATCAGGCGGTTCAACAACAGCGCCAGGCTCCTCAACTGCAACAAAGGCAGGCTGTCCAACAACAGCGTCAAGCGCAACAGCGCCAGGCTCCGCAGCAGCAACAACGCCAGGCTGTCCAGCAACAGCGTCAAGCGGCACCCCAACGGCAAACCGCCCCGCAGCGCCAGGCAGCGCCACAACAGCACCCGGCTTCCCTCCAGCGGCAAGCCGCCCCACAACGCCAAGCGGCGCCACAGCGCCAGGCAGCTCCGCAACACCAGGAGGCAGCGCGCCCTAAGAAATAGCGCCTGTCTGGCATCCGCACTCGAACTCGCGGGTCCAGGGCAAAGGGTGCGCGATCACTCAGCCGTCAGCACCCGGACGGCCACCAGATTGCGCACCCATCGCGCCGGCCGCTTCTCTCCCGCCGCCACCAGTTGGAATGGCCCGTTGTCTGCCAGAGGCTTGCCGTCCAGCTTGTCGGCCACAATCACCGTTCCTTCGTGTAGGTCCGGGTTCACCTCGGCCAGCGAATACACCGCCTTATACCCGTCTGCCCCCTCCGCCACCAGGTAGAGCCGCAGATCGTTTCCGTGCGGCTTCTCCGGAACCCCGAGTTGAGCCAGCAGGCTCATCAGTGGCACGCCCGTATACGTCTGATTCGACTTGGCATGCGCATTATACGCGGTCAGCGTCGTATGCGGCAGAGCCGCCAGTGTGGCGGGCGTCCACTCGGCGCTCTTCTCCCCAAAAGTGACCTTCAGCACCCCTGCCGCAACGCCGACCGCCGGGTGACCCATCTCCATGCCGCTCATCGCCGCAGCCGGCTGGCTCTGCGCCGGCGCCTGCCCCGCCAGCGCCCCCGCACACACCCCCAAAACCAAAATCGCCGCCAAATCCCTCATCCGCGTCGTGAACTCTCCCCGGCATTCATCGTATACTGGCTGCATGTCGATCGTGGGCAACATCGCCGGCATTGCCAAGGGCATGAGCATCACCTTCCGGGAGATTCTTCAGCCAACCCAGGTAGAAAACTACCCAGACGGAAAGGGCCCCCTCCGCGGAGCCGTCCTCGAACAGCGCTATCGCGGCGCTCACGTCCTACAGCGCGACGAGAACGGCCTCGAAAAATGCGTAGCCTGTTTCCTCTGCGCTGCCGCCTGCCCCTCCAACTGCATCTATATTGAAGCCCACGAAAACACCGCCCAGACCCGCATCTCCTCCTCCGAACGCTACGCCAAGGTCTACAACATCGACTACAACCGCTGCATCTTCTGTGGCTACTGTGTCGAGGCATGCCCCACCGACGCCATCACCCACGGCCATGGCTTTGAGCTAGCCACCCTCAACGCCACCAACCTGGTCATGCGCAAGGAAGACATGCTGGTGGGGGTGGGCGCGGCCAAGGCGATTTAAGCAGCCCGCTGCTTCTTCCCCGCTTGCTTTGGCAGTTCTCGACTCCTTGCATGTGATTCAGCGCACAATCAGAGAGTTAGCACGCCTGTAATAATCCCATCCAGTTGATGAACCAGCGTCTTCAAATCGTTGCTTTGGCTTTTGCAGCGCTCTTTGGCCTGCAGCCTGCCCTCGCCGCGCTCTCCTGCCCCATGAATGCCGTGGCGCCCTGTGCTCCCGCCTGCGGTATGGACATGAGCCAGATGGGCATGGACTGCCCGATGCCCCACCAGGCCGCCGGCTCGGGTTGTGTGCGCGATTGCTGCCAGAGTGGCGTGCCCCTGGCCGTAGCCCACCTCAGCTCAGGCTCCAAACCCAGGACGATTCGAACACTTTTTTTGATTGCGGCGGGAGACAAACAGCTCGCAAAAAACGCGGCTCATGCTCCCGTGCCGGCTGACAGCCTTTCCGCGGCTTCACCACCGCGACATATTCTCTTCCAGGTCTTCCGGGTTTAAACCCCTCCTTGCGTTCAGGCAATCTGAAGCGGCCTCTTGCAGCGCTGCTGCCTTGAGGCTCGATCTGTATCCGCCTTTCATCAATCCAAGGAGAGTTCCATGAAACGCATCGTTAGTTTCTTATCGTTGATCTTTGTTTTCGCCGCCCTCACGTTTGCCCAGGCCCCCCAACCTGCCGGCGCAATTTGCCCCATGGGCAAAGATGCCGCGTCCGGTTGTAAGGACTGCTGCAAAGGGAGCGACAAGAAGTGCTGCAACGGCGACAGCGCCAAGATGTGCGCCAAGGACGGCATGAAGGACTGCTGCCAGAAGGACAGCGCCAAGAATTGCTGCAGCGGCGACACAGCCAAGATGTGCGCCAAGGACGGCGCAAAGAGTTGCTGCCAGAAAGACAGCGCGATGAAGTGCTGCCACGGCCATGGGTCGCACGATGCGAGCCAATCCGCCGGCGGGCAGCAATAAAAGATTCAGCCATTTACAATGGAGGTCTGGACCGTAATCGGGTCCGGACCTCTCTTTTTTTGCACCGAAATTTGAACAGGAATCCAATGGGCAACCGTGGATGGCCGTATTTCCCGCCATTTATGCTGGAGAGTCAGGTTCACCCCAGCTGATTCACAGGCACCCAGGCTGCTCAGTCACAACGCTTAGGGCTGCTTTTACTGCTCAGGCAGCACCATTGTCGCTATCTTTCGTGGAGAAAAATGACCGCCGCCCACCAACATCCCCTAAAAAGAATCCTCGCCACCCGCATCGCCATCATCGACGGCGCCATGGGCACCACCATCCGCACCTACGGCATGAAAGAAGCCGACATCCGCGGCGAGCGCTTCAAAGACTCCACCAAGGACCTGCTCAACAACGGCGACCTCTTCTCCCTTACCCAGCCGAAGATGATCTGCGACATCCATCGCCGCTTTCTTGAGGCCGGCGCAGACATCATTGAAACCAACACCTTCGGCGCAACCAGCATCACCCAAAGCGAGTTCTTCGTCGAAGATCCCCGCGAGCACGGCGGACGCAAAGACCCCGCGTTCTATCAAAAGGTCGTCAAAGACAGATTCCTGAACGATCTCGCCTGGGAGATCAACGAGCAATCCGCCCGCCAGTGCCGCCAGGTCGCCGACGAGGTAGCCGCAGCCACCGGCCGCCCGCGCTTCGTCGCCGGAGCCATCGGCCCGCTCACCGTCTCGCTCTCGAATTCCCCCGACGCCGACGATGCCGGCTTCCGCGTCGTCACCTTTGACCAGGTCAAGTCCGCCTACGCCCAACAGGTCCGCGCCCTCATCGCCGGCGGCGTCGATCTGCTCCTCGTTGAAACCATCTTCGACTCCCTCAACGCCAAAGCCGCTCTCGTCGCCATCCGCGAAGTCTTCGATACAGACGGCAAAGAACTCCCCATCATGATCTCTGCCGCTGTAGGCCGCGGCGGCGAGACCCTCATCTCCGCCCAAACCACTGAGGCCTTCTGGAACGCCGTCGCGCACGTCAAGCCGCTCTCGGTCGGCCTCAACTGCTCGCTCGGCCCCGATCTCATGTTCCCCTTCCTCAGCGAACTGTCAGAGAAGGCCAACGTCGCCATCTCCTGCTACCCCAACGCGGGCCTGCCCAATCCACTCTCTGAAACAGGCTTCGATCTCGGCCCGCAAGACATGGCCCGCTACCTCGCTGAATTCGCCCGCGCCGGCCTCATCAACATCGCCGGCGGCTGCTGCGGCAACACCCCCGAGCACATTGCCGCCATCGCCAAAGCCCTCGATGGCCTGCCTCCGCGACCGCTGCCTGACGCATCCTTCGCCCTCGAAAGCGAGGCCGCCGCATGAGCCATCCCAGGCCGCTTCGCCTCTCCGGTTCCCAGCCCTTCACCCAGCAGCCCGGCGTCTTCATCATGATCGGCGAACGCACCAACGTCGCCGGCTCCCCCAGATTCGCCAAGCTCATCAAAGAAGGCAAATACGAAGAAGCTGTCGCCATCGCCCGCCAGCAGGTCGAGAACGGCGCCAACATCATTGACATCTGCATGGACGAAGGCATGATTGACGGCGTCGCCGCCATGACCCGCTTCCTGCAACTGCTCGCCTCCGAACCTGAAGTCGCCAAGGTCCCCTTCATGGTCGACTCCTCCAAGTGGGAGGTCCTCGAAGCCGGCCTCAAATGCCTCCAGGGCAAAGGCATCGTCAACTCCCTCTCCCTCAAGGAAGGTGAAGACAAATTCCGCGCCAACGCCGCCGCCGTCCTCAAATATGGCGCTGCCGTCGTCGTCATGGCCTTCGACGAGCAGGGCCAGGCCGCCACCTATGAAGACCGCATCCGCGTCTGCGAGCGCGCCTACAAGATCCTCGTCGACGTAGTCGGCTTCCCGCCCGAAGACATCGTCTTCGACCCCAACGTTCTCACCGTGGGAACCGGCCTCGAAGAGCACAACAACTACGCCGTTGACTTCATCCGCGCCACCCGCTGGATCAAGGCCAACCTGCCCCACGCCAAAGTCTCCGGCGGCGTCTCCAATGTCTCCTTCGGTTTTCGCGGCAACAACAAAGTCCGCGAGGCCATGCACTCCGCCTTCCTCTATCACGCCATCGCCGCCGGCATGGACATGGCCATCGTCAACGCCGGCATGCTCGATGTCTACGATGAAATCGACCCCGAATTGAAAGAGCTGGTCGAGGACGTGCTCCTCAACCGCCGTCCCGACTCCACCGAGCGACTCGTCGAATTCGGCGAAGCCCTCAAGATCGCCGGAGGCGAAGTCGCCACCGAAAAGAAAGCCGAGGAATGGCGCAACGGCACTGTCGAAGAGCGCCTTTCGCACGCCCTCGTCAAGGGAATCGACACTTACATCGAGATCGACGCCGAAGAAGCCCGCGTCAAGCTCGGCCGTCCCCTGCTGGTCATTGAGGGTCCGCTGATGGACGGCATGAGCGTCGTCGGCGACCTGTTCGGCGCGGGCAAAATGTTCCTGCCGCAGGTGGTCAAGTCAGCGCGGGTGATGAAAAAGGCCGTGGCCCATCTCACGCCTTTCATGGAGGCCGAGAAGGCCGCCATGGTTGCGGCCGGCGGCGTGGCCAAAGCGCAAGGCAAAATCGTGCTCGCCACGGTTAAGGGCGACGTCCACGACATCGGCAAGAACATCGTCGGCGTCGTCCTGGCCTGCAACAACTACGACGTCATCGATCTGGGCGTGATGGTCCCCTGCGAAAGAATCCTCGATCGCGCCAAAGCAGAAAAGGCTGACCTCATTGGCCTCAGCGGCCTGATCACCCCGTCGCTGGATGAGATGGTCCATGTGGCCCGGGAGATGGAGCGCCAGGGTTTTGCCCTGCCCCTGCTCATCGGCGGAGCCACCACCAGCCGCGCCCACACCGCCGTCAAAATCGCGCCCCACTACAGCCAGCCCGTCGTCCACGTCCTCGACGCCAGCCGTGCTGTACCCGTCACCACCAGCCTCCTCAGTGAAGACAACAAGCCCGCCTTCGTCGCTCAGCACAACGCCGACTACGAAGCCCTGCGCAAAGCCCACGCCGCCCCGCGCCAAAAACTCCTGTCGCTCGATGCCGCCCGCCAGCGCCGCACGCCTATCGAGTGGCGTGCCGAAGACCTGCCGGCTCCGGCGTTTGAAGGCGTCCGTGTCCTCGACAACTTCCCCCTCGCCACGCTGCGCGAATTCATTGACTGGACCCCCTTCTTCCACACCTGGGAGTTGAAGGGTGTTTATCCGCGCATCTTCGACCACCCCGACCAAGGCACGCAGGCCCGCCAGATCTTCACTGAGGCGAATGCCCTGCTCGACAAAATCATCGCGGAGAACCTGATCACCGCCCGCGGCGTCTATGGCCTCTTCCCTGCCAATGCCGCCGGCGACGACGTCGAACTCTACACCGGCGAAACCCGCCGCAGAGTCCTCGAGCGTTTCCACTTCCTCCGCCAGCAAGCCGACAAACAGGCCGGCGAACCATGCCGCTCCCTCTCGGACTTCATTGCGCCAAAGGCAACGGAGTTGCCCGATCACATCGGCGCCTTCGCCGTCACCACCGGCATCGGCCTCAAGCAATTGTGTGACACCTTCCGCGCCGCGCACGACGACTACAACGCCATCATGGCCGAGGCCCTCGCCGATCGACTCGCCGAAGCCTTTGCCGAGTGCCTCCACAAGCGCGTCCGCGAAGAGTGGGGCTACGGCCGCGCCGAGTCCCTCACCACCGACGAGCTCATCCACGAGAGGTATCGCGGCATCCGTCCCGCCGCCGGCTACCCCGCTTGCCCCGACCACACTGAGAAGGCCGCGCTCTGGCGTCTCCTCAACGTCGAGGCCAACACCAGCATCTTCCTCACCGAGTCCTACGCCATGGGCCCCGGCTCCAGCGTCAGCGGCCTCTACTTCGCCCACCCAGAGTCCCGCTACTTCTCCCTCGGCAAAATCGATCGCGACCAGGTCGCCGACTACGCCGAACGGAAAGGCATGACAGTCGCCGAAATCGAGCGCTGGCTAGGACCTAACCTGAACTACGACCCCGCGAAATAACCGCCTTCAACTCGCACCAGATTTCACCCGCCTTGCTGCCGATTGAACCGGGCCTGATGAGCCACCCCCAGGCCCAGCTCCGCCACATTCCGGTCCAATGATCCAAACCGGGAAGCCGATCCACAGGCCCCTGAAAATCCTCTCCGCGCATTTGCGTAGAATTATTCGCCTTTATGCAACAGTGGAAGTACGGGAAATACAGATCATTTGTGACCTCCTCGAACGGCCTGGGCGCAACTGCTTGGCGGCACCGTGCGCTCCCGGCCGTTCGTTTTTTGCCCTCCTCCCTCCAATTTGACTCCGCGCAACGCCAGTGCTCTGATGTCTCTGGTGAGGCATCCCGGTGTCTGGCTGCTCTCAAGGCGGAGAAGTTCAGTGCGTAAAGATCAGGTGAATCTGGCAGCGGTTGTTCTGTCAGGGGTTTTGTTCGGATGCGTCAGCCCGGTTGCGTCAAGCGGCCAGAGCGACAGCCTGGGCGCCGACGCGACCAGGCAGACAGGGCTTCCCCTTTTCACGAAAGCGTACGTGCAGAATGGCGCAGTGCTTGTGAGCCTCAAGTCGCCCACCGCCGGCACGACGATCAACTACACCGTGGACGGAACGATCCCGAACGCAAATACCTCCGGCACGATCACGTATGAAGGACCGTTTCTCGTGGCATCCAGGCTGACCGTCAAGGCAATCGCGAAGGCGCCGGGTTACACGGCGAGCGCCATGGCCAGCGAAACGTTTTCTACCGAGATCGCTCCCAATACCCTGGTCTGGTCCGACGAGTTTACCAATTCCACCAGCGCCAACGCCGAGCCCAATCCCCTCACCTGGACCTATGACACGGGCCCGGGAGCCATTTGTTGCGGAAACAACGAGTTGGAGCACTACTGCGCCTGGGGCTCAGCCACCCCGCCCTGCAATCCCGCCCACCCCAACGTCTACGAAGACACAGAGGGGATTCTGCACATTGTGGCGCGCCAGCCCTCCGTGGGCGTCTACACCTCCGGGCGGCTCAAGACGCAGGGACTGTTCAGTTTTCAGTATGGGCGCCTTGAGGCGCGGATGAAGCTTCCTGAGTCGCAGGGAATGTGGCCGGCTTTCTGGCTGCTGGGCGCCAACATTTCGACCATCGGCTGGCCCGCCTGCGGCGAAATCGACGTGATGGAGCACATTGATGGGAGTAATCCGGAAAACGAAGGCTTCGATTGGGTACAAGGCTCGATTCACGGTACCGGTCTGAACGGTGGCATCCAGTATCACCCCACCGGATTTTCCGCCGCTGACTGGCACATTTACGGCATGATCTGGAGCAAAGGCAAGATTGAGTTCTACGTGGATCACCCGGCCAATGTGTACACCAGTTTTACACCCGAGACACAGGCCGGGACCTGGCCCTTCGATGCCGGTCCGCAGTTCATCCTGCTGAATCTGGCCGTTGGCGGCGATTGGCCGGGCGCTCCCAACAATAAGACTGCGTTCCCTTCGGAGGTACAGGTGGATTACGTGCGGCTGTACACGAACTGATCTGGCCGGGACGGGACCCGATCTCCGGCAGCAATAAAGACTGACCGCAATCACAGTTACCGCAAACTGTGTGATCTGGCTCACCTACTTATAGTTCACAGAGTAAGTCAGTTCGTTGGTTCTTTCTCAACGCGACGAGACTTCCTGTTAATGCAGAGCTACAAAACGAAGAGAATATTTGCTTTCTATTTGCATCCTGCTCACCTTCCTTTTACAATTCCCGGCGGATACTACTCCTGTGATTACGCAAGTTGGGCAGAGTGTTCCGTTGCAGCTGCCGGTGGGTTCGAGCGCGCCGGTCGAGCTGTTCTTCCCGGTCATCGCGCCCTCCTTGCCGGTTGCTCCGGTCAAACCACGCATTCATGCGGAGGTAGGCCACTACCGGCTGCGGCTTGCGCAGGGTGTAGAAGACCGCGACGCCGCCTGCCGTCTGCGCTTCAAGGTCTTCAATATCGAACTCGGCGAGGGTCTTGAGAGCTCGTACCAGACCGGTCTGGACACCGACCAATTTGACTTATTCTGCGAGCACCTGCTGGTTGAAGACAAGATCAGCAAGCGCATCGTCGGCACCTACCGGATGCAAACCGGGCCCACCGCTGCGCGCAATCTGGGGTATTACTCCGAACAGGAGTTCAGTTTCGCACCCTACGAACCGCTGCGCCCCGGCATCCTCGAACTCGGCCGCGCCGCCATCGATCGCGAACACCGCACCCCCGAAGTTCTTACCTTGTTATGGAGGGGCATCGCGCAGTATGCTACTGACATGGGCCTGCGTTACTTGATCGGCTGCTCATCCTTGACCTCGAAAGACCCGGCGGAGGGCTGGCAGATGTACCGTCAGCTTGAGCATTACCGGGTGCCTCCCGAGTTTGAAACCGAGCCAACCGCCGCGTACGCTTGCCCCACCGAGCAGCTGGGTGCACAAGCACAGCCGTCACCCTCCATTCCGGATTCTTCCGTGCCGCTTTCATCTAATTCTCAGGTCAAGGTTCCCAAGTTGTTAAAGACCTACCTCGCCATCGGCGCCCGCATCTGTGGCCCGCCAGCCTGGGACCGGGAGTTTGGCACCATCGATTTCCTTACACTGCTCGATCTCCATCTGGTTTCGGCCTCGGCGCGCAATCGCTTCCTGGCCCCGCTCACCACATGAGTCTTCGTGCCTTCCGGCGCGCTGTGGCGCTGGGAGTCTCTCTCCTCTTGGTCGTCCTCCGCTTCTGGATCATTCGCCTCCGCGGTCCGCTCTCCATGCAACAGAGAGCGCAATGGTCTCAGGATGCCTCCCGCATTATCCTCGGCGCTCTCGGCATTCATTACCGGGTTGAAGGTCAGCCGCCCTCCCACGGCCTGGTGGTCTCAAACCATCTCAGCTATCTCGACATCCTCATCCTTGCGGCCAACATGCCCTGCTTCTTTGTCGCCAAGATGGAAATCAGTAGCTGGCCCTTTTTCGGCAAGGCCGCCCGAAGCAACGGCACCATCTTCCTTGACCGCTCCAGCCGCGCCAGCGCCCAGTCAGTGGCCGATCAGATGGTCGAGCGCCTCAAGCTCCCCATCCCCGTCCTCCTCTTCCCTGAAGGCACCAGCACCGACGGCAGCGAAGTTCTTCCCTTCCATCCTCGGCTGATCGACCCCGCGACCTCCAACGGCATTCAAGTCACCGCCGCCTCCGTTCGCTATGAGATCGAGGGCGATGTCGAGGAGCGCGAACTGTGCTGGTTTGGCGATGTCGAGTTTGTGCCTCACCTGCTCAAGGCACTCGGCACACCCGGCTTCTCTGCCCTCGTTCAGTTCGGCCAGCCGCGCATCTACCCTGACCGCCGCGCCGCTGCCGATGCCACATGGGCTGAAATCACCGCCATGCGCGAGTACTCCCCCTGCCCCGATCGAGAGCCCGAACTCCAGACCGTCTAGTGCCCTGTCTCTGATGCTCCTGATATATATGCCGCTGTCATTCTGAGCGAACGGGGACCCAAGCGCTTTTCAGCTTGGGGGTGGTGAGCGAAGAATCTGCTTTTGCCTTTCCGTAGCTCTGATTTGAACCTCAGAGACAACACCCCGCTCACCCGCGCCCCAGCCCGCCCGTGATACATTTCTTCCCATGAATCCAAAGCAACGTGTGCATGCGGCCCTCACCCGGCAACCAGCTGATCGCGTCCCCATCTTCATGTGGTTTCATCCTGAGACCGCGCGCAAACTCAGCCGCATGCTTGAGATTCCCGTATCTGCTCTCGGCGAGGCCATGGGCAACGACATCTGCCAGACCTGGGTCAACAACAACTACGCCATGGAAGGCATTGAGCACGGCCGCGACGGCGAAACCCACGTCGACTGGTGGGGCATCACCTGGGAAAAACGCCACGGCTTCAACCAGATTCTGAAATACCCGCTCGCCGGAGCATCGCGCGAAAAAGTCCTCGCCTACCGCTTCCCAACCGAACGCAAAGAAGATTTGCTGGCCTTGATGGAACCGGTCCTCCGCGACCGCCGCGACTTCTTCATTGGCTGCGATGTCTCCCCTTGCGTCTTTGAGATGTACTGGCGCCTGCGCGGCATGGCCGACGGAATGCTCGACATGGCCGGCGACCCCACGCTCGCCTTCGAGATGTTCGAGCGGTGCGCAGACTTCGCCATCGAGTTAGGCGCCGCCGCCTGTGACCGTTTCCAGCTCGACTGGTACTGGACCGGAGACGACATCGCCGGCCAGCGCTGCATGCTGATGAGCCCCAGACTCTGGCGCACCCAGATCAAGCCTCACCTCCAACGCGTCATCGATGTGGGCATCGCCCGCAAGCTGCCCATCGCCTTCCACTGTTGCGGCGCGGCTCGCCCCATCATCCAGGACCTGATCGAGATTGGCGTCAACATTCTCAATCCCATCCAGAGCAACTGCCCCGGCATGGACTCCGCTGAGCTGAAGCGCGAGTTCGGCCGCCACCTCACCTTCATGGGCGGCGTCGATACCCAGGAGATGCTGCCGCACGCGAGCGCGGCCGAGGTTCGTCGGGCTACCGAGGAACTGATTGGCATCATGACGGCGGATGGCGGCGGCTACATTCTGGCCGCCTCGCACACCATCTCCCCGGAGACGCCCGACGACAATATCTTTGCCATGTACGAAGCCGCCGGTGTCACCAAGGCAGAGATCTTCGATCACGCCGCCACCCTCAGACGCACCACTTCCGCGCCCACCCATTCGTCCTGACGAGCCTCTGATCAAGTAGACGTTTTTTGAAGAGCCTGTAGCGTCACCCGGCCATCTATAGCGTGGGCCTCCCGGCCCACGCTCACTCTACATCTAAAGGAGAAATACTTCAGCCCCTGAGGGGATGCTGGACTGTCCCCGCAACCTGATCAGAGGCCTTCCTAATTAAACGCAAGAGACGACGCACCAGCTCACTTCCCCCCGCTCACCGCCTTCGCCGTCACCGGAGTCGCAATCGTCTTGATCTCTGCTGCCGACGAGTCCAAACTCACTGCGACGATCGTATCCACGCCGCCTCCATCGCCGCCCAGCGTCACGACCACCCCATCCTCGCTCTGTTTGCAGGCAGCTTCTCCCCCCGTCAGCGCTGAGCAGCCAAGAATCTTTGCAGCAAGCGGGGGCAGCGTGAGCGTTTTGCCTTGCGGGTTCAGAATATGCAGGTAGATGGACTTGCCGTGATAGGTTGAAACCCCAAAATCGCCGGGTAAATAAGGCCCTCCGCGCGTCGCGTAGATACTCTCACCATACTTCGCGAGCCACTCGCCCACCTCGCGCAGCCGCGCTGCGTGCGCCGGCTCAATCTGCCCATCCGGCCGCGGACCCACATTCAGCAGCAGGTTCCCATCGCGCCCAACGGCCGAGATCAGAAGCCGGAGAATCGCATCCCGCGACTTCATCTTTGCATTCGGCTGGTAGCCCCATGCCCCTTCGGTCAGCGTAGTGCAAAGTTCCCACGGAGACTGGTTGTCAAAATCGCCCAGAGCCGCATCGCCCTCGCGCGACTTGAAATCCGCTGGCGCATCGGTTCGATCGTTGGTAATAATCGCCGGCTGCAGTTGCCGCAGATGATTCACGGCTGCCTCGTCCTGCCAGTCAAAAGCGCCGTGGTAGCGCTCATTCATCGGCCGCGCGTGCCATCCGTTGGTAAAACTCACCCCTCCGAACCCCAGCCAGCCATCGCCGCCGCCATCGAACCACAGAATATCGAGTTTGCCGTAGTGCGAAGCCAACTCATCCAGTTGGCGATGATACTGTGCGCGCAACTGCTCCGCGTTCGCCTGGTAAATCCCCGGAAAGAAAAACCCCGGAAACCTCCAGTCAAGCGGCGAATAATACAAACCCACCCGCAGCCCCGCCTTGCGCACGGCCTTCACATAATCGGCAACAAAGTCGTGATGCGCCGCCGACTTTACCGCCGTAAAGCCGCTCTCCGGATCGTCGAACAGCGCGAACCCATCGTGATGCCGCGCGGTCAATACCGTGTACTTCATGCCCGCATCCCTGGCAATCGCGGCCCACGCCTCCGGGTCGAATTTGTCGGGATGGAACTGCCCCGCCAGTTTTGCATATTCGTCGACGGGAATCTGCTCCTGCCATTGCACCCATTCGCCGCGGCCGGGAATCGAATAGACTCCCCAATGCATGAAGAGGCCAAACTTGGCGTCGCGCCACCAGGCGATACGCGCCGCAGCATCTTTATCGGTGACCATCCGCTCGGTCTGAATCTGCGCCCACAACGGAAGCGCAACAAGGAACAGCAGGGCCCACAAAAAACCCGCGCGAACGATTGCCTTCTTCATTCATTCCTCCTCTGGGAGCTACGGATGGACGGTTTTGGCCGGTTGGCCGAACAGATCTAGCGAGGATTGATTGCCGGCGGCGCAGTCGAGCCCCGCACCACCAGGCTCGTCGACACCAGGAACTCCCGCTGCACGCTCGCCAGCCCGGCCTCCTCCACCTGCTGCCGCAACGCCTCAAATGCCGCCCGCGCCAGGTCGGCACGCGACAGCCGGATCGTCGTCAACGGCGGCAGCGTGAACTCCGCAAAATCAATGTCGTCCAGGCCAATCACTGAAAGGTCCTGCGGCACCTTCAACCCGCCCATATAGGCCGCCCGCAAAACGCCGATCGCCGTCATGTCGTTCGAGCAGAGAACGGCCCTCGGGTAGTCGGCAAGCGACTGCAACTGCGTAAACCCTGCCACCCCGCCCTTCAACGTGTGATCGCATTCGACGATCCACGCCTTCTCAACCCCCAGCCCAGCCTCGCTCATCGCCGTGCGAAAGTCGTTTTCGCGCGTGACGGCCGAGTGCAGCTTGTGGGGCCCGGCCAGAAACGCAATCTTCCTGTGCCCCAGCTCCACCAGGTGGTTCACGGCGGCGCGAATGCCGGTCGTGTAATCCAGCATGATCGTGCTCACCCTGGGATCATCAAGGCGAAACTCCGCCAGCACCATCGGCACATCCCGATGCGCCAACTGGTCCAGCACCGGCTCTTCCTCGCCGAAGGTCAGCACGGCCACGCCGTCCACCTTCCGCTCCAGCATGCGCCGCACACAGTTGGTCAGAATCGCCGGATCGCTGTTCGACGAGCTGACCAGGATCTCGTACCCGTGGGCCACGGCGATCTCTTCAAAGCTCTGAATCAGCTCCGGAAAGAATGGATTGGTGATGTTTTCAACAATAATGCCGAACAGCCGGCTCCTGCCTGAAACCAGCGTCCGCGCATGGGTGTTGGGAAAATAATTCAGTTGCTCAATCGCCTGCCACACCCGCTTGGTCAGCCGATCGCTCACTGCCGGCGAGCCGTTGATGGTGCGCGACACCGTGGCGATGGAAACTTTGGCCAGCGCGGCGACGGTACGGATGTCGGGAGTTTTTCCTGCGGTCTTTACGGTTGCTTTTCGAGCCACGTGCCTGTCCTGAAATAGCGGAATGCGGATGTGACAGCAATGTTACCGCATCCAGACGGGGAAGATTCAGGGAATCCGCACCCAGCGGCTCGAATTGGCAACTCTCTAGCCGTTGTCCGCAATCAGCAGGCGCAGATCGCGCAAGTTATGCCCCGTCGGCCCCGTCACCACCGCATCGCCCAGCGCCATAAACATGGGGCAGGCATCAAACGCCGCCAGCGACGACTTCAAGTGGAATCCAAACGTATGCGCGCGGCCCACCGTGGTGGGGTCGGCAATGGCTCCAGCCACCTGGGTATTCCCATCAATCCCATCGGAACCGGCGCTGAGCACCATCAGCCGCTGCCCTTGGTACTGCTCCAGTTCCAGCGCGCAGGCCATCACAAATTGCTGGTTACGCCCGCCCGCGCCCGGCACGCGGTCCATGGTCACGGTCACTTCCCCGCCAGAGATCAGGCAAAGCTTGGGATGCGTTGCACGGAGTGAATGAAAGCGCTCAAGCAGGTAACGTGCCGCATCCGCGTAATCCCAATCGTCGCAACTGTTGTCCACCGCTACATGGAAACCCGCCTTCTCTGCCAGGGAGCGCGCATTCTCTACCAGGTCATGGCCTGAGAGCAGAATCTCGAAGACCGAATCGCGAAATGCCGGGTCTTCACCCGTCATCGTAGCCGCTGCCGTGACGCGCCGCGCCGGCACAGCCTCAGCCCACGGCAACTTGGGAAAGAAAGGCGGAAGCCAGCTCTTGTTGCCGGGCGACTCGGGCAGGTCTTCGCGCTCAAAGAACGCCCGCACTGAGGTCGGCATCCTGTCCTTCAATTTGTATTTTTCAATCAGCTCATGTACTTCGGCCACCGTCGAGTGATCCGGCGAAGTGGGGCCGGAGCTGAGCGCGTCCAGCGAGCGCAGCGGCACGTCGGGCACCAGCAGGCTCACCTTGGCCGCATCCGGCGCCGCAATCGCCAACCGGCCGCCCTTCACCGCTGAGAAGTGCTTGCGCAGCGTGTTGATCTCGTTGATGGGCGCGCCGCAGCCCAGCAGCAACTGGTGAAACGCGATCGTGTCGTCAAGTGAGATCTGCGGGTCCAGCGGCAGGTCGAACATCGCCGATCCCCCCCCGGAAATAAGAAAGAAAATCAGCGTGTCCTTCTTGGCCTTCCTCAGCAAGGTCAGCGTCGCCCGGGCCGCGGCGAACGAGTCGTCATTGGGAAGCGGATGCCCGCCTTCAAAATACCGCAACCGCCAGTTGCGCTTATGCGGTAACTGATTTGAGCAACAGATGCCCACCATACCCTTGCGCCGCTTCATGCGGCTCAGCAACGTATCCAACATGGGCGCCGCGGCCTTGCCCAGCGCAATCACAAAAATGCGTTTGTAGCTGGCCAGGTTGATGGTCGCCGGGCCGCTCCCGTCGGGCAGCAGACGATGCAGCGTGTTGCCCTCAAAGCGAAGCCGCCGGTCAAACGCCGAAGCAACGCTGCACGCCTTCACCGCGCCGGTAAAAATCTCAGTGGCCGTGCCGTGCAGGGTATCAAGGGCGGAGTCGCTCACCGGTACCATCACATGTGCTCCTTCAACCAACCGGCCAGCGCTTGTTGCATCGCATCAAGTTGACCGGTAAAGAAATGATCGGCGCCGGGGACGAGCACCAGAGTTTTCGGCTCGGCAGAAGACGCGGCCACCTGCGCCAGTTGTGCCGCCGGCGCAAAGCTGTCGTTGTCTCCGCTCAGGAATAACTTGGGAATCGGTGAACTTGCCAGGAAGGGATAACGGTAGTGGTGGCCGTCTGCCTCGGTGGGCAGGCCAAGCGCGGCCACAGCGCTCACTCTTTCAGGTTTCTGCGCATCCTTACAACAAGCCATCAGCGCCATCGCCGCGCCAAAGCTGAAACCTGCAACCACCAGCGGCCGATTGTATGCGTTTTCAAGCCAGTCCAGCGCCGCCGCCACATCCCCAGCTTCCGCGCGCCCGTCGTGCTCGCCGTGGCTCAGCCCCGTGCCGCGAAAATTGAAGCGCAGCACCGGCCAGCAAAGACCAAACTCCTGATCGTTCAGGGCCCTCATGGCGTGGTAGACGACTTTGTTGTGCATCGTCCCGCCGGCCTTGGGGTGGGGATGGCAGATCAAAGCCGCAAACGGAGCATCCGCGGCGCCTTCATTCAAAAGCGCCTCCAGGCGGCCTGCGGGACCATTCAAATCCACACTGCACAGCCGTGCGCCTTCCTGCTTCGGGTCCGGTTGGATGGGTGTAATTGTGGAGGTCATCCCACTCTTGATTCTACGCCCAGCACCCGTCCAGCTTCACTTTTTCGGAGAGGCCGGCAGGCCCGTTTCAGTGCATGGAACTTATTCGGAATCGCGATTCCCTCACGACGCCTGAATCCCTTCGATCCACAAGACCCGCTCCAGCCATAGGCGGGAAACTCCCGTAAGGTATTCTGGCAATATCATGAGCGATCATCTCAATCCCTTGGACCCCATCAGCTTAACCCGCGAACTGTGCGAAATTGAGTCCACTACCTACCACGAGGGCGCGGTCGGCGATTATTTGGCTCAAACCCTCGCCGGGCGCGGCTGGACCGTTGAAAAGACCCCCGTCGAGCAGCCTCATGAGACCGCCCACGCCGGCCCCCGCTGGAACGTCTACGCCGGCACGGCAGGCCAAACCCCCAGCCTCGTCTTTTCCACCCACATGGACACCGTCCCCCCCTACATCCCCTTCAGCGAAGACGCCGAATTCCTCCATGGCCGCGGCGTCTGCGACGCCAAAGGCATCATCGCCGCCCAGATAGCCGCCGCTGAAGCCCTTCGTGCCGCGGGACTTCCCATCGGCCTCCTCTTCGTCTCCGGCGAAGAGCGCGACTCCGCCGGCGCCAAGGTCGCCAATCTCGCCCCCAAAGGCAGCCGCTTCCTCATCAACGGCGAACCCACTGACAATCGCCTCGCCCTCGCCTCCATGGGCGCCCTCCGCGCCGCCTTCAAATGCACCGGAAAAATGGCCCACTCCGCCTATCCCGAGCTCGGCGAAAGCGCCGTACACAAGCTCGTCGAAGTTCTCGGCAAGGTGCTGGCCATGCCCTTGCCAGAGCTCGAAGGCATCGGCCCCAGCACCCTCAACATCGGCCAGATTCACGGCGGCCATGCCCCCAACGTCATCGCTGACAAGGCCGAGGCCCAGGTCCTCGTCCGCACCGTCACCGATTCCGCCCCGGTCCGCGCCGCCCTCGTTCAAGTAGCCGGCGGCCTCGCCACCGTCGAGTTCACCCTCGACACCCCCTTCGTCCGCATGCGCGCCATTGAAGGCCTGCCCACCATGGTCGCCAAATTCTCCACCGACATTCCGGCACTCAGCAACTGGGGCGAGCCGCTCCTGCTCGGCCCTGGCTCCATCCACGTCGCCCACACCCCCTTCGAGAAAATCGCGAAAAAGGAACTCCTCGAGGCCGTCGATCTCTACATCAAGATCGCCAAGCAACTGCTGGCCTAGCTCTCTGACCGCCAGCTCCCGTCCGCCAAAGCGGTGGGTCTGAGAACCCGCAAATCTCACCCCATCCGCGAACCCGCTAACTCCGCGAAGCGGAGCTGACTCGCTGACTCCCTAAACCGCTCATCACCGCCGGGTCCCCCACGTCTGCCCGTCCCGGCGAGAGACACGGAACACCACGCCAGCCCAGGGCCGACGCATATCAAACTCCCAGTAGATTGAGGAGGTAGTGGTTGTCCCAAGCGGCATGGAGGCGTTTTCCTTTGATACTTCGTTTTGCGGATTTGTCCTGTTTGAGCATGTTGAGTGCGATGCGCTGAAGGACGGAGAAGTTTTCGGCGGCGTGGCCGGCTCGTTTGCGGCAGAGG
>Ga0302320_10006346_pt1 | contig 26261 bp, 18 predicted proteins | sample Bog_T0_3_FD_202130 | JGI IMG/M metagenome (GOLD analysis project Ga0302320, IMG submission 202130) | Peat permafrost microbial communities from Stordalen Mire near Abisko, Sweden - Bog_T0_3 | ecosystem: Environmental > Terrestrial > Soil > Wetlands > Peat | place: Sweden: Abisko, Stordalen Mire... | reverse complement strand
CGCTGGGGACTGAACCATGCCGTGTTCTTCAAAAAAGAAATCTTCGGTGTCGACCGTCTGGTACGCAGGCCGTTCGGCAGCTGGCAGGACTTTGACGAAAATCCGCCCGATGCAGCCTCTTTGCGTGCCTACTTCGAGCAGTTTCCGGTCAACCCCGGCGCGCGCGCGCAGCTGTTTGAACTGTGCTGGTCGGATCGCGATGTGCTGGCCGGCAAGACCCCGGCGCAACGGCAGGAAATTCTCGAGCACACGAGCTACTCCGATTTCCTCAAGCGCTACTGGAATGCGGATCCGGATGTGCTGAAATTCCTGCAGACTCGCACGCACGATCTGTGGGCCATCGGCATCGACGCGGTTCCGGCCAGCGAGTTGCTGAACATGCCGGGGCTCAAGGCGCAACGCGCGCTGCTCGGCGCCGCGAAACAAGAGCCCTATATCTATCACTTTCCCGACGGCAATGCATCGATCGCCCGCATGCTGGTGCGCCGGCTGATTCCCGGCATTGCCGCCGGCAACGGCATGGAGGACATCGTGCTGGCGCGCTTCGACTACTCCAAGCTCGACGGCGATGGCCAGCCGGTACGCATCCGCCTCAACTCCACGGCGGTCGAGGCGCGCAATGTCGATGACGGCGTTGAGGTCGCGTACGTCAAGGGCGCAAATGCGGCGCGCATCGCCGCCCGGCATTGCGTGCTCGCCTGCTACCACGCCATGATTCCATACATTGCGCCCGAGACCGGCCCTGAGCAGCGCGCCGCCCTGCATCGCAATGTGCGCGCGCCACTGGTGTACGTGAACGTCGTGGTCCGAAACTGGCAGCCCTGGCACAAGCTCGGCGTGGCCTATATCGACAACCCCGGGGGCACCTATGCCGCCTATCTGGATTTCCCGGTCAGCATCGACGGCTATCGCTTCTCCGCCGATCCCTCAGCTCCGATTTGCATCCATCTGTATCACACGCCCACGGCCCCGAATCAGGGCTTGGACATGCGCCAGCAATACCGTGCCGGCCGCGCTCGCCTGTACGGCATGAGCTTCGATGACTTCGAGCGTGAAATCCGCGATGAACTGACCCGCATGCTGGGGCCCGCCGGGTTCGACTTCGAGCGCGACGTGACGGCGATCACCGTCAACCGCTGGCCGCATGGCTACGCCTACACCCCCACGACCTTGTTCGACGACCCCCAGCAGCAGGCACGCATTGCGCGGCAGGCGCGCCAAAAGCTTGGGCAAATCGCCATCGCCAACTCCGACTCCGGCTGGGACGCGTACACGCACGTCGCCATCGATCAGGCGCATCGCGCGGTCGGCGAGCTGCTGGGCTAAGCCGCCGGCGGCAGCGGCGGCATTCGGCCGAATTTTCCCCGATTGAAATCGTCGATGGCGGTTTCGATTTCCTGGCGCGAGGTCATCACGAACGGGCCGTATCCCACCACCGGCTCGAGCAGCGGCTCGCCGCTCAGCAGCAGGAAGGCAGCATCGCTCGCCGCTTCGATGGTCACTTGATCCCCCGCGGCGCTCAGCACCACGAGTTCCGCGGCACCCACCTTGCGCGACCCATTGGCGGAGATTTCCCCGCTTAGCATGGCGAGCGCGGTGTTGTGGCCTTCGGGCACGCGCAGCGTGGCGGAGTGCCCGCCCTTCAGTCGCAGGTCCCACACGTTCAGCGGACTGAAGGTTGCCGCAGGGCCCTGGCGTCCGGCGAATTCGCCGGCGATGACGCGCACGCTGCCCGCGCCCTCGGCAATCTCGATTCGCGGGATGCTCGCGTCCAACAGAGTCTGATAGCGCGGCGCGGACATCTTGTGCTTCTTCGGCAGGTTGACCCAGAGCTGCACCATCTCAAAGGGGCCGCCGCTGCGGGTGTACGCCGGAGAATGAAACTCCTCGTGCAGGATCCCCCCGGCAGCGGTCATCCACTGCACATCTCCCGGGCCGATCAATCCCCCATTGCCCACCGAATCGCGGTGCGCGACTTCGCCCTTGTACACGATGGTCACGGTCTCAAAGCCGCGATGCGGATGTTCGCCCACGCCGCGCGGGCGCACGGCCGGCGAGAACTCCGCCGGTCCGGCATAGTCCAACAATAGGAACGGGCTGAGGTGCTGGCCGAGCCCGTCATATGTAAAAAGGCTGCGAACCGGGAAACCGTCGCCGACCCAGTGACCCTGCGGGCTGGGGTGGGCACCAAGTACCGTCTTGTTCACCGATTGCGCTCCTTTCCGCCGGCATGGTAATGCCGGCATGGCCGATGGAATTCTGAAGACCTGCGATATGGGTCCAAGCCCCCGTTTTTAAAGACCTGAGGCCCGCGCCGGCCGGCCGGATTCAGGTTATGATTGTCGGTGGTATATCAGACATCTATCCCAAGGTTCGCGTCTATCCCAAGGTTCGAATGAGTCATGAGTAGTGCAATGCCCCGGCGCGTAATACCGCTGAAGGTCGAGCGGCCATCATCCTTGAGTGCAGAGCAGCAATCCGCCGTTCTCGCGGCGTGCACGAATTTGAAGAACACGCCCGGGGCGTTGCTGCCGATCCTGCACGCAGTACAGCAGGCGCTTAAATTCGTGCCCAAGGATGCCGTGCCCTTGATCGCCCGGGAACTGAACCTGTCCATTGCCGAGGTGCATGGCGTCGTCACCTTCTATCACTACTTTCTTCAGGAGCGCCCGGGTCGCCATGTGGTGCATCTGTGCCGGGCGGAGGCCTGCCAGGCGGTCGGGGCGGTGCAGCTGGAAGCTCACGCGAAGTCGAGCTTAGGTGTGGATTTTCACGGCACGACCGCCGATGGCGCAATCACCCTGGAGCCGGTGTATTGCCTGGGCAATTGCGCGCTGGGCCCGTCGGTCATGATCGACGAGCGCCTCCAGGGCCGTGTCAGCCCGCAACGTTTCGATGCATTGATGGCAAAGGCGCGGGAACGATCATGACGAATTCCGGGGACGTGGTGCGCGTGTATGTGCCGCTCGATGCCGCGGCGCGCGCGGTGGGAGCGGACGAAACGGCGCAGGCCATCGGCGAGGAGGCCGCGCGGCGCGGCATCCAGATTGAGGTCATTCGCAATGGCTCGCGCGGCATGCTATGGCTCGAGCCGCTCATCGAGGTTGAGCTGTCCGATACTCGCGTGGCATACGGGCCCGTGTCCGCGCAGAACGTGCCAAGCCTGTTCGAAGCGGGCTTCACCACATCGACCCCCAAGCGCCACGATCTGGCGCTGGGCGTGACCGAGCAGATTGCCTACCTGAAACGCCAGGCGCGGCTGACTTTTGCGCGCGTCGGCGTGACCGATCCACGCAGCCTCGACGATTACCTCGAGCACGAGGGCTACCGCGGTCTCGCCGCGGCCATGAGTATGGCGCCGGCCGACATCGTTGCGCGCGTCACCGAATCGGGACTGCGCGGCCGCGGCGGCGCGGCATTCCCGGCCGGCATCAAGTGGAAGACCGTGCTCGGCGCCCCAGGCACTCAGAAATACGTGGTTTGCAATGCCGACGAGGGAGACTCCGGCACCTTCTCCGACCGGATGCTGATGGAAGGCGACCCCTTCGTGCTGATCGAGGGCATGACCATTGCGGGGCTCGCCACCGGCGCGACGCACGGGTTCATTTATCTTCGCTGGGAGTACCCGGAGGCGAAGCTCGCGCTGCAGTCGGCGATCGATGCAGCCTACGCCCGGCGCTACCTCGGCGATGACATTCTCGGCAGCGGCAAGCGCTTCGACCTCGAGGTGCGCATGGGCGCCGGCGCCTATATTTGCGGCGAGGAAACCTCGCTGCTCGAGTCCTTGGAGGGCAAGCGCGGCCAGGTTCGCTTCAAGCCGCCGCTTCCTGCCCTGGAAGGCCTGTTCGGCAAGCCCACCGTCATCAACAATGTGATCACCTTCGCCTCGGTGCCCATCATTCTGGATCGCGGTGCGCAGTACTACCAGAATCTGGGCTTCGGCCGCTCGCGCGGCACGCTGCCGATGCAGCTTGCGGGCAATATTCGCAATGGCGGCCTCGTCGAGATCGCCTTCGGCATGACCTTGCGCGAGCTGCTGTATGAGTTCGGCGGCGGCAGCTTGAGCGGGCGGCCGATCCGCGCGGTGCAGGTGGGCGGCCCCTTGGGCGCGTATTTGCCGGAGTCGCAGTTCGACACGCCGCTCGACTACGAGGCGTTCGCCGCCATCAAGGCCATGCTCGGGCACGGCGGCATTGTGGCATTCGACGACACCGTCGACATGGCGGCGCAGGCGCGTTACGCGATGGAGTTTTGTGCGATCGAATCCTGCGGCAAGTGCACGCCCTGCCGCATCGGCTCGACCCGCGGCGTCGAGGTGATCGACCGCTGGGTGGCGGGAGAGGATGCCGCCAAGCAGCAGACGATTTTGCGTGATTTATGCGAGACCATGACCTATGGTTCGCTGTGTGCGCTGGGCGGACTGACCCCCTACCCGGTGCTCTCCGCCATGAACCATTTTGCGGAAGATTTCGTTCGACCAGTAAGGGCATAAGGCGCCTTAAGGCTTAAGAGGATTTCCCATGTTATCGATTGCCGAGCAGGATTACGGTACCCCGAAGCGGGACAGCGCCACGCTGGTGACTCTCACCATCGACGGCCGTGAAGTGACGGTGCCGGCGGGGACTTCGGTGATGCGCGCCGCCGCGCTCTCCGATGTGAAGATTCCCAAGCTCTGCGCCACCGAGCAGCTCGAGGCATTCGGTTCCTGCCGCCTGTGCCTGGTGCAGATCGAGGGGATGAAAGGACTGCCGGCCTCGTGCACCACCCCGGTGGCTGAAGGAATGAAGGTCAGCACCCAGAACAAGCAGATCGCCGAGGTGCGCCGCGGAGTGATGGAGCTGTACATTTCGGATCACCCGCTGGACTGCCTCACCTGCCCTGCCAACGGACATTGCGAGCTGCAGGACATGGCCGGGACCGTGGGCCTGCGCGAGGTGCGCTACGGCTACGAGGGCGCCAGTCATCTGGCGGCGGAAAAGGACACCAGCAATCCCTACTTCACCTTCGACCCGAGCAAATGCATCGTGTGCTCGCGCTGCGTGCGCGCCTGCGATGAGCAGCAAGGCACCTTGGCGCTCACCATCCAGGGCCGGGGTTTCGATTCCAAGGTTGCCGCCAGCCAGGATGTATCGTTCATGGACTCCGAGTGCGTGTCCTGCGGGGCCTGCGTGCAGGCCTGCCCGACCGCGACCCTGTCCGAGAAAAGCCTCATCGACAAGGGCCAGGCTGAGCACAGCCTGATCACGACCTGCGCCTACTGCGGAGTCGGCTGCTCATTCCGCGCCGAAATGCAGGGTGAAGAAGTGGTGCGCATGGTGCCGAACAAGGACGGCCACGCCAACCACGGCCACTCCTGCGTCAAGGGGCGCTTCGCCATCGGCTATGCGACCCACCCGGACCGCATCGTCAAGCCCATGATCCGTGCCAAGATCAGCGACCCGTGGCGCGAGGTTTCCTGGCAGGAGGCCATCGGCCATGCGGCCGCCGAATTGAAGCGCGTTCAGCAGAAATACGGCGCCGACTCGATCGGCGCGATCACCTCCTCGCGCTGCAGTAATGAGGAGACCTACCTGGTGCAGAAGCTGGTGCGCGCCGGCTTCGGCAACAACAATGTCGACACCTGCGCGCGGGTCTGCCACTCGCCCACCGGTTACGGCTTGAAGAACACGCTGGGCGAGTCGGCGGGCACGCAGAACTTCGACTCGGTGATGAAGGCCGATGTGATTTTCGTCATCGGCGCCAACCCGACCGACGGTCACCCGGTATTTGCGTCCCAGATGAAGCGCCGCCTGCGCCAGGGCGCGCATCTGATCGTTGCCGATCCGCGCACCATCGACCTGGTGCGCACACCGCATATCGTGGCCGAGCATCACCTGAAATTGATGCCCGGCACCAATGTGGCCCTGATCAACAGCCTGGCGCACGTCATCGTCACCGAAGGCCTGGTGAAGGAAGACTTCGTACGCGCCCGCTGCGACATCGGCTCCTTCGAGCAATGGCGCGCCTTCGTCGCGCTAGAGAGCAACTCTCCCGAGGCGATGCAAGCCATCACCGGCGTTCCCGCGGGCGAAGTGCGCGCTGCGGCGCGGCTGTACGCAACCGGCGGCAATGGCGCGATTTATTACGGGCTGGGTGTCACCGAGCACAGTCAGGGCTCGACCATGGTGATGGGCATTGCGAATATTGCCATGGCAACGGCAAACATCGGCCGCGAGGGCGTCGGCGTCAACCCGCTGCGTGGACAGAACAATGTGCAGGGCTCCTGCGACATGGGCTCGTTCCCGCATGAGTTTCCCGGATACCGCCACGTCTCGGATGACAAAGTGCGCCATCAATTCGAGGCCGCCTGGGGAGTTCCGCTGCGCAGCGAGCCGGGCCTGCGCATTCCGAACATGTTCGAGGCGGCGCTCGATGGGGACTTCAAGGCCTTGTACATCGAGGGCGAGGACATTGCCCAGTCGGATCCGAACACGCAGCACGTCACCGCAGCCCTCAGCTCGATGGAGTGCATCATCGTGCAGGACCTGTTCCTGAACGAGTCGGCGAAGTTCGCCCATGTGTTTCTGCCCGGGTCCTCGTTCCTGGAAAAGGACGGCACCTTCACCAACGCCGAGCGGCGCATTTCGCGGGTGCGCAAAGTGATGCAATCGAAGTCCGGATACGCGGATTGGGAGATCACCCAGTTGCTCTCCAACGCGGTCGGGTTCCCGATGAATTACGCCCATCCCAGCGAGATCATGGACGAGATCGCCAGCTTGACCCCGACCTTCACCGGGGTGAGCTTCGATCGCATCGATCAGCTCGGCAGCATCCAGTGGCCGTGCAACGACCAGCACCCGGAAGGCACTCCGACCATGCACGTCGGAGAATTCGTGCGCGGCAAGGGCCGCTTCCTGGTGACCGAGTACGTACCCACCGCGGAGAAGGTCAACGCGCGCTTCCCGCTGATCTTGACCACGGGACGAATCCTGAGCCAGTACAATGTCGGCGCGCAGACGCGCCGCACCGAGAACAATCGCTGGCACGATGAGGACCGTCTGGAAATCCATCCGCACGATGCGGAGGAACGGGGAATTTCCGAGGGCGACTGGGTGGGCATCGCGAGCCGGGCGGGCGATACCGTGCTGCGCGCGCGAGTCACTCCGCGGGTGCAGCCGGGGGTCGTGTACACTACCTTCCACTTCCCCGAATCGGGCGCCAATGTGATCACCACCGATAATTCGGACTGGGCCACCAATTGCCCGGAATACAAGGTTACCGCCGTTCAGGCGACGCGGGTCAGCCAGCCCTCTGAATGGCAGAAGCGCTTTCGCGAATTCAGCGATACCCAGGAAGCACTGCTGAAGAGCGCCGATACCTTGGTCGCCAAGTAGGCCTGTAACGTGAGCGGCACGGAGCAGCGCGAAACGGCGCATGGCGGCGAGGCGCATGGCGGCGAGCAGTCACTGGTGAAGATGGCGAACGATATCGGCCACTTCTTCCGGGCTGAGCCCAGACGCGAGGATGCCATTGCCGGCATCGCCAATCACATCTCCAAGTTTTGGAGCCGGCGCATGCGGGAGAAACTTCTCGCCCAGGTTCAAAGCGGCGCCGCGGACCTCGAGGACCTGCCGCGCGAGGCCCTGAAGAGCCTGCAGCCAAAATAGTTCGCGCATTTTTCACATATGCCTATCAGCGTATTCCTACGCGCAGCGCGGGCACCCGCTGATGACACTTCCTGACAAACCTCGATAGAGTCCGCGCACGAACCGTCTCTACGGTCGCCGCGTGCCGCAATTTTGGAGTAAGAATTACATGAAAATCCGAATTGGCTACCTGCTTTCTTTTCTTCTGCTGGCGGCGATGCCGCTCGCTTCAATGTCGCAAATCAGTGTCTCGGTGAATATCGCGCCGCCGGAACTGCCGGTGTACGAGCAGCCCCCGATTCCGGAAGACGGCTACATGTGGACTCCGGGCTACTGGGGCTATAGCGATGACTTTGGGGACTATTATTGGGTACCCGGCACCTGGGTACCGGTGCCGCAACCCGGTTTGCTTTGGACGCCCGGCTACTGGGGCTTTTCCGCCGGCGCATTCGTGTTTAACACCGGCTACTGGGGACCGCACATCGGCTTCTACGGCGGCGTCGATTACGGCTTCGGCTACGGCGGCAATGGCTACGAAGGCGGCTATTGGCAGAACGGCCATCTTTTCTACAATCGATCCATCACCAACATCAATAACTCCAGCGTCCATATCACCAATGTCTACAACAAGACCGTCATCAATAACACCACGGTGAATCACGTCAGTTATAACGGCGGAACCGGCGGCATTGAAGCCCGGCCGACCGCGGCAGACCAGGTCGCTGCGCACGAGACGCATGTGGCGCCGACCTCGGCTCAGCGCGAGCAGGAAACCACCGCGCGCAGCGATCCGGCCCTGCGCCTGAGCGCGAACCATGGCAAGCCGGCAGTCGCGGCGACCTCGAAGCCTGGAGTCTTTAAAGGCGCCGGTGTCGTGGGAGCCAAGAATGCCCCGCGTGCGGTCAGCCCGGCGGAGGCCGCCAAGTCGAAAGAGAATGCGTCGGCTGCGCATCCTGCAGCGAAATCCGAAGCGAAAACGGCAGCAAAGCCTGCGCCGAAGCCTGCTGCTCCTAAGCCGGCGGCAAAGCCCGCGCCCGCCACTCACGAAGAGTCGGAATCGATGCACGAGGCGGCCCCGAAGCCTGCTGCGAAGCCTGCTGCGAAGCCTGCTGCGAAGCCCGCTCCTGCCACTCATGAAGAGTCGGAATCGATGCACGAGGCGGCCCCGAAGCCTGCTGCGAAGCCTGCTCCGAAGCCGGCGGCGAAGCCCGCTCCTGCCACTCACGAAGAGTCGGAACCGATGCACGAGGCGGCCCCGAAGCCTGCCCCGAAGCCTGCTCCGAAGCCTGCTCCGAAGCCCGCGCCGCCCCCGCATGAGGCACCACCGCAGTCTCATGAAGAGCATCCGCCGGCTGAACACGAAACGGGACATGGTGGCCGTTAGTCACGACTCCGGCGCCCATCAGTTCACCGCCGAGCTCGACGGCAACCGCGCAGTGCTCGATTACACGCTCGCCGATGGAGTGATGACCATCACTCACATCGGCGTGCCTCAGCCCATCGGCGGCCGCGGCGTCGCGGCCGAGTTGATGCGCGCTGCTTTACGCGAGGCGAAGTCCACAGACTGGCTGGTCAATCCCTCATGCTCGTATGCGGCCGCTTACATGCGCAGGCATCATCCGGACCAAGCCGACAAGCAGCATGTGGATGACCTGTTGGACGAGGCGCTGGAGGAATCATTTCCCGCCAGCGATTCCGCGTCGGTGGGCGGGAGCAGCTAAAATCGGCTAGCCGGGCAGCATGGGGCGGCCTTCGTGGGCCACCAGCAGGTCATGCATGTCGTTGGCGTGTTCTTCTTCCACCCGAAGGATGCCTTGCAGCATGGTGCGGGTACCTGGATCGTTGTCGCCGAAGTAGCGGATTAACTCGCGGTAGTGATCCACGGCGATTCGCTCGGCGATCAGGTTTTCCTTGATCATGTCGACCAGGGTTCCCCCGGTGCCATATTCCGAGGCAGCCCTCGAGGCCAGGCCCGTGGGATTGAAGTTCGGCTCGCCGCCCAATTGATTGATGCGCTCCGCCACTTCCAGCATATGCTCCTGCTCTTCCTTGGCGTGCTGAGCGAACTCCGACTTCACGCCCTCACTGGAAATCCCCGTAGCCGCCACGGCATGCATGGTGTAACGCAGCACACAGACGATTTCCGTCGCCAGCACGCTTTGCAGTATGTCGATGGTCTTCTTCACGTCACCTTGATAAGTAAAGGTAACCCCGCCGCTCGAGATGTTCTTACGCGCTCGCTCGCGCAGAGTCTTGACGTCGGTTAGAAACGGCTTGGAACCGGACTTCGGCTTGCTCACTGTAGTACTCCTGTGGAATCGCGATAAGGATCGCGACTATGTCCGCGACGCATCGATGTCAGTCGGCATTTATACACGTTGGGCGTGGATTTGTTGATAGGCGGTTCGGCAATCCCATGTCGGCGCTTCTCCCACAGGGAAGGGCCGCCCGCCGGCATTGATGCGCGACATTTCGGCATCTGCTCGGCATAATGCACGCTTTCGCGCGGGCTTAGCGCTGCATCGATGAGACGTTTGGTGACCGAATCATGCTCGAGTTGAAGCGCTTGATCGCCGAGGTGGCGGACTTTCCGCGCCAGGGCATCCTGTTCCGGGATATTTCGCCCTTATTGCGCGATCATTTCGCTGCCACGATTCAGGGTCTGGATGCATTGCTGACGGACGAAGAATGGGGCGGCATCGACGCCGTGGCGGGGATCGAGTCGCGCGGATTCATTCTCGGAGCGGCGTTGGCGATGCGCCGCCAAAAGGGCTTTGTCCTGGTGCGCAAGCAAGGCAAATTGCCGCCTCCGGTGGTTGATATGGCCTATGCCCTGGAATACGGCACCGGGGTCCTGGAAATGCAGCGCGGGCACGGCAATCTATTGTTGGTCGACGACGTGCTGGCAACCGGCGGAACCATGACCGCGGCGGCGGGACTCTGCGTGCGCGCCGGCTACCAGGTGCTGGCTCTGGCCGCGCTGATCGATTTAGGGATCGTCAGCCAGTATGGTTGGCGAAATTTGAGGTTGCGCGCTGCAATCACCTATTGAAATCGCCGGCGTGATCGAATTGCCGCGCATGCTGGTGGTGATGGCCTTGGCCGAAGAATCGCAGGGGCTGTTCGAGCAGGCCGGGATTCCGGTGACCTATTGCGGCGTGGGCAAGGTGAACGCCGCTTACGCACTGACCCGGGAGCTGGCGCGCTATCGCTGCGCGGGGCAACAGTTGCCCCGGGTGATTAATTTCGGCTCCGCGGGCAGCCGTCACCATGCCGCCGGAAAACTCATCGCCTGCCACGAGTTCGTGCAGCGGGACATGGACGTGCGCGGCTTGGGCTTTGCGCGCGGCGCGACGCCCTTCGATGATTTGCCCGCTTGCCTGAGCTTCGCGCCGGTATTCACCGAATTGCCGGCCGCGGTCTGCGGCACCGGCGATTCCTTCGCAACCGCGGATTCGGAGGTTGCCTGCGAGGTGCTGGACATGGAGGCCTATGCTCTCGCCAAAATCTGCGCGCTCGAGCGAACACAGTTCGTCTGCGTCAAGTATCTGACGGACGGCGCCGATCACGGCGCAGCGGATGATTGGCGCAGCAATGTGCACAAGGCGGCCGGTGAATTTTTGCGCTTGTTCCTCAGTCTGCAGTCGCAAGCGCGCAGCGCGGATTAGGCAATCGCGTTGAATCACTGTACGATTTTGCACAAACGGTCAATAAGACCATCACTTGAACTTTCCAATCTGTCGGATGGGAGCCCGGAATGAATTTCAGCGTCGGCCGCCTGGTATGCGTGTTTTTATTGAGTTCGACGCCAATCGGCCTGTCGACGATGGCCGCGGATCGGAACTCCGCGGGCGACAGCGAGGATGGCAAGGCAGCGGCGGCCGAGACGGAAACCACGCGCTTTCTGCGCGACGAGCACCAGGTCACGCAAGGCTCCGTGCAGATCGCCGGCAAAGCCTTCGCCTATCAAGCCGAGGCCGGCGTGCTGGTCGTGCACGTCAAGGATCCGATGGACGATGATGCGCCGCCCGTGAAGGAAGACCGCAACGGGCCGCCCCCGCCGCAGCCGCCCGAAGCGAGCATGTCGTACGTCGCATATTTCAAGGGCGACAAGGAAGATGCCCACCGGCCCATCACCTTCCTGTTCAACGGCGGTCCGGGCTCTTCCACGGTCTGGCTGCACATGGGCGCATTCGGCCCGAAGCGCGTGGTGACCGCCGATGACACGCACAGCGCGGCGGCCCCTTACCACCTCGTCGACAACGAGTACAGCCTGCTCGACGCGAGCGACCTGGTGTTCGTCGATGCCCCGGGCACGGGATTCAGCCACCTGCGCGGAGCCGACAAGGAGAAGGCGTTCTATGGCGTCGACCAGGACGCGCATGCGTTCGCGAATTTCATCGTCGAATTTCTCTCGCGCCACAATCGCTGGAATTCCCCGAAGTATCTGTTCGGCGAAAGCTATGGAACGACCCGCTCCGCCGTACTCGCCAGCATCCTGGAGAACGAGAAGTCCTTGGATTTGAACGGCGTCATTCTTCTGTCGCAGATATTGAATTTCGACGACAGCGTCGACGGCCCGCAATTCAATCCCGGCATCGATCTGCCGTACGCCCTGGCGTTGCCCACCTATGCCGCCACGGCGTGGTATCACCACAAGCTGGCGAACCAGGCGGCCACGATCGAGCCCTTGCTGAGGGAAGTCGAGGCGTTCGCCATGTCCGACTACCTCCAGGCGCTGGCTGCTGGTTCCACCTTGAGCGCGGAGCGCAAGTCCAGCATCGCCGCGAGGCTGCATGCCTACACGGGCCTGCCGGCCGATTACATCGAGCGCGCGAACCTGCGGGTCAATGGCGGGGAATTCGAGAAGACCTTGTTGGGCAGCGAAACGACCACCGGGCGCCTGGATACCCGTTTTGCCGGCCCCACCATCGACCCCATGAGCAAGGAAGCCGACTACGACCCGCAGTCGGCCGCAATTTCCTCCGCCTATGTGTCGGCGTTCAACGATTACGTGCGCACGGTCCTGAAATTCGGCGACAAGAAAATCTACAAAGCCCTGACCGATGTCGAGAAGAATTGGGAATTCATGCATCAGCCGCCGGGCAGCGAGCAGAAGTTGCCGGGCTCCGTGAACGTCATGCCGGACCTGGCGGTGGCGATGAAGCAGAACCCGAATCTCAAGGTGCAGCTCAACGGCGGGTACTACGATCTGGCCACCCCGTATTTCGCCGCGGTCTATGAACTGCACCAGTTGCCGATTCAAGCCTCACTGCAGAACAACATCGAGATGCACTTCTATCCATCGGGCCACATGGTCTATGCGCATGAGCCCGCACTGCAGGCATTGCACGCCAACGTCGCCGCGTTCATCGAAAAGACCCGCAACTCGGGAAAGTGATCGAATCGCAGGCTATGCGGGGAACGCAATAGCCGGTTCAGGGTCAATGGGTGGTATGCGTACCCGACTCGGCGTCTTGACCCTGCACCTGTTGCTGCTGGCAGCGCTCGCCGCCTGCTCCGGGAAAACCCGTGCGGTTCGGGCCGCCACGGTGTGCGATGCGCCGATTCCGATCATCTACAACGCGCCGGTGATCAACGTCACCCACGTCTACACCGGCGCCGACGGCTTGTCGCATGCGGAGCCGCAGCATGAGGAGGCCGACACCAGCACCTACCTCGGCGCGACGCTGCGGGAGTTTCAACTCGGCGAGCCGTCGAATGTAGTGCTCATGACGGGACCCCCGAATTTCTCCTATCCGAAACATCCGGCCCCGTATCGCGAGATCTTTCTGGTGCTGGCGGGATCGATGGAGCTGGAGCTGTCGGATGGAACCAAGCATCTGCAAGAACCCGGTTCCTTGATCATGTTCGACGATCTTACCGGCGCCGGGCATGCGGGCCGATTCGGCGCCTGCGGCTATGTCGCGGTGGATCTGCAGTATCAGGCGAAGCAGGCCGCGCCGGCGAAGCAGGCCGCGCCGCCTGCGCACTGATGCGCCGCGTCCGGTCTACGGCTGGCGTTGCCAGGTCTGCGAGCGGCCGAGCAGCGAGAATCCGATGAAGCCGCGAACCACCAGGCGCGTTCCGCCCTGCTCCAGGTGAAACTTGCAGCGGTAGACCGCGCCGGTGTCGGGATCGAGAATATCGCCTCCGCCGTACTCGCCGTTCTCGAATTTCACATTGCGGATGATCATCAGGCCGATGATCGGCTGGTTCTTGCGCTCATCGGTGCACACCGCGCAGACCCGGGACTCAGCATCGGGAGTCAGGCTCTCCTCGAGCTTGCCGAAGAATTTGCCGTCCTGTTGGTAAATGCGCACGATTCCGCGCGCCGCTCCGGTTTTGTCGTCGAAGGTCTTCCAGCGGCCGATCGGCGAGCTCAAGTCCTCGGCATGCGCGGCGACGCTCTGCAACGCCGCGAACGCTGTCAGGCACAGCAATGCAGTACGCAAAGATTTCATCGCTTTCCCTCGATGGCGCAATTGTGAACCGCGATTGTAGACTGCGCGCATGCCGAGGCGCTTGAAAATTACTTGGATTCTCGTCGGCTGGCTGTTGGCGGCCGGCGCCGCGGTTGCGGCCGAAGTGCCCGCGGGCGCAGCGCCGCAGAGCGCGGCGGACCCGGCAGCCGTTCGCCAGGAGTTCCTCGCGGCGATGCAGCGCATCCGGCAGCACCAGCCGGAGCCTCCCGACTCGCCGGCGCTCGAGGCTTATGCAATTCACGACTATCTAATCGCGGCCAGGCTGCGGCGCGATTTGTCGTTGAAGCCGGGCGAGGATCTCGATGCGGCCATCGATGCCTTCCAGAAAGCGCACATGGGCGAGCCGGTGATGCACAATCTGAAACGCGAGTGGCTGCAGAGCCTGGCCGACAGGGGCCGTTGGGATTGGTTTCTGCCGCGCGCGCACGATGTCACGGAGCCGCGCCTGATCTGCGATCGGCTGCAGGGGTTGTTGAGCACCGGCAGCACGCAAGGCCTCGCCGGCGAGGCGCTGACCCGCTGGAACCTGCCGCAGAAGCAGCCGAGCGAGTGCGACGGCGTATTTGCCTGGTTGCGGTCGCAGGGCGTCGTGACTCCCGCGCTGGCCGAAATGCGCACTCGCGCCGCGCTGGCGGCCGACAATCCGCGCCTGGCGCGAGAGTTTCTCACCGATGTTCCGGCGCCGCGCGCCGCGCCGCTGCTGCAATGGGCCGATCTCTTGTCCGCGCCGCGCGTGCCCTTGAGAAATCTCGCCAACGACCCCTCGCTCAGCGTCGACCCCGACGCGCTTAGCACAGGCTTCAGCCGGCTTGCCGACATCGATGCCGTGGCAGCGCATGAACTGCTGCCCCGGCTCCTGGCAAGGCCGGACATGAACGCCGGCTTGCAGGGCCGCCTGCGCCGATCCGCGGCGCTCGGCCTTGCCTACGCACACAATCCGGCGGCTGTCGCGGCATTCGATGGGGTGACCGCCGCGGATGCTGCCGACAGCCAGGTGCAGGAATGGCGGGTACGCTCAGCGCTATGGTCGGGCGAGTATCGCAAGGCGCTCGAGTGGATCGAGCAGATGCCCTCGAGCCTCGCTGCGCAGCCGCGATGGCGCTATTGGCGGGCCCGCGCGACGGCGGCGACAGCGGGCAACGAGGCGGCTGCACCGTTGTTCGATTCGCTGGCAGGGTTGCGCGATTACTACGGCTATCTCGCAGCGGATCTGCTGCATCGCCCGTACAACCTGAATGCACGGCCCTCGCCGGATGAACCGGCGGTGCAGGCCGCGCTGCTCGCGGAGCCTGGCATGGTGCGTGCGCATGAGCTGTTCGACTGCGACATGACGGATGAGGCGGCGCTCGAATGGGCGCTGGTCGTGGGCGGCGCGCTGCCCGAGATCAAGATTCAAGCCGCACACCTGGCGGCGCGCTGGGGCTGGTACGCGCAGGCCATCGCTGCCCTGGCGCAGGCGGGCGAATGGGACGATGTGCGCCTGCGCTATCCGCGGCCTTATTCCGAACAGGTGGCGGCGGCCGCCAGGCTCGCGCGCCTGCCGCCCGATTGGATACTGGCGGTCATGCGCCAGGAGAGCCTGTTCCGCAAGGATGCGGTATCGCGCGCAGATGCGCGTGGGCTGATGCAGATACAGCCCGCCACCGCCGCGGCGGTGGCGCGGCGCTGGCATCTGTCCACGGCGCACGACAGCTTCGATCCCGAGGCGGGCGCGACGCTCGGCGCCGCTTACTTGCGCGAAATGCTCGACCGCTATGGCGGCCAGTTGGGCGTGACGCTCGCGGCCTATAACGCGGGACCGATCGCCGTGGCGCGCTGGTTGCCGGCCAAGCCCACGGATGCGGATATATGGATCGAGAACATCACCTATAACGAGACCCGAGGTTATGTGCAGCACATCCTCGAGCACATCGTGGCCTATGCCTGGGTGCGCGATGCCGAGCCGCCGCGCCTCGCGTCCTTGTTGCCGCCCATCGAACCGGCGCACCAGTCAATCGAAGGAGACCGACCATGATTAGGATGAGGAGTTATGTGCATTGCGCGCTGCTCGTGTCGATCAGCACGCTAGCCGCCGCCGCGCCGCCGGCCGCGCATCCAGGCTGCGAGGGCCGCAGCGCGCTGCAATGCATCGAGCTTGCGCTGGGCGCAATGGGGGGCCGCGAGCGGCTCCTGCAGCTCAAGGGAATGCAGCTGCAGTCCGTTGGGCATACCTTGTTGGTCGAACAATCGTACCGGCAGGATCCATTCATCAGCTCCTACGAGCGCGATGACACCACGCTGGATCTGGTCAACGGGCGCCTGCGGACCGAGGCCAAGGCCACCTGGCCTGAGTCGGACCAGGGCCAGGCGGAGTCGGATGCCACGCTGATCGTGGGAGCCGGAGGCGGGGTTTATCATGCGAAGGACGGCGACTCGCCGTGTAGCCTGGGCGACCTGAATGCCGCCCGCGAGCTGCTGGCACTGGGGCCCGCCCGCGTGCTGTTCAGCGCATCCCAAGCGGCGGATTTGCACTATGCGCCGGCGGAACCCTTACGCGGCACGGCGCACACGGCCGTGGCGTTCGAGTGGCGCGGAGTTGCGGTGCGCCTGCTGCTCAATCCCTTCAATCACCTGCCGGATGCAGTGGAGACGACGCAGCAATTTCAGGACATGTGGTACTTCTGGGGCGACGTGCGCCAGCGCATCTACTTCGACAACTACAAGCTGGTCCAGGGCATCAGTTTTCCGACCAACCTGGTGGAGGAACGCAATGGCATCGTGTGGAGCTCCACGCAGGCCTTGGATTTGAAGTTCGACGCACCCGTCGATGCGACGCAATTTGCCATGGATGCCGCGGCCGCGAAGCGCAGCAGTGAATCGCACGGTTGGAGCCGGCCCTTTCACCCGGAGAAATCCACGCCGCTCGCGCCGGGACTCGACCTGTTTCCGGGCGCGTGGAATTCGACCATTGTGAAGCAGTCCGACGGACTGCTGATTCTCGAGGCGCCGATCTCAGGCGAGTATACCAAGGGGGTGGTCGAGGAGGCCCGCCGGCGCTATCCAGGCTCGCCTATCAAGGCGGTGCTGTCGAGCTCCGATTCCTGGCCGCATATCGGCGGCGTGCGCTTCGCCGTGTCGCAGGGGCTGCCGGTGTACATCCTCGACCTGAATCGAGCGCTGCTCGACCGGCTGGTGCACGCGCCGCATGCACTCGATGCCGACGAACTCTCGCGCATGAAGCAGCCGATCAAGCCGTGGAATATCGTTGCCGGCAGGACGCTGCTCGGGAGCGGCGCCAACCGGGTGGAGATCTATCCCTTGCGCGGCGCCTCGACCGAGCGTCAGTACATGGTGTACTTCCCGCAATTTCGATTGCTGTACGCCAGCGACACGCTGGCCTTGAATGAGGACGGCTCGCTGTACGACCCTGAGCTGATGCACGAAGTTGCGCAGGCGGTGGAGCGCGAGAACCTCAAGGTGGACACGGTATTCGCCATGCATCAGGGCCCCACTCCGTGGGACACGGTGATGGCGCAGGTGCAAAAGGCGCGGCAGGGCTAGCCGATCTATTTCGAGAGCTGCGAGACATCCCAGCCGCCGCCGAGCGCCTCGATCAGGGTCACGCTGGCGACCAGGCGGTTCTGCTGGATGGTCAGCGCGGACTGCTGATCCGCCACCAGCGCCTGCACCGCCGTGATCACGGTGGTGTATGGCACGGTCCCGGCGTTGAATTCGTTCAAGGCCACATCCGCTGCCATCTGTGCGGAGCGCACCGCCTGTGCTTGGAACTCCCCCGCGCGCTGCAGCACGCGCAGCGCCAGCAGCTCATCCTCCACTTGCTGGAAGCCGCCAAGCACCGTCTGCCGGTAGGCCGCCGCATATTGATCGTAGGTCGCACGCGCATTTGAAACCGCCGCCACCTGCTCACCGCCCTGAAACACCGTGTCGCTCGCCGCTGCGCCCACCGACCAGATGCGGTTGCCAATGTTGAACAGCTTGGACAGGGGATCTCCGGCATAGCCTCCGAGCGCGCTTAGGCTGATGGTGGGAAAATACGCGCCGATCGCCACTCCGATGAGCGCGCTCTGCTGCTGCATCTGGCGCTCAGCGGCGGCAATGCTCGGATTGCGCTCGAGCAGCGTGGACGGTAGCGCCACCGGCACCGTCGGCACGGTGGATGTCAGCGGCGCCGGCGCGATCGCCAGGTCCGAGGGCAGATGTCCGGTCAATACGGCGATCGCATGCTCATAGGTGCCGCGCTGCTGCTCGACCGCCGCGAGCTGCGCCTGCGTGGCTTCTAGCTGCGCCTGCGCCGAGGCGAGGTCGCCGTTGCTCGCGGTGCCGGCGATGACCTGATTCTGGGTGATCTCGACCAGGCGCTCATCGAGGGACACCGCCTGCTGCAGCAAGCTGCGCAAGGAATCCGCGGCGCGCAAATCGAAGTAATCCGCCGCCAGCGTCGCTTGCGACGACAAGCGCGCATTCGCAAGATCCGCCTCGCTGACCTGCACACCGGCCTTACGGCTCTCCACCTGGCGCCGAATATTGCCCCAGATGTCCGGCTGCCACGCGAGCGCCGCCTCGAGGGTGAATTCGGTGCGCGTGGTGCCGCCGACGCCGCCGCGCTGGGCATCGGCATTGACCGTCAAGGTGGGATACAGCAGCGACTCGGCCTCCTTCAACAGCGCGACCGCTTCGCGATACTCCGCCTGGTACTGCTTTACGTTCTGATTGGAGATGTTGACCTGGCGCTCGAGACTGTCCAGTTCAGGATCGGCATAGATAGCCCACCACGGCCCTCGGTCTTCAGTGTCGCGCGGCGAGCTCGGGTTCCACTGCGCAGCGTCCGCCGGCAACTCCTTGTAGGCAGCCGGAACCGGCGCATCGGGGCGCCGATAGTTGGGCCCAACCTCGCAGGCGCACAGCATGAGCGGCACGGCGAGCATCAATACGCGTCCGGCATTCATGGCATCGCCTGCGCTGTCGCTGCATCCGACCATGCGCGCGGCCAGCGGCTCTTGGTCCAGCTCTGCAGCCGGTCCAGATACACATACAGCACCGGCGTCGTATACAGGGTCAGCACCTGGCTCACGATCAAGCCGCCCATGATGGAGATTCCCAGCGGCCGCCGCAGCTCACCGCCATTGCCGAAACTGAAGGCCAGCGGAATGGCGCCGAGCAAGGCCGCAAGCGTGGTCATCATGATGGGCCGGAAACGCAGCAGGCAAGCCTGATAGATGGCCTCGCTGGGCGCGATCCCTGCAGTGCGCTCCGCATGAATGGCGAAGTCGATCATCATGATCGCGTTCTTCTTCACGATGCCGATCAGCAGAATGACGCCGATCGCCGCCATGATGCTGAACTCGATGTGCCACGCCATCAGCGCCAGTACCGCGCCAACCCCCGCGGAGGGCAGCGTGGAAATGATGGTAATGGGATGAATGTAGCTCTCGTAGAGCACGCCGAGCACGATATACACCGCGAGCAGCGCTGCCGCAATCAGCAGCGGCACCGTGGATAAGGATTGCTGAAATGTCCCTGCGGTGCCGGCAAACACGCCGTGAATCGAGGTGGGCATGTGGATTTCCTGGATGGCTTGGTTGACGGCGACGGTTGCATCGCTCAACGACATGCCGGGCGGTAGGTTGAATGAAATCGTGGTCGAGGCGAATAAGCCATGGTGGTTCACCGCCAGGCGCGTGGTGCCGTACTGATAGCTGCTCACCGCCGCGAGCGGCACCATGGTCTCGACGCTGGCGCTCACGGCGGCGCCGTTCGAAACCGCGCCGCGCCCGGTATTGGCGATGGCATTGGTCAGGGCGTTTTGCACGGAGTTGCTCGCGCCGGTGGCGACAGTCGCGCCGGTGGCGGCAGTCGTGCCGGTGGCGGCAGTCGCGCCGGCGCTCGCGGCTGCCGCGCTGCCGGTGCTGCGGGTGCCGGCCTTTGCGTTGGTGTTCTGCGTGCCGCTGGCCGCCCCCGCCGCGGTGCTGATGTAGATGTCCTTGAGCGTCTCCGGGCTCTGCCAGTAGCGCGGTGCGACTTCCATCACCACGTGATATTGATTGAGCGCGTTGTAGATGGTCGACACCTGGCGCTGGCCGAACGCGTCGTACAGCGTGCTGTCGATCTGGCCCACCGTCAGGCCCAGGCGCGCCGCGGTGCTGCGATCGTAATTCACGTCGGTCTCCAAGCCTTTTTGCTGCTGGTCCGAGTTCACGTCCGCGAGCACCGAGCTGCGCTGCAAGGCGCTGAGCAGCTTTGGGCCCCATTCGTTGAGATCGGCGATATTGTCCGCCTGCAAGGTGTATTGGTATTCGGCATTGGCCTGGCGCCCGCCGACGCGGATGTCCTGCACGGTTTGCAGGAACAGCCGGCCGCCCGGCACTTGCGAGAGCTTGCCGCGCAGGCGGGCAATCACTTGATCGGAGGAAATCTTGCGCTCGCCGAGCGGCTTGAGCAGCACGTACACCGAGCCGGTGTTGGTCTGCGATCCGCCGCCGCCGCTGCCGGCGCCGGTGAATCCGGCCACGCTCTGCACCGCCGGATCGGCCTGCACGATGGTCATCAACTGCGTGAGTTTGTCCTTCATGAGCTGGAAGGAAATGCTTTGGTCGGCGACGATGCCGCCGGTGATGATGCCGGTGTCCTCCTGCGGAAAAAATCCCTTCGGAATGATCCAGAACAACAGCACATTCAGCGCAATCGTAATGGCGAGGGCCAGCATCACCAGGCGCCCGTGGCGCAGCGACCAGGCCAGGCTGCGCTGGTAGCTCCCTACGGCCCGGTCCAGGAAGCTGCGCCGCGCCGGGCGGTCATGCCGCGGTGGGCGCAGCAGCAGCGCGCACATCATTGGCGTCGTGGTCAGGGAAATCACCATGGAGATCAGGATCGCGAGCGACAACGTCGCCGCGAATTCCCGGAACAGCCGTCCGACGATGCCGCCCATGAGCAGGATGGGAATGAACACCGCGATCAGCGAAATGCTGATCGACACCACGGTGAAGCCCACCTCCTTGGCGCCGCGCAAGGCGGCCTCGCGCCTAGGCACGCCGTTCTCGACATGCCGGGAGACGTTTTCGAGCACGACGATGGCATCGTCCACGACGAAGCCGGTGGCGATGGTGAGCGCCATCAGGGATAGGTTATCCAGGCTGAAGCCCATCAGGTACATGCCGCTGAAGGTGCCGATGATGGAAACCGGCACGACCACCGCGGGCACCAGCGCGGCGCGCGCGTCGCCGAGCGCCCAGAACACCACCAAGGTCACCAGCGCCACCGCCAGCAGCAGCGTCCATTTCGTATCGCGCAAGCTAGCGCGGATGGTGGTGCTGCGGTCCGAGGCGATTGTGAGATTCACATCGCTGGGCAATGCCGCCTGCAGCTGCGGCAGCTCCGCCTTCACCTGATCGACGGTGTCGATGATGTTGGCGCCGGGCTGGCGCGACAGGATCACCAGCACCGACGGCTCGCCATTGGCCCGGCCTTCGTTGCGCAGGTCCTGCACCGAGTCCTCGACCTCGGCCACGTCGGCCAGCTGCACGGCGGCGCCGTTGCGGTAGGCAACGATCAGCGGCCGGTAGTCGCTCGCCTTGCTCGCCTGGTCATTGGTGTACAGCTGGAAGCGATGATCGCCCTCCTCGATCGCTCCCTTGGGACTGTTGGCATTGGCGGAGGCAAGCGCCGCGCGCACGTCCTCGAGGCCAATGCCGTATTTGAACATGGCGGTCGGATTCAGCTCGACGCGCACGGCGGGCAGCGTCGCGCCGCCGATCGTCACCTGGCCGATGCCGTCGAGCTGCGACAGGCTCTGCTGCAGCACATTGCTGGCGGCATCGTAGAGCTGGCCGCGGGTCAGGGTCTTGGAGGTGAGCGCCAGGATCATCAGCGGCGCATCCGCGGGATTCACCTTGCGGTAGGTCGGATTGCTGGACAGGCTGGTCGACACGTCGGCCGAGGCGGCATTGATCGCGGCCTGCACGTCGCGCGCGGCGCCGTTGATGTCGCGGTCCAGCTCGAACTGCAGCGTGATTCGCGTCTGGCCTGTGGTGCTGTTGGAGGTGATCTCGGTGAGGTCGGCGATCTGTCCGAGATAGCGCTCCAAGGGCTCCGCCACGCTGGTCGATACCGTCTCCGGATCGGCGCCGGGCAAGGAAGCCGACACCGAAATCGTCGGATAGTCGACCTGCGGCAGCGGCGAGACCGGCAACCGGGTGTAAGCCAAGAGGCCGGCCAGCGCCACGCCCGCCGTCAGCAGCGTGGTGGCGACCGGACGCTCGACGAAGGGCTGCGACAAATTCATGCGGTGGCCTCATCCGCATCGCTGCGGCGGCGCAGCCGCAGGGCCACCCGGTCGAAGGCCAGATAAATCACCGGCGTGGTGAACAGGGTCAGCATCTGGCTGACGATCAGGCCGCCGACGATGGCCACGCCCAAGGGCCGGCGCAATTCCGAGCCCGCTCCGCCGCTCAGCATCAGCGGCAGCGCGCCGAGCAGCGCGGCCATCGTGGTCATCAGGATGGGCCGTAAGCGCAGCAAGCAGGCCTGGGTGATGGCCTCGCGCGGCGCGAGGCCGCCATGGCGCTCGGCCTCCAGGGCGAAATCGATCATCATGATGGCGTTCTTCTTCACGATGCCGATCAGCAGGATGATGCCGATGATGCCGAGCACGTCCAGGTCATCTCCCACGATGATGAGCGCCAGCATGGCGCCGATGCCGGCCGAGGGCAGCGTCGAGAGAATCGTCACCGGATGGATGAAGCTCTCGTACAGAACGCCGAGCACGATGTACATGGTGATCACCGAGGCCAGCAGCAGCAATGCCTGGTTGGTCAGCACGTTCTGGAATGCGGCGGCCGTCCCCTGGAAGGCGGTGACGAATTTGGCGGGCAGGCCGATGTCCTTTTCCGCCTGCTTGATCGCATCAACAGCCGCTCCCAGGGAGCCGCCGGCGGCCAGGTTGAATGAGATTGTGGTGGCCGGAAACTGGCCCAAATGTGTGATTTGCAAGGGTCCCGAGCGCTGCTTGACCTGCACGATGGCAGACAGCGGCACCTGGCCGTTGCTGCTGGAGGCGGAGGACGGCAGGTACAGCTCGGAAAGCCCCGCCAGCGAGCGTTGAATCGACGGGTCGGCCTCGAGGATCACCCGATACTGGTTCGACTGCGAATAGATGGTCGAGACGATGCGCTGGCCGAAGGAGTCGTACAGCACATTATCGACCGTCGCCGGCGTGATTCCGAAGCGCGCGGCGGTGGCCCGGTCGATCACCAAATCCGTGGCCGTGCCCTGTTGCTGCAGGTCACTGGCCACGTCGGCGAGCTGCGGCAGGCTGCCAAGCTTTTGCATCAGCTTGGGGATCCAGGTGGCGAAATCGTTGTTGTCGGTGCTTTCGACCACGAACTGATACTGGGTGCGGCTGACCGCGGAGTCGATGGTGATGTCCTGCAACGGCTGCATGTACAGGGTGATGCCGATGACGCCCGCGGTTTCCTGTTGCAATCGGCGGATGATGGCGCTGGCGTCCAGGCTTCGATCGGCGCGCGGCTTCAAATTGATCAAAAAACGGCCGCTGTTCAAGGTCGAGTTCGAGCCGTCCACGCCGATGAAGGAACTCAACGAGACCACATCCGGGTCGGTGCGGATGGCCGCGGCCAGCGCCTGTTGGCGCTGCGCCATCGCAGCATAGGAAATCGTCTGCGCGGCCTCGGAAATTCCCTGGATCATGCCGGTGTCCTGCACCGGAAAGAAGCCCTTCGGAATGAAGATGTACAGCAGCAGGGTGAGCACCAATGTAATACCGGCGACGATCAGGGTCAGGCCCTGGCGGTCCAGCACCCACTCAAGTCCCTGGCTGTACCGGTCTATGATCCATTGAAAACCGCGCTCCGCCTTCAAGTCCCAGGCGCTGCGGCTGGCCTCGCTGCGATGATGCAGCAGCCGCGCGCACAGCATCGGCACCAGGGTCAGCGACACGACGGCGGAAATCACGATGGTCACCGCCAGGGTGATGGCGAACTCATGGAACAGCCGGCCGACGATCTCGCCCATGAACAGCAGCGGAATCAGCGCGGCGATCAGCGACACCGTCAGCGAGATGATGGTGAATCCGATCTGCTGCGATCCCTTGAGCGCCGCCGCCATCGGTGCCTCGCCGGCCTCGATGTAGCGGGCGATGTTCTCGATCATCACGATGGCATCGTCGACCACGAAGCCGGTCGAGATGGTCAGCGCCATGAGCGACAGATTATCCAGACTGTAATTCAGCAGGTACATGACACCGAAGGTTCCGATCAGCGACAGCGGCACCGACAGGCTGGGGATGAGGGTCGCGGGCAGGTTGCGCAAGAACAGGAATATCACCAGCACCACCAGCACCACCGCCAGGCACAATTCGAACTCCACGTCGGAGACCGAGGCGCGTATGGTCTGGGTGCGGTCGCTTAAGATGCTGATCTCGAGCGCCGGGGGCATGTCGGCAACCACCTGCGGCAGCAGCTTCTTCACGCCATTCGCCACTTGAATGACATTGGCGCCGGGCTGGCGCTGGATGTTCAGGATCAGCGACGGCGTGGCATTGGCCCAGGCGGCAAGCTTGGTGTTCTCCGGCGCCATGACGATGGTCGCGACGTCTGACAAATGCACCGGCGAGCCGTTGAGATAAGTCACGATGATGTTCTGGTAGCCGTCGATGCCGGTGATTTGATCGTTGGCGTTGATCGAGGAGGACTGGCTGGGTCCATCGAAGCTGCCCTTGGGAGAATTGCTGTTGGCATTGCTGATGGTGGTGCGCAGGTCGTCGATGTTGAGACCGTACTTCGCGAGCGCGCGTGGATTGAACTGGATGCGCACCGCGGGGCGCTGGCCTCCACTGATGCTGACCACGCCGACACCGGGTAGCTGCGAGATCTTCTGCGCGAGCCGGGTGAAGCTCAAATCCTCGACATCGGTGAGCTTGAGGGTCTTGGAAGTCACCGCGAGCGTCATGATGGGCGCGTCCGCCGGATTGAATTTGGCGTAGGTCGGCGGTGTGGGCAAATCGTTGGGCAGGAGATTGCCGGCCGCGTTGATCGCCGCCTGGACCTCTTGCTCCGCCACATCCAACCCCAAGTCGAGGCTGAACTGCAGGGTGATGACCGAGGCGCCGGCGGAACTTGCCGAGGTCATTTGGTTCAATCCAGGCATCTGCCCGAACTGCCGCTCCAAGGGTGCGGTCACCGAGGAGGTCATGACCTCTGGGCTTGCGCCGGGGTAGAAGGTCTGCACCTGGATGGTCGGGTAATCGACCTCGGGGAGCGAGGACAGCGGCAGGTAGCGGAAGGCGAACAATCCGCTCAGCAGGATCGCGACCATCAGCAAGGAGGTCGCGACCGGCAGATTGATGAACAGCCGGGACGGGTTCATGCCGGTGTCAGCTCTGCGGCGAGGCTGCCGATGGCGGCGGCGTGGTCCCTGGCTGCTGCGGACGGTGGCGATGCTGGCCGTGCCCGGATTTGTCGCCGCTGCCGGTGGGCGCGCCCTTGCCCGCTCCCGTGTCCGATCCGCTCGCTGCGGGCGGCGCGGTGCCGGCCGGTATGCTCACCTTCGCGCCGTCGCGCAGGCGGTCGGCCCCGTCGGTGACGACCCGATCACCGGGCGACAAACCGGAAGCGACCGCGAAGAAATCCCCATCCTGCGCGCCCAGCTTGATGGGATGCACCGAGACCGTGCTGTCCGCGTTGACCAGGTACACATAGGTGCCGGGCGCGCCGCGCTGCACGGCGGCCACCGGCACCGTGACCGTATCCTTCAGCGTATCCAGCAGCATCACCACGTTGACGAATTGGCTGGGGAAGAGACTGCCGTCGGCGTTGTCGAAGGTGGCGCGCAACATCACCGTGCCGGTGGTGCTGTTGACCTGGGTGTCGATCGCCTCGAATTCGCCGGTGGCGAGCTGCACCACGTTGGCGCGATCGAAGGCGGTGACGGGCAATTTCGCCCCGGCCTGCACTCGCGCCATGATCTGCGGCAGGCTGTCTTCCGGCACGGAGTATTCGACCGTGGTCGGCTTCAGCGCCGTGAGCACGACGATGCCGCTGCTGGAGCTGGTTTGCACATAGTTGCCGGGATCGACCAGGCGCAGCCCGACCCGTCCGTCCGCGGGCGCGACGATGTGGCAGTAGGTGAGGTTGAGCTG
>Ga0302320_10006341_pt1 | contig 26267 bp, 22 predicted proteins | sample Bog_T0_3_FD_202130 | JGI IMG/M metagenome (GOLD analysis project Ga0302320, IMG submission 202130) | Peat permafrost microbial communities from Stordalen Mire near Abisko, Sweden - Bog_T0_3 | ecosystem: Environmental > Terrestrial > Soil > Wetlands > Peat | place: Sweden: Abisko, Stordalen Mire... | reverse complement strand
CAATACCTGCAATCACTCAAAAAAGAACAGCCACCTGACTCCTCTTAGAAAGAACCAACTGGTCCCACTAGCGCCTCATATCAGGACATTTCTAAATGGAAAGTCCGGTAGTTTAGACGTCGTACTAATATTACTCCTAGTTTGAGATTTACGAGTCGGAGGCATGAACAACACCCATTGTCCCACCGACTCTTCGGAGCATTGGGTTGCCAGGCTTTCGAACGATTGTTCGATCTTCCTGAGATTTTAATTTTTTTTGTTTTTCCTTGATGAGGTCTTCAAAAATGCGAACTCTAAAATTATTAAACCGCATCATGTGTTCAACCGCTTCAATAATCCAGGGGGAAGCTATTGCATGTCCGTAGAGTTGAACCACACTGTGTGCTTTACGAATGAGTCCCTGAGCTCTCCTTAAGTTTCCAAGTGCATCCTGGTCGAATAAAAAGTGAATCATTTCATGAAGTTTTGGATGAATAAATTTAGACTGCGACAGAAGATTTTGAGGTGTAACCTCAAGATAGGCTCTACTATTAGGTGGTAAGTGATTCAAATCTAATACCCGTATTCCCACTCGCCCAGTCTTGGACCGCATATGGAGTGCTACTCTTTTTAGGTCATGAAAGATCTCAATCTTCGAAGGTGTTACTTTCACTCGAAGTTCTTTACCCCTGAGATAATAGGGAGCCGAGTAGTAGTTTCTATCTATGGCAATCGTACAATCTGGATGAAGAATACATATTTTCCAATGTGCATATTCCCATGACTCCACCGGAAGTTCTTGGAGATGTTGACGCTCATCCTGGTTGAATCGATCTATCCGAGAACACTTAAATCGAGTGTGTTTTTTGTGGTTTATTTTATCTGCCGTAGTTCTGAGTGCGACATTGATTTCCTGAAGAGAAACAAAGGTATGGCGTCTATAGGTCCATCGGAAGAGGCGTGAAAGAATCTTTACTGCTCCTTCTACCAGAGCTTTATCTTTGGGTCGGCGAACTCTAGCTGGAACAATTGCAACTCCATAGTGTTTGGCAAACTCCGTATAGTCAGGATTTAAATCAGGATCATACAGATGAGCTCGAGTGACTGCAGATTTTAAATTATCTGGCACTATTACCCTGGGAGCTCCCCTGATTTCATTTAGAAATCGTTGATGAGAAAGTAGCCAATTCTCCTTGCTTTGGCTCTCTGTTGCATGAGCAAAGACCAGTTGGGAGTAACAAAGTATTGCAATAAAAACCTGAGCTTCATGGTTTTTGCCTGAGCTATCAATCCATTCAATGACATCGCCTGCATAATCAACTTCGGAGTATTCTCCAGGATTAAATTCACGAAGCGTGACGGTTTTTTGCAAAAGATGTTGGTAGTGCTTTCTGACATATTTGAAAAAATTTGAATTCGACGTGACGTTGGCAGCGTACTCTTCCCAGATTCTCTTAAGTTCAAAACCTCTATGAATTTCCTTCTCGATTACCTGCCAGTCTAGCTCAATAGCCCATGCTGGAGGTAGTCTGACTTGGTTTGTCTGTTTCGCTGCCTGGAGTAACTTTGGGGTCAATAAATTCTTTTTAACATCAATTACTGTTTGCTTCCGGCACTGCAATACCCTGGAAATCTCCCGAGTTGATCTTCCCTGATTAAGTAGTCTTTGTATGTCTTCTAACCGCGCCATGCTCATTCTCTCAAATTCCATCTGTGAAAACCTTCCTTTGGACAGGTTTTACAGAAATAGCTGGCGCCTTACGAAAGGTTCTCTTCTAATGAAATCAGGTGGTTCCGGATCAGTGAAATTGACCGGTTCCCACCCATGAAATCACATGGTTCCGTGAATTTGAAATTACACGGTTCCGCTTATGTGAAATTTTGCAAGCTTGAGGGCTTTCCTTGACCAGCATTACAAGCCATGGGTCGAAACTCATCGAAAGTCTGCTCAATATACTTTGGGCCGAATAGAACGATGCTTCCCCCCTCTGATGAACACTCCCCTTTCCGAAATCTCTCCGCGGATTATGGAAAAGTGGCGTGTGGACAGAGTCAACCAAGGCATCAAGTCCTCCACCTTGAATCGAGATATTAGCTCCATTAAGGCAGCGCTCAATAAAGCGGTAGACTGGGAACTGATTGCCTCCAACCCCCTTACTAAAGTCAAACCCCTCAAAGAGGACAACTCTCCCATGATTCGATACCTCAACGAAGGTGAAGAATCTCGCATGAGAAATGCCCTTCGTGAACGAGAAGAAAGGCAACGCCAGGATCGTCGCAGTCGAAACAAATGGTGTGAACAGCGCGGCTATCCCCCTCTACCGTCTCTTGATACTTCGCCATTTGTAGACCACTTAAAACCTCTCGTACTTCTCTCTATGAATACTGGACTTAGGCGTGGTGAACTACTCAAACTCCGCTGGGAACAGGTCTGCTTAGGCGACCAACCCCAGGTGACAATCATCGGAAGTAGCACCAAAAATAGCTCAACTCGACATGTCCCGCTGAACAGCGAAGCAAGGGAGATACTTTTTTCATGGAATAAACAGAATGGATCTCCCACAAGCGGGTGGGTATTTCCGAGCAACAGCAGCCAAGGGCATCTGACAGAATTGAAGACAGCCTGGAATAGACTATTAATAGAGGCCAAAATCGAGAACTTTCGATGGCATGATTTAAGACATCACTTTGCTTCCGCCCTTGTCATTCGTGGAATAGACCTTAACACCGTCCGTGAATTACTTGGACATGGTGACATCAAAACCACTCTTCGATATGCACACCTCGCTCCATACATAAAAGCCCAAGCCGTGGCCAAACTAAACATGCTTCCTGAGGGTTTCAGGACATGACCCAGAATCATTACTTAAAGTCAAAATATGACATTAGACTTATTCCAAGATGGGTTCCTCAAGAAGCAAGAATAGATCTCGAAGGATATTTCCTTGGGCGAGTTTCAGCCCCGCCAGTTACACTGGAAAGAATTTGGAGATTTTTGACCGACGACCGCATGGAAAATGTATGGAAACCATTTAGTCACTTAACTGAAGGCAATACACCGAAGAGAGCCCCTACTATCACTTATTTCGCGGGAAATGCTCCCTTCCTATCAAATAAGTATGATCTAATAGTTTCGCCAAAAGAGAGTGAACGCTTAATACAATTAAACAATTTTCACGAACACCTTCAAGGTCTTAAAGATAGCATTTCCAATTCAGAGAACTTATACAAGAGAGTTTAAACAACAAGCGGTAGATTTAGCGAAAAGCTTAGGATCGTACTCTAGAGCAGCTAAGCAGTTAGGGATACCTAAAACTAATATTTACTCCTGGAAGGTACAAGCAGATACGCAGAATGAGGATCATTCTGAAGTGTCTCAATCTAGTGCAGCAATGCAAGAAGAGTTGAGGCGTCTGCGTAAGGAAGTATCCGAACTCAAGCAGGTTAATATCTTGCTTAAGTCAGCTGCAGCTTTTTTTTCACAAGACCACCTGAAGAAAAATATTTATTAATTGAAAAAGTGAGTAAAGAAACAGCGGTAGAAGTTAAAATAGCATGCAAGGAATTATGTGTGAGTCGGTCTGGATATTACAGTTGGAAAGATCGCCCAGTTTCTCCTCGAGAACTCAGCAATGAAATCTTGACTCAAAAAATAAGAGCTATTCATACAGATAGTGGAGGGACTTATGGGTTACCTCGCATTCAACAAAAGCTCAAAGAGGATGGAATGTTATGTGGTAAAAATCGCGTATTCAAACTTATGAGAAATGCTGAGATTTCTGGGGTTATTAAGAAGAGGTTTAAAATTCAAACAACAGATTCTAATCACTCTTTGTCAATAGCTCCAAGGGTGTTTAAGGTTGAAGAACCTGCAACTCATCCTTCTCGGGCAAATGAAGTATGGGTAAGTGATATTAGTTACATCCCCACTACGGAGGGGTTTTTATATTTAGCCACTTATCTTGATGTTTTTACGCGGAAGGTGGTTGGTTTTGCAATGGATGATCAGATGAGCACCTCACTGATACAGTCAGCGCTTACAATGGCGCTAGGACGACAAGATTTAGCATCAGGAATGCTCATTACGCACTCAGATCGTGGCTCGCGATACGCATCCTCTCATTATAGGGCACAACTTAAATCACTTAAAATAGTGGCAAGCATGTCTCGTAAAGGGAATTGTTATGATAACTCATTTGCAGAGTCGTTTTTTGCAACTCTAAAAAAAGAATTAATATACCGTAAAGAATATAAAAATAAGCAGGAGGCAAAAAAAGATATTTTTCAATTTATTGAAATTTGGTACAACCGTAAACGTATTCACTCTTCAATTGGCTATATGACCCCTGTCCAATTTGAGGAATCATTAGTCGCATGAACGCGTGTCTTTTTTTTCGAGGCAATTCCATTTGAGATTAAAAATAGAACCGGGAAAGCTACTGTCGATTGCAAGAAACTCGCGGAATTGCTTTTCGATTGTTTGATTGAGGAGCTGGCGCAGGACTCAGTCTCTCAGTGGTCGATGCAACGTGAGTGCATTCATCATGGAAAGTACCCATTCCGCCTTCGTGAATACTGTGCCGGGACGGGGCTCAGACAACTCTTGTATCCCGAATCAAATTACAATAATTTTCACCCCACCTACCTTGTTGAAAAATACGAAATTCGAGACATTCCTCGTGGTGGGGCACTTGAGATGCCCCTTCTTAAAAAGCTCTCTTCTTCTTTGTTCTTCATTACAACCGAGCAGAAGAGAGGAAAAATCGTTTTGATAGCTCTCCCAACGTCGGATATGGGTCGGTTTATCAAGGGTGAAGCCGAAGCAGTTTTGAAGAGTTCCATTTATGACCTTCGACCGTACACGCGGCCTGTAGCGGGTATCCAAAGTGGGTGGAAACTAGAAGATAAACGTCTCCCCTGCCGAGTCATCGTTCCTCAACTGATTTACAAAGGTTCGATCGACAAAAATATCGTTGAAGAGTTTTCGACGGATCTCGCAGAACACTTTGCGTTTGAGAAGCCTAACATGGTGTTTCAGTATTTGGGCTATCTGGTTCAAGCGATGGTTTGTCACTATTCGCCCGGTCAGAACCCAGTCTATTACTTCAAAGGACCAACACATTCTGGAAAAGGATATTTAGGGAATATCTTTGTAGGAATGCTCTACTGTACCCAATACGGCCCTGGTTGCCACGAAACAAACTTCAAAAGTGGAGGGTACGAGCTGGATATTTTGCTGGGAAAAGCAACTCAGTATCCGTACGTGGTGTTCGATGAAATTGCCTATGTTTCGCTCAAGGATCTGAAATTTATTGATCGGCTTGCGACCCAACAACAAATCGAGGTACGTAAACTTCATATTGGCTATGCAACTATTCCAAACCACATGACAGTGTCAATGACCGCAATTAACAAGGAGTTCTCTGATGAAACGAAGGCTCGGCTTGTGGAGATTGTTTTCACGGAATCTCGCCCTGAGAAGATCAAAGAGTTTAACGAAAAATGGTCTACACGTACACAGGAGTTGATCGCTGCCCTTTATCAAGGAGTTTCTGCAGTCGCTTTTGCTCAAGACATCCCGACGGTCGAACATCGAAGAACGGGATTTGGTGTCGTAAAGAAAGCTCTCGAAGAGGGGCTTCGGACCGACACCTTTAAACCAAGGGTTGAATATCCCCTTTCTCAAAGTCCGAACTATCTTTTGGATGTAATTGCGCAACTCTTCGAAAGCGAAACCGAGAAAGAGATGAAGGGAAATTGGGCACGGTACACACCCAGAAAAATTGCTAAATTTTACAATAGTATTAGTTCAACTCCAGTGAAATCGGAGTATATGCAATCGAATCTCGTGACAGCATTGGGGTATCTGACAACTGAAACGCACCCCGTTTTTAAAAAAGATGAGTACCCAGCAGAATCAGGCGCTTATTACCACATAAAAATTGTTCAAGAAGGACAGGGGCGCGGAGAAGATAACAAAAGAAGCTACGTCTACATTCGTCCCGTCGATCCACCTGAATCTAATGCGAATGAGCCTAGGGAAGAGCACCCTTCAAAAAATGAACCCAAATCTGAAACTACCTCATCTCGAGCATGTGACGTACGACCCTTCACTGCAGAAACCGCTGAAGGAAGTGAGTTTCCGATTTTTGAGGTGGAGTCATGAAAAAAATTTCACAAATGACCCCTGTTTTTATCGACTTTGAAACCTACTTGGATAAGGCGAAACGCTACTCACTGACTCATCTCTCCGACTTGCAATATATTACCGACCCCCGCTTTCAAGTCCTGTCTGTTGCGATTGGTGTGAACGGAAAAACGAGAGTTTACCCTGGGAATACACCGCTCTGGAAAAAACAATTGCTCGTTCTCAATGACGACGATCATATTTTTGTCGCGCATAATGGACGATTTGATTTTCGAATCTTGAGTATTCACTGTGGAATAGTTCCACGTTGGATGGCCGACACCATGCTGATGGCGAGATTCATGGGATATCCAAAATGCGGACTTGGGGAGCTTGCCCACAAACTTCTCTCCGATCAAAAGCTTGAATTGAACGTCGATGGAAAAAGACTCAAAGATCTTTCGCAAGATGAATGGAAAAATCTCGTCAATTATAATGAGAAGGATATTCGGCTAACTCAAAAACTCTATCAAATTCTATTACCGAACCTTCCTCAGATGGAGATGCCCTTAATCGATCAGACACTCAAACTTTGTTTGAAGTCTCACTCAATCGACTGGGGTCGCGTTGAAAAGTTTATCGTCGAGCTCGATCAAAATCTCATTTCGTTGCGAGACAAAAACATGGAGCTTTTTGAAAACCGGAACCGTCCTGCTTGGATTCGAAATCATATTCATCAACTCACTGGCATCGATCCAAAAACTACTGACAAAAAGAAGGTAGTTATAGAGGAGCTTGTGCCACGCGCGCAGGAGATTTTTCACACTGTTTGGGAGTTTAAAGAAATCGAGCGAGAAAAAGATGCACTTGCAACTTTGCGAAGAAGAATGACCACGGGTACGAATACGGCCGCTTTCATTGACTTGAACTACTCGAAGGCGGTTACCCATCGTTGGTCGAGTGGTGGGGAGGATACACAGTCGTTCAATATGCAGAATATGGGGAGGAAATCTGGAACTCGGAATATTTGGATTCCGGATTCCGGGAACGCTTACGTCATTGTGGATTTGAGCCAAATTGAGGCTAGAGTCGCCGCCTGGTACGCCGGGGAAAGGGCGCTGTTACAGGCATTCGCTGCTAATCAATGTGTTTATTGCGAGTTTGGTCGACACGTTTTTGGTCATGTTCTCAGTAAAGAGACCGAAAAATCAGAGCGCCAACTCTGTAAACAGGCAGTGTTGGGACTCCAATTTGGAATGGGCGTAGAGAGGTTTCATCAAACACTTTTGACGCAAGTTCCCGATCATCTCAAGCAGACAACAATTCGATTAAAAATTTCAAGCGAAAATTTAGATACAGGTTCATCAAAAACCATTAAAGATGGAAGTAAATCCGATCAAAACACGGCTAAACCTGTGCAGTCTCCGCAGAGTTTACCCCAAGAGCAAGCTCCCTACAAAGTGGGCCCTCGTCCTGGATAGAGGATTGCTGGGGATTATCTTTGATTTGAAGTCCTCACGAGACGAAACCCTACCTCATTACTAAGGAACCAAGGAATAGCACTAAATCGATAAATTATCGTTGATTGAGAATCATTTTCAAGTGAGTGAGGATACCTCCTCTGTAGTAATTGCTGAAGGTAGAACACGAGATAGCTCTGTCATATGGGGTTCGAGGCTCTGGTGGCCGTTACCCCGTTTTGGTGTTGGGAAACCTATTAGGGATCAGTGCAATCGCCACGCGCGTGACGCTGTGCTCCAATGCTAATACCTTCGATAACACGAACTTGACTCCATCCTCCAAATTTATCCACTTGTTCTGGACATGTTACATGACAAATTTCATTCCCATTAAAAAGACGATAAACAGGCTGACCACCTTTGGGTCGATACAATCCATCAGGCCACTTACAATCCATCATATTGTGATATCCTGACACAGCTCTATCAAATGTGGCCCGTTCTACATGTTGAACTGCACCAACATGCGCGTAGAATACCATTTGATCACGACCTTGTACCTGGCAAAAATTTCTACTTTTTGTCTCAAGAAAGTAAATAGGTTCACGAATAACCTCAGAACTATAGCCATAATCCTCATAATACTGATATTCTGCATAGGATATTAACTCATCCGCTTGTGCAAGAGAGATAGATCTAAAAAAAACAATACAAAAAAAGTGAAAAACAAAACTCTTATATTTAAACTGCATTACAATCTCCATTTTTTCTTAGATAGGTGGAGTACATTTCGACATCCACCTGTCACATCACAGCTATCTGAGTGCACCTGTTTTAAGTTTATTGTTTAGTCTTTCTCTATTCCATTGTCAACCGTAAAGATTCCACTGATTTTTTCCCAACTTTGATCGAACATTTCGCTGAGTGGCTAGTGCCAATCAAAAGTTCCGCTTCAGTGACAATTAAAACTACCGTTTAAAAAGCAAAAAAGTCGAATATTTCCTCAGCTCTGATTAGTACTGAGAGGCTGAGATGGCTGATCCTTCAGGCTGTCTCTCTAGAACATGAGTTCCCTTGCCCATAGGAGATGAGATCTTTTTGTTAATGAATCAACAACTAAGAAGAGTTCAGGAAGTTAGGAAAATGATCAGTATGGACGAATTTAAGAAAATTATAATCTTAAGAAATCAAGGTTTAACACAGAAACAGATTGCTTCAGAAATGGCTGTCAGTGAAAAAACATTAAGAATGTATCTTAAAACAGGTCACGCTCTTGTGAGTGTTCTAACTTTTGTGTAAGTAGCTTTTAAAATAGTGTACAAAACTCATGTGTACACAAGGGAGCTATTATGACACAGCCAGAAAAACTGCCTTTTGATCTAAAGAAAGTTGAAGAGGAACTTAGGCCTGCGGCCGGCTTTTAGATCTTGCTAATCCGAAAGATTGTGTTTTTATGCAAGTCTTATGGAACGTTGCTCTGGGATCCCTTTGCGGGTTATCTTTCTTGCGAAATATAACTGGATTTGCTTCACGGCTCTATACTTCTGGCGAATTCGTCCTGCTGTTTTTACCAATGTCGCTAAAATGCTACGATGTAAAACTTCACTCGGTTTTATTAAGTATATTTGCCCCCTAGGCCATTCTTTTAAAAAAGTCTATCTCACCTGTAAATCCAGATTTTGTCCCTCATGTGGAAAAGTTGCGACAGACAACTGGACAGATAAACTTCAAACCCTCCTCCCAGATATTCCCTATCAACATATTGTTTTCACCATTCCAGGTAGTCTTTGGCTCATCATCAAAGCCAATCGTGCTCCTGCTTTAAATCTCCTTTTCCAATGCGCTAAAGAAACTCTCCTTGAATATTGCACCTATCGAGGACTGATCCCTGGAATTATGAATGTCTGTCACACCTTCGGACGAGATCTCAAATTCAATCCTCATATCCATATGTTGGTCTCCAGTGGAGGACTCACTCCCAATCACACCCAATGGAAGCAAATCAACTATTTCTATCATGAAATTATTAAAAAACTTTGGCAAGCTAAAGTCTTGTCGGCCATTCGGGAATGTATTCAATCGGGGGCTTTTAAAAAATATCCATCTCACATTAAAAAACTCCTTGAAAAAGCCTACTCTTCCTCAAAAAACTGGTACGTCCACATCGGAAAACAACTTAAATCAGCAAAAATAGCTGCCAAATACATTGGCCGATACACCAAACGCCCACCCATTGCCACCACCCGAATTTCTCGGTTTGTTGATAATCAAGTGTACGACGGTTTATCTCCCGGTCTTTTAATCTTTAAAGAATAGTTTAAAGTCAAAATTAGATCCGATGTGAGGGGCGAATCGTCTCACATATAATGGCAGTGAGGAGCAGAGCGCCATTTATGAGAGTAAGCCTGGTCAGCTCACAAATTGTCACTGTGATACAGTTTAAAACATCTCAACTTTTTAAGCTGATATTCACGAGGAGAACAACTGTGAGCCGCCAAGCCATTGCAGAATACATCAAAGGATTGATTAAACTCTACAAGAATGCCACGAAAAATAAGAAATCTGAGTACTTAGATCAAGCGCAATCCATTACCGGAAAGAACCGACGAACGGTACTTCGTTACCTTGAGCTGGATCCAGATTATATTCCAGTCAGAATTGAAATTAAGGGTCGCGGCAGGAAGCCTGATTACCAGCCTGAGCTATTATTGCCTCACATTCGGAAAATTTGGAAAGCTATGGAGATGATTTGTGCGGAGCGCATGATTGCAGCGTTGCCAAAATGGTTACCATCTTACCAGGATCCCAGTTGCACCGAGGAGGTCAGGCAACTCCTTCTCAGGATGAGTCGATGCACACTGGAGCGCTTTCTTGTTAGGATTAGACTAGAGAATGTCCCAAGGCGAGGACTAGCAACGACAACTTCTGCTCTTAGGGCATTTAAAGCAAAAATACCCATAAATACGCTCGATCGCCAAGTCACTCGACCGGGGTATACTCAAGCAGATACGGTGGCTCATTGTGGCAATACAACTGCGGGAGAATATATCAATTCGATCACTCTCACTGATATTTGTTCTGGCTGGACTGTGAATCATGCAACTCACACCAAAAAGGCTATCCAGGTTCGTCGAGCATTTGTACACTTGAAAAAACAGCTCCCATTCGATCTTCTCGCAGTCAACACTGATTCTGGCTCGGAATTTATCAACGAGGAAGTGTTCGAGCTCATGAATCATAACCCTGTTTTTTGGGCAAAAAATCACATTGAGTTCACTCGTTCTCGACCCTACAAAAAGAACGACAACTGCTACGTGGAGCAGCGTAATTTCACACATGTCAGGCAATTATTTGGATACTACCGCTACGAAGAGCCAGCCCTAGTGGAACTGATGAATGATATCTATGATAATTATTGGAATCCCCTTCAGAATTACTTTCTCCCCTGCCAAAAGCTCAAAGAAAAAACCAGGGTTGGAGCAAAAATCGTGAAGAAGCATGATAGACCTCAAACCCCAGCTGATAAGCTCTTAGCGTCTCCACATCTCTCCGAGGAGCAAAGAGAAGCAATCAGAAAGAAACAACGGGAATTAAATCCTTTCAATCTAGCTAAGGATTTAGAGCTCAAACTTGAAAACTTCTTTAGGCTCTACAAAAAGTCAATAGCCCAAAAGGAAAAGGAGGCTGCATGAATTCAGTAAAATCTCTTTATTTGGCGCTCCGCTCCTCAATGCCATTTATTTTTGAGTTGATACGTGTCAGTAGAAACTGGACATACGGACTTCATGAAACGCGTCATGAGTGTTCTGATTGGAAGAGATATTAATACTGGAGAGGTAATTTCAGCGGACGATTTGACTCACATTCATTCCCGATACTCGGCATATCTCGAAAGCGACACTATTGAATTTAGCCTCTATGACAATCGCATATCGGTTGAGCAACTAAAATCCGATATTTCTTTCATGGTAAACAAGGGCTGCAAGATTGCTTTTATAGACAACCTAAACTTTTTCATGGAAGTGACCCGTTCATCTGAAAGCATCGTTGAAATGGATCGTGTGATTCATGAGCTAATAATTTTTTGCAAACGAGTAGACGTACATATCGTTATGGTCATGCACCCGAAGAAAACACTCGACGGGCGAGTGGAATCTGAATTCGATATCAAGGGGTCGTTCACTGCCGTTCAAGAGGCCCATAATGTCTTTTTACTCAATCGTCCTAAACTTGAGGACATCGAAAAGAAGGGAAGAAATAAGTTCGAGAGGGATCTTAAAATTGCAAAAATGCGCCGACGTGGGGTATTTGTCGGGAATACTGTGATTTTTTCGCCAGTAGGAAGCACCTACAAGGAGCTCGGCATAATATGACAGTGTCCGAAGCTTTTACTCTTCTTGAATCAGCACTGGAAGATCTCGGACTTCGTGACAAATCGGGAGACCTCATCCCTTATCCCTTGATAGCAGGGGTCGTGGGAAAAAAGATAGGTGAAGACTGGTATCGTTGCATTGACGACCTAGCTACCGGCAAAATAGATATAAGTGAATACCTCAATCGAATGCTAGGGTTCACAAAAGAGTACTCAGCACATGCCCATTCTCGGCGAATCAGGGAGAGAATTGCCAGCTTAAAACTTGATCAGGCGGAACTAGATTTGATTTAGCTGAAAAAGGCATTTAGAAATCAGTTACATCAGCAGAATCATTGTCGCGTTCGCCAATCTGATCCAAACTGTGGACTAGAATTAGAATCCCAAACAAACCCGTATCCACCTGCAATCGGAGCATAAAATGCCCCTCTCCCTTCTAATCGTTTGAGTGCATAAGACATGGCATCTACGCAATCGTCGTTCGTGCCATTTGGGAAGTTGGCGCACTCTTCAATAAAATCGTCCACCCACGGATTAAGTGCAGGATCTGGTAGGTAGACATTCCCTGCTTCGATTTGTGGCGAAACTGCGCTTGCCCGCGCCTCTTTTCCTCCCGCCGGTTTTACGGGAATAACACAGGGAATTTCTCTTTTAAGTGTATCAATGACAGCAGGGCCATTGGCTTTGTCTTCAATGAGTATAGCGGAAGGAAAATGCTTTAACCTCAAAGTACGAATTGCTTGAACTGTGCGAGGAAAATCCATTCTAGTGCGAACCTGATCTATGAGATATTTTTCGATACCGACCCCGCCCCAAACCTGTAGAACCACAAAATCGGAGTTTCTAGTTTCTTTAAAAGCCAAATCGCAGCTCATAATCTTTGTGTCGAAGCGGTTCGGGACTTCTCTATAAAACTTCCACCACTGGCGTTTGAAAATATTCCCTTCGTCTGCACTTGGCCTTTGTTGGTAGAGAGCGTTCCAAACCCTACTGCCCACAGCCAGTCTAAGGCTTTCAAGAGCTCTGCTGTCGTATCTTTAGGGCACAGTGATTGCCCTATTTCTCTCTCTAATAGATCTCCCTCTTCTGCAATTGCGGGAAAACGAATTTCCTGCCACGGATCGTGATGTTCAGTAAGAAGGTATCCGGCAAGATCACGTTGATGCCAGCGGGTCATGAGCACAATCATGGAAGCGTTAGGCTCGGCCCGTGTATAGAGTGTAGAATTGAACCAATCTATAGCTTTCTGCCGTTGAGTTTCGCTCAACGCCTCTTCCCAATTCTTTACGGGGTCATCCACAATGATGAGGTGTCCACCTCGTCCCGTAATAGGGCCGCCAATTCCTGCCGTTATCATTCCGCCACCTTCTAGTGTGTTCCAGCGGTCGGATGCCATCGAATCCTCGGCAAGCCCCACTTTGAGGGTATTGCCGTGCTCTTGCATAAAATTTCTTACCCTTCGTCCCCAAGAAGCTGCAAAACCGGCCTCATAGCTGGTGAGAAGGACATTACGATCTGGCCATAAGGACAAAAACCAAGCTGGGGTGTAAAGAGAAGATAACCAGCTCTTGCCATGTCTAGGGGGCATCGAAATAACAATTCGGGCACTTCCCCGAGTGACCGCGTCCCGAATTCTAGAATCTAAATATTGAATGTGACGAAATCGTTGAAACCTCCCTTGCTCTAGCCTTTCAGCCATCCGTGCCGGAGAAGTTCGCCAAAGATCTTCAAGAAATAATTCTGCCCTATGTATCCCCATCAAGTTTCTTTTCTAACACTTCCATGGCCGCTATAGCTGATGGATCGCTGATTAATTTCTTAATATCTGATCTTTTATCACTTACTACTATTGGTTTACCTTCCGGCCCAGAGTGCTCCAGTTGAAGCTTGGCTTGACGACCCCATTTTTGGGGAAACTTTCTTTCAAGCCGCCATGCCGCTGCCTGCCATTGGCTCTGTTGGGCGGCAGCATCAATAACGTTAAGATCGCGCATTTCTGCTTCCGCCATCGCCTTTTTTACTGCGTCCGACAATTTGATTATCAGCCAGGGTGCATCATTATTTTCAGCCTCTCGAAGCCATCTGTAAAATGAATCCTTAGAAATACCGCAGAGCGCTACAGCCGTTTCAACGTAGGCACCACGTCGGATTGTCTCAGAAAGGCTCCCGATTAGATCTTCTGTAAGGTCTGGGAACGAACCTGCAGAATGTCTTGCCACACAATTGCCCCTATTCTATTTAATGCCACCAATTCTTACACGTTTAGATTGAATAGTATTCTATTCATCCGACGATCACGAGTCATGATTTAGTCATCATCACAGAAGTTGTGGAGGCAATTTCCCATTGGGCTGCCGAGGGAAGCTCTCTAGAAATGACATCGCTTAACCAACTGGTTTCTGAACGAGCCAAAAAATCTCTGATTTTGAGATTCTCCAATTTCTTCCTATTTTGAGGAGAAAGGCTATCTCTATAAATAGAGAGAAATTTATGAATAGCCAAAACTGGATGCCCAGAGAGGGGTACAAATTTTTGATCCAGTTTCATTTGATCTTTGAACAACTGAACCAACCCAGAACGAGTCATGTTAAAGTAGTGATCGGGATAGCCATGCTCATTCTGCAAAAATGGAACAATACAATACAATTTTCCCCCCGGTTTCAAAACCCTGATGATCTCTTTTGCGCAAATAAAGGGATCTGAAACATGCTCTAAAACTGCAAGAGAAAGGACGTAGTCAAATGTCCCAGTTTTAAAGGGTAGTTTTTGACCTACAGCCAAAATATCGGTGCTTGGAAAATCTACGATTTCAAGATTAATGACCGTTGAATCTGAAAATCGTCTAAAGCCAGCACCACAATCTAAAACTCGACCACCGTTCGCACGCACCTCTTCAATAATTGAAAGACCAACATCATCGTAGGCATTGGCAGAAATATTTCCTGTTGGAATAATATTGAACTTCTCAACTGAGTTGGAATGCATCAAATTCAAACTTTGAGCATTCTGAGCATACTTACTGCTGCACCCCGTACACTCGATCACTTCTTTACTAAACCGAAGGGATTCCGTACTCATACAGCTTGGACAACACACATGATCTTGAAGCCATCTCTGTTTTTCGGCTCGTGCAGCTAGAGATCCATTTAGCGTTTGAGTTAAACTGGGGTCAATCTTGAATTCCAGCCGCTTCTCAAGTGCCCTCTTACCATTTTTTTCGAATATAAAATCAATGCAAATCCTCTCTTTCGTACTCAGGCTCGGAAGATTCTCAAAATTCAGAACACAGTTAAATCCACCCGACGCACGACCTGGATGAGCCATTGCAATGTCTTTCCGTTGAAAGCTCTCAAAAGAAAAATTTTTGCCCTCAATCCTGATTGATCGCAGTTCAAATCCTTGGGGAACCAAATACCAACCCTTAAGAATTTCATACGGGTAGAGGAACGTAAAAAAGGCAGGACTTTCAAATCTGATCATAGGCTGGACTAAACTAATCAACCTATAAGCAATCCTCTTCCCAAAAACAGTCATTTGCATTTTCATTTCTCACATAGCCTATCTCATCGACAAGATCATGGACTGGAAAAATTCAAATTAAAGATTTAGCCTAGCCCACTCTCCTACTTTTGGCCCACCGGTGGCCCACAAAAGAAAAAGGCCCTAACCTTTCGATCGGGCCACCTCAAATTTCTCTTTAATTTCAAGAACTTATATGGTGGGCACTGTAGGGATTGAACCTACGACCTTGGCCGTGTAAAGACCCTGCTCTACCGCTGAGCTAAGCGCCCACATTTTGAAGCTGACCCTGCCAATTCACGTATCAACTGAACAGCCAAGATCAGCCCGAACTTATACCAAATTAACGAGCCATTGTCACCGAAGCAACACTTTCAGATGCAACGGATTGCTGAGACTCATCTTCAACCATCACTCGTGCTTGCAAGTTTTTGTATTTTGCCAAGCCTGTCCCTGCAGGAATGAGACGTCCCATAATGACGTTTTCTTTCAATCCACGGAGGAAATCGACTCGTCCACCAATACTTGCCTCAGTGAGGACTTTGGTTGTTTCCTGGAATGATGCAGCCGAGATAAAGCTCTCCGTACTAAGAGATGCTTTGGTAATACCGAGCAACAGAGGTTCTGCTGTTGCAGGAGCACCCCCAGTTTGCATTACTTTTTGATTCTCAGCTTCAAAGCCCAGCTTGTCCGCTTGCTCACCTGGCAAGAAGGAAGTGTCACCCACTTCTTTAATGCGAACTTTACGCAACATCTGGCGGACAATCGTTTCAATGTGCTTATCGTTAATTTTGACCCCTTGTAACCGATAAACTTCTTGGACTTCATCCACTAAGTATTTGGCAAGAGCTTTCTCTCCCAAAACCCGCAAAATATCGTGAGGATTAATGGGACCATCCATCAAAGGTTCTCCAGCCTTCACATAATCGCCTTCGTTGACAGCCAAGTGACGACCTTTACCAATGAGGTATTCTTTCGGCTCGCCCAGCTCAGGAGTGACAACCACCTTACGCTTTCCTTTAGTATCCTTACCAAAGGAAACAATTCCGTCAATCTCACTGATCACTGCTGCATCCTTAGGTTTCCGAGCTTCGAACAGCTCAGCCACCCGAGGAAGACCCCCAGTAATATCCTTCGTTTTAGTGGTTTCTCGATGGATCTTAGCAATGGTATCACCGGCTTTCATTTCATCGCCGTCATTGATCACCAGGTTTGCACCCACAGGAATCATGTATCGGGCAATGCGGTTGGATCCTTCAATTCGAACTTGATTGCCTGAGCTATCTAAGATCAAAATTTTAGGCCGCTTGTCACTCGCTTTTGATTCCACAATCACTTTATGAGAAAGCCCCGTCACACTGTCGAATTGCTCCTGCATGGTGAGCCCTTCTTCAATGTCTTCAAACTTCACGTGACCTGAAGCTTCAGTGATAATCGGAGTGGAATAAGGATCCCATTCCGCCATCAACTTACCCTTTTCAACAGGATCGTCTTCCTTCACTAGAAGTTTAGCACCATACACAATAGGATACTTCTCACGCTCACGACCGTTCATATCGGTCACAGCAATCTCACCGTTTCGATTCATGACAGTGAGATAACCTTCCTTATTGAGAACAGTGACCACATTATGGAACTTCACTTTCCCTTTCGTTTTTGCTTCTAGGCTGGATTGCTCAGCACGACGAGAGGCAGTTCCCCCAATGTGGAACGTTCTCATCGTCAGCTGGGTGCCCGGCTCACCAATAGATTGAGCAGCAATCACGCCTACTGCTTCTCCAATATTGACAAGACGGCCCCGCGCTAAGTCACGGCCATAGCACGCGCTACAGATACCCTTCTTGGACTGGCAGGTGAGAACAGAACGAATTCGCACTCGATCAATCCCCGCCTCTTCAATCTTCTTCATGTATTCTTCTGTGATTTCTTCATTCGCCTTCACTAAGACATCGTTGGTCACAGAATCAATCACGTCATCTAAAGCTACGCGGCCGAGAATCCGATCTCCCATTCTCTCAATGACCTCACCGCCTTCAATCAAAGCAGTGACATAAAGTCCATCGAGAGTACCACAATCCACTTCCGTCACAATCACGTCCTGAGAAACGTCCACCAAACGTCGAGTGAGGTATCCTGAATTTGCAGTCTTTAATGCGGTATCTGCCAAACCTTTACGTGCACCGTGAGTAGACACAAAGTACTGCAACACGGATAGACCTTCACGAAAGTTAGCGACAATCGGTGTTTCAATAATTTCACCTGACGGCTTAGCCATCAGTCCGCGCATCCCAGCCAACTGCCGGATCTGCGCATTGCTTCCTCGGGCGCCTGAGTCAGCCATCATGAAAATGGAATTAAATGCCGGTCCTGTGTGTTCCGACTCTTTACCCTTCCATCCCACAGGGGCTTTAAATGACTGCACGGAAAGACGCTTCATCATTGCACTGGCAATCTGTTCCGAGGTTTGCGCCCAAATATCGATCACCTTATTGTACCGTTCACCGTCCGTGATCAAACCTTCAATATACTGGTTCTCAATTTCCTGAACCTGCTGATAGGCTTTATCCAAGAACTCCCTTTTTTCAGGAGGCATGAGCATATCATGCACTGAAATCGAGATTCCAGCTTTCATGGCTTCCCGAAAACCGGTTTGCATTAAATGATCCGCAAGAAGAACAGTCTTCTTATTTCCGGTTAAGCGATAGCATTGGTCAATCAACTCAGCGAGATCCTTTTTGCCTAGAACTTTATTGTAGGCATTGAAGGGAATTTCACCCGGAACGATTTCCGACAAGAGAGCGCGTCCCACCGTTGTTTCCCAAAGCTTGCCATGAATTCGACATCGAATTTTAGTCTGAAGGCCAACAACTCCTGAGTCATAAGCAAAATGGACTTCGATAGGACTTGAAAATACCTTTCCCTCTCCTTTTCCGAACGGGCGTTCCCGAGTCATATAATACAGACCCAAGACAATGTCCTGAGAAGGCACGATAATAGGTTTACCATGTGCAGGCGACAAAATATTGTTCGTCGACATCATGAGCACTCGCGCTTCAATTTGCGCCTCAATGGACAGCGGAACGTGCACAGCCATTTGGTCCCCGTCGAAGTCTGCATTGAAAGCTGCACACACTAAAGGATGAAGCTGAATTGCTTTTCCTTCAATCAGCACGGGCTCAAAAGCCTGAATCCCTAAACGATGGAGAGTGGGAGCTCGGTTGAGGAGAACGGGATGTTCCTTCACCACTTCTTCTAAAATATCCCAAACTTCCTGACGTTGTTTTTCCACCATCTTCTTAGCAGATTTGATAGTCGTGACATAACCGTACTCTGAAAGTTTATTATAAATAAATGGTTTAAAAAGCTCGAGAGCCATCACCTTAGGCAAACCACACTGATGCAGTTTCAATTCCGGCCCCACCACGATCACAGAACGACCTGAATAGTCGACCCGTTTACCCAGGAGGTTTTGTCGAAACCGGCCTTGCTTGCCTTTCAGCATATCTGACAGAGATCGCAAAGGCCGCTTATTTGGACCTGTAAAAGTCTTGCCTCTTCGACCATTGTCAAAAAGCGCATCTACTGACTCTTGCAACATCCGTTTTTCGTTTCGAATGATGATCTCAGGAGCATTCAGCTCCATCAACCTCTTTAAACGATTATTCCGGTTGATCACACGTCGGTAAAGATCATTCAAATCAGAAGTAGCAAACCGTCCTCCATCCAAAGGCACCAGCGGTCGCAGCTCAGGTGGAATTACTGGAATCACTTCCAGCATCATCCACTCAGGACGATTAGATCCACTGGCCTTAAAGGACTCAACCACTTTGAGTCTCTTGGAGATCTTTGTTCTTTGAGCTTCAGAAGTCGTCTGCTTGAGTTCTCGGCGCAATTGACGAGAAAGAACCTCAACATCCACCTTCTTCAGCATATCTCGAATCGCTTCACCTCCCATAGAGCCGGTGAAACTAAAACCATCTTTAATCAACTGAGTGAATTTCTCTTCAGAAACCACTGAGTTCTCCTCGACTCCACTATTCCCTGGGTCAAGAACAAGATAAGCCTCGCAATAAAGAACTTTTTCTAAGTCCTTCAATGTAATGTCCAGCAAGGCTCCAATACGGGAAGGTAAGGATCGCAAAAACCAAATGTGCGCTACCGGAGTTGCAAGTTCAATGTGCCCCAAGCGCTCGCGTCGCACTTTAGACTGAATCACCTCCACACCGCATTTTTCGCAAACCACTCCGCGGTGCTTCATGCGTTTGTACTTGCCGCAATTACACTCGTAATCTTTGACAGGTCCAAAGATCTTCGCGCAAAACAGACCGTCTCTTTCCGGCTTGAATGTGCGATAATTAATAGTTTCCGGCTTCTTTACTTCACCAAATGACCACTCCCGAATTTTTTCCGGAGAAGCAAGCGAAATACGGATTCCGGTGAAACTCAAGGGATCCTTGGGTTTGTCAAAAAAGTTTAGAAGGTCTTTCATCTTGGCTCCTTCGCGCTAAATCAATTGGGCTTTTAGATCTTTATCATCTTCTTCAATGAGTTCTACATTCAACGCTAAACTCTGCAGTTCCTTCACCAAAACGTTGAACGACTCAGGCAAACCAGGCTCTAGTAGCTGCTCACCTTTGACGATGGCCTCATACATTCGATTTCGACCCGTCACATCATCTGACTTCACTGTTAGGAACTCTTGTAACCCATAGGCTGCCCCATAGGCTTCAAGCGCCCAAACTTCCATTTCTCCCAGTCGTTGACCCCCGAACTGAGCCTTCCCACCCAAAGGCTGCTGGGTCACAAGACTGTAAGGGCCAATACTTCTGGCATGAATCTTTTCCTCAACCAGGTGATGAAGCTTCAACATGTACATGATACCGACAGTGACCTCTTCAGCAAAAGGCTCTCCCGTCACGCCATCGTACAGAGTAGTTTGGCCTCGTGCAGGAAGGTCTGCAATACCGAGCATTCTTTCGATGTCCTTTTCACTCGCGCCATCAAAAACCGGAGTGGCCACGTGCACTCCACGCCTGAGATGCCAAGCCATCTTTTTCAGTTCATCATCCGTTGCTTTTCCAAGGTACTGGTCCACCTCAGGGTGGCTAAAGGTCTCCTTAAGAACTTTCTTAAGTTTCTCAGCACTATAGTTCTCCAGGTAGGTATCAATTTTCTCCCCAATTCCGTGGGCAGCCCATCCGAGAGTGACCTCTAACAATTGACCGATATTCATTCGCGAAGGCACGCCGAGCGGATTGAGCACCATATCAACTGGAGTTCCATTTGCCATGAACGGCATATCTTCCATGGGCAAAATCCGGCTAATCACCCCTTTATTGCCATGCCGACCGGCCATTTTATCGCCGACTTGCAACCGCCGTTTAATCGCAATCTGAACCTTCACCATCTTGATCACGCCAGGAGCTAATTCATCTCCTCGCTTCAACTTATCTGTTTTTTCTTTAAAGACATAACGCACCGCTTCAATCTTTTCCTTTGCGGTTTTCATAATCGTGGTGACCTCTTGCTCGAGATCCTCTTTCACGGGAATGAATCCTAAAAGATCGAATGGAATATTGCCCAAAATCTCACGATCTAGTCTTTGCCCCTTCTTCAATAATTCTTCGGAGCCATCTTCAGAAAGCAACTTTCCAGTAGTTGTCGTGCCATCTAACGCTTTTACAATCTTATTAAAAGCAGACTGCCGAATTGCATCTGTCTCAATGCGCTCATCCCGTCGGATTTTTGCAATTTGCTCTTCCAAGATCATCTTGGTTCGTTCGTCAGGCTCAGTGCCCTCACGAGCAAAAACCTGAGCATTGATCACGATCCCTTGAACACCTGAAGGCACCCGTAAGGAGGTATCGCGCACATCTCCTGCCTTCTCACCGAAAATAGCTCGTAATAGCTTTTCTTCTGGAGAAAGCTGAGTTTCACCCTTTGGAGTTACCTTTCCTACAAGAATATCTCCCGGCTTGACTTCAGCGCCAATCCGAATAATTCCGCTTTGATCCAAATCCTTCAGGGCTTCTTCCCCGACATTTGGAATATCTCGCGTAATTTCTTCTTTTCCAAGTTTGGTATCACGAGCAATACACTCAAATTCTTCGATATGAATCGAGGTGAAAGTATCCTCTTTAATCAAACGCTCAGATATCAGGATCGAGTCTTCGAAATTGTACCCATTCCAAGGCATAAATGCGATCAACACATTTTGCCCTAAAGCCAACTCCCCTGCATCAGTCCCTGGACCATCAGCAAGGACATCTCCTGCCTTCACCTTATCCCCAACATGCACCACCGGCCGTTGAGTTACACAGGTATTCTGGTTTGAGCGCTGGTATTTGGTGAGATTGTAGATCTCAACATCCGATGCAGAATGGGTTCGGCGGACCACAATTTTGGTCCCGTCTACCATAATGACTTCACCCTCATGCTTATTGACAATGATCTGACCTGAATCTCGGGCCACAACCCTTTCAATCCCTGTCCCTACCAAAGGAGCATGGGTACGAATCAGAGGCACCGCTTGGCGTTGCATGTTGGAACCCATCAGCGCTCGGTTGGCATCATCATGTTCCAGGAACGGAATCAGCGACGCAGCAATCGAGACCAACTGATTGGGAGAGACATCCATGAGCTCAACCTCATCTGGGCTCACCAATGCAAAATCCCCTTTTCGTCGAGCAGACACCAAATCACCAGAGATCTTACGAGAACGTAACGCATCTGGAGCTACCTGTGCAATGATCTTATTTTCTTCTTCGGTTGCCGTGAAGAACTTAATTTCATCCACAACTCCTCGACCCTGAATAATTCGATAAGGAGTTTCAATAAATCCAAACTCATTTACCCGTGCATAGGTGGATAAACTAGCGATCAAACCAATGTTCGGACCTTCAGGTGTCTCAATCGGACAAATTCGCCCATAGTGTGTATTATGAACGTCACGCACTTCGAAACCCGCACGCTCGCGGGTGAGCCCGCCTGGCCCCAGAGCAGAAAGTCTGCGTTTGTGGGTAACTTCCGAAAGTGGATTGGTTTGATCCATAAACTGTGACAATTGGCTCGAACCAAAAAACTCTTTCACTACCGCAGAAACGGGTTTCTGATTAATCAAGTCATGAGGCATGAGTGTCTCAATCTCTTGAATGCTCATTCTTTCTTTAATGGCTCGCTCCATCCGAACCAAACCGATGCGGTATTGATTCTCGATCAGCTCACCCACAGCACGCACTCGACGATTCCCAAGATGGTCGATATCGTCAATAGTTCCCCGACCATTATTCAATTCACAAAGATAATGGAGAGTAGAAAGTATATCCTGCTTAGTCAGAATGGTTGTCTCAGCGCTTTTGCCGTTTTCAGGAAATTTGTAATTGAGCTTCAAACGCCCAACGCGAGATAAATCATAACGGTCGGAATTAAAGAACAAATTATCAAAAAGCTGCTTTGCTGCTTCAATCGTTGGTGGATCACCCGGGCGCATCCGCTTATAGATTTCAATCAGCGCCTCTTCAGGACTCGAGATCTTATCTAAAAGTAGAGTTTCCCGTACAAAAGGTCCATAAGTCAAATTGTCTGTAAAAATGACCTTAACTTCTTTGATCCCTTTTTCTCTCAGTTCATGAATTTTTGCTTCAGACAGCTCCTGATTGGTCTCTAATAAAACCTCACCGGTGCTTTCATCTACGATATCTTCGGAAGCCACCCGCCCAGAAACGCCTTCCATCGGCACCTCTAAACGCTTAATTCCTGCTTCCTGAATCCTCTTAATGACAGCCTTAGTAAACTTTCGATTTTTCTTAACTATAATGTCGCCAGTCTTAGGATCCAGAATATCATCTTCGGCACGCTGCCCGGAGAGAATATCCAGATCGACCATTTTGAAAAATTTACCGTCTTTTTCAAAAATAAGTCGCTCTACTCGATAAAAGTAGTTAAGCACTTCCTGATTTGACATTCCCATCGCACGCAGAATAATCGTAGCTGGCAGCTTTCTCTTGCGATCAATCCGAGCATAAAGAATATCTTTATGGTCAAATTCAAAATCCAACCAGGAACCGCGATGGGGAATAATTCTTGCCGAATATAAAATTTTTCCGCTGGAGTGACTCTTACCCTGGTCGTGGTCAAAAATAACTCCAGGAGATCGATGCAATTGACTAACAATGACTCGTTCCGTTCCATTGATAATAAAGGAACCCGCCTCTGTCATGAGAGGAATTTCCCCCATGTAGACTTCTTGTTCTTTAATATCCCGGATATTGCGAGTACCAGCTTCCTCATCTACATCATAAACGACCAACCGAACCGTGATCTTTAAGGGAGCCGCAAATGTCATTCCTCGCTGACGACATTCTGCAACATCGTACTTAGGCCGCTCAAGAACGTAGCTATCGAACTCGAGGGAGGCCGTTCGGTTAAAATCCTCAATAGGAAAAACCGACTTAAATACAGCCTGCAGCCCGCTATTCTCGCGTTTTGCAGGCGAACTATCCGCCTGCAAGAATTTTTCATACGATTTCCGTTGTAGTTCTATCAGGTTCGGAATCTCTACCGTGGAAGTAATTTTAGAGAAATCTTTGCGAACTCGGTGATTTTCCGAAAAAAGGGAAGCCATGCCTGCTCCTAATTAAAGAGATAAAAATTCGTTACCGCACCCAGCCTACCTGTTTTTTTAAAGAAGGCAAGGGCGCGGTACGATTTTTGAACCAGAGGGACTAAAAAAGACGAGTGGATAGCAATCACTTAACCTCGACCTTAGCTCCTTCAGCCTCAAGTTTTTTCTTAATGTCCTCAGCTTCTTGTTTACTGACGCCTTCCTTGAGCGGTTTAGGCGCACCTTCAACTAGATCCTTTGCCTCTTTCAAGCCCAGCCCAGTAATTGCTCGGACTTCTTTGATCACATTGATCTTCTTATCGCCTGCAGCAGCTAGCACCACTGTAAATTCAGTTTTAGCTTCAGCAGCTGGAGCAGCTCCAGCGCCTGGAGCAGCTGCTACAGCCATAGGAGCAGCTGCAGATACACCGAATTTTGACTCTAATTCTTTTACAAGCTGAGAGAGCTCAAGAACGGACATATTTTCAATGAAGGAAACTACTTGTTCCTTACTTATTGCGGTCGACATTGTATTACCTCTTTTACACTTCTAACCCTTAATCATCCTAATCTCGGGAATATGGTCCCTCTAGTTCATCTTGAATAGGACCCGTTTGCTAGCAGCTCTCCTAACTACTAGTTGAAATCGATACCTCAAAAGATTGCATCAAGCCTGAGGATTCGCCTTCTTCTTCTCGATGGCAGCCAGCACTGTAACCAAACCACGCGGCACAGCAGCAAGCACACCTACAAAGTTCGTAATGGGCGCATTCATTGTGCCTAATAGTTTTCCCAATAGAACTTCCTTGCTCGGAAGTTTCGCAAGCTCCTCGACTCCAGACGCGTCGATTCGCTTCTGTCCCATGAGGCTATCTTTGAGCTTAAGAGCCTCATTGTCCTGAGCAAATTTGTGAATTACCTTTGCCGTAGCAGCAGGATCGCCGAAAGCAAAAGCTACCAGCGTCGGACCTACTACACTATCCATGAGGTCTTTTGCCTGTTGCCCGAACTTGCCTTCCTTCGTCACTAATCGTGCTACGTTATTTTTTAAAACCCTCACCTCAGCCTGCTGAACCCTCAAGGCTTTTCGGAGGTCATCTGCCTGGCTGGCACTTAATCCTTTATAATCAGCAAAAATCGCAACACGAGCTTTAGAAAACTTCTCTCTTAATTCGTTAGCGAGTTCTAACTTCTCAGTTCTATTCATAAAATATTCCTCTTCATCCCTTAAGCTACGCCCGTTGAGCTCATCACATCTGCTGCATCCAGCGCAATGCCAGGACTCATCGTAGAAGAAACGGTGACATTCTTGAGATACGTTCCCTTACTCGTAGGAGGCTTAGCCTTAATAATCACAGAGGCAAGTGCTACAAAATTTTCGCGTAGCTTCTCGGGCCCGAATGACTTTTTACCAATTCCAACATGAATAATACCCGTCTTTTCCGTGCGATACTCTACTTTTCCCAATTTCTGTTCTTTCACTGCCTTCGCCACTTCAAAGGTCACAGTACCCAGCTTAGGGTTAGGCATCAAACCCCTAGGTCCTAGAATCTTCCCGATTTTAGAAACAGCCACCATCATATCTGGAGTTGCAATCATCTTGTCAAATTCAAACCAGCCACCAGCAATTTTCTCAATCAAATCATCAGCGCCTACTGAATCAGCCCCTGCTGCCGCTGCTTCTTTTGCTTTCTCCCCTTTTGCCAAAACAACCACCCGCACTGACTTCCCAATTCCATGAGGCAGCACAACGGCACCTCTTACCATTTGGTCCGCATGCTTAGGGTCTACCCCTAAATTAAAAGCAACATCAACGGTCTCATCAAACTTGGCAAAAGCAACTTGAGGAACTAAATTAAAACCGTCCTGAACGCTATATTTCTTCCCAAATTCAATTTTTTTCAACGCTTCCGCGTACTTCTTGCCTCGACCACTTAAACGATCTCGACCTACTTTTTTTTCTGTACCAGCCATAAATAACCTCCGTGGTAATAGCGCCTTACCGGCTCCCACCTTTAAAAAAAAAATTAAGCTGTTATTCTGTTACTGTAATCCCAGCGCTTCTGGCCGTTCCCTCAATACTTCGCATAGCAGCTTGAATGCTACCCGCATTGAGATCTGGCATTTTAAGAGTAGCGATCTCTTCCACTTGCTTTTTTGTCACTTTGCCCACTTTGTTCTTGTTCGGCTCCCCTGAACCTTTTTCAA